>Ga0209101_1001298_pt1 | contig 18753 bp, 17 predicted proteins | sample ConPoolayeCmetaG_FD_185481 | JGI IMG/M metagenome (GOLD analysis project Ga0209101, IMG submission 185481) | Hot spring microbial mat communities from California, USA to study Microbial Dark Matter (Phase II) - Cone Pool mat layer C metaG... ...
GGAGGCCGCTGAACTCGCCCAGGCCATGCCCACGCCAAGCGGGATTTGTCCGCCGACGATCCCGTGCCCGCCCATGTTGCCGACTTCGGCCTGGAAAAAGTGCATCGAGCCGCCCTTGCCCCTGGAGCAGCCGGTGACGCGGCCGAAGAGCTCGGCCATGGCGGCGTTGGGCGACATGCCCAGGGCCAGGGCGTGGCCGTGGTCGCGATAGCCGTTGACGAGGTAGTCGCGTTTAGGCTCGAAGACGGCGGCGATGCCGACGGCAACGGCCTCCTGTCCGCTGTAGAGGTGACAGAAGCCACCGATGCGCTTCACAACCTCGCCGCTGGGGTCCTCAAAGCCGCGTTTGGTGTATTCCTGATAGGTGCGTTCCTCAAAGCGGCGGATGAGCATCATCATCCACAGCCGGCGCCGTTCCACCTTGCCTTTGGATGAAGATGCCATCTTGGCTCCGGGCCGGTTCTGCACGTCGCTGGCTGCACCCATGGTCTGCTCCAACAGCTCACCGCGTATACTGCAATCGGACCGCTTCCGCACAGCTATCGGTCAGTGCGGCAGCCGAGACGGAGAAGTTTAGTGCTTCTTTCGACCGCCGCAATGCCCGGGCGATGTTACCGGACTGTCGGTCGCCGCCGGGCCTTCTGTGAGCGGCATCGCGTTAATCGCGCGACCCGGCCGACCGATGTACTGAATGGATGCATTATACGCCGCGCCAGTTCGCAGAATCTGAACCTCGTGCCGTTGACGATCAGGCCATGGGACACTACCAATTGGCGAATATGTCCTTGAGCTCAGAGCGGGTCATCGAAACCCTCCAGACCGCCGCGGAAGAGAACCAGATCAGTTCTCTCCGCGAGTACCAGGTCGTCAACCTGCCCCCCGAAGGAGAAGTCTGGATCACCGGCGACCTGCACGACCATCGCCGAAATTTCGAGAAACTGATCCGAGCCGCCGATCTGGCGGCCAATCCGCACCGGCATCTCATCCTGCAGGAGATGATCCACGGGGACTATTTCGACGAGACCGGCGCCGAGGGGAGCTGGCTGATGCTCTACCAGGCCGCCGAACTCAAGTGCGACTTCCCGGGGCAGGTCCACTTCATCCTCTCCAACCACGACCTGGCGCAAATCCACGGCGAGGGGATCATGAAGGCGGGGCTGAGCGTCTGCGAGGCCTTCAGCGCAGGCATTCGTCAGTCGTTCAACAGCAAGGCCGACCGCGTGGAGATCGCCATCAAGGAGTTCCTGCTGTCATTGCCGCTGGCGGTCAGAGCGCCCAACGGTATCTTCATCTGTCACAGCCTGCCCACCGACGGGCAGATCAAGAGCTTCGACTTCGGCGTGTTCCACCGTGCTCTGAGCGGCTCGGATTATGCCCGCAGGACCGGACCGGTCTACCAGCTCATCTGGGGCAGAAACATGACGGCCGAGTCCGCCGCCCAGTTCGCCGACCAGGTACAGGCGGACGTGGTGATCACCGGCCACCAGCCGCAGGAACAGGGCTACAGCATCAACGGTCCGCGGCACCTGATCCTTGCCTCCGACCACAGCCACGGCGTGTTTCTGCCCATCCGCCTGAACGAATCCTACAAGATGCGGGATCTGGTGGGGCGCCTGCGCAAGTTCGCCGAACTGGAGTAGCCTACCCGCGGCGGCCGTTCAGTGCCCGCAGCTCGGCCAACCGGCGGGGGTCGGTGACGGCCTCGATGACGTACTGATACCTCTTGCGCTGCCCGGCCTTCAGCATGCCCATGCGGCCGGCGGCGCGGTCCTTGTCACGGCCGGCCACCGTGGCGGTCATCGGCTCCAGCGCGGTGACGTACTCGCCGCGGCCGAAATGCTGCCAGTTGCCGCAGCGGGGAAACTGGCGGGTGTTGTAGGTGATGGCCACGCCCAGACCGAGCCTGGGGTTGACGATGGCGACGGTGGCCATGCCGTCCCGCCCGGCGCGCGGATACAGATAGCCCACGGCCGAGCTGGTTCCCGCGTGCGACGCCAGCGGATTGGGGATGCGTTTGTAGTCGACGCCCTCCCTGAAGCGGCGCGCGGAACCGGCGTGGCCGGCCATGGGTTCGATCTTCTTCTCGTCGCAGCAGATTTCAGCGCCGCCGTCGACCAGCGGGTAGCCGAAGTTGATGTGCAGCAGCCAGTCGTGGGGCGTGTCGGTGTTGCCGGCGTTGTAAAACTCGTCGGTGATGCGGATGACGTTGCTCCCCAGCGTGGAGGCGATGGTTCGTCTCAACTCGATGTTGGGCCCGTAGAACGAGCCGCAGCGCACGCGCCCGACGATGCTCATCTCCAGCCGGCCGGCGTGAGGATCAGGCTGGATGACCGACTCGATGGTGGCGGCGGTGTTGGAGTGAGGCCCGTGCAGGCCCAGCTCCTCGCCGTTGTCGATGCAGGGGCCGCCGATGTTGGTGGGACCGCAGCTCGTCAGCAGGCCCACGGGGAAGCCCTTGAGCCAGTCCTGTCCGCGGTCCAGGGCCCGGGTGGGAGGCGTGACGCCCTTATGCGAGAGCATGGTCAGGCTCAGGTAGTTGAAGAAGGCCTGGTCGATGTCCAGGCCGCGGTCGACAAGAACGCGATATCGCAGCCCTCCGCCTGTGTTGACGCACAGGGCGCGGACGCCGCGGCCCTCGCCTTCGTCGATCACATAGGCGTCGATGCCGCCGACCTGGGAGGCGTTGATGAACTTGGTGACGTCGAAGGGGGTGGATGTGGGCATGGTTCTTCGAGCTGCAAGGTCCTGGCCCCTGGAGGGCATGATAACATGGGCCACCGAGGGGGCAATCGGGTGTGTCGGCCAGCCCCCCTGCCGGCGGCGGTTTTGCTGATGCGGCGGGCGGGGGCGGTCCGATAATCAGAGCGGATGAGGAACACCATGAAGCTGCATCGCATTGGAGTCATCGCATTGAGCGGCGCGGTTCTGACGGGGGCACTGACGGGTTGCACGCCTCGGGCAACCACCTTTGCCAATCCCGATCCGGCGCTCAACAGGCGTCACGAGGAGTTTGCGGCCGACGCGGCGGCGCGCTGGCCCTACAAGGCGGAGGCGCCCCGCGATGTGGAACACGATGCGCGCGCACAGGTAGCCTATGGCTTGAAGCGCCTGGAGCTGGTGAATTTCAGCGGCCGGGACTGGACCGACGTGGAGGTGTGGGTGAACCAGCGCTATGTCTGCCACCTGCCCCGAATGGAGGATCGCGTCCTGAAACGCCTTCCGTTCGTCATCTTCTACGACGGCTCGGGCGAGAATCTCTCCGCGCACGGCCCGCTGGTTGTCGTCAAGCAGGTGGAACTGTTCCGCGACGGGGTCATGTACAGCATTCAGCACCAGGTGGCGGAATAGGAGCCACGGTCCTCCCGCCGGCCGGGGGATAACTGACGCTCGCACGGGCCGCGCCCTAAAATGGGGGTCGAGAGACACCGCATGCGACCCGTCGTGGCAGACACCATTCCCGTGCGCGTTGATGATCCCATCAACGCGCGGATTCTGGCCGTTTCCGAGGACCGCATTCACGGATTCGTGCGCGACCCGATCGGTCAGATCGCCCGGCAATGCGGCCTGGACGTGCCGCTGGTGGTCGAGCGGATCGCGGCCATGCTGCGGGCGGGGACGATCCGCCGCGTGCGGCAGACGCTGCTGTCGACGAGCCTGGCCCGCGGCGCGCTGGTGGCCTGGCAGGTGCCCGAGGAAAAGCTGCACGCGGCGTTCGACTGGATGTTTCAGCAGGACCCGTTCTCCGGGCACGTGGTGATCCGCTCGACCGACGGCGCCACGGCCGGATCGCGCTATCGCCTGTGGACGACGCTGAAGGTGCCGCAGGGGTTTTCTCTGGAGAAGCACTGCCGCCTGCTGTGTCAGCGCACCGGGGCCGTCGCCTTCAAGCTGCTTCCGGCGCGAAAGCTGTTTGTTCTGGGCGTCGGCCACGTCCGGCGCAGGGGCCTGGCGCCGGGGAGCAAGTCGGAACACCTGGCCGATGCCATCGACACCGAGCCGATCGAGCTGAGCGACCTGGAATGGCGGGTGCTGCTGGCGCTGAAGCGCGAATTCGGGCCCCACGAGATAGCCGGCGAATTATGGCGGCCGCGGGCCCAGGAGGCGGGCGTGAGCCTGGAGGAGTTCTACCGCGTGTCCGAGGGGCTCAGCGCCCGCGGGGTGATCGGGCGTTTTTCCACGTTCCTCGAGCACGTCAAGCCGCTGAGCAGCGGCGAGCGGGTGACGCGGTTCAACGCTCTGTTTCACTGGGCCGTGCCGCCAGGACGCGAGCTGGACGCCGGCCGTCAGGTGGGGCGATTTCACATCATGACCCATGCCTACTGGCGCGAGGGGGGAAGCGAGTTCGGCAACGTGAACATCATGGGGGTGGCCCACGGCACCGACAAGGCCCTGCTTCTGGAGCACAAACGGGCCATCGACCAGCACCTGATGGCCGAGGGCATCGCGGTGAGGTACACCAACGTGTTCTGGGGCGGGCGCAGCGAGATCAAGCCCAGCGAGATTTCGCCGCCGGCGTATGAACAGTGGTGCGGGCGAATGGGCGTGGAGGCCCGACAGATGCGGGAGAACGCCGGCACGACAATCGCGTTGGCCCCCTATACTTGATGGATATGTCCCTGCCCCCGCTGCTCGACGTGGCGCTGAAAGAATGGGCCGTGGTCTGCTCCGCCCTGGCCAGCGGCCGGCAGATTCTTCTGCTGCGCAAGGGCGGGATCGAGGAGGCCATCGGCGGCTTTCAACTGGAGCATCCGCGGTTCTGTCTGTTTCCGACGTACCTTCATCAGAACGCGGCCATGCTTAAAGCCGAGGTCCAGGCCGGGCTGACGAGCGTCGCCGACGAGCCGCACAGCGTCGTGATATCGCTGGCGGCGGAGGTGACCGACATCCTGCCTCTGAGCAATCGCCGGCAGATGGACGCCATCGAGGATGAACACGTCTGGACGGCGGCGCTGGTTGATATGCGCTTCAACTATCGCCCGAGGAATCCGCTGTATCTGCTGCTGGTGCGCGCTTACCGCCTTGCGGCGGACGTAACGATTCGCAACACGCCGGCCTACGCCGGATGCAAAAGCTGGGTGCCGCTGGCGGAGTCCATCACCACGGCCGGCGCGCAGGCGGTGCTCGACGATGCGCGATATGAGCAGCGGCGGGCGTCGATCCGGCGAAGGCTGGAGTCGGCGGCGTGAGCCTTTCTTCGGCCGGCGGTCCGGACAACGGATTAGGCCGAACCTGAACCACCGCGCCACCTCTCGACTCTACCCAGTAACTCTCGCACGGCCACGGGCGGCTTGCCAAAGCACTGATCCCGACATACAAAACTTCAACTTCAGGAGTGCCAAGGGGTCATTGAGTGAACCGGCGGGCCGTGCGGCGCGCGGGATGAGGCGGAGTTGGTCGCCAACCCGTGCCAGAGCCGGGCGGCCCGGCCCAGAGGAGAAACGGATGCGCATCTCTCCGGAACGGCTGCGACGGCAGCGCCAGCGGCTGGGACTCAGCCAGCAGCAGCTTGCCGCGCGGGTTGGCTGGAAACAACCGAACATCTCGAGGATCGAGAGCGGGCGCAACGACTATCCGCGGCTGGAATCCATCAAGCGTCTGGCCAAGGCGCTCCGCTGCAAGGTCGAAGACCTGTGCTATTGATGTCGGAAGCGGCGGAGCCGACAGACGACCCGGCCGCCTGCCGGCGCATGATCGGAGCACGACCGCCGCGCACACTCTGAGCGATGGAAACCGGCTTTGCGCCGGCGGCCGGTGCCGGCGCCGCGGTCCGGAATGCAGGCCCCGGCCAAATGCCATGACCCGACGCGCACCATCGCGCCATGCCGGTTTTTTCAGGCTGCTCGACGCCATGCGCCGCGGCGGATGTCCCATCTGCCTGCGCATCGTCGAGGAGACCCGGCGCGGCATGGAGAACCTCCTTTACGAGAACGTCAACGATCCGGCAATCCGCGCCCAGATCCGCTGCGATGGCGGTCTGTGCGCCCGCCACAGCCGGCAACTGGCGCGGTTTGGCGACGCCCTGGGCTGTGCCATCATCTTTCGCGACGTGCTGTCGGCCGCGTCAGCAGCGCTGGGCCCGCCCCGCTCTTCATGGCGGCGTCGGCGCCGGTCGGCGCCCAGGCCTTGTCTGTTCTGCCGCCACGAGGCCGCGACGGAGGAGCTGGTGGCAGGATTGATCGTGCGGCACGCGGCCGATGTGGAGGTGACGCAGGCGTGGGAGGGCGTCGCGCGGCTGTGCGTGCCGCACCTGCGATACCTGATCGAGCGGATGACCGACGCCGCCTCGCGCGATGCCCTGATCGCCCTGCATCGGCGCAAATACGAGGCGCTGTGCGCGGAGATGGCCAGGTTGATCCAGAGCCAGTCCTACGACCGGCGCGGCCAGCCCCCCGGCCCGGAAAAGGATTCGTGGCTGCGCGCACTGGCCGCGCTGGCGGGAGAGGTCGGTGCGGGGTAGGAAACCATTCCGCCTGGGAGCGGAGGAACAGCGCAAGGCGGAAGGGAGGGGCGCGTGGCAGTTTATGCGGCCGGCGGTCCGGAATCGCGCCGGCGCACGACGTAGCACGGGCGTCTCGCGCGTCTCGCCCGTGCCCAACGACGTAGCGCCCCCAACCGTAACACGGGTGTCCCTCGCCCGTGCCGCCGACTTGTGCGGGCGGTTGGTTTGCGTCCGTGCTTCAGGGTGTGCCACGGCCATCCTGGCTCCATCCGACGCAGAAACTGTCACGCGCCCGGAAGGGAGTGCTGGGGGGTGCTGGCATTGCTCTTGCCTTGGGCTATGCTTATCTTCATCAGCTCAACACGGAGCAACGCACATGGCGGACGCAAGCGCAGATCGCGGGTACAACCAGAACGCGGAGCAGTTGGCTCAGCGGGCGCGGGAATGGGTTACGTCCCGCCAGGGCCAGCAGGAGTTGTCGCGGGCGGTCCAGGAGGCTGCCAGGGAAACCGAGCGGCTGCGGCAAGCTCGGCTGATTGACCCCAAGGTCCTGCACGAGCCGGTAACACTTTGAGGGGTCTGGATGGCAGGGTCATTCGAGGTTCACCGCTATTCCATCGACACGCTGCGCCGAGTCCTCGCTGAGCGGGCGGGGGCCGCGCGGCATGTCGTTGACGCCAAGATCCATAGCGGTTACTTCGAGAGCTACTTCAGGACGCCGCAGACGGCAACAATTCTGATTGAGAATGAGTACGTCGACCGCGATTTCATTGAGGACTTCGCCGCCTATTACGTCCGCTGTTTCCACCCCTACGAACGGAAGTGCTCTCGCCTGCATTTCTTCAGCCGTGAATTCACCGACAACGACTTCGACGCCCTGCTGCGCGGTCAGCAAGGGAGTCTCACCGAGCAGGTCCTGAGGGACGCCTATCTGGGCTTCATCGTCGTGAAGCCCTTGCCTCAGACATTCATCGGCCGCACCTGCCTCAAGACCTATCCGGACGACGGCGGCCGCCGCTGGTATCCCATCACGCGGCGGTATGAGGCCCATCTGTATGGCATGGCGCTGCCGATCGAGACCCTGGCGTTCCAGGAGCAGGATCACGTGACCGCTGCGTGCGCCACAAGCGCACTTTGGTCGGCATTCCATGGAACGGGCAAGCTGTTTCAGCACGCAATCCCTTCTCCCGTGGAGATCACCCAAGCGGCCAACGCTATTCTTCCGTTGGAGGAGCGGAGCTTGCCAACTCACGGTCTGACGGTGCAGCAAATGGCCCATGCCATCCGCAGTGTGGGGTTGGAGCCGTTCGTTGTGAACGTGCGAGACGAGTTCGTCCTTCGGAGCACCCTTTACGCCTACATGCGCGGGCGGGTGCCGGTGCTGATGATCGTGACGCTGGCAGACATGTCGGGAGCAAGTCCCCAGTTCCTCGGCAAGCATGCCGTGGCCGTGACGGGATACGGTCTGGCTGCCACGCCCGCCAGTCCCACGAGTTCGGGTTTTGCCTCGCAAGCATGTTGCATTGACCGCATCTATGCACACGATGACCAAGTCGGCCCATTTGCGCGGATGGTTCTGGATGGCACGACCGTGCCGGTGCTCTCGAATGGCCAGCCCTGCAACCTGCTTTCGCTTTCCACCTCATGGAAGAATGCGGCGGGGACCCTGGACAAGGTTCGCGCCATACCGGAAACCATTCTTGTGCCGCTTTACCACAAAATCCGGATCCCTTTCGGAGCGGTTCAGGATGCGGTGATTCAGTTCGATCGCTTCCTTGAGATTCTCCGCTCCCACGGTCTGCTGCCTTGTGCGCAACGCTTGCAATGGGACGTGTACCTGACGGACATCAACACGCTCAAGGGCGATCTGGCCAGTTCCCAGGCCCTCCAGGGGGAGGCGAGGCGGGAGGCGCTGCTGCGCAGTCTCCCTCGGTTCCTCTGGCGCGCCACGGTGTTCGGCGATGCAAAGCCGGTTTTGGACCTGCTCTTTGATGCCACCGACATTGAACAGGGGCGGTGCTTTGTGCAGGCGCTGGAGTACGATCCCGCCGTGGCGGGCATCCTGCGCTCGATCGTCAGCGTTCCCGCGACGCAGAGCAGCCTGCAAGCAATGCGATCTGGAAGATTCTGGAATGGTTCAAGCCAGCAGCACCTTAAAAGGCTGGCGCGGCCGCAGCATGGTGGCCGACCGAATGCCTGGATGTCCGGTGTCCAGATTCCCAGTGACGACGCAGTGGTGTCACCCATAGCCCGCGGGGGGCTTTTCCGGCCGCCCCCTCATTCCGGCAGCTCCAGCACGCGGTAGTACTTGGCGCGGTAGCCGGCGCCGAGGTTGATCGCGTGGATGGGGCCGATGCGAACCTCGGCGGGGTAGTGGCTGTGGCCGCAGAGCACCTGGCGGACGTTGGCAAAGCGCCTGAGGCACTCCCCGAAGCGCGATGAGCCCAGGTAGGCCTTGGCGAATTCCCATAGCGCCACATCCGGAGGCGGCAGAAGCTCCGTGAACGGCAGATGATGGATCGCGGCCAGCACGTGCGGCACGTGCCGCAGCGCCTCGAGCTGCCGCTGAAGCTGCCCAAGCAGCTCCTCCACGAACGCCGGATCGCCCCGCCCCAGCCTCACGAAGCGCCCGTCGTTCCACCGCGCGTACATGTGGCGGGCGTGTTCGGGAACGTCGTCGCCCTCCAGCAGCCACTGATGCGCCGGCGACGCCGCGGCCGCTCCGGGGGAAACCTTCTGCTCGTAGAACCGCAACGGAATGCCCAGCCCCGCCGAGGCGAAGGAATAGTCGTACCAGCCGATCGAGCCCACGATCGCCCAGCCGCCGGCGACGAATGGTTCGTCCTGGAGCCAGTGCCATCCGGCGTCGCGCACGCGGCGGGGCAGCTCCTCTTTGAACAAACGGTAGCTGTCGCCATCCCGCGACCACAGCTCGTGATTGCCCGCGACAAACAGCCGCGGACCCCGGCAGCGGAACATCCCCAGGCACTTCTCCAGCGCTGTCCCATCCGTCGTCGCCGTGTCGCCGATCACCAGCAGCGCATCGGCCTGCTCGCCGTTGATGCGCTCGATCAGCTCCTCGGCCAGGCGCGCCGAGCGCGCGTGGTTGTAGTGCAGGTCGGCGGTGGCAATCAGGCGCATGACGGCCATTGTAGTCTTGTTGCCGCCGGGCGGGGTGAATATAGTGCGATAACGCCCGGTGTTGCGAGTCTCCCCCAGGCGCGTCCCGACGGACCAAAGCATCCATGCTCCCGTTGCTCGTTGAGAACCTGACCAAGACCTGGCGGCAGGCCGCGCGCCCCGTGGCCGCCCTCAAGGGCGTTGACCTGAGCGTCAGCCAGGGGCGGTTTCTGGCCATCATGGGCGCCAGCGGCTCGGGCAAGAGCACGCTGCTTCACCTCATGGCCGGGTTGGCGCCGCCCGACTCGGGACGCGTGCTGATCAACGGGCAGGACATCACGCGCATGAGCGATTGGCGACTGACCGGCTTCCGCCGCCGCCACATCGGGCTGGTGTTTCAGGCGTTCAATCTCGTGCCCACGCTGACCGCCCACGAGAATGTCGCCCTGCCGCTGCTTCTGGACGGCCGCCGCGGATCACAGGTCAACGGTCGGGTCGATCGCCTGCTGGAGACGCTGTCGCTTTCCCACCGCCGCGACCACCGCCCCGACGTCATGAGCGGCGGCGAGCAGCAACGCGTCGCCATCGGCCGCGCACTCATCGCCGATCCGGCCATCGTGCTGGCGGATGAGCCTACCGGCAACCTCGACTCGGTCACCAGCCGCGACATCTGCCTGTTGCTGCGACGGCTCTCCAGCGAACAGGGGCGAACCATCATCGTCGTCACCCACGAGCCGGCCGTGGCCATTCACGCCCACGAGGTCGCCATCATGAGCGACGGGCGCATCGTCGACCGCTTCCCCACCGATGCCCTGGATGCCCAGGACCTGGCCGCGCGGTGTCAGGAGGTCATCCGGACGGGCCGGGGCGCCTGCGAGGCCGGCGCATGATCGTGTTCCGTCTGGCTGCCTCGGGTCTGCGCGCCTACCCGGTGCGCTGCGCGCTGACGGTGGCGGCCGTGGCCCTGTCTGTGAGCCTGGTGGTCGCCGTAAGCAGCGGCTATGCCTCGGTCCAGGCCACCGTCTTCAGGTTCGTGGCCAGCTATCTGGGCACGACCGACGTGCGCTTCAGCCGCCAGGGCGATCCCAAGGGACGCATCAGCGCCGAGCTGGTCGAGGAACTGCGGCACGATCCGCAGGTGCTGCGCGCCAGCCCACGGCTGATCGTCCAGGCCACCCTGGCCGACGAGGCGGGGCGGCCGCTGGGCGATCGTCCGTGGCAGGTGGCGACGATCACGGGCGTGCAACTTCCCGACGACCGCGACATCGCCGCCCAGCGAATGGACGAGGAACAGGGCGGAGTCTGGTTTGACTCGTCGCAGCCCGATGCCGCGGTGATCGACCAGGTGACGGCGCGTTCCGCGCGGCTGAAAGTGGGCAGCCGTTTCTCGCTGCCCTCCAGCGAAGGGCGGCTGGTCCTGCGCGTGGTGGGCGTGGTCCACAAGCCACAGATCATGGCCACGTTCCAGCCCGCCGTCTACGTGCCGCTGGAGACGCTCCAGAGGTTCGCCGGCGCCGGCGGCGAAGTCTCCATGATCGCCGTCACTCTGCACGGCGGTGTCGACCACGATGAATTCACGCGGCGATGGCGCCAGCGGCTGGCGACCGACCATCCAGGTGTCAAAGTCGCAACCGCCCAGGAGAACCGCGAGCAGGTGAGACGAAACCTCGTGGGGGTGCGCATGCTGAGCCTGATGGCCGGCGCGCTGGCCCTGCTGGCCGCCGCGTTCATCATCTTCACGACGCTGAGCATGGGCGTCGGCGAGCGTCAGCGCATCCTGGGCATGCTGCGGGCCGTTGGCGCTCGGCGCCGGCAGCTCGCTGCCTTGGTCATCACCGAAGGCCTGATCCTGGGCACCGCGGGGGCGGCTGTGGGCATCCCGATGGGAATCCTCTGGGTCTGGGCGCTGGTGACCTGGAAGCAAAGGCTCTTCGAGGCCGGCCTGGTCCTCGACGCCGTCGGCATCGCCGCCGGCGCGGCCGCCGCCCTGCTGGTAGCTCTGGCGGCCAGCTTTCTGCCCGCCGTGAACGCGATGCGGCTGGATCCCATCGCCGCCATCACCGCCGGCGGACGGCCCCCGCGCCTGGGGTTTCCCCTGGCCACGACGGGCATCGGCCTGCTTCTGCTGAGCATCGACCCGGCCCTGATCTTCCTGCCCGCCGTGCCGCGGGACGCGGCGTTTTACGGTCATCTGCTCCTGGGGCTGCCCGCGGTGCTGCTGGGTTTTTTCCTGCTGGGGCCGGCGTTTGTGTGGCTGATCGAGCGAACGCTGGCTCCCGCCGTTGCCGCCGTCCTGCGCCTGCGCAGCGCTTTGCTCAGCCAGCAGCTCAGTGCTGCCATCTGGCGTGCGTCGGGGACCGCGGCCGCGCTGATGGTGGGGCTGGCCGTGCTGGTCGTCATGCAGACCCAGGGGCGTTCGATGCTCAGCGCCTGGCGGCTTCCCGATCGCTTTCCGGACATCTTCATCTTCGCGCCCGCGGGCCTGACGGCCGCCGAAGCGCGCATCCTCACCCAGGTCGAGGGCATTCGCTCCGAGGACGTGCTGCCCATCGCCATCACCGTGCCCCGCCTTTCCGAAGGCTTTTTCGGCCTGGTGGGCGCGGCTCTGCTGCCCGATGCCACCATGTTCATCGGCATCGAGCCGCACACCGCCATGCGCATCATGGAACTGGAGTTTCGCGAGGGCAACGCCGCTGACGCCGCCAATAAGCTGGCGCTGGGCCGCCATCTGATCGTGACGGAGGAGTTCCGCCAGCTCAAGGGCCTTCACGTCGGCGACAAGCTGCGACTGAAGACGCCGCTGAGCGGCGAGGTCGACTACCAGATCGCCGGCGTCGTGTGGTCGCCTGGCCTCGACGTTTTCGTCAGCGTCTTCGATCTGGGCCGGCAGCTCGACGAGCGCTCGGCCGGCAGCGTTTTCGGTTCGCTGGATGATGCCCGGCGCGACTTCGGCGTCAACCGCTACCATTTGTTCGCCGCCAATCTCGACGGTGTCGAGCGCGGCGATCTGGAAGCCCGCGTCCGCAGGAAACTGGGCACCATGGGACTGATGTTCGGTGATGTACGTCACATCAAGTACGGTATCCAGAGGGGCTTCAGTCGACTGCTCGCCCTCATGGGCACTGTGCCGTTGTTCGCCATGGCGGTCGCCTCGCTGGGTGTCACCAATGCCCTCATGGCCAGCATCCGCGCCCGCCGCTGGCAGTTCGGCGTGCTTCGCAGCGTCGGCGCCACCCGATGGCTGCTGTTGCGGCTGGTGCTGGCCGAGGCGCTGCTGCTGGGACTGGTTGGAGCGGCCATGGGGCTGGCGGCGGGCCTGTTCATGAGCGTCAACGCCAACGGCCTGCTGCGGAAAGTCACGGGCTTCAGCCCCCCTATCGTCATCGCCTGGGACGTGTTGTGGCTCGGGGCCGCGACGGTCATCCTCATCGCCATCGCCGCCAGTCTCTATCCGGCCATCCGTGCCGCGGCCGAGCAGCCGCTGCGTCTTCTCCAAAGCGGGCGGGCGGCCGCATAGAACGCCTCGTTAGAGCCAAATGGCCAATCTTCATCGGCAAGTGCCACACCTTACGCCGCGGGCGGGGTCTATTATTACTGAGATGGATCAATCATGGAGGTTTCTCATGGCACTGCGAAGCGCCGCAATCCTGATCACCGCCCTTCTCATCGCCACGCCGCTGTGGGCACAGGAGCGGCCGCGTTTCCTGGATCAGCCGTCCGCCGCCGACCTGCCCGCTCTGGCACATGAGCTGGCCATGGCCCAGGGGGCCGCGCGCCTGGCCGCCCAGGAGCTGGCCCAGGCGCAGGAGGCCCTGCGGCTGCGACGCCTTCAGGTCACCCGCAACCCTGAATCTCAGGCCGCCCTTCGCGAAGCCGAGAATCGCGTCAAGCAGGCCCACGCCCAGTATGTCGCCGCACGCGAACAGGCGCTGGCCGATCTGGCGGCCAATCCCGACTACCAGCGCGCTCTTGCTCAACGCGATGAATACGCCATGCGACTGGCCATGGTGCGCGACACCGCCGAAATGCGCACCATCGACGAGCTGGCCGAAATGAGGCTCAAGTACGCCGCCGAGGTGACGCGCATGCAGACCCAGCGCGTCAATGCCAGCGAGGCCGTCACCAAGGCTCGCCAGGCCTTGGCCGAAGCACAAGCCGCTCTGGATGCCCTGCGCGCCGGCCAGGCACGGGCGGCCGAGACCGACTCCGGCCTGGCGCAAGCCCAGGAAAAGCTGCGTGAGGCCGAGCAGAAATACCAGGAAGCCCGCGTGCGTCTGGCGGCGGCCGATGCCGCCTATCGCCAGGCACTGGAAGCCCGCGAGATCGAGCTGCGCCTGTCGCGCCAATACCTCGACGTCCTGGATGACATTTCCGATCGCCGCTACTACTACCGCTACTATGGCTCGCCCTGGTCTCCGTTCGGGTTCCCCATCATGGCCCTGCCGGGGATCATTCAGAACCAGACGAAACCTGCGGACAGCAATACCCAGAAGTGATGCCGCAAGAGGCGGGCGAACGGTCGAGGCTTCGGCAGGCCACGCGCCGCGCGCCGCTTGCCCTTCTGGCGCATGATGCCAACTAACGGCTTTCGCCTTCGAGCGACTTCTGCCACGCCTGCCACAGTTCGTTGCGCGCATATACCTGGAGCACCACCCCGGGCCGCAGCCCGAAGTGCGAGCCGGTGTACGACCGCGCCAGTTCCGCGGCCAGCTCCGGCGGCAGCGCCTCCTGCATTTCGCCCGAGAGCACCAGCACCGATCCGATCAGCGCCGGCGGCGGCTCGTGCGGATACCCCACGCGCGTATAATGCCGCAGATACCACGGGAGCGGCCAGCAGTCCTCGGCGGAAGTGATCACCTGAATGAGCATGTCGCGCCCCAGCGGGTCGAATCGCGCAAAGTCGCCGATGCGCTGCACCAGCCTCAACACGCTGTTGGAGGGATGGGCATAGACATACGGATTACGGCGGTCGGTAGGATAACGGAAGTTTGCGGTATAGGCCTGCCAGCCCAACTGCCCCGCGGGCGCCAGCACAATGGCCCCTGCTACCACCTGAAGAACCCGCCATCGCGCCAGACGGATCAGCGCGGCCGCACCGACGCCCGCCAGCAGAATCATCCCATGCAGAAAGCCAAGCGCACACCATGGCGTCTTGTAGGGAATGATCGAGTAGATGACCGTCAGCGCCACCGTGTAGATGGCCAGAAAGCGGAGGAACCACACGTTGGCACCGCCCAGTCCCCGCCCCACCATCGCGAATACGAACCCGACGGCGGCCAGAATCAGGATCACCGCCTCGCTGTACGCCGGCACTGCCGAGAACGGCCGCTGCAGAATGGTCGTCCACTGCCACTTGCCCCCGGCCAGAAGCTGCAGATAGAAGGGCCATGGATGGTCGTGGATCTGGGCGCCGCCGGCGCGGCGCGCATAGTTCAAGTACGTCAGCCACGAATCCAGCACCGCACGCGGATGCGTGAAGCCGTTCGACACCACAGCGCCCGAAACCACCAGCAGCACGATGAATGCCACAATGCCCGGCACAAGCAGCGGGCGCAATCGCCGTGACGCATCGGGGGGCGGCGCAATCGCCTGCTCCTCGGCGGGCGCGGGCGGGCGGCCCTGCGCCCAGGTAATCCACAGCAGCACGGCCCCGCCGGCCGCCGTCATCGCCACCCACGCAATGGCCGCCGTTTCCTTCGTCGCGTGCATCAGCCCCAACGCCGCCCCGCAGGCCACGGCCCAGAGGATGCGCCGGGTCATCAGGTGTCGGTAGCCCGCAAGAATGGCCGCGAACGTGAAGAACACCAGGAGCATTTCCTGGATGTAGTAGCGGCTGTAGAAGACCATGGCGGGCGAGATCGCCACGAGCAACGCCGCCACCGCCGCGGCCGGCCGGCCCATGGCGCCGGCGGCCAGAGCCGTGAGAATGACCAGCCCCGCGCCGAAGATGACCGGCACGAGCCGGAACATCGTCTCGGTCATCTCGGAGTAGGTGCGGGCGCCGCTGAGCCAGACGATGGGCACGGCCGCGTAGTAGATCGTCGGCCCGTGGAAGTCCTGCGGGTCATACTCGTAGCGCCCCTCCTGCCAGAGGGTGTTGAACTTGTCGGCGTGGATCGACTCGTCCGTGTGCATGGGGCGCTGGGCCAGGCGCGGCAGCCGCAGCCCCAGCGCCGCGACGAGGGCGATTACGACCACAAGCAGCCAGAACAGGCGTGAGTGCATGGGGACCTTCGCTGCGTTCCGCCCGTATCTTAGCCGCCGCGGCCCGTTCACTTGAGCGTTGAGCACCCTCACCGCGTCAGCGGCGCCCATGTCAACTGGCCGTGCGCCTCGATCGTCTGCACCAGACCCTCCATCCAGTAGCAGTCGCCGATCCCCGTCGGGGCCGAGCGCATATACAGCGCCAGCTCGGCCGCCGGTACCTGGCGCACCCACCGCTCCACGGCATAGACCATGCCGAACAGGTCCGGGGGCGTGCCGATGCCCTCATCTCCCGTCCAGCGCGTGAAGTACGGCGCCTGATGCAGCCACCACAGCGGATAGACGCCCTTGATTGCGTCGATGCGCTGCAGCGCCTGTTGCCTGGTCGAAGGGTTGTCCGCAATGAAACGCAGCACCTCAGGCGCGGCATCCAGGAACATCCACGGCTGGCCGGCAAACGCCCAGGCGTTTCGTTCGTCGTAGGCCCAGGCGTAGCGCGTCTTGCGCTGGCGCTGCTCGATCACGCCGGTATCGCGCCCGGCCTCCAGGTCGGCCGCCAGCGCGGCCGTGGCGATCTGCAGCGTTGCGGCATCGCCGAATCGCTGTGCCATGCGCGCCATCGCGACGTGGGCGCTCATCTGGCCGTAGAGAAACACCTCGGTGGCCGCCGAGCGCGTGTAGTGTCCGCGAATTTTGTCCCAGTTCTGCTGGATAATCTGCCAGTCGCCGGTGCGGTCGCCGTAGAGCCACAGGCCGTAGAGCACATGCAGCGTGGGGACGGCGCGCTTGTCATAGGTGACGTAGCGGCCCTCGGCCACCGGCCGCCCATACAGCCGCCGTTCGGCGCCCTGGTTCTTCTGAAGAATGCCGGGCGTCCACGGCGCCTGCTGTTCGTCGGCCAGCAGGTTACGCACGTAACGTCTGATGCCCTCCTGGCGGGTCGGCGCAACGTGCGGATAGGCCCAGGCGAGCGTCGTGATCATCCGCCCCCGCTCGTAGTAAAGGTAGTATGCCTCGAAGGGGATGTCGGCGTAGGCCGTGCGCAGGGGCGCCAGCGGACCTGCATCGAGGACCTGCTGCACCAGAAACTCCAGCTCTTCGAGCAACGGCGCGACCTTTTCGCGGTCGATACTGCTGACGCGCGGCGTCTGCCAGACATATCGGTCGACGGACTCGGCCGCGCCCGCTACGCCCCCCAGCGGCAAGCAGGCCATAAGCATCACCGCGATCCAGACGATTGGTCGATTCGTCTTCATGCACCTGTCCTCCGACAGCCACCATGATGGCGATGGGTCTGTGTCGGTCAAGCCCGCTGGGGCGCCCGGCAGTGCTGCCGGCGGCCTGTGCAGAGGGCCGGAGCAAAACTACAATCCGCCCATGCTGCAGCTGGCCTTCTCCACCAACGCGTTCAAAAAGCATACGCTCGAAGAGGCGATCGACGCCATCGCCGCCATCGGCTACGGGGCCGTGGAGCTGATGGCCGACGTGCCTCACGCCTATCCCCAGCACATGGACGGTCCGCGCCGCCAACAGGTGCGCGAACAGATCGCCCGCCGTGGTCTGGCCGTGAGCAACATCAACGCCTTCACGCTCTTCGCCTGCGGAGACACATATCACCCCACCTGGATCGAGGATGACCCCGCCAGACGCCAGGTGCGCATCGAGCACACGCTTCGCAGCATCGACCTGGCCCGCGAGTTTGGAGCGCGGACCATCAGCCTTCAGCCCGGCGGGCCGCTGATCGGCACCACGATCACGCGCCAGCTTGCCGCCCGGCGCTTCGCCGACGGGCTTGCGAAGGTGCTGCCGGCGGCCAGGGCGGCGGGAATCGTCCTGGCCATCGAGCCCGAGCCGGGGCTGTTCATCGAATCCTCGCAGGAGTATCTCCAGTTCAAGTGCGAGTACTTCCCCGATGAACCCCTCATTCAGATGAACTGCGACATCGGCCATCTGTTCTGCGTGGGCGAGGACCCGGCCCGCATCATCCGCAGCATGCCCGGGCACATCGCCCACGTCCACGTCGAGGACATCGGCGAAAACCGCGTGCATCAGCACCTCGCCCCCGGCAAAGGCGTCATCGACTTCGCCGGCGTCTTCGCCGCCCTGCGCGACGTCGGCTACGCCGGCCCTGTGACCGTCGAGCTGTATCCCTATGAGACCACGGCCGCCGGCGTGGCCAGGGCGGCCTGGGAACATCTGATGCCCATTCTGGAACGAAACTGAGGCTTCCCGTGGCCCAAGAGAGACCGGCGGCGATCCATCCGTCCGCCCGTGAATCCAGCGCGCAGGTTCCGCGCCGCCCTACAACGGCAGCAATCGATCTCGCTTCGAAGGCCCCGGCGGAAGGCCGCAGAGCCTGCGAAACTTCTCCACATATTCCTCGAAAAACTCCCGGAACGCGAAGGAACCCAGCCGGTGTGGAGTGCGGATGGTCAGCTCGGCCTGATTGCGGCCCTCCGGCGACCTGGTGGCGCGGGTGAAGACCCCCAGTTTCCGCTGGATGGTGGCCGCCTCCTGGGGATTACGGATGTGCAGGATGAGGCGCAGCAGGGTGGGCTTGTCGGTGCGCAGCACGGCGAAGGGGATGTCGGCCCTGGCGGTGCGGAAGACGATCTGATCGCGATCAGACCAGTCCGGCGGATAGAGAAAATCCACGCCGGAAGCCAGCTCGACAAACGTCTCGATGGCGCTGGTCTCCCAGCGGCGGGCGCCGTGGTAGCGACGGCCGTCGGCATCCATGTGCCAGAGCCGGTTGTAAACCGGCGGCCTGGAAGGCCGGGCATCACGCCCGCCCCGCCCCGGTCGCGAGCTGGCGGATTTCCTGATCGACGCTGCGGGCTTGAGTCTTGTGGTGGCCATGATATGGATGGATGAGGTGTGGTTTGCCGAGACCTCCAATGCCCATCTATAACACAAGCGACGGTCGAACGCACGTCTGTCCCGCGCCGGCACCAACGGCGGGCACGTGACAGGAACGCTGCCTTGCAGAC
>Ga0209101_1001299_pt1 | contig 18729 bp, 12 predicted proteins | sample ConPoolayeCmetaG_FD_185481 | JGI IMG/M metagenome (GOLD analysis project Ga0209101, IMG submission 185481) | Hot spring microbial mat communities from California, USA to study Microbial Dark Matter (Phase II) - Cone Pool mat layer C metaG... ...
GGCCTGGGTGGCCACCGCCACCAGTCTGGAGTGGTACCCAGCGCTGGACGGCTCCCCGGCCCAGGTGGAGCCGGCGGCCAGCGCGCCGCTGACCTCCCGCCCTTCGGCAGCGGCCGTGCTGTTGGGTGATGTCACCCTGCTGCTAGGCAGCGAGAGCGGGGTGGTGGAGGCGTGGCAGGCGCTCTCCGGCCAGGCCGGCGGGTGGCGGCTGGATCGTGCCGGGGAGTTCCGCGGTGTGGGCCGGGTTCTCGGTGTGGCGCCGACGCAACGCGACAAGAGCTTTATCGTCCACCGCCAGACCGCCGCCGAGGTGGTCCACCTGACCAGCCGCCGCACCCTCGTCACGCTCCCAAATTTCCCCGAGAACGCGGCGTTGGCGCGCCTGTCAGCCCGTCTGGACGGCGCCTTTGCCGTGGCGGCCGACGGTGCGGTGCACCGCTGGAGCTTGCAGCTGTACCACCCCGAGGTGAGTGCACGAACCCTGTTCCTACCGGTGCGCTACGAGGGGTACGAACGTGCCGATGTGGTGTGGCAGTCCAGTGGCGGTTCCGCCGGGTTCGAACCGAAGCTCTCATTGCTCCCTTTGATCGTCGGGACCTTTAAAGGCGCCATGTACGCGTTGCTCTTCTCGGCGCCCTTGGCCCTGGCTGGGGCGCTGTACGTCAACCAGTTTGCGCCGCGTCGGCTACGGGAGGTGGTCAAGCCGGTCATCGAACTGATGGCGGCGGTGCCGTCGGTGGTGGTGGGGTTTCTGGCCGCCCTCTTTCTCGCGCCGCTGGTGCGCGAGCACCTGCTGGTCTCCCTTGCCGTGCTGCTGGCCGCGCCCACCGTGGCCGCGGTGGCGGTGGTGCTGTCTCTGGCACCAGCGCGCTGGCAGCGGCGGCTCGCCGGTCCGTGGGAGCTACCCCTGGTGTTGGGGTTGCTCATCGCCGCCGGTGCCGTGCTGCTCCTGCTCGAGCCGTACCTGCATCAGGCGTGGTTCGGGGGCGACGTGGTGCACTGGCTGTACGAACGCCTGGGCATCACCTACGATCAGCGTAACGCCGTGGTGGTCGGCTTCGCCCTTGGCTTTGCGGTGGTCCCGATCATCTTCACCATCGCCGAGGACGCGCTCTCCAATGTGCCCCCTTCTCTGGTCGCCGCCTCCATGGCGCTGGGGGCAACCCCGTGGGAGGCGGCCCGCACGGTGGTCATCCCGGCCGCCAGCCCGGGCCTGTTCGCGGCGGTCATGCTGGGCCTGGGTCGCGCTGTGGGTGAGACGATGATCGTGCTCATGGCCACGGGCAATACGCCGCTTTTGTCCCTTTCCCCCTTCAACGGCATGCGCACCATGGCCGCGAGCATCGCCGTGGAGCTCCCGGAGGCGCCCTACGGCGGCACCCTGTACCGGGTGCTGATCCTCACCGCCCTGCTGCTGTTCTGCTTCACCTTCGTCATCAACATGATCGCCGCGGCGGTGGCGGAACGCCTGCGCCAACGCTTTGGGAGGCTGGCGGCATGATGCACCGGTCCCTTTTCAAGGAGGGGATCGCGGCCCGTTGGCTGGCTGCGGCCGCCTTGCTGTTGAGCCTCGGCATGGTGCTGGGGCTTTTGACAGTGGTCTCGGCGGTGGCGGGGCGGGCGTTTTGGCCGAAGCCGCTGGTCCAGCTAGAACTGGCCAGCGGTGAAAAGGTCCTGGGCGAAGTGTGGACGCGTGAGCCGGATCCCCACAATCCCGGTCATGAGCGGTGGCGAATCAAGACTGGGAACCGGGACGTGACGGGTCAGGACTTCGTCTGGGTGGCCAAGGCCGCAGTGGTCGCCCGGGAGGAGCCGCGCGGAGCATGGCTTTTTGAGCGCAGCGAGTACGGGAATTTCTACGGTTTTCCCGGCGAGCTGCGATCCCCGGAGGGGGTTATCCCGGCGGGTGATGACCGCTTTCCGGCAGCTCTCGCCGCTGCCGTGCGAGAGGGCCGGCAGCTGATGGCGGAGGAGCGCGCACTGCTGGATCGACTGGGCGCGCTGCACGCGCCGGTGGTAAAGTACGGGGCGAAGGCTGAAGGTGCCAGGGCCGAGAAGCGTCGCCAGCAGGCTGTCGCCGCTTTGGAGCGCGCCCGGCGACACGAAGAGGAACTTGCCCCGCCGTTGCTCGCCCGCCTTGCAGAAGTGCGCCGGCTGGTCGAGGATACCACCCTCACCGTGCGGACGGTGGCCAACCAGGAGATCACCGTGGCGGTGGCAGGGGTGGTGCGAGCGGTACCGGTGAACACCTTGACGCCCGCCCAACGGGTGGGGCTCTACCTGTCCCGCTGGTGGGAGTTTCTCTCTGCCGAGCCGCGCGAGGCCAACACCGAAGGGGGAATTTTCCCGGCGATCTTCGGCACCGCCTTGATGGTCTTCCTCATGACCTTCGCGGTGGTGCCCCTGGGAGTCGTGACCGCCGTCTACCTTAACGAGTACGCACGTGGTGGGGTATTCACCCGCGCCGTGCGGCTCGCCCTGGCCAACCTGGCCGGCGTGCCGTCCATCGTTTTCGGTGCTTTTGGGCTGGCCTTCTTCGTTTATGCTGTGGGCGGCAGCATCGACCGGTTGTTCTTCGCGGACACGCTGCCCACCCCCACCTTCGGAACCGGCGGCATCCTGTGGGCCTCCTTGACGCTGGCGCTGCTGACCGTGCCGGTGGTGGTGGTGGCCACCGAGGAAGGACTGCAATCGGTCCCCGATGCCACCCGCGACGGGGCGCGGGCACTGGGGGCGACGCGCTGGCAGACGCTGCGCCACGTGGTGCTCCCCTACGCAACCCCGGGTATCCTCACCGGCACGATCCTGGCGGTGGCGCGGGCCGCCGGCGAGGTGGCGCCCCTTATGCTCACCGGTGTGGTCAAGCTCGCCCCGGCGCTCCCCCTGGATGGGACGCCGCCGTACCTGCACCTGGAGCGGAAATTCATGCACCTGGGTTTCCACATCTACGACGTGGGCTTCCAGTCGCCCAATGTGGAAGCCGCCAAGCCCATGGTATACGCGACCACACTGGTACTGCTGGCATTAGTGGTGGTGCTCAACCTTCTGGCCATCAGCCTGCGGGCGCGCCTGCGCCGGCGCCTGTCGAGGTCGGCGGTATGACGGGGGCGACGGCCGCGTTGCGGACTCGCTCGCTGCTGGCGGGATTCGGCAGGACGGCGGTGCTACAGGCCATCGACCTTACCATTCCGGCACGCCAGATCACCGCGTTCATCGGCCCCTCCGGGTGCGGCAAGTCGACGTTGCTGCGTTGCTTCAACCGCATGAACGATCACCTTCCTGGCTTTTTTCGTTACGGCGAGGTGCTGGTGCACGGGCGGGACGCCTACGATCCGAGCTTCCCTTTGGAGGAACTGCGGTCTCAGGTGGGCATGGTGTTCCAAAAACCCAACCCGTTCCCCCAGTCCATTGCGCGGAACGTCTCGTTCGGCCCGCGCATGGCGGGGGTACGGGACGAGAAGGTGCTCGCCGAGTTGGTGGAGGGTTCGCTGCGGCGCGCGCAGCTGTGGGATGAGGTCAAGGACCGATTGGACGCCCCCGCCTTCGAGCTGTCAGGGGGGCAGCAACAGCGACTGTGCATCGCCCGGGCCCTCGCCTCTGGACCCGAAATTCTTCTGCTCGACGAACCCGCCTCGGCGTTGGATCCCATCGCCACCGCCAAGCTCGAAGAGACCATCCTGGAACTCTCGCGCGAGGTGACCATCGTGCTGGTGACCCATAATTTGCAGCAGGCGGCACGGGTGGCCCATCGGACCGCGTTCTTGTACCTGGGGAAGCTGATCGAGGAGGGGGAGACGGCGGCCATGTTCGCCTCGCCGCGTGAGAAACTCACCGAAGAGTATCTGACCGGTAGGTTCGGCTAGGAGGGTCACCATGGAGAGACGGATCGAGCAGGAGCTGGAAAGCCTGAAAGGGCTGCTTCTCACCATGGCCGGGGAGGTGGAGCAGCAGCTGGCGCTCGCCGTCCGGGCGGTGGTGGAGCGCGACGATGCCGCCGCCTCCGCGGTTATCTCCGCCGACGCCGGCATCGATCAGCGTGAGATCGAGGTGGATCGGCGCATTATCGAGTTGATCGTGCGGGAGCGCCCATTGGCCCGCGATCTTCGCCTGGTGATCACGGCGGGCAAGATCGCTCCGGACCTGGAGCGAGTCGCTGACCACGCCGTCAACATCGCCGAGCAGGCGCTGCTGCTCAACCGGCAGCCGCCCCTCAAGCCGTTCCTGGTCATGCCGCGCATGGCGCAAGTGGCCTCGGGGATGGTGCGCGATGCCATCACCGCCTTCATCAACGGCGACGCTGTGGCGGCGCGCCGTGTGGTGGCCCAAGATGACGTGGTGGACGCCATGCACGAGGAGATCTTTCGGGAGCTGCTCACCTACATGATGGAGGACGCCCGCACCATCCGCCGGGCGCTTGCGCTGCTGCTCATCGCTCGCTCCCTGGAGCGCGTCGCCGATCAGGCAACCAATATCTCGGAGCAGGTGGTGTACCTGGAGGAGGGCGAGGACATTCGGCACCAGCGACCGGAGGGCAGTCGCGGTTGAGCGAGGAGCCCCGATTTCGGCTGCAGGGCGTGACGTGTTCTTACGGTGGCACGCCCGCCGTGCACGATGTCACCATGGATATCCCGGCCGGTGGCGTGACTGCCTTCATCGGTCCGTCGGGGTGCGGCAAGTCCACCATCCTGCGCAGCCTCAACCGCATGAACGACGTCGTGCCAGGTTTCTCCCTCACGGGCAAAGTGTTACTGGACGGGCAGGACGTTTACGCGAAGCATGCCGACCCGGTCCGCCTGCGCCGCCGCGTCGGCATGGTCTTCCAGCGCTCCAACCCGTTTCCGTCTTCGATTTTCGACAATGTCGCCTACGGGCCGCGCCTGCACGAGCGGCTCTCCCCTGCGCAACTGGCGTTACGGGTGGAGGAGGCGCTGCGCGCTGCTGCCCTGTGGGACGAAGTGAAGGATCGGCTCCACGTACAGGCCTCCATGCTCTCGGGCGGGCAGCAGCAACGTCTGTGCATCGCCCGGGCGCTGGCCGTTCGTCCCGAGGTGCTGCTTTTCGATGAACCGGCGTCGGCGCTGGACCCCATCTCGACGGCGCGCGTGGAGGAGTTGGTGCTCGAGTTGGGCCGTTCGCTGACGGTCGTAATCGTTACCCACAACCTGCAGCAGGCCACCCGAGTCGCCGATCGCACCGCCTTCTTCCTGCTCGGCCGCCTGGTGGAGTACGGCCCCACCATACAACTCTTCACCGCGCCGCAAAACAGCCAGACCGAGGCCTACGTGTCCGGGAGGTTCGGATGAGCGTGCGCGTTTTCGTGGTCGAGGATGACGTGGATATCGCCGCCTTGGTGGCGAGGCAGCTGCGCCGGAGCGGCGATTTCGAGGTCGAGGTGTTTCTCACCGGGGAGGAGTTCCTGCGCGGGTGCGAACAGCGTTTGCCGGAGCTGGTGATTCTCGACCTCAACCTGCCCGACGCTGACGGGATGACGCTGTGCCGCGAGCTGCGCGGGTGGGAGTCCACTCGCGCCGTGCCGATCCTCATGCTCACCGCCCGCGCCAGCGAGGCGGACCGCGTGGCGGGGCTGGAGCAGGGCGCCGATGACTACCTCACCAAGCCGTTCTCGCCCCGGGAACTGCTGGCGCGGGTGCGCGCTCTGGTACGGCGCCAGCGCTGGGAGCGCGGCGTCCCTGGCGGCGTCTGGGACGACGGACATCTCGTGGTCGACGTCGACCGCCGCCACGTCAGCTGGGAGGGGACGCCGGTGCACCTGACCCAGCGGGAGCTGGACATCCTCTGGTACCTCATCTCCCTGGGTGGCCGCGTCGCATCGCGGGAGCAGATCCTCGACGCGGTCTGGGGCCTGGCGGCCGCGGTGGACGCGCGCACCGTTGACGCCCACATCCGCACGCTGCGGCGCAAGCTGGCCGGCGATATCATCGAGACGGTCATCGGCAGTGGTTATCGGTTTGGGAGGCAGCGGTGAAGCTGCGACGCAAACCCGGGGGCACCGTCTTCCTCGTCGCTCTGCTGGTGGGCTTCTTGGGGCTGGTGGGTGTGGCTCGGCACCATCACGCCCGAGAGGTGGAAGCGATCAACGCACGCCTGCTGGCGGTGGCCACGGGGCTGACCGCGGAGGCGACACCGCTGCTGGCGACCCTACCCCTCGACGGGGGCGCCGCTGCTGCGGCCGTACGACGTTGGGCCGCGGCGTCGGCGTTTCGCATCACCTTGATCGATCGGGACGGGCACGTGGTGGCGGATTCGTCGACCCCCCCGGCGCTACTCGAGCGGCTGGAAAATTACGGCGCCCGACCCGAGATCATCGCCGCCAGGGCGGGAGGCGTAGGGACGGCGCGGCGACGTTCGCTGACCTCCGATCGCCCGACCCTGTACGCGGCGGCGGCGGTGGGCGGCAGCGAGGGCACGCTGGGATTCGTGCGCGCTGCGGCCGAGGAAGGGGAGCTCGCGTTTCCTTGGTTTGCCGCCCTGGTCATCGTGCTCTGCGCGGGTAGCGCCGGCGCCGTGGCGCAGGCCTGGGAGCACGCTGCCTACCGGCGGGCGGCCAGACACCTATCGCTGTGGTCGGATCTCCCCTCGGGCGCCGATCTGGAGAGCCTCGCCGAGGACGCCGATCGCCATTTTCGCTGTCAGCGCGAGGAGGCGGAGCGCGCCCAGCAGGCGATGCGAGCGGCGCTGGCCGAAGTGGGCGAGGGCGTGGTATTGATCGATCGCGAGGCCCGCCTGCGCTTCGCCAACCGCGCGGCGGAGCAGCTCTTGGGGGGAACCCTGGCGGCGGGCCGAAAGCTGGTGGAAGCGGTGCGCGCCCCCGAACTGATGGGGGCCGTGCACGACACGCTGGAAAGGAGCACTGCCACCTTCACCACCTGCGCCGGCGCCGACGGTGCGGAATTGGCCGTCCGCGTTTGCCCTCTGGCCCACCCGGTCCTGGCAGCGGCGCTGGTGCTGCGCGATGTGCGCGGCGAACGTCAGCTGGAACGCGCGCGACGCGCCCTGGTCGCTGATCTGGCACACGAACTGCGCACCCCGTTGACGGTGCTGGCGGGGCTTGCCGAAGAATTGGCGGAGGAGCCGGCGCTAGCCGAGCAAGCGGCCGCGCTCGCCCGCCAGGTGAAGCGCCTGACGGCATTTGCGGAAGACTTGGAGGAACTGGCCGCCATCGAGTCGGGCCAGGTTCGCCTCCACCTGGAACGGGTCGATCTGGCGGCAGTGGCGCGACAGGTGGCGGGTGATCTGGCCGGAGAAGCGAGCGCCGCCGGGGTGACGCTCCGCGTCCTCGGCGAGGGGGTGTGGTTGGAGAGCGACGCCGTACGTCTGGCCCAGGTGCTGACCAACCTGGTGTCCAACGGCATCCGCTTCAACCGGCGCGGCGGCGAGGTGACAGTGGCGGTTGCAGCCGAGGGTGGTGACGCCGTGGTCACCGTGAAAGACACCGGCGTCGGCATCCCGGCCCGGGAAATCCCCTTCGTCTTCCAGCGCTTTTACCGGGTACGGCGCGATGAGCAAACCACCGGTTCCGGGCTGGGGTTGGCTATCGTCAAGCACCTCATGAAGGTGCTCGGCGGCACCGTCCACTTGAACTCCCAGGAGGACGTGGGCACCACGGTGACGGTACGCCTTCCCCGGGCGGACGTGACCGCCACTGCAGGGGCTTCCCCAACCCAGCCGGGCTAGCGCTTGCTTTCCAGGGCTTTCGCCAGCGCTGCGCCGAAGGCTGTCACCTCCTGCCGGCGCTCCGTCTGACGCTCCTCGGACCACTTGCGGAACTCCTTGGCCGCCTTGGTTTCCTTACCCTTCTTGACGGAGAGGGAAATGCGCTTGCGCTCGGGGTCCACCGACAACACCGCGGCCGACACCTTGGAGCCCGGCGCGAAGCGGGCCGCCAGGTCACCGCCTCGGGGTACGTCGGTTTCCGAGGCTGGGATCAGCCCGGTCAAGCCGGGTTCAAGGGCGACAAAGACGCCGAACGCCGCGGTGCGTTCTACCACCCCTTCCACCAGGGTGCCGGTGGGGTAGCGAGCGGCGGCGTCGGTCCACGGATCGGAGGTGGCCAGCTCCCTTAAGGTCAACGAGATACGCCGGCGTTTCGCGTCGAACTCCTTGACCCACCCGGTGATCGGCGCTCCAGGCGCGAACGCCTCGTCGTCCATCTTCTGTCCAGGGGGCAGCTGGGAAACGTGAACGAGGCCGTCGATGCCGGGCATGAGCTCCACAAAGATGCCAAACTCCGTTTTACGCGCCACAGTTCCCGCAAATGTGCTGCCCGGTTGAAAGCGTTCCTGCGCTTCGGCCCACGGGTCGGGTTCCAGGGCTTTGATGGACAGGGCGATGCGGTTCTTTTCGCGGTCCGCCTCGATCACTTTGACGGTAACCCGTTGACCTTGTTTCACAATTTGGGAGGGGCGGACGCCCACGCGGTGGGAAAGCTCGCTGACGTGCACCATGCCGTCCACCCCGCCGAGATCCACGAACACTCCGAAGTCGCGAATGGACTTGACCTCCCCCTCGAGCACCGCCCCAACGGCGATCCGGCTCCAGGCCAGCGCCTCGGCCTGCTCGCGTTCCTCCTTGAGGACGGCGGCGCGCGACACCACCATGGTGGAGAGGTCGTCGGAGAGCTCCGTGATGCGGAACAGGTAGGTCTTTCCCAGGTAGGCGTCGACGTTGCGCGGAAAGCCGAGGTCGATCTGAGACATCGGGCAGAAGGCGCGTATCCCCGCGATAGATACATCGTAACCACCCTTGTTGCGCCCGGTGATCTTGCCCTCCACCGGTACCAGGTTGGCGCAGGCGCCTCGCAACGCCTCCCGTTCCCGCCGCTCGATGGCCAGGCGGTGGGAAACCCGCAGCTCCGGCTGGAGTGCCACCACGACGGCGTCGAGCCCATCCCCGGGGCGCAGCTCGCCCAGCTCCGAGCGATCCATCACCGCCTCGGTCTTGCCGCCCACCGAGATGAGCGCCACGTCGCCGGCGACGGCCATGATCTCGCCGCTCACCAGCTGGCCTACTTCGATGGTGTCGTGGGTGAACGTTTCGGCCAGTGCTTCGGCGAAGCTCTGAGTGTCAGGGGCGGTGGAGCTTTCCTCGTGCATCGTCGTTCCTTCCCGCATGGCCCGCGCGGGTGGCCCGCACGGTCGGGGGGGTTATTCTACACGAGTTCGTCGACCAGGGCACGCCCCCCGGAGATTCCCTGGGCCCCCACCCCCTTCGCCGGCGCTGCTATTCTCAGGTGTCGCAGCCTTTCGGAGGGTCGACGGTAACCCGAAAGCTCAAAAAGGCATAGCCAGTGGACGACGAGGAACAACGGCGGGGTGAGGAAGCGTTGGCAGGGCTCATGGAGGCCTACCAGGGAGGCGACATGACCGCGTTTGAGGCGCTGTACAGCGCCCTGGCGCCACCGTTGCTGGGGTACCTGCGCGCCTTGACCAGGGACACAAGCGTGGCCGATGACGTGCTGCAGGACACCTTCCTGCAGATGCACCGGGCGCGCCACACCTTCCGGAGAGGATACCCGGTTAAACCGTGGGCGTACGCCATCGCTCGCAACGTGTTTCTCATGCACCGGCGGGCCAGGGGGCGGCGGGAGCGACGGGAAATGCTGGCCGAGGAGGCCCTGCCGGAGTCGCCGGTGAGGGCGGCCGACGCGGAGATCATCGACCGCGAGACGCTGCTGCGGGGGGTTGCCCTGGTCGGGCGCGAGCGCTGCGAGGAGCTTCTGCTCCACCATGTGGCGGGCCTCTCGTTCCGCGAGATCGCCGGTGTGCTGGGGATCAGCGAGGGGGCCGCCAAGGTGCGCGCCCACCGCGCCATGGCCGAACTCAAGCGAGTGCTCGGGGGAGGCCGCTCGTGACCGGAGCATCGCTGCCGCCTGAGCTGCGCCGGCTGGTGGAGCAAGACTTGTCACCGGTGCGCCCGCTGCCACCGCCGTGGGTACGGGCGCTGGTGGTGCTGGCCTGGGCGGTGGCGGTTCTGCTGGCCGTCCTGGTGGTCGGCGGGGTGCGCGCGGACGCCGGTGAACTGGGCGTGCTGGGGGCCTGGGGAGGGGCAGTGCTGGAAATCCTGGCGGGTTTTGCCCTCATCGCCCTGGCCTTGAGGGAGGCAGTTCCAGGGGCCGCGCTTCCCCGCGCTTCGCTCGCCGGGGCCCTCCTCGCGGCGGCGCTGGTGGCCGCCGCCACCGCGGTGTTCACCTGGGTACGCGCCGCGCCGGTCGCCTCCGGGTGCCCGTTGACCGCGGGCATGTCGTGTTTTGCCATGGAATTCACCATGGGTGTGCCGGCCCTGGCGGTGACCGTACTGCTGGCGGTGCGGGCACTGCCGGTGCGTCCCCGCTGGGCGGGAGTGCTGGGGGGCGTCGGCTCGGGCTTGTTGGCCGATGGGCTCCAGCACCTGATCTGCCCCGTGTCCGATCTGTCGCACGTCCTGGTGTGGCACGTGGGAGCGATCGTGGGACTGGGGTGCGCCGGCTGGTTGGCGGGATGGGGCGTGGAGAGGTGGCGCGCCCGGTCGCTGGGACGGGGGACGCCATGGGCCCCGTAGGCGAGCGTGAGTGGGACCACGGCCGCATCCCGGCGGTGGGGGTGTTACTCGCCAATCTAGGCACCCCCCACGCGCCTACGCCGCGGGCGCTGCGCCGCTACCTCCGCCAGTTTCTCTCCGACCCTCGGGTGGTGGAACTATCCCGTCCGCTGTGGTGGGTCATTCTCAATTTCTTCGTCCTCACCACTCGGCCGCGCCGCTCGGCGCGCCTTTACAAGCGCATCTGGACCGCCGAAGGTTCTCCCCTGCTGGTGATCTCGCGCCGCCAGGCGGCGGCGCTGGAGGAGGCGCTGGCTGGCCGGGTGGGCTCGCCGGTGCGCGTCGCCTTGGGGATGCGGTACGGCTCGCCGTCACTGGCCACCGCCCTGGCCGAGCTGAGCCGGGCCGGCTGCCAGCGCCTGGTGGTGCTGCCGCTGTACCCCCAGTACGCCTCGGCAACCACCGGCTCCACCGTAGCGGCGGTGTTCGCCGAGCTCTCCCGCTGGCGCTGGGTGCCGGAGCTGCGGACCGTTTCCTCGTACCACGATCACCCACCCTACATTGCCGCTTTAGCTTCCTCCATCCGCGAGGTGTGGTCGGCGGAGGGAGAGCCGGAGCGGTTGCTGCTGTCGTTCCACGGCATCCCCCGGCGGGCATTTCTCGCTGGCGACCCTTACTACTGTCTCTGCCAGAAAACGGCGCGCCTGCTCGCTGAGGCGCTGGAATGGCCGGACGCCCGAATGGCGGTAGCATTCCAGTCGCGTTTCGGCCGGGAGCGGTGGCTTGAACCGTACACGGATCTCACCTTGCGCCGCTGGGCAAGCGAAGGGGTGGCCTCAGTGGACGTGGTGTGTCCCGGGTTCGCCGCCGACTGCCTGGAGACCCTGGAGGAGATCGCTGAAACCAACCGGGAGCTGTTTCAGCGTGCCGGCGGCGGACGCTTTCGCTACCTGCCGGCGCTCAACGACCGCCCCGACCACATCGCCGCGCTGGCCGAGCTGTGCCTTGATCACCTTCAGGGCTGGGTGACTCCTGTGGCGTCGTGGGATGCGGAGCTGGCGCAGCGGCGGGCGGAAGAGACGAAACGGCGTGCGGCGGAGCTGCTGGCGCGCTGGGAGGGCGAAACGCCGTGACCGGGACCACAAGTTGGGTGGATCCGTCGAGTCCCATCCGCGTTGGCATCTCCTCCTGCCTGCTGGGCCGAAAGGTACGTTTCGACGGTGGCCACAAGCAGGATGCATTTTTGGTGCACACCTTCGGCCGGTGGGTGGAGTGGGTGCCGGTGTGCCCCGAGCTGGAAGTGGGGATGGGCGTGCCGCGGGAGTCGGTGCGCCTGGTGGAGCAGGCCGGGCAGATCCGCATGATCGCCCCCCGCTCGGGGGCTGACTGGACCGAGCGCATGGACGAGCTCAGCCGGCGCCGCGCCGAGGGGCTGGCGGAGGCGCAGCTGGACGGCTTCGTGCTCAAAAAAGATTCACCCTCTTGTGGGATGGAGCGGGTGAAGGTATACCGCGACGCCGGGATGCCCACCAAGAACGGGGTGGGACTGTTCGCAGCGGCGCTGCTGGCGCGCCTGCCGTCGCTGCCGGTGGAGGAGGAAGGCCGGCTCAACGACCCGCGGCTGCGGGACAACTTCGTCGAGCGGGTGTTTGCCCACCACCGCCTGCGCCGGCTCTTCTCGGGCCACTGGCGCCTGAGGGATCTGGTGTCCTTTCACACCGCCCACAAGCTGCAGCTGATGGCCCACAGCCCGGCGGCCTACCAGAGCTTGGGCCGCCTGGTGGCCGCCGCCAAGGGGAGACCACGCGAGGAGGTGCGCGAGACGTACGCCCGAGAGTTCATGGCCGGTCTCAAGGTCATCGCCACGCCCCGCCGCAACGCCAACGTGCTGCTGCATATCCTTGGGTACTTCAAGAAGCTGCTGAACGCCGACGACCGCGCCGAGCTCTTGGGGCTCATCGAGGATTACCGCGCCGGGCTGGTGCCGCTGGTGGTGCCGGTGACCCTCATCCGGCACTGGGTGCGCGTGCATGGGGTCGCCTATTTGGCCGGCCAGACCTACTTGCAACCGCACCCTAAGGAGCTCATGCTGCGCAACCACGTGTAGGCAGCCCTTGCCGTCGCCGCAAAGCCAACCGCCCCGGGAATCCCCCGGGGCGGTGGTGGTTTTCCAGCGAACCCTCACACCTAGCGGCGCAGCGCGAAGGCGGCGGCGGCGGCCAGCAGCAGCGCCAGCGCCGCCAAACCGGCCCAGCCCAGGGTCGGGATGGGCTCGCGACCCACCTGGAAGGTGATGTTGCAGGTGGACTGGAAGGCGCCGGTTTGGGAGTCGAAAATGATCGCCTCCGCGGTGTAGGTCTCAATCCCGCCGCTACCCGGCAGACTCAGGATGAACGACTCAGGGTCGTTGTTGGTACCCGTGATGGTGACGACTCGCGAGGAACCGTCGACGATCACGTTGGAGGAGTTCTTGATGTTGGCCTCGATGCGCACGCTCTGGGTGGGGAGGGAGGTGTCGGCCTCGACCGTTACGGTGACCTGCTCGCCCCACTGGTAGTTGGCCTTGTTGGTGGTGATGGTGCGGCACGAGGCGTTGGCCGCGGCGCCGCCGTCGATGATCAGCTGGCCGCGGGCGATCCAAGTGCACCAGGGGCCGGACGTGCCCTGGTCGACCATCATCCTGACGGTGTTCTTGCCCGCCTGCACCAGGGCCAGGGGCAGCGTGAAGGTGGTGTTGGACCACTCCTCGTCGGCGCCGGTGGCGTAGCCCAGCGACACGTTGTTGAAGAACACTTCATCGAGCTCGCCGGAGGAAAAGTCCACATCCCAAGTTTCCAGTAGCAGCACCGCCGAGGTGGTGGGCAGCGGCCCAGTCACGAAGATGTTGAACTCGATAGGGTGGATCGAGTCGGTCTTATACAAGCACCCCCTCGCGGAGGCCCCCATGTCGCCGTCGGGGACGCCGGTGCCCGCGTTGTTCTCGTTATCGGTATCGGTTAGGTAGGTAGCCCCAGTGGTGGAGAGGGCGGTCACCGAAAGGGGCGGCGGTGGGGGCGGCGGCGCCTGGCCGCGGTCATCGGCGGCAGCCACCGCGACGAACACCAGAGGGAACAAAAGACACGCGAGGGCCAAAACTCTTTTCATTGATTTCTCCCTTCTTCGGGAAACTTACCTTGTCGCGGGCCCTCTGTCAAGGGGCGGGCCAGCGTTGCCGAAAGCTGGCGATTATGTTGGGGTTGCAATGATGCGCTACGATCAAGCTGGATATACGCGGGAGGCGACATGACCTTTGGGACGATCCTCAAAGTTGTGGGCCTTGCCGGGCTCGTGGCGGCGACAGCGCCGGCCGCCGAGCATCTCACCATCGCACACGCCTCGCCCCAGGGAGTCGTGGAGGTCGGCCAACCACCCCGCGTTCAGATCGTTTTTTCCCAGCCGGTGGGGGCTTTGGCGCCCACCGAGATCGGGGAAGCCCCCCCACCGTGGCTCAACATCTCGCCGCCCCTGCCGGCGCGCTGGCGCTGGGCGGGCACGGCGGAGCTGGTGGGGGAGCCGCTGGTCCCCCTGCCCTTTGCCACCCGCTACCAGGTGACCATCGGGCCTGGCCTGACGGCAGTGACGGGTGAACGCCTGAGGCGCCCGTTCCGCTTTACCTTCGAGACACCTCCCCCGCGCGCCACGGTGATGGCCGTGCCGGCCGGCGGCGTGGAAGACGCGGTGGAGAACCTTCTCAGCGGGTTTCGCGGTTGGGGTGGCGACGAGCCGGAGCCCGAGCCGGTGGTGCTGGTGGTGTTTAACCAGCCGGTGGAGTCGGCGTCGGTGCTGGAGCGGCTTTCGGTGCGGCTGGCGCCCGCGCCGCTTCCTGCCGCCGACAAACTCTTGAGCTCCGAAGCCGTGGCAGCGCTGACGCCTCCCCAGCGCGCCGCGTGGGAGCGCTTCCTCCTCGCCGCGCGAGGTGCACCGGAGAGTGAGTTTCCCTTCACGCTGCGCCCCTGGCCGGCCAACCCCCAGCGCGCCTTCGTGGTGGAGCCGCTCGGGGGGTGCTGGCCGCACGGGGCGCAGGTGGAGGTGGCCATTGCCCCCGGGGTATCCAGCCTGGAAGGCCCCGTCGCCGGGGAGGAGGGGCGCGGCCGGTTCGTCACCGTGCCACCCTTTGCGCCTGTGAGCTTCGCCGGACCGCGGGCCGAGGTGGGGGAAGCGTACGACCCGGAGGAAGTGGGTCTGCTGTTTTCTTCGCCCGTGGCCTGGCGCGATTTCACGGGCAAGGTGCGACTGCGCCGCCAGGGGGAGGCAAGCTGGCGGGAGGCCACGGTTTCCCATGAAACCTGGTTTTGGGACTGGGAAAACCGCTTGCTCAGGCTGGGCCACTTGGGGCTGGAGGGCGGCTCGAGCTACGAGGTGTGCGTGGACGAGACGGCCCACGACGCGGCAGGCCGGGAGCTGGGGTTTCCCTGGTGCGGTAGCCTGCGCACCGGGCGGCGCACGCCCCTGGCCTACCTGGTGGAGCGGGATGGGGTGGTGGAGTGGGAGGGCCCCCACGTCATTCCCCTGCGCACCCGCAACGTGACCCGCGTGGAGGTTCGCCACCGCCTCCTCACCCAGGACGAAATCGTTGCCGCATTGAACGATCGCACGGCCCTGCCGCTGCCCGTCGGCGAGGAGCTGGAAACTAACGCTCCCCCGGATCGCTCCCACCTCACGCCCGTGGACCTCGACGCGGCCTTGGCCGGCGCCCCCGGGGTGGTGCTGACGCGGGTGCAGGTGGCAGCGGTCATCGAGGGGAGTGAGTACAGCGAAGCAGACGCCCAAGACCTCCGGCGGCCGCGCTTCACCATCTCGCAAGTCACCTCCCTCGGGGTGACGGTGAAAAGCTCGCGCCACCAGGGGGCGCTGGTGTGGGTGACTCGCCTCGCCGATGCAGCCCCGGTGCCGGGCGCCAGCGTTTTCGTACGTTCGCGCACCAACCAGGTGGTGTGGGCCGGCAAGACCGATGCCCACGGTTTGGCCCGTGTCCCGGCCGAGGTGCCCCAGGATGAGCGCGGTGTGGTCATCGCCAGCGCTGGCAAGGATTGGACGTACGCCCGCACCGCGTGGTACGAGGGGCACCGCGGGTGGGAGTTCAACCTGCCGGTGGAGTGGGGGGAAAAACCGCCGGTGATCGGCACGGTGTGGGCCGACCGCGGCGTGGTTCGACCCGGCGAGACGATTCACTTAAAGGCGGTGGTACGCCAACAGGGTGAGTTGGAGCTGCGTCTCCCCAGCGCGGCCAGTGCGACCTTCGTGGTGCGTGACTCCCGGGGCGAGGATGCCCAGGTCGTGGAAGCCCGCCTGGACGAGTGGGGTGCGGCGGAGATCCAGGTGACGGTGCCCGCCGCCGCGGCGCTGGGGGAGTGGCCGGTGCTCGTCACCGACGCCTACGACCGGGAGGCACGCCGGCCCACTGGTGGCTGGACGGTGAGCGGCTCGTTTCGCGTCGCCGAGTTTCGCCGCCCGAAGATGCGCGTGACCGTGCAACCCGAGGCGGCCCGGGTGGTGGCCGGCGATGCGCTGAGGGCGACGGTGGAGGGTTCGCTGCTGGCCGGGGGCGCCATGGCGGGGGCGCCGCTGCGCTATATGGTGCGCGGGGAGCGCACCTCCAGCCGCCCGGCGGGGCGCCGCTGGGAGGAGTTCGAGGTCTTGCCCCAGGCCTTTGGGGAGGAGGACGAGGAGCCCGCCAGCGAACTACTCGCCCAAGGCAGCGGCGAGCTGGACGGCCGTGGCAGGGCCACTTTGGAACTGCCCCGCACCGCGAGCCTGGCGTCGTGGCCGGTACGCGCCGAGCTGGAGGTGGAGGTGGAGGACGTGGACCGCCAGCGCGCCGCCGCCCGCTCCGCCGTGGAGATTCTCCCCGGCGAGTTCTTCGTGGGTGTCCGCAAGCCCCCCACCTTCGGCGAGGCGGCTAAGGGCGTGCGCGCCGAGGTGGTGGCGGTGAGCGCCGCCGGCGAGCCGGTGGCCGGCGTGGAGCTCACCGTGCGGCTGGTGCGGCGGCAGTGGGAGTCGGTGCGGCGGCGGGAGGTTTCGGGCCGGTACGTGTTCGAGTCTCGGCCGGTGGACACCCCGGTAGCGGCCGCGACGCTCACGTCAGCGGCTGAGCCCGTGAGCACCGTTCTCGCCGCCGAGGGCGGCGGGGAGTACGCGCTCCTCGTGGAGGGCCGGGACCGCCGGGGCAACCGGCTACAGGCGGGCACCTCGTTCTACCTGTTCGGAGGCGGGTACACACCGTGGCGGATGGATCGGGAAAACCTCCTGGAGCTGGTGCCCGAGTCGGACACCGTGGAGGCGGGGGCGACGGCGCGGGTGCTGATCAAGTCGCCGTGGCCGCGCGCCACCGCGCTGGTGACGGTGGAACGTGCCGGCGTGGTGGAAGCGCGGCTCGCCGAGCTAGAAGGCTCGATGCCGGTGGTGGAGCTGCCGATCCGTCCCCAGTACGCACCCAACGTTTTCGTGTCCGTGGTGATGCTGCGCGGGCGCATCGACGCCGCGCCGGACCCCGAGCGGATCGATCCTGGCCGGCCGGCCTACCGCGTGGGTACCTGCGAGATCAAGGTGCCGCCGCGGAATCGACGGCTAAAGGTGACGGTCAAGCCCGCCAAACCGGAGTACCGGCCAGGACAGGAGGCGGCGGTTGAGGTGGCGGTCACGTCGGCGGGCGGAGCGCCGCGGCGCGCCTCGGTGACCCTGTGGGCGGTGGACGTGGGGGTGCTGGGGCTGACCGCCTACCGCCCCCCCGACCTGGTGGAGGGGTTCTTTGCGCGCCGCGGCCTCGGGGTGGCAACCCTCGACACCCGCAGCAGCCTGGTGGGCCGGCGCTCCTACGGCACCAAGGCGGACGCGGCCGGCGGCGGCGGTGGGCGGGAGTCGGTGGGGTGGGAGGTGCGGCGCGACTTTCGGCCGGTGGCCCTCTGGCGGGGTGACCTGGTAACCGATGCGGAAGGCCGGGCGAGGATTACCTTTGCGCTGCCCGACTCCCTCACCACCTACCGGATCATGGCGGTGGCCATGGCCGGCACGGAGGAGTTTGGCGGGGGCGAAGCCGAGGTGCTGGCCACCAAGCCGTTGGGTCTGGAGCCGTCCCTGCCGCGCTTCCTGCGGCCGGGGGATGAGGCGCGCGCCAGCGTGGTGGTGCGCAACCGCACCCGGGTCGCGCAGGAGGTGGAGGTGACCCTACACCTGGAGCCCTCTGCTGCGGTGCAGCTGCGCGGCGGGGCCACCCGGGTGGCGAAGGTCGCCGCCGGTGGCTCGGCGGAGGTGGGGTTCGGAGTGCGCGCCGAGCGGCCGGGAGGGGCACGGCTGCGGTTCTCGGCCATCGGGTCGGGGGGCGAGACCGACCAGATGGAGGTGATCCTGCCGGTCCGGCCGATCCTGCCGGCCGAGACGGTGGCGACCTTCTTCGCGGTGGAGGGTACCGGGGTCCAGACGGTGGAGGTACCAGCTGCCGGCGACGTGTTTCCCGACAGCGGCGGCCTCACCGTGCGGGTCAGCGCCTCGCCGCTGGCCGGTGCGCTGGAGAGTGCCCACTGGCTTGCCGCCTACCCCTACGCCTGCGCCGAACAGGTGGCCTCGCAAGTGTTGGGGCTCACCGCGGCGCAGCGGCTGGGCGGTGGGCCGGCCGCCGGGGGGGCGGACGGGCAGCCGCTACCGGCCTTCCTGGAGAGCGCTGTGGGCCGCCTGACGGCGTGCCAACAGGGGGATGGCGGCTTTGCCCTGTGGCCAGGGGGCGGGGTGAGCCACCCAGCGGTGTCGGCCCACGTGCTGTGGGCGCTGGACGCGGCGCGGCGCGCCGGCGCGGCGGTGGACGACGCGGTGTTGGCGCGGGGCGCGGCGTATCTGTCGCGACTGCTGCGCGCCACGCCGGGCACCGACCACCCGTCGTGGAGTACGCGAGTGTTGGCGGCGCATGCCCTTGTAACCGTAGGGAAGGGAGAACCGGGCTTCTTCCAGGGGCTTTACGACCAACGGCGGCGCGCTGGCAACGGCTGGGGGCGGGCGGTGCTGGCGGCGGCCATGCGTGCCGCGAACCCCGCCGACCCCCGGGCTCGCGAGTTGCTGCAGGAGGTTCGCAACCTGATGGTGGTGGAGGCGCGCGCTGCCCACCTCCAAGAGCCGGCGCCGACCTGGGGGTGGGAGGTGTTCTGGGGCGCCGGCTCTTGGAGG
>Ga0209101_1001300_pt1 | contig 18711 bp, 16 predicted proteins | sample ConPoolayeCmetaG_FD_185481 | JGI IMG/M metagenome (GOLD analysis project Ga0209101, IMG submission 185481) | Hot spring microbial mat communities from California, USA to study Microbial Dark Matter (Phase II) - Cone Pool mat layer C metaG... ...
CGGGGGCGAGGACACGCTGGCCGCTCTCGTGGCGGTCCACGGACCGCTGCCGCCGACACCCGAGGTGCGCACAGGCGGCGGCGGCCGACACTGCTGGTTCGCGATCGCGGAGGTGGTGGCGAGCGGATCAGTGGGAGCGGGGCTGGACGTGAAGGCAGAGGGGGGCATGGCGATCGCGCCCCCGAGCCGCCACGTCTCGGGAGGCTCCTATCGATGGACACCCGGGCGTGGGCTGGATGACCAGGCGCTGGCGCCAGCGCCCGCATGGCTCGTGCAGCTGGCCGGGCGTCGCCTCCGTGTGGGCGCCACGGCGCAGGACGCCGGGCATCGCCCGGGAACTGGCGTCGCGGTGCTACGTACCCCGGGCGAGCGGGCGGCGTTCCTGGCCGCCTGGGAGCGGGCAGGCCTCGCCCTCCGGCCGGGTGACCACGCCTATCTGTGCCCCTTCCACGACGATCATCGTCCCTCGCTGCACATCGATGCCGAGGGATGTCGCTGGTACTGTTTCGGCTGCGGCCGCGGGGGCGGCATCGGCGCCTTGCGCCGGCAGCTGGCGGAGCGCGGCGAACCCCTGCCGCGCGCCCGGCTGACCCGGCTTCCCGCGGACCACGATCCCGAGGTGACGCTCCCCGGCGACCGCGAGGTCGAAGTCGTCGGCGAGGGCGAATTCCAGGACGCGCTGCTCGCGCTGACGGGCGGCGTGCGGCGCTACGGCGGTGTCGACGTGCACACGGTCGCGCAGCTCGTGCTCGGGGCCTCGCGCGAAGCGAGACCACCTGCGGGCGGGCCCGTGGCCGTGCAGATTCGTGGCACGACGGTCGGCTGGCTCCGCGACGAGGATGCCTCTCGTCACACGCCTGCCATCGCTGCCGCGATCGCCGAGCGCGGGATGGCGACCTGTCGGGCGCGGATTCGCGGCGGGTGGGATCGCGGGGCCGGCAAGGTCGGAGCGTTCGGGGTCCGGCTCTTCCTGCCCGCGCTCCCGGCTTAGTGCAGCGTGCTGTTCTCGGCCTCGTCGTCGGCTTCGGGCACCGTGAGCGGCGCCAACAGCGCGAGGCGATCGTCGTCGACGGCCGTGCCGAGGTCTGGCAGAGCCAGCCCGGCGTGCGTCCACACGGGAACGAAGAGCAGGGGCTGCGCGGCGGCGTCGTAGCCGAGCTGGACGAGCAGATCGGGCTCGAAGGTCTGGCAGCGCCGCTCGCAGCAGGAAAAGGCCTCGAGGACGCGATAAAACCCCTCGGCGGGCAGGGGGATCAGCGTCTGGGCCCAGGCCTCGGAGGGGATCGTGTGACCCCGCTCGTGCCACTGAGCCCGGTTGCAGGTCCATCCGCTTGGCAGGTAGACGCCCGGGCCGGGATCGCCGTGACGGTGGAAGTAGACGAGGCGGCCCTCGGGAACGTGATCGCCGAGGGCCTCTCCGGTCCGGTAGATGCCACAGGGGGGAAGCTCAGGCATGCCCACCATCATGGCCGATTCGCGATGCGCAGTCAGCTCGCGGCGCGGGGCGGTGGGGCGCGGTTGACTCTGGCGCGTTCGCCCGTCACCCCGAGCTCCGCCATGACTGCGCAGGGGTTTCTCGGTCTCCGCTCGACCCACAACCCGCAACGCTGGGTGTTGCCGGTCGAGCGGGGGATCTGCGTCCGCTTCGGCGGATTCCTGTTCGGGGGCTGCGGTCTTGGCGCGGCCGTGGCGGCGCTCGAGGCGGTGACCGGCCGGCAGCTGGTGTGGGCGACGGCGCAGTACCTCTCGTACGCTCGGCCGCCGGAGGTCCTCGACCTCGATGTGACCGTACCGGTGACGGGCAAGCACAGCTCGCAGGCGCGGGCGATCGGCCGCGTCGGCGAGCGCGAGATCTTCACGGTCAACGCTGCGCTCGGCCGGCGACCGCTCGAGGTCGACGGCGTATGGGCGCGCCGCCCGGCGGTCCCGCCGCCGGCGGCGTGTCCCTTGGCCCCGCGCATGGAGGGGAGCGATGGCACCATCCACTCGCGCGTCGAGCTGCGCGTAGCGCGAGGACGATATGGCGGGAGCGAGGACGGTACCCCGAGCGATGACGGTCGATCGGCACTCTGGGTGCGGGTCCGAGAGGGGCTCGAGACCTCCGCGGCGGCGCTGGCGATCATCGCCGACTGGATGCCGTCGGGGATCAGCCATGCGCTCGGTCGCTGGGCGGGAGGAAACAGCCTCGACAACACGATCCGCATCGTCGACATCGTGCCCTCGCCGTGGATCCTGTGCGACATCCGGATCCTGGCGATTCGACACGGTTTCGGCCACGGGAGCATCCATCTGTGGAGCGAGGAAGGGCGGCTGCTCGCCACGGGCAGTCAGTCGTTCATTGTCCGGCTCCTGGACGAGCCGGGTGCTTCGGGTCGCTGAGGGGGACGTGCCGCGAGAACTCGTGTCCTGCGAGCGGGCGGTGCTCGAGGAGCTGCAGCGCGCGGCTGTGCTAGCCTGCTGCCTCGACTACGACGGGACCCTGGCGCCCATCGCCCCCACGCCCGAAGAGGCCCGTCCCCTCCCTGGCACCGTGGCGCTCGTCGAACGCCTGGTGCGGGCCCGGGCGACCGAGGTGGCGATCGTCAGCGGCCGCACTGTCGACGACCTGCGCCGATGCCTAGATGTTCCCGGAGTCGTGTACATCGGCGTGCATGGGCTCGAGTGGCTGCGGCCCGGCGAGCGCCTCGAGCGCGCGGCCGTGGCCAGTCGCGTCGTCGAGGAGCTGCCCGCGATCCGCCGCCAGCTCGAGGCGGCCCTCGGCAGCCGGCCGGGGATCCGGCTGGAGGACAAGGGCCTGACCCTCGCCGTGCACTATCGTCTCGCCAGCCGACCGGATGCCCGACGGGCGCACGAGACGGTCGAGCGTCTGGTGGCAGCGTGCCGTGCGCGGGGCGTGCCTCTCGACGTCCTGCGCGGCCACGAGGTCAGCGAGATCCGCCCCGCGGGGGCGAACAAGGGCCGGGCCGTCGTGGGCCTCCTCGCCGGCCGGCACCCGGAGCCCCTGGTACTCTACATCGGGGACGATCGGACGGACGAGGAGGCGTTCCAGTCGTTGCCTGCCTCGGCGGTCACGGTACGGGTCGGTCCTCCGGAGGTCGAGACCGCTGCCCGCTATCGCCTGGGCGATCCCGCAGCGGTGCAGGCCTTTCTGCGGCAGCTCGTCAAGGTCCGCGCATGAGCAGCGAGCCGACGATCTCGGTCGTCATCCCCACCTATCAGTGCGGGCGATTCCTGCGCGACAGCCTCGACAGCATTCTCGCGCAGAGCGGACCCGACACCGAGGTGATCGTCGTCGACGACGGGTCCACCGACGAGACGCCGGAGATCCTCGCCGCCTACGGCGATGCGCTCACGGTCCTCCGCGGTCAGCATGGCGGTCTCGCTGCGGCCCGGAACCTCGGGCTCGGGCGTGCCCGGGGGAGGTGGATCGCCTTCCACGACGCCGATGACATCGCTGCGGGCGACCGGCTGGCCTGGTCCGTGGCCTTCCTGCAGCAGCATCCGCAGTTCGATGCGGTGTTCGGCAACGGACAGCGCATGGGGGTCGTGGACCCGGTGGCGGCCTCCGTCGTGCCCCGGCGCTGGTTCGAGCGCATTCGCGAGCGACCGATCGACGTGACCGACCTGTTCGAAGGCTATCCGGTATATTTCCAGGGGGCGCTGGTGCCGCGGCGGGCCTTCGACGCGGCTGGTGCCTTCGATCCCGACTATCGCGTGCAGCCCGACATCGACTACGGTTACCGCCTGTTCCTGCAGTGTCGCGCTGCGTGTATCGATCGACCGCTGTTCCACTACCGTTGGCACACGACGAACAACAGCGCCGATCTGCTCGGCGGCCGCGAGGACATCGTACGCCTTCTCGAGCGCCTGCCGCGCACGGTTCCCGAGGCGGCGCGGCGGATCGGGCAGCGGCGCCTGCGGCGCCGCATCGCGCACGTCTCCTTTCGCCTCGGCCTTGCCCGGCTCGCGCGCGGCGAGCGCCCTGCGGCTCGCGCGGCCTTCCGGCGCGCGGCTGCACTGCGTCCCTGGCATCTCCGCTATCAGTGGATGCGGGCGCGCACGGTGTGGTAGCCCCTGGCATGCGCCGGTCTGTCGACGACCCAGCGACGGTCCCCTTCCCCACGCATCCCGTGTCGAACCTCGAGTGGATGCCACGCGGGATTACGGCGCGACAGCGTCTCGCCCAGGAGCTGATCGCCGACGCCTGTGCCACGGGGGCACGGCGCCATGGCATGACGCGTGCGCAGTTCCTTCGCAGCGCCGCGGGGACGGCCACCGCCTTGGCGATCCTCGATCGGCTGCACGGCTCGCGCGCCTTCGCGATCGAGCCACATCACTGCGAGGATCTCGATGCGGCGCGCGAGCTGCTCGATCGCAAGTACTTCGTGATGGATGTCCAGCAGCATCACGTCGATCTCGCGCTCTTCCCCGACGCGCTCGGCTGCGCCCTGCGTTTTCGCGACCAGATGGCCGCTGGTGGGTGTCCGGCCAGTCTCGGCCAGGCGAACTTCGTCAAGGAAGTGTTCGTCGACAGCGAGACCGATGTCGGGGTCATCAGCGGGCTGCCCTTCGGCGGCATTCCGCTGGGTCCTGCGGCGATGATCGAGACCCGCGATCTGGTCAACGCGCTGGCGGGCTCCGAGCGCTGCCTCGCCCAGGCGGTCTGCGATCCCGTTCTTGCCTATCAAGACGGCCCGACCGCCATCGCCAGCCTCGAGGCGCAGGTGGCCCGCGGCGCGCGGGCGCTGAAGTGCTACACGTACAGCGGGAACTGGCGCCTCGACGACGAGCGCATCGCGTATCCCATGCTGGCCGAGGTGCGGCGCCTCCGGTTGCGCCTCGTCAACGTCCACAAGGGATTGCCCGCCGTCTTTGCTCCGGGAAGCGCGGAGTCGGTGCGGGCCACCGATTTTCCCAAGGTGGTTCGCGACTGGCCCGACCTGCGCTTCTGCGCGTACCACTCGGCGTATTTCGGGCCGGGGGAGCATCCGACGGGTCAGGACGGGATCGCCGAGTGGATCGCGATCCTCGCGCGCATGCCCCGACGCGACCGGCGCCGGGTCTATACCGAGATCGGCTCGACCTTCCCCATCGTCCTCGCGCAGGGACCAGCCCGGGCGGCGCATTTCCTCGGTCAGCTGCTCAAGGTCCTCGGCCCGCGCAACATTCTCTGGGGAACGGATGCGATCTGGTGGGGATCGCCACAGTGGCTGATCGATGCCTTCAAGGCCTTGCGGATTCCCGACGAGCTGCAGGAGCGCTTCGGCTATCCACCACTGACGCGCAAGACGAAGCGGTTGATCCTGGGTCTCAATGCCGCACGGCTCTACGGTGTGGATCCGCGGGCACCTCGCTGCACGCTGCCTCGCGATCGCCTCGCCGTGCTCCAGGCGGAACAGGGGGGCGCGCGGGCCGGCCGCTCGCTGCGGAGCTACGGTCCGGCGACGCGGCGCGAATTCTTCGCCCTGCTGCGCGGCGCTCGTCGCGGGAGCGGTCAGTCGGCGTAACCGAGCGCACGCAGGCGTTGGCGTTGGTCCTGGTCGATCGGCGGCGCCGCGACGCCGCCCGTTGCCGCGTCGCCGCGCCGCCAGAGGTACAGCCGCACGGGATCGTGCGTGGGCGGATCGAGCGCTGGCGGTCGCTCCGCGCCCAGTGAAGGCGTTTCGACCTTGGGGGCGAAGGGTCGCGAGGGCGCCGTGCGTACCGACAGCGGCAGTCGGTCGGCTGGCCTCGCATCGCCGCCGATGCGGAGCGCGTCCGGGGAGATCTGGCGCCCGTTGGCCCAGGCCTCGACGCTGAGCGACCCTTCCTTGGCCGCGTAGTTGAGCGTGCGATCGAAGCGAATGCCCTGCGGCGTCCCGTCGAGTCGCGTGCGCCAGGAGAGCTCGAGGCCGTCGGCACGGAGCTGCAGCCGGTCGTCGCGGAGCGCACCGATCCGGTCCGGGTTCGCGATGGCTGCCCGCTCGGTGGTGCGGATCCGGACCTCGAGCTCGACGGGCGCGCCGGGACGCGGAACGGCCCGGAGCTGAAAGCCGTGCTCCGCCAGCGGAGCGCGATAGGTGTCGAGCAGCGCGCGCAGCGCGTCCCGTGCGCTGGCTGCCGCGGGATCCGCGATGCGATCGATGCGCTCGCCGGGATCGGTGGCAAGATCGAAGAGCTGCTCGGTAGGCGGCTCGACGGTGAGGATGAGCTTGTGAGCCGGCAGGCGCACGGCGTAGCGCCAGGGGCGCTCCGGATTGGCAGCGCGCGCGAACAGCGGACGCACCGGGGCAGGCTCGCCGCGCACCTGGGGCAGCCAGCTCGCGCCATCGACCGGGCCGAGCAAGGGCAGCTCGAGCGCGTCCGCGATGCTCGGCAGGAGGTCGACGAGCCCGACCTGAGCCTCGACGACCGTTCCGGCATGGCGGGCCTGCGGGAAGCGGACGAGCAGCGGCACCCGCAGTTGCTCGTCGTACAGCGACTGGCCGTGGAAGAAGCTGTCGCGGTCGAAGAGCTCCTCGCCGTGATCGGCGGTGACGACCACCAGCGTGCGCTCGAGCAGCCCGCGGGCGCGCAGTCCGTCGAGGACCGCGCCGAGGTGCGAGTCGACCCAGTGGATCGCCCCGTCGTACAGGTCGATGATCCGCTGGCGGTCGGCTGCAGCGAAGCCGCCGCGCCGGGCCAGCTCGACGTCCTTGAAGGTATGGCCCACGGCCCCGCGGTGCGTCGGATCGGCGAAGCGCAACGCGTCCGGCTCCGGAACGAGGTACGGGGTGTGGGTGTCGAGGTAGTGGAGATAGAGCGCCCAGGGCTCGTCGTCTCGATGCCGGTCGATCCACGTCAGGGCGGCCCGCGAGATGTGCGGGGCACGCCAGGAATCCAGCAGGAGGAGGCGATCGAAGGAGTCGCGCGCATCCAGCGTGAGGAAAGCGTGGAGGTAGGGGTTGCGCACGATCGCCAGCGTGGCGGCCGTGGGTGTCGCGTAGAGGCTCGAGAGCAGGGTCGGTGCCCCCGGCTGCGGGAAATGCCGACCGGTGAACAGCTGCGGGAGCGAGGGCACGGTCATCGGGGCGTTCGCGAAGGCGTGGGCGAAGCGCACCCCTTCTGCGGCGAGGCGGTCGAGCGCCGGGGTCGTCAGTCGGTGGTAGCCGTAGCAGCGCAGATGATCGGCGCGGAGCGCATCGATCGTGACGAGCAGCAGGTTCGGGCGTACGGCCGGCGCCGCCTCGGAGCGGAGAATCGGGCGAGTCACCAGGGCGAAGGTGGCGCCATGCTCCTCCGGCGCCCCCGCGACCTCGACGCGGATCTCGAGGGTGCCGCGCTGCCCCGCGAATGGCCCGAGGTCGATCCGGCGGCCCAGCCAGCCGCGGTCGCGCGGCCGATGTCGTGGGTCGACAACTCGCTCGAGGAGCGCGACGCGCGTTCCGCCTTCGGGGGTGAAGCTCAAGCGGAAGCGCGTCGGCTGGGCGCGCTCCGCGACCGGTTCCCCGAAGAGCCGATCGAGCAGGGCGATCGCGACCTCGAGCCGGGCGGCTTCGGGTACCGCGAGCGGCGCGCGCAGGGTCCAGGGGATGGGCAGCTGCAGCGCGTGCCGCATGCTCCCCCAGGCACGCACGGGCTTGAGCTGGAGCACGATCGTGTCGGCCCCGCGCAGGCTGTCGTGGAGGGCCGAGACGAGGTCCTGCGCTGCTGCTGGCGGCGACGCCAGCAGGACGAGGGCTGCGACGAGCGGGGCGAGGCGTCCGGCCACGCCCGCAGGACGCAGCGGTACGGAGCCTCGCACGTACGCAGGGCGCACCCGGTCACTCCGCCTGGCCGCAGTCGGCCGGGGCTACTCGTCGAGGGTGAAGCCGATCTTGAGCGTGACCTGCCACTGCTCCACCTGCCCGGCTCCGATCGTGCCGCGCACCTCGCTCACCTCGAACCAGCGCAGATTGTGCACGGTGCGGGCGGCCCGTGCGATCGCCGCGTTCACGGCGTCCTCCATGCTCGTCGTCGAGGTTCCGGTGATCTCGACGCTCTTGTAGACGTGATTGGCCATGCGGCTCCCGTATCCCATCCGCGTCGCTGCGAGAAGAGCGAGGAACAGCGCGTGCACCGCGGGCCATTCTGCGGCATACTCCGCCGCCGTGGCACGCGCTGGAGGTCCTGCTCGTCCCGACTGTCATCGCGACCCGATCGCTTCCGCGTACGACGCGATCGTCGTCGGGGCCGGGATGGGCGGGCTCGTGGCGCGCGACGCCCACCGCGCGCTCGACGAGCTTCTGGACTCCTGTACCGACAACGCGCGGCTCCGCGCGGTGCTGGCCGCGGCGCCGCCCGAGGAGGGACGATCGTGACGACGTCCGCGGCAGAGCTGTTCGACCTGTCGGGCAGGGTGGCGTTGGTCACGGGGGGCAGCCGGGGGCTCGGCCGGCAGATGGCGCTGGCTTTCGCGCGAGCCGGGGCCGATCTGGTGATCGCGAGCCGCAAGCTCCCCGCGTGCCAGGCGACCGCCGCGGAGATCGTGGCGCTCGGCCGCCAGGCGCTGCCCGTCGCGTGTCATGTCGGCGACTGGCAGCAGATCGAGGCACTGGTCGAGGCGGCCTACGAGCGTTTTGGCCGCGTGGACGTGCTCGTCAACAATGCGGGCATGTCGCCGCTGTACCCCTCGCTCGCCGAGGTCAGCGAGGCGCTCTGGGACAAGGTGCTCGGAGTCAACCTGAAGGGACCGTTCCGGCTCTCGGCGCTCGTCGGTGCGCGGATGGCAGCCGGGCAGGGCGGGTGCATCATCAACGTGAGCAGTGTGGCCGCCGTGCGGCCCTCGCCGATGGAGGCGCCGTACGCGGCGGCCAAGGCGGGCCTCAACGCCCTCACGATCGCGTTCGCCCAGGCCTTCGGCCCGCGCGTGCGGGTGAATGCCATCATGGCGGGTCCCTTCGCGACCGACATCGCCTCCGCCTGGGATCCGGCCCTCGTCGCGTCGTTCGAGCGCACGGCAGCGCTCCATCGCGTGGGGCGGCCAGAGGAGATCGTCGGCACGGCCCTCTACCTCGCGTCTGCCGCCTCCAGCTACACGACGGGGGCCATCGTCCGGGTGGACGGCGGGCAGCCGTGATGCGGTGTGCGTGCGGCTCCGAGCACGGCGCAGGCTCGCCGCGCGTCTCCCCCGGGGGTTGACGGGGCGGCGACCGGCAGCGAGAAGCGAGCCATGGCGCGTTTTCTCGGACCGTACGAGCCCCAGCTCTATGCCCTCATGCGGATCGTCGTGGGGTTCCTCTTCCTGTGGCACGGGACGCAGAAGCTCTTCGGGATACCCGGCGAGCCACCCGCAGGCGCCCCGGCCTTCGTCATCTGGATCGCAGGACCGCTCGAGCTGGTCGGGGGGATCCTGGTCCTGCTCGGGCTGTTCACGCGATGGACGGCCTTCGTCCTGAGCGGCTTGATGGCCGCGGCCTACTGGATGGCGCACGGGCCGCGAGCACTCCTGCCGATCGTCAACGGCGGGGAGCTGGCCGCGCTGTACTGCTTCGTGTTCCTGTTCATTGCCGCGCGCGGCGCTGGCCCCTGGAGTCTCGACGGTCTGAGGGATTGAGCGAGGCATGGCGTACTTCGAGAGACTCTCCGCCCTCGATGCGACCTTTCTCGGGCTCGAGGATGAACGCACGCACATGCATGTCGCGGCCACGCTGCTCTTCGACGCGGCGCCCTTGCGCGCGTCGCACGGCGGGCTCGACATCGACCGGATTCGCGCCTTCGTCGAATCGCGGCTGGCCGGGATTCCACGCTATCGCCAGCGCCTCGCGTGGATTCCGCTCGAGGGGCATCCCGTCTGGATCGACGACGCCCGCTTCAACCTCTTCTACCATGTGCGGCACACGGCCCTGCCGCGTCCCGGCGAGGAGCGACAGCTCAAGCGCCTCTGCGGCCGGATCCTCTCGCAGAAGCTCGATCTCACGAAGCCCCTGTGGGAGTTCTGGGTGGTGGAAGGGGTGGCGGACGACCGCTTCGCGCTCATTGCCAAGGTGCATCACGCGATGGTCGACGGGATCGCGGGCATGGATCTGCTCATCGCGCTCCTCAGCGCCGCGCCACAGCACGACTTCACGCCCGCCCCGCCATGGCGACCTCGGCCGGCACCGGGGCGCGCGGAGCTGCTCCTGCACGCCCTCGAACGACACGGCGAGGCCGCCCGCGCGCTCGTGCGAAAGACGGGCGAGGCCGTGCGCGATCCCGTCCGCACGGTGGCGGCGATCTGGGAGACGGTGGGCGGGATCGCCGAGGCCTTGGCCCCAGGCAACGTGCCCGCCTCGCCGACCCCCTTGAACCCCGATCCGGGGCCGCACCGTCGCTTCGACTGGCTGCCGATGGACCTGAGGGCCGTGAAGGAGGTGAAGCGCCGGCTGGGTGGGACCATCAACGACGTCGTGCTCGCCACCGTCGCGGGCGCGGTGCGGCGGTATCTCCGCGGGCATGGCGTCGACACCCGCGGGCTCGACTTTCGCGCGATGGTGCCCGTGAGCCTGCGGCGGCCGGACGAACGCGGACGACTGACGAATCGGGTCGCCAACTTCGTGGCGGCGCTTCCGGTCGGCGACGACGATCCGCTCGTCCGCTATCGTCGCGTCGTCGAGGCCACGACCAGTCGCAAGGCGTCGCCGATCGTGCGGGCCTCGGAGCTTGTGGAGGAGGTGGCGGACTGGACTTCGAGCCTGTGGCTGACGCAGCTGGTCCGCTTCGCCGCCGCACGACGCGCGTACAATATCGTGGTGACCAACGTGCCGGGGCCCCAGGCGCCGCTCTACCTGCTCGAAGCGCCGCTGCGCGCGGCGTATCCGATGGTCCCGCTCTTCCACAATCAAGGGGTGGGCATCGCGCTCTTCAGCTACGACGGTGGGCTCTTCTGGGGGGTCAACGCCGACTGGGATGCGGTGCCCGACCTGCACGATCTGGTCGAGGCCCTGCGGGCGGAGTTCGACGTGCTCCGCGAGCTCGCGGTCTCGCACGCCCCGGCGGCCTGAGGCCGCTGCGCAGCCAGCTCAGCGCGTGGCTCGCAGGGCGGCGCTCACGATTCGCTGCGCCTCGCTGCGGATCCGCTCGAGGTGGTGCGGACCGCGGAAGCTCTCGGCGTAGATCTTGTAGACGTTCTCGGTACCCGAGGGACGGGCAGCGAACCACCCGTGCTCGGTGACCACCTTGAGACCGCCGATCGAGGCGCCGTTGCCGGGAGCCTCGGTCAGAATGGCCACGATCGGATCCCCGGCCATGGTCGTCGCCTGCACCTGCGCGGCCGACAATCCGGCCAGGATGCGCTTGTCCATCGCCGTGCACGGCACGTCGATCCGCTCGTACACGGGCGCGCCGAACCGTGCGGTGAGGTCGGCATAGACTTCGCCGGGATCCTTGCCGAGCACCGCCGTGATTTCCGCGGCGAGCAGGTCGAGGATGATACCGTCCTTGTCGGTCGTCCAGACCGTGCCATCGCGGCGCAGGAACGAGGCGCCGGCACTCTCCTCGCCGGCGAAGCCGAACGCGCCACGGATGAGCCCGTCGACGAACCACTTGAACCCCACCGGGACCTCGACGAGCCGGCGCCCGAGCGCCGCGGCGACGCGGTCGAGCATCGAGCTCGACACCAGGGTCTTCCCGACCGCGGTGTCGGGGCTCCACTGCGGCCGGTGCTGGAACAGGTACCAGACAGCGACCGCGAGGTAGTGGTTGGGGTTGAGCAGGCCCGCACCTCGCGTCACGATGCCGTGACGGTCGGAGTCGGCATCGTTGCCGAAGGCCACGTCGAAGCGCTCGCGCATCGCGACGAGATTGGCCATCGCGGACGGCGACGAGCAGTCCATGCGGATCTTGCCATCCTTGTCGACGGGCATGAAGGCGAAGGTAGGATCGACGGTGCGATTGACCACCGTGAGGTCGAGCCCGTAGGTCTCGGCGATGGGATCCCAGAAGGCGACGTTCGATCCGCCGAGCGGATCGACGCCGAGCTTCAGTCGCGCGTGTCGGATGGCGTCGAGGTCGACCACGGTGCGCAGATCGTCGACGTACGGTCGCACGAAATCCCGCTGATGGGTCGTGGGCACGCGCAGCGCGCGCTCGAAGGGAAGACGGGGGACGTGGTCCACGCCTTCCCGGAGCAGCGCGTTCGCGCGCTCCTCGATGCGGCGGGTCGTGGCCGTGTCCGCTGGACCCCCCGACGGCGGATTGTACTTGAAGCCGCCGTCCTCCGGCGGGTTGTGCGAGGGCGTGATGACGACGCCATCGGCGACAGTCGCCTGGCCCCCGCGGTTGTGCGTCAGGATAGCATGGGAGATGACGGGCGTGGGCGTGTAGCCGAGTCCGGCCTGGAGCACGATGTCGACCTCGGCTGCGGCGAAGACCTCGACAGCGGTCGCCAGGGCCGGCTCGGAGAGCGCGTGCGTATCCATCCCGATGTAGAGCGGCCCCGTGATGCCAGCCGCGTGGCGCGTCTCGACCACGGCTGCGGCAATGGCGATGATGTGTCGCTCGTTGAAGCTGTGCTGCAGCGACGAGCCGCGGTGTCCCGAGGTCCCGAACGCGACCAGGTGCGTGGGCTCGTTCGGGTCCGGGCGAAGCGTGTAGTACGCCGCGACGAGCCGCGGCACGTTCACGAGCAGCTCTCGCGGAGCCGGCTTGCCGGCGAGTGGGTGCAGCGTCATGTCCGCTCTTCCTAGCCGAGGTCGTGGCCTTGGCCTATCCCTCTCCCGCTCCCCGGCAGGGCGGGCACTTGCACCAACGCCAGCGCCGGTCTTTGCTAGCACCTATGGATCTCGCTCGCCGCCATCTCGTTGTTCTGCTCGCTGCCGCGATCCTGGCGCTCGCTGGCCCTGTGCCGATGCTGCAGGCCGCGGACCCCGCGACCAAACACTACCGGGTTGTGGTCGAAGGCATGACCTGCCCGTCGGGCTGTGCAACCCGCGTCCGCGAGCTGGTCTCGGGCATCGAGGGCGTCAGCGCGGTGCAGGTGGACTTTCCGAAAAAGACCCTGGATGTCGAAGTCAAGCCGGGCGCGACGCTGACGGTCGACGCGATCAATGCGGTGCTCCAGGGCACGCCCTACGCAGCCAAGACGATCAGCGAGACCCCCTGAGCCCGATACGCCGCAGCAAGTGCATGACGCGGGGCGGCCGGCCGCGTCATCGCTCGACGGCGGGAGCTGGCCTTCGCGTCGACGCGACGGCGGAGCGTGTGGGTCTCGCGCGGCGGCGAACGGTGGGACGTGACCAGGGCGTGCTCTCTCGCGGGAAGGCTTGGCACATAACCTGCTCCGCCCGCGGACGTGGACTCGCGGCCTGAGCAGGGGAACGGGAGCGATGGCAAGCGCTGGGGCACTGCCGCCAGCGTGATGCGGAGAGTCGAATCCCACGTCAGGCCCGGAGATACGCTGTCCCGCGCTGCAGAGCGCATGGAGGCCGCGGCTGTCCGGGAGCTGCCCGTGGTCGAGGAGGGTCGCCTGGTCGGCCTGATCGCGCAGATCGATCTCTTGCCGTACCGGGGGCACTTCGAGTGGACTCCCGTGCGCGCTGCCATGAGTCGGGATCTCGTGACCGTCTCGGCCGAGACGCCGCTGCCGGAAGTCGCTGCCGTCTTGATCGAGCGGGGGATCAATTGCGTTCCCGTCGTCGAGGGCGAGCGGCTGGTGGGGATGGTGAGCCGCAGCGATTGCCTCCGCCCGCTTGCCTGGCATGCCTTCAGCGACGGTGGCCACGATGGCCGAAGCGCGGCTTTCAATAGCACCGGCCACGGCCATGGGGCGGGCTGATGCCGAACGGCGCCCGGCGGGCGCCGCCGGTGCTCACTGGCGCTGGATCGAGCGGATGTAGTCCGTGAGCATCAGGATCTTGCTCCGGACCTCGGCCCGGCGAGTCATATCCCAGCCCGCCTCCTCGGCGAACACTTCGCCCCAGACCGGCATCTCGCGATTCCCGTGAGGGCCGACGGAGGTCGTTCCATCGATGGCGGCACGTACGCGCTCGGAGGGAAAGATGCCGCCGTTCTTCTGGGCGATCGCGGTGAGATCGGGTGGCTTGGGACGGATGAAGGTTCCGGCGAGGCCGTCGCCACGCCCTTCCGGTCCGTGACAGGCACCGCAGTAGCGCAGATACAGTGTGCGGCCGGGTGAGGCTGCTCCGGGCTCGTCGGCAGCCCGAGCGGTCCGGGGCGTCGACAAGGACGCGAGCACGAGGCCTGCGGCGAGGGAGGCGACAAATCGATGAGTCATGGCTCCTCCGGAACGCATGTCGTGGCGATGGGCGCAGGGAGCATGGGCTGGCGGACCCGTCACCGTGTACGGAAGCCTTGCACGTTCGACGCTCGCAATGCCAGTGGTCAGCGTGGAAGCTCATGAGCACGCGAACCGCCTCCCCGCGCCGCACGGCGGCGCGGCGTCCCGGGCAGCGGCTGTGCTTTTACGGCGGCGCGGGCACGGTGACCGGATCCCGGCATCTCGTAGAGACGGCGCGCAGCCGAGTCTTGCTCGATTGCGGCCTGTTCCAGGGGTTGAAGGCCTTGCGCTTGCGCAACTGGGCTCCCTGGCCGTTCGACGTGGCCGCAGTCGACGCGGTGGTGTTGAGCCACGCCCACATCGATCACTCGGGGGCCTTGCCGCTGCTCGTGCGAGCGGGGTTTCGCGGCACGGTGTTCTGCTCGCCGGCCACGGCGGATCTGCTCGGGGTCATGCTGCGGGACGCCGCGCGGATCCAGGAGGAGGACGCGGCCCGCGCCAATCGGCGGGGCTACACGCGGCATCATCCGGCACGACCGCTCTACGAGCTACGGGACGCGGAGGCGGCGCTCGCGCGCCTGCAGCCCGTGGCCTACGGCACCGAGCTCGCCGTGGCGCCCGACATCACTGCCGTGCTTCGTCGCGCGGGCCATATTCTCGGCTCTGCGACCATCGAGCTGCGCGTGGGTGGCGTGCGCCTCGTCTACTCCGGCGATCTCGGGCGGTATGGCCGTCCGATTCTTCACGATCCGGAGCCGATCGCCGCTGCCGACCTGCTCCTGGTGGAGTCGACCTATGGTGATCGGGTGCATCCTCCCCGCGCGGACGAGGCGCTCGCAGCGCTCCTGCGCGAGGCGGCGGCAGCGAGGCAGGTCGTGATCGTGCCGGCATTCGCCGTTGGCCGAACGCAAGAATTGTTGTGGATGCTGCGGGTGCTCGAAGACCAGGGGCGGATTCCCGTCGTGCCCGTGCGGGTGGACAGCCCGATGGCCATCGACGTGACCTCGATCTACCGCCGGCACCCCGAGGAGCACGACGAGGCCATGCAGGCGGCGACCGCGCATGCGGATGCCTTCGCGACGCGAGATTTTGCGCTGGCGCGCACGCCGCAGGAGTCGAAGGCCCTCAATGCCTGCGAGGGGCCGATGATCCTGATCTCTGCCAGTGGCATGGCCACCGGCGGGCGCGTGCTGCACCACCTCGCGCTCCGCCTGCCGGACCCACGGACCATCGTGCTGCTGCCTGGATTCCAGGCGGCGGGAACGCGAGGGCGGTCCTTGCAGGATGGCGCGCCGAGCCTGCGCATCCACGGAACGGACGTGCCCGTCCGTGCGCGCGTCGTGACCCTCGACGGCCTCTCGGCTCATGCCGACCGGGACGAGATCGTGCGCTGGCTCGGGGGATTCGCGCGCGCGCCGCGGCAAACCTGGGTCGTCCATGGCGAGCCGCAACCCGCGGATCGACTCGCGGCGACGCTCCGCACACGCCTGGGCTGGAGCGCCGCCGTGGCGCAAGACGGCGCGGCGGTGCCGCTGCGCTGAGACGACTACAGCACGGCTCAGGCGGCAGCCGCTCCCCCTGGGCTCGCCGTCCCGCCGGGCTCGCCCAGGCGGGAGGTTGCCCAACGCAGGAAATCCTCGGCCGTGATGATGCCGACGACGCGGCCCTCGGCGTCGACCACGGGCAGGCACCCGATCTTGCCGCGCAGCATGCACGCGCCGGCCTCGGCGGCCGGGTCGTCGGCGTGCGTGACCTGGACGTGGGTCTCCATGACGTCCTCGACGCGCACGAGCGCGAGCATGCCCACGCGCTCGGCCTCGTCGGGCACGGTCACCGAGCTCGTCGATGCGCCGAGGAGATCGCGGTGCGTCAGCAGGCCGAGGAGCCGGCCGTCCGCGGCCACGACGGGAAGATGCCGGATGCGTGCCCGGCGCATGAGACGCCACGCGGTGGCGAGGGAGTCGCGTGGCCCGAGCGTGAGCACGGCCGAGGTCATGAGATCGGCGACCCGCTGGCCCGCGGGAGCAGTGGCCGGTGTCGCCGCCGTCGTGACGGTCGGGAACGCCGCGCGTAGCTCCGCGAAGGCCGCGCGCAGCGATTCCGGAATGCGGTCCGCATCGGGCACGAGTGCGGGATCGACGGTGGCGGAGATCGACAGGCGGTCGCCCTGGCTCAGGATCGCGAACTCGATCCCCATGCGGAATGCCAGGGGGACATAGGGATGGATGTCGAGGACCCGTCGTCCGAGCATCGTCCGGCGCCCGCGCGGACCCGGGATGTTGGTGCACACGGTGCTGTAGATCAACCGGTCCGGCGTCAAGCGTCCGAGGAGCGCATCGACGGCGCTCGGCAGGATGTCCAGGAGGGAGACCAGGGTGCTCATTGCCTGGGCCTGGCCACGCTCCTTGCGCGCCCGGAGCTCGCGCTGAATGTGTCGCAGGCGGGCTCCGGCATCGGCGATGTGGACAGGCAGCAGGGGCGACATGGCCGAGACGAGGTTGCCGAGGCTGTCGCGGTTGCTCGCGCCCCGCGTGCTCACGGGGACCATCGCTCGGACGACGACGCCCTCGACCGATCCCCCACGAGCGAGGATCTCGCGTCGCAGCGCGCCGGTGATGATCGCCAGCACGAGGTCGTTCACCTTGCATCCGGCTGCCCCGCGCAGAGCCAGCACCTCGTCGAGCGGAAAACTCGCCCAGACGAGATGGCGCGCTGGGGAGAGCGGTCCGGTGAACGGCAGGGGGCTGGCCGGCGTGGCGAACAGCTCGAACACCGTGCTGCCGATCTCCCAGGCCGTACGTAGCCCGAGCACCAGGCGATCGAGGGGCGAGCTGGCCGCGGGCTCGGGCACGCCCGGAGGCAAGGGCGGAGGGCTGCCGTCATCGCTGTCGGTCAGGGCGTCGAGCACCTGCGCTCCGCTCACACCGTCGATCATGCAGTGATGGAGCTTGCAGACGACCGCGCTGCGCTGCCCTTCGAGCCCGCTGACGAGCGTGAACTCCCACAACGGCAGGGCGGGATCGAGCGGGGTCGTGAAGATTGCGTCGCACACCGTGCGGAGCTCGCTCTCGCGACCGGGGGCGGGCGCAGCCACGTGCCGGACAAGCAAGCGTGGGTCGAAGCCCGGCACGTCCTCCCACGTCGGGAGATGCCAGTCGAGGAGCGGCCGCACAGGGCGCTGTCGCCACCGGGAGTCGACGCACACGCGATCGACGACCAGTCGTGTCAGCGCCTCGTGCTCGATCGGTCCGTCGAGGAGCGTGACTGCGCCGACGTGGAGATGCTCCGTTCCGCGTTCCCACCACAGGAACGATGCGTCCTGGGACGATAGAGTTCGGCGATTGCCCGTGGCAGCCATCGCCCGCCAAAGCAGTCACCGTGCCATCCTGCGCGACCGCGTCACCGTGGCGCGCGGCCCCGCCGTTCCCGAGGCCAGGACGCACTGCTGGCCACGAGATGGCGCGCGCGGGAAGTTGCTGCGGTGCGCCGCGCTCTTACGCGGTGCGGGGGCGACGTTGGTGTTGCCCTCGGCCCCTGCCACCCCTGTGCGGTGACGCGTCCCGGTGCTACTCGCCAAGCGGGCGGAGATCGACGCCGCGCGCCCAGGCCGCGATGCGGCGTGCGCGCGCAGCGAGGTAGGGCGTTGGCCGCGCTGGATTCCAGCGCCGCGGCGCGGGCAGCATGGCGGCCAGCAGCGCCGCCTGCTGCGCAGTGAGGCGCGACGCTGGCACGCCGAACCAGTGCTGCGCCGCAGCTTCGGCACCGTAGACGCCGGGGCCCCACTCGGCGACGTTCAGGTACACTTCGAGAATGCGGCGCTTCGGCCAGAACAGCTCGAGCAGCGCCGCGAGCCACAGCTCGAGCCCCTTCCGCAACCACGTCCGGTTCTGCCAGAGGAACACGCTGCGCGCGCACTGCATGGTGATCGTGCTGGCCCCGCGCTGCCGCCGCCCGGCATGGCGCCGGTTGTACTCGCGCGCGGCTTCGACGGCCCGCCAGTCGATGCCGTGGTGCTGGAAGAAGCGCGCGTCCTCCGCGGCAATCACGGCCCGCTGGAGGTGCGGGCTGATCGCCGCGAGCGGCACCCAGTGCCTGGCGATGCCGACGGGGCTGCCCGTCGACAGCGACTCCCAGACGCGGATCACCATGAGCGGGGTCAGCACCGGTGGCACGACGCGGACCACGAGCACGCCCAGCAGGGACAGCCCGACGGCTGCGCCGAGCGCCAGTCCGACCCAGCGTCGCATCCGCCGCAGCACGGGTTCGGCGTGTGGCCGATGCCGGCGGTGCGCGCAAGCCGAACGCCTTCTTGAACTGCAGGCGCGGGTGCGTGGGGTTGTCGCGAAAGAGTCGGTACACTTTCCGAGCCGCGTCCCAAACTTCAACAGGCAGCTCCCTGTACGCTGCCCAGAAGCGGGGGGTCGCGGTGGACCTCACAGCTTCTCGGAATCGAGATCGGTAGCGCGACCACCAACGCGTTCGGCGCGGAGCCAGCGTCC
>Ga0209101_1001301_pt1 | contig 18704 bp, 22 predicted proteins | sample ConPoolayeCmetaG_FD_185481 | JGI IMG/M metagenome (GOLD analysis project Ga0209101, IMG submission 185481) | Hot spring microbial mat communities from California, USA to study Microbial Dark Matter (Phase II) - Cone Pool mat layer C metaG... ...
GCGCGGATAACGCGATACCCGAGCGTAGCTGAGCATCGTGGTGCACCTCCATAACTGCATGATTGTCACCTGTAGTAAGAATACTCGACGGCTACGCCCGTGTCAAGTTAAACCACTATAATCTCTAATAAATCTAAAGACTGTGGTAAATACCTACCCGCCACCCTCCCGCAGGTTAGAAAGCGGCTGGCAAGAGAGCGAGCAGCTCATTGCGGCGCACTTCAGTGCGGAGATTGCGCCCGAACCTGCGGGAGGGTAGGCAGTTACAGACTGTGAACGGGAGGAGTAGGCGGGGCCGGCCGGCCAGAGAATGGGGGTCACCGGGTGCAAGCCCCCTCCAGGTACACCCGCCGAACGTCGCCCGGGAGTCGCGTCACCCAACGGGTTATCCTCAGTAGGTGACGCCGGCGGCTCCGTTATCGCCACGGGAGTGCCGATCAGCGGCCGGCGTATACCGGCCGGATCGGAAGCAAGGTGGTACCGCGCGGGGGACCCAGACGCCCTCTCGTCCTTGATGGATGGGAGGGCGTTTTGATTAGCCTTTGCTGACCAGGCCGCCCAGGTGTATAATGATGCCACTGTGGTGGCCCTGGAGGTGCGACATGGGCTTGATCAAGTTAACCGTGCGATTGCCGCAACCGCTCCAGGAGCGGGCGCGTCAGCGAGCGCAGAACCGCCGGTCTGTGCGCCGTCGCCCAGGCCGAGGGCCTGCGTGCCGAGAACCCGAATGATTACCCCTGGGAGGTGCCCCATGCAAGCAATAGAAGTGACGATCCGTATGCCAGAACCGCTATACCAGAAATTGCAGCGGCGAGCGCGCGAAATGGCCCGGCCGCTGGACCAGCTCCTGGTAGAAGCCATACGTCACACTGTAGAGGAACCCGTGCCGGCGCAGCGGTCAGAACGGGAGCTGGTCCTGGCAGTCCTGAAAGAAAGCGGAATGCGGGAACCTATCGGACCAGAATGGACCCATCTGCTCAGTGGCCGACCGCTCAAGACCCACGCTGAGTTAAGGGCCTCTTTGCAGGGCGTCGCTCCCCTCTCGGAGGACATCATCGCCATGCGGGGAGAACCGTGATGTCGGCCTACTACCTCGACTCAAGCGCGTTGGTCAAGTTCTACATCCCAGAGACGGGCAGTGTGTGGGTAGATGCTTTGGTCAATGCCCAAACGCCAACCGGCGAGCGGGAGGCTACCTGCACTATCGTCAAGATCGGCTTGGTGGAGGTGGCGGCCGCGTTTGCCCGTCGGCAGCGGATGGGAGACATCTCGTGCGATCAGCAGACCGAATTGTACGACCGCCTGATTCAGGATGCCCAGAACCTCCTCGAAACAGTCGCTGTAGACGATAGTACGGTTGCGTGGGGCATGGAGTTGACCCAACGCCACCCGCTGCGTGGCTACGACGCGATCCACCTGGCCGCCGCACTCCGGCTGGGCGCGATCCTGGTGGCGGCTGGCCTGCCGGCTCCGGTCTTTGTCAGCGCCGACGCCAACCTGTGCGCCGTCGCCCAGGCCGAGGGCCTGGCTACTGAAAACCCCAACGACCACCCGTGATATATGATGCAAGAAGAAGAGGCACCCATGACCAACCTGCCAAAGCCCAAAGCCCAGGCCCCCAAGCCTGATCTACCAACCTACCAACCTGTCAATCTACCACCGGCCTACGACCCCCATGCCACCGAGCAACGCCTCTACGAGTGGTGGGAAAGCCAGGGCTACTTCCGGCCGGAAACGTTGCGCGAGAAAGGACTGATCCCGCCGGATGCCCGGCCCTGGTGCATCACCATGCCGCCGCCCAACGTAACCGGCGCGCTCCATCTGGGCCACGCCATGACCGCCGCCATCGAGGACCTGATGACGCGCTACTACCGGCTGCGCGGCCGCTTCGCCCTGTGGTTGCCCGGCTCTGACCACGCCGGCATCGCCACGCAAAACGTGGTGGAGCGCGAACTCGCCAAAGAGGGCCTCACCCGCCATGACCTGGGCCGCGAGCGGTTCATCGAGCGGTGCTGGCAGTGGAAAGAGGTCTACCACCGGCGTATCACCGACCAGCACCGCCGCCTGGGGGTGTCTTGCGATTGGACGCGAGAGCGATTCACCCTGGACGAGGGCCTCTCCCGCGCCGTGCGCACCGCCTTTGTGCGGCTCTACAAACAGGGCCTCATCTATCGCGGGGCTTACCTGGTGAACTGGTGCCCGCGCTGCGAATCAGCCATCAGCGACCTGGAGGTGATCGGCGAGGAGCGGGATAGCCACCTGTGGTATGTTCGCTACCCGCTGGTGAACGATGCCTGGGCCGGGCCTACCTCCCCCGGCCTCCCCTATAGGGAGGGAGAGGGAGGGTGGGGCAGCGGCCAATGGGCCGCCGGGGCCACCGAATTCATCCAGATGGCGACCACTCGCCCGGAGACGATCCTGGGCGATACGGCCGTGGCCGTCAGCCCAGAAGATGCGCGCTATGTCGGTTGGATAGGCCGCACGGCCGTGCTACCGGCCCTCGGTCGGCGCATCCCCATTATCGCCGATGAGCTGGTGGACCCGGCCTTTGGCACCGGGGCAGTGAAGGTGACGCCGGCCCACGACCCCAACGACTATGAGATGGGCCAGCGCCATGGCCTGGAGATGCCCACCGTGTTGACCGACGACGGCCACATGAACGAACTGGCCGGGCCTTACGCCGGCCTGGATCGCTTCGCCTGTCGCCAGGCCATCGTGGCCGACTTGCAGCGCGAGGGCCTGCTGGTCAAGGTGGAGCCATACCATCATACCGTGGGCACCTGCCAGCGCTGCGGCACCGACATCGAGCCGCGCATCTCCACCCAATGGTTCGTGCGCGTCAAACCCCTGGCCGAGGCCGCCCTGGCGGCCACCCGTAGCGGCCGCATCCGCATTATCCCTCGCCGCGAGGAGTTGCGTTGGGAACAATGGATGACTAATATCCGCGATTGGTGCATCAGCCGCCAGCTCTGGTGGGGGCATCGCATCCCGGTTTGGTACTGCGACGATTGCGGTGCGCAGACCTGTGAGTTGGAAGACCCCACTGTTTGCGGCTCGTGCGGCAGCGCGCACATCCATCAGGACCCGGACGTGCTGGACACCTGGTTTAGCTCCGGCCTATGGCCCTTCAGTACCCTGGGCTGGCCGGACGATACGCCGGATATGCGCACCTTCTATCCTACCGACATGCGCGAGACCGGTTACGACATCCTGTTCTTCTGGGTGGCCCGTGAGGTCATGCTGGGCCTGGCGATGGTCGGCGACGTGCCGTATCGCACGGTCTACCTGCACGGCCTGATCCGTGACCAGCAGGGCCGCAAGATCAGCAAATCGTTGCCGGATGCAGAAAAGTACGACCCGCTCACCATCATCGCCAGGTACGGGGCCGACACCCTGCGTTACACGTTGACCACCAGCTCCACGCCGGGCAACGACATGAACCTGGACCCACGCCGCATCGAGGGGGCGCGCAACTTTGCCAACAAGATCTGGAACGCGGCCCGGTTCATCGTCAGCAACCTGCCAGACTCCCTCGCGCCCTTGGGGGAGGGGGCCGGGGTGAGGGGGAATCTCACCCTACCTGATCGCTGGATCCTCTCCCGGCACGACCGGCTGGTGCAGGAAGTGACCCGACTGATGGACGACTATCAGTACGGCGAGGCTGGTCGCCAGATCAACGATTTCCTGTGGAGTGAGTTCTGTGATTGGTATATCGAGATCAGCAAGCTGCGGCTTTATGGTGCTGACGAGGACGCCGCGAACATGGCCCGGCGCGTGCTGGTCTATGTGTTGGAGCGCACTCTGCGCCTGCTTCATCCGTTTATGCCTTTTGTAACGGAGGAGATCTGGCAGCACCTTCCGCACGAAGGCGAATCGCTGATGGTGGCTCCGTGGCCGGAACCGGCGGGGCTGTCAGACGAGGTCGTTGAGGCCGATATGGCCGTGGTGATGGACCTGGTGCGGGCTATCCGCAACGCCCGCGCCGAGTACGACGTGGCGGCTGGCCGGCGCATCGCCGCCATTATCGCCGGGGGTGAACGCGCGGCCATGCTGCGCCAGCAGGCCCCGGTCATCGCCGCCCTGGCCCATGTGGACCCGGCTCAGTTGCGCATCGAGGAGACGTTGGCGCAAAAGCCGGAGCAGGCTATGGCCCTGGTAGTAGGGGCCGTGGAATGCTACCTGCCCCTGGCGGGCCTGGTGGACATCGCCGCCGAGCGTGCCCGGTTGACCAAAGAACGGGAAGAGGTGACTGCCCAGATCGCCCGGCTGGAGAAATTACTGGCGAACGAGGGGTTCACCAGCAAGGCCCCGGCCCCGGTGGTGGAGAAGGAGCGCGCCCGGCTGGCGGAATTGCAGGAACGCCTGACCAGGCTCCAGGCCCACCTGGCGGAGTTGATGTGATCATGGTCAGAGCCTAGCCCCGCACCCACAGGCGCGCCGGCTGGCTCACTATCTCGAAATGCTGCCCTGCCGTTACATAGACCTCACCATCCAGGTGGGAAGGCAGGGGCACCGGGCTGCTGACCGTGACCCGGCCCCCGCGCAGCATGGTGCACTTGGGATGGGTGACGTGGCTGCCGTTCAGCAGGCGGGGGATGACCGGCAGGGCTGCCAGGCGGCTCACATCGCCGGCGATGCACACGTCCAGCAACCCATCATCGGGGATGGCAAAGGGGGTCAAGAGAAAGCCGCCACCGAGCCGTCGTCCCACGGCGATGGAGACCAGGAGCAGGTCCTGGGTGTATGGCTGCCCGTCGCAGTTGATGGTCACCGGGGAGATCTGGTAATGCAGAAAGAGGGCCCGAAAGATGGCCGTGGCATACATGGGAAAGCCGTGCAGCCACCGGACTTGGCGGGTCTCTATGTTGACCTGGGCATCCAGGCCGGCGCCAAAGGCGTTGACAAAGTAGCGTGTATGCCCGCCGTCGGCCGTGGTCAGGCCCACGTCCATCAACCGGTCCTGCCCCCGCACCAGCCGTTGGCACGCCTCGGCGATGCTGAGGTCGGCTCCCAGCACCATATAGGCAAAGTCGTTGCCGGAACCGACCGGGATCAGGCCCAGGGGGACCGTCGTCGGGCCAGGGCCGGCAGCCTGGATCAGCCCATTGGCGACTTCGTTGGCCGTGCCGTCACCGCCGGCCACCGCCACGACCTCGTAATCCCCCCTGGCGGCCTGCCGGCCGATCTCGATAGCGTGCCCCGGCCTCTCCGTCTGCACCAGTTCAAAATCGGCCCCCAGGTGACGCAGCGCCTGGCGGATGGCCGGCATACTGCGCGCGCCGTTACCGCGCCGGGCCGTGGGGTTAACTACGATCAGGAAGCGGCCCATTTCGTTGGATTCCCCATTTAGTCAAAAAAACGCCCGCTTCGGCGGGCGTTTGCTCTTAGCGGCAGGGAGTGCCTCTCAGACCCAGCCCAAGATGAATTCTCCCCACTCCTCATAATCATCCAGCAACGAGATAAAGGCCCGATAGGGGCTTTCGCGGGGTTCGCCGGGCAGTCGCAGCAGGGTCATGTGCGCTTCCTGGGGGGTGCGCCCGCCCTTGCGCCTGTTGCAGGCCCGGCAGGCGGTGACCAGGTTATCCCAGGAGTGAGTGCCACCTTTACGCCGGGGGATCACGTGGTCCAACGTCAGGCTCTTGGTACGCCGGCCGCAATACTGGCAGGTATAGTCGTCGCGGCGGAAAACCTCCTGCCGGGTCAGCCTGGGCCGGCACAGCGGTCGCCGGATCATATATTGCATACGGATCACGGACGGGCGCAGGAACTCGGCGTTGGGGGTGCGGATCACGCCCCGGCCGTTCAGCACGATCTCGGCCTTGCCGCCAAGCAGTAAGCCCATGGCCCGACGGGTATTGCACACGTTCAGCGGCTCATAGTTATGGTTGAGAACCAGGACGGCCGCATCCATGATGATCATTGCCCTTCTTGCTGTGCAGTGGCCCTATTTTACCCCTGGTGAGCTTTTTGGTCAAGCGTCTGTTGCCTGGCATCCGTGCGTAAATTAAACGCACGAGGGCACCGCCCCCCCCGCCCCGCTTTGCGTCTCTTCGGGGAGGGGAAAGACGCCTTATAGGGGGTTTTTGCGGCAGCTTCGCCGCCGCAAAAACCCCCAAAGAGGTCTTCCCTTTCTCCTCCGCCTGTGGCGGATAAGGGGGCCGGAAGAGGGAGGAGATGCCCGGCTGACACGGTAAATAAATAAAATATTTGACGCCCCCTTGACAAATCTCCAATAATGACTATAATTCAATTTAGTGAATGTGTTTTTTATTTTGTCCACTGAACATTCCATAAATTGAATGTAACCCAGGGAGGTTCGTTGTTCATGACTATCGAGGCTATTCTCAACTATGTGAGCACTTTGCTCATGGCCGGCTGGATCGGTCTGCTGGATTATCTGGCCGCCCACGTGCTGCTGTGCCTGGTGCCGGCCTTTTTCATCGCCGGGGCGTTGACGGCCCTGGTGCCCAAAGAAGCCGTCACAAAGTACCTGGGGCCAAAAGCCCCCAGGCTCGTCAGCTACCCGGCCGCGGCCGTGGGCGGGTTCGTGCTGGCGGTGTGCTCGTGCACGATCCTGCCCCTGTTCGCTGGCATCTGGAAGCGCGGGGCCGGGCTGGGGCCGGCCATCACCTTCTTGTTCGTGGGGCCGGCCATCAACATCCTGGCTATCGCCTATACCGGCGCGGCCATCGGCCTGGACATCGCCATCGCCCGCATCGTGCTGAGCATCGTCTTTGGCATTGGCATCGGCCTGATCATGGCCGCCGTCTTTCGCAACGGGGCCGTGGTGGAGGACGCCGGGCTGTTCGCCGGGGAGGCCCGCATCCGGCCGGCGATCTGGGCCTTCTTTGGCCTGCTGGTGGCCATCCTCATCACCGGGACGCTCCAGGTGGACGCGCTCACCGGGAGCTGGTTCACCGTGACGCTGCCGGTGGACGTGCCGGCCGGCCTGGTAACCACGCTGGCGGGCCTGAGCCTTACCCTCCAGGGTGCGCTGCTCATCGGGCTGTTGGTGCTCATCGCCGGGGCCGCCTGGCTGGGACTGGAGCGCGTGACCGAGGGGGTGAACCGCTGGACCGGCGCGACGCTGGCCCTGGTGGTGGGCACGCTGTTGGTGGCCGCGCCGCGCCTGGACACTTCCGGCAGCATCGTCGTGGGGTTCACCGGTCGCTTTTTCGTCGAAGCCGCCCTGCTGGTGGCGTTGGGCCTGGTGGCCGTCCGGGGGCTGGAACGGCACGAGATCCAGGATTGGCTGTGGGAGACCTGGCGTTTTGTGAAGCAGATCTTTCCCCTGCTGCTGGTGGGCGTGTTCGGGGCCGGCATGTTCCGCGTTATCATCCCGGCGCAATGGATCCAGACCCTGGCCGGAGAGAACACCCTGTTCGCCAACCTCCTCGGCGTGGCCTTTGGCGTATTCATGTACTTCCCCACCCTGGTGGAGGTGCCCATCGCCCGGATGTTCCTGGACCTGGGGATGGCCCGGGGGCCGCTGCTGGCCTATCTGATGGCCGACCCGGAGTTGTCGCTCCAGAGCATCCTGGTGACCAGTCGCCTCATCGGCTGGAAGAGGAACCTGGTCTATGTGGGATTGGTGTCGGTCTTTAGCACGCTGGCCGGCTGGTTGTTCGGCCTGGCCCTGGCGGCGATGTGAAACGTTAAGCGTCAAACATGAAGTGTCAAACGCCAGGAGGGGACTATGGAAGCCACCTATGCACAACAGGCGGCCCTGTTCAAGGCCCTGGCCCACCCGGCCCGGCTGTGTATCCTGGAACTGCTGGCCTGTCAGGATGAGGCTTGCGTCTGTCACCTGACGACTGTCTTGCGCCGGCGGCAGCCCTACGTGAGCCAGCAGCTCATGATCTTGCGCCGGGCCGGGCTGGTGGAGACGCGCGAGGACGGGCTGATGGTCTATTATCGCCTGCGGGATGGTGGGGTACGCGAGCTGTTGGCAGCCGCCCAGGCCACGTTGGGCCTGCCCAGGCCAGAGCCGGTCTCCCCCGTGGTGCCAGGGTGCACCTGTCCGGTCTGCCGGTCGAGATAGAGGGCCTGACCCATGAGGGAGCAACCCTGTGACTGTCTGAAGAATCCGTTTGCGGACTTGCCGCCCGAGATACGGCCTCAGACCGCTAAAAAGAGCCTGCTGCGCAAGGTGACCTGTCCCGGCTGCGGCCGTGAATACTGGACCAATCGAGACACCGATATCTGTTTCGATTGCGAGAAGCGCGGCGTCGTGATCCAAACCCCATGACTATCGGAGGTATATCGTGCTGGACATCAAGGTATTAGGTCCTGGTTGCGTCAACTGTGAGCGATTGTTCCGAACCGTGGTGGCCGCCCTGGAGGATCTGGAAGCCCGGTTGGGCGACGACTGCCCGGAGGTCACCCTGCAACATGTTACCGACTATGCCGAGTTTATGAAATACAAACTCTTGTTCACGCCGGGCCTGGTCATCAACGAGAAGCTGGTCAGCGCCGGGCGCGTCCCTTCCAAGGCCGAGGTGACGGCCTGGATCACCCAGGCTGCGGCCGAGGCCCGGGCCGGGTAGCCCCAGCGTGGCGCAGGCTTCAGCCTGCGGGCGATTGGGGGCGGGCTGTCCCCAGCCCAGGGCGACCACGAGGGGGCGACCGCGAGACCACGAGGGGGCGACCGCGAGACCACAAGGGGGCAACCGCGAGACCACAAGGGGGCGACCGCGAGACCCCGAGGGGGCGACCGCGAGACCACAAGGGGGCGACCGCGAGACCACAAGGGGGCGACCGCGAGACCACAAGGGGGCGACCGCGAGACCCCGAGGGGGCGACCGCGAGACCCCGAGGGGGCGACCGCGAGACCCCGAGGGGGCGACCGCGAGACCCCGAGGGGGCGACCGCGAGACCCCGAGGGGGCGACCGCGAGGGTCGCCCCTACGTGAGACCGTATTTTCGAAGGAGCTTATGTTCGCGCGCGTGCTCTTTCCCACGGATTTCTCGGCGTATGCCAACGCTGTCTTTGACTGCCTGCCGGAGCTAAAGGTAGCCGGGCTGCGTCAGGTGGTGTTGTTGGCCGTCATCCGCCCTATTGACGTGCCGATGGGCCACCTGCCATTCAGCCAGGAAGCCCTATCGCGCGTCCAGTGGAGCCAGGAGGAGCAATTACACATCGCGCGGCTGGCCCTGGAGGGCCAGGGGGTGCTGGCCCAGACGCGCGTGGAGTATGGCACGCCGGCGCGGGAGATCGTGCGCGTGGCCCAGGAAGAGCGCGTGGACCTGATCGTGATGGGCGCTCAGGGCCAGGGCGTGGTACAGGACTTGCTGCTGGGCAACACGGCCTTTGACGTGTTGCGCCTGTCGCCAGTGCCGGTGCTGATCCAAAAGTTCGACGTGGTGCGCGAGTTGGGGCATGAGGAATGTCGGCGGGTATGCCAACGGACGTTTGCCCGCGTGCTCCATCCGACCGACTTTTCCGACTGTGCTGGGGCAGCATTCAACCTGGTCAAAAGGCTCAAGACGGCCGGAACCGAAGAGGTCATCCTGTTGCACGTCCAGGACGAGCGCGCCATGCAATACCGACCCGCCGGGCAACTGGCCGAGTTCGACCGCCAGGACGCCGAACGGCTTGAACGGATGAAACGCGACCTGGCGCTGTTCGGGCTGCCGGCCAGGACCATGTTGCGACATGGCCTGCCTTACCGCGAGACGTTGCAAGTGGCCGATGAGGAAAACGCCTGCCTGATCGTGCTGGGCCTGTATGGGCGCAGCGCGCTGCGGGAGGCCCTGGCCGGCGGTACGTTTGAAAAGATCGTGCGGCAGAGCCGGCGACCGGTGCTGGTCGTCCGGCCGGGATGAACAACCTCAACGGGTAACTACTCACCCTCCCGCAAGTTTTGGTGCCATTGGCCAGACCAGACGCCGGTGGGTGACCGGCTGCATCGGTTGCCAGTTTCTAACCTGCGGGAGGGTTCATAGTTGGTAATTGTGAGGCGGGACCATTGGCACAGCCAGAGAGCGCGACAGTTCGTTCTCCTCATCCCCGCCGCATCTGGTTGACCCTGGAGGGGCCGGAGGTGATCGAGTTGAAGCGCGTGGTGCTGGACCGCGACGCGCCGGGGGCGACGGCCTTTTTTCAGCGCGTGGTGGCGCCCCGGGTACGAGCCACCGCCCGGCAGCGCGGCATCGCTGTGGAGAGTGAGGACGATGAGGGCCTATCTGGATAACGCGGCCACGAGCTGGCCCAAGCCGGAGGCGGTCTACCAGGCCGTGGACCACTTTATGCGGGAGGTGGGGGCTACCCCGGGCCGGGGCGGGCACTGGCGGGAAGAAGAGGCCCTGCGCCTGGCCAACGAGGCCCGCGCCGCGCTGGCCCGGCTGTTCCAGGCCCCCGACCCACAGGGCGTGGTCTTTACCATGAACGCCACCCAGGCCCTCAACATGGCCCTGAAGGGCCTCTTGTGGCCGGGCGATCACGTGGTCACCTCGTCCATCGAGCACAACGCCATGTGGCGGCCGCTCAAGGCGCTGGAACGGCGCGGCGTGGCTGTCACCGCCGTGCCCTGTGCGCCGGATGGGACGCTGGACCCGGCGGACGTGGCGGCGGCCCTGCGCCCCCACACCCGGCTGGTGGCCCTGCTCCACGCCTCCAACGTGCTGGGCACCATCCTGCCGGTCGCCGAGATCGGGCGCATCGCCCACGAGCACGGCGCCCTGCTGCTGGTGGACGCCGCTCAGACGGCCGGCGCGTACCCCATTGACATGGCGGCGATGGGGATCGACCTGCTGGCCTTTGCCGGGCACAAGGGGCTATATGGCCCTCACGGCACCGGCGGGCTGGTGGTGCGGCCCGGCGTTGAGTTAGAGACCTGGGTGGAAGGCGGGTCGGGCGTCGAATCGGAGCCGGCGACCATGCCGGCGACGCTGCCGGCCCGGCTGGAGGCCGGCACCCACAACGCGGCCGGCATCGCCGGGCTGCTGGCCGGGGTGCGCTTTGTGGCGGAGCAGGGCGTGGACCGCATCCGCGCCCACGAGCTGGCGCTGACCGGGCTGCTGATCGAGCGGTTGCAGGCCATACCTGGCCTGACCATACTGGGGCCGCGTGACCTGGCGCAGCGCACAGCGGTGGTCTCGCTCACCGTGGAGGGGTACTTTCCCGACCAGCTGGCCGCCGTGCTGGACAAGGTGTTCGACGTGGCGACGCGGGCCGGGCTGCACTGCGCGCCTCAGGCCCACCGCACCGCCGGCACGCTGGAGTGCGGCGCGTTGCGCTTCAGCCCCGGCTTCTTTACCACAGCCGAGGAGATCGAGTACGCCGCCGCCGCCCTGCGGCAGACGCTATAGGGGTAACCGTTGGTAGTGTAGGGCCTTGCGCCCGTTTCTCGCCGGCCAAACCCGCCCACGAGGGGCTATGCTACGGGTCCCCTGACACTTTCCCGCGCTATAGGAGCACCGATGGCGAAAGAACAGGTGGAGCGGACCCTGATCATCCTGGACGAGGACGAGGTGCGCCGGGTGTTGCGGGCCGCCCAGCGGAACGACCCCCAGGAGATCCTCCGTCTGGTCACGGACGTGATCTCCAGGAAGGTTGAGGCCGCGCTGCGGAGCCGGTGTGCGTGAAAGGGTAAGCGTTCAGCCTCCGGTGCTCTGAGGGGTTTGCAACCCCGATTCAACGGTCCCCGCCGGCGAAAATGGAACCAGGCCAGCGCTGGGCAGCCCCAAAACGGGGGTTGCAAACCCCCTACGAGCCTATGGGTGAGCTCCTTGACGCCCCGAGTTCTTGACAAACGAGGCAAAATTTTGGACGCGGATTCACGCTGATTTTCGCAGATTTTGTAACTGCCTACCCTCCCGCAGGTTGGGGCGCAATGATCAGACCAGACATGCCTAAATGACTGCCTGCATCGGCTGCCAGCCCCGTTCTAACCTGCGGGAGGGTTCCAGGGTAGGCAGTCACCAGATTTTTTTGAAATCAGTGTTTATCCGCGTTTATCCGCGTCCGAATAAACTCGTTGGTTTGAGGCGAAGCTTCGCTGGACGGTTACGGTGAGAGGAAGCACCATGATCCAGCACCTGCGCGAGCGACTGGCCTCCTCCACGGCCAAATGGTGGCTGTCCGCGGCTGCCGTGGTGGGCGCCGGGATGTTGCCTTGCCCGGAGTGTGGGACGCCGCTGATCTTTCACTTCTGGCCGGTGGCCGTGTTGTTGCTGTTCATTCGCGCCCTGAAGCGGCGCGCCCGGCTGTCCCAGCCGCCGGCTGGCGGCCAGGAAGACCCGAATCAAGGAGAAAGACATGTTGACCGCACAGATGATCCGGGAAGCCTTGCGCCCGGTTATGGACCCGGAGATCGGGCTGAGCGTGGTGGACCTGGGGATGATCCGGGAAGTGATCGTTGATGGCGATGAAGTCGAGGTCAAGGTAGTGTTGACCGCGCCGTTCTGCCCCCTGGCCGGGCTGATCACCGAACAGGTGCGCCAGGCCGCGGCGGCCGTGCCGGGAGTGAAACAAGCCAAAGTCACGCTGCTCGACCAGCCGTGGAACCCAGCCTGGATGCGGCAGCAGGACTAAGGGACCGGGGAAAGGAAAGAAGATGAGTCAGGAACACGAGGACGCGGAAAAACCCAGGGCGGGTATCTTTTACTGCGGCGGGGCCATGTCCAGCGCTGGCGAACTCACCGGCGTGGCCGCGTTCGAGGTGCTGAAGCGCCTGGGGCCGCAGGAAGTGGGGATGGGGTGCGTGGCGGCCCTGGCGGCCGGCGTGCCCAAACACTTTCGCACCATGCAAAGCCTGGAGAAGGTGATCGTGATTGACGGTTGCCCCAATGCGTGCGTGCGCAAGATCGTGGAACAGACCGGGGCGCGGATGGATGGCTACATCAACCTGGGTAAAGATCTCAAGATCGAGAAGATCGGCCCATTCAAGCCGCTGGCCTACTCCCCGGAAGACCTGGAGCGAGCGGTGGAGGCCATCATCGCCAAGATTCAAGAAACCACAGGAGAAGCAAAATGAAGATCGCAGCCGTATCTGAGGACGGCGTGACCATCAGCCAGCACTTTGGCCGCGCGCCGTTTTACGTCGTCGTCACCGTGGAAAACGGCCAGATCGTGGGCCGAGAGACGCGGGACAAGCTGGGCCACGCCCACTTTGCCGGCGAGCCGCACGCGGCAGAGGCTCACGGGGCCGACCCGCGCGGCCACGGCTTCGACCCGGCCGCCCAAAACCGCCACGCGCGCATGGCCGCGGCCATCGCCGATTGTGACGTGTTGCTGGCGCGCGGCATGGGGGCCGGGGCCTACGAGAGCATGAAGCAGGCCGGCATCCAGCCGGTGGTCACCGACATCCCGACCATTGACGAGGCAGTGCAGGCGTACCTGGACGGCCGCCTGGTGGACCACCAGGAAAAGCTGCACTAAGGCCCGCCGGGGCCAGCACCAGAGGAACTCGATGGCCCGCATCGCCATCGTCACCGACAGCGCCGCCTGTCTCCCGACGCACCTGGTGGAAGAGTACGGTATCCACGTGGTGCCATTTGAATTGGTGTGGGAGGGCCGGAGCTATCGCGACGGTGTGGACATCACGCCTACCGAGGTCTATCGCCGCCTGCGGGAGGCCGCTTCGTGGCCCACCTCGTCGCAGCCGGCGCTGAGCAGCTTTGCGGACCTGTACACCCGGCTGGGCCAGCAGGCCGCCGGGATCGTCTCCATCCACGTCCCCGGCGAGTTGAGCGGGACCTTGCAGACGGCGCGGCTGGCGGCCGAGCAGGCGGCGCCGGTCCCGGTGCGGGTGGTGGACGCCGGCACGGCGGCCATCGCCCAAGGGTTCGTGGTGTTGGCGGCGGCGCGCGCGGCGGCGGCCGGCGGGAACCTGGAGGAGGTCGTGGCGGCGGTCGAGGCGGTCATCCCGCGTGTGGGTCTCTATGCCACGCTGGAGACGTTGGAATACCTGCACCGGGGCGGGCGCATCGGCGAGGCAGCGGCGCTGTTGGGTTCCCGTTTGCATCTGCATCCCCTTCTCTACCTGGCCCAGGGGCGGGTTAAGGTGGCCGACGTGACCCGCAGCCGGCGCATGGCCCTGGAGCGGCTCCTGGACCTCATGGCCGAACGGGTGGGCGAGCGGCCGCTGTGCGCCTCGGTCTTTCACGCCGACGCCTGCCAGGAAGCAGAATGGTTGGCGGCCCGGGTCCGCGCCCGGTTCGACTGCCGGGAGTTCTACGTCACCGAGTTCACGCCGGTGATGGGCATCCACAGCGGGCCGGGGACCATCGGGGTGGCTTATTGCGCCCAGGAGCGGGCGGGGGCAACTTGAAAGTCAGGATACAGGATGAGGCGTTCAATGTGTTATCGCCAGCCAAACCGCTGCCTGTGTATGGGCGAGTGCGCACCCTGGGTCGCGCGCCCGCCGCCGGCTTCGTTCGATCCGCGCACAACTCCACCACCCGGCGGGGGCTGTGCGCCCCGTCGCCTGAACATAATACGAGGAAGGAGAACCAAATGACTGACAAACCGATTTTCGTGATGTGCTACTGCACAGGGGAATGTCCCGGCTTTCAGGAACTGAACCTGTGGCAACTGGTCAACCGCGTACGCAACGAGATGGGCGTCGAGTTCGCGGTCGTCCACCCGCAATTGTGTGTGGATGATGGCGACCGCTTCTGGCGCTATTTTGGCAAGCCCGGCTATCGCTACGTCGTGGGCGGCTGTGACCCGCGTATGCAGCGCAAGATGTTCAAGGATACGCTGGCCGAGATGGGCATCGAGTTCGACAAGCAAGTCGTTCCTCTTGACCTGCGGAACATGTCCACCGAAGAGGCCATCAGCAAGGTCGGCCAGGCCCTGACTGACCTGGGTGCAGGAGGTGCGTGATGTCTGAAGCCTTGTGGGAAGGTATCCCCCGGCGTGAGATACCGTGGTATCCGACCATCAAATATGACCTGTGCGTGGGCTGCCAGGCCTGCATGGAACACTGCCCCGGCGACGTGTACGACTGGGACGAGGCCGAATCTCACCCGGTGGTTGCCCGCCAACTCAACTGCGTGGTCTACTGCATGGGCTGCGCCAAAGCGTGCCCGGAAGACGCGATCACGTTCCCGCCCAAAGACGAGATCGTCGCCCTGGTCAAACGACTGCGGGCCCAATACGCTGCTTAGTAAATCACAAAGGGCGACGCGCCGCAGCGGCGCGTCGCCCTCCAGGGGAAGCCAGATGGTGAAACAATTGCTATATGGTGCTGAATTCGTCCGGACGCACTACCAGACCATCATCCTCGTCACCGTGGTCGTCGGGCTGGCGCTGGGGCTGTGGACCACCGCCCCCGGCAAAGCGATACAGCCCTACTCGGCAGCCCTGACGTTTCTGATGATCCTGTTCATCAGCCTGACCATCACGCCGCGCCAGTTCGCCCTCGTCGTCCGACAACCAGGCGCGGTCCTGGCCGGGCTGCTGCTGAACTTTGCCTATATGCCGCTGTTGTGCTGGGCCCTGGCCCGCCTGCTGGTGAACGATCCGCAACTGACCACCGGCATCATCCTGGTGGGGGTGGTACCCTGCGCCGGGATGGCCGCGGTGTGGACGGCGCTGCTCAAGGGCGACGTGCCGCTGGGCATGGCCATCAATGCCCTGACGATGGTGCTGGGGCCGTTCCTCATCCCGCCGCTGATGGTCTGGCTGGCCGGGTCGAGCGTGCAGATCAGCCCGTGGGACATGTTTCAGCAGTTGGCCGTCATCCTGCTCATCCCGCTGGCGTTGGGGATCACCCTGCGCTGGCTGGCCGACCGCTTCTGGAATCCCCAGCCCTATCTGCCGCTCCTGCCGGCGCTTTCGGCGCTGACGGCGGTGCTGTTGATGTTCGCCATCTGCAACGTCAACGTGCCGCTCATCCAGGCGCGCTGGGCAGTGGTGCCGGCGCTGCTGGGGGCGGTGGTGCTCATCTTCCCGCTGGGGTTCCTGGTGCCGCACTGGCTGGGCCGCTTCGCCTTTGGCTGGCCGCAGCGGGTCGCCGTGACCTATTCGTCGGGCATGAAGAACCTGCCCATTGCGGTGGGGCTGGCCATGGCCAGTTTCCGGGGGCAGCCGCTCGTCGGCCTGCCGGTGGCGCTGGCCTTCATCCTGCAGATGCTCACCGCCAGCCTGTTCTACCGCTATCTCAACCGCCAGGCGGCACCGGGCAAGCACAGCGCCAGGAACTCTGAACAAAACAGGTGGAGGGATTCCTGAAGTCACAGAGTGGTGTGATTCGGACCATCCGCCAAAGCGCACAGGAGGATAGCTGATGAATACTACGTTCCTCGTCGCCGTCGTTTTTACTTTTCTGATCGCCTGTGTGTTTTCGATGTTTGGTCAGGGCGGAGGGTCGGTCTATTCCCCTCTCTTGATTCTGCTTGGTTACCCGATCTTGCTGTCCACCTCCACGTCCCTGGTGCTGAACCTCATCACATCGCTGTCCGCGGGCTATATTTTCTACCGCAAGAAGATGATTGACTACAAGGCCTCGCTCATATTTGCGCCCGGCATCTCCATAGGTGCTTTTATTGGCGGTGCCTTGTCCAAATATTTTGATACGACGATCCTGCTGTGGTTATTCGTATTCTTTCTGGTGGGTGTAGGGCTGAGGATGATCTATGCCTATGCTGGGTGTAGGCGGCGGGGTATTCATTGTGCCCTTTATGATCTATGTCTGCAAGTACCCCACCAAGATCGCTGCGGGGTCGTCGCACTTGATTATCTCTTTCTCGGCGCTGGCCGGCATCATTGGCCATGCCACATCTCACCGTTTCGATATCCCGTTGATCGTGGCGACGGGTATAGCTGTGCTCATCGCTGGCAATCTTGGGGCCAGAGTCAGCATGAAGTTCAAGACCAAGGTGATCAGGGCCGGCCTCGGCTTGATCATGTTGCTGTTTGCGGCCCAGATCCTGGCCCGACTTTTTGGTCTGCTCTGATCGGTAGAGCCACCGAACTCCCTGGGAGCTGGCCGACCCGCCGGCTCTTGGCAGGGTAGTCCAGAGCCATAAAGGAGGTGATGCCCTGCTCTTTCTGGGCCAGTCCCCAGGCCGGGCGTGCAAGAATGTGGGCAGCGGGCTGGCGCTTCCCACGCCAGGCATATCATACGAGGAGGGTAACTACCTACCCTCCCGCAGGTTTGGGCGCAATGACCAGACCAGACGCCGCAGGCGCGCCCAGGTCCGGCTGCATCGGTTGCCAGCCCCTTTCTAACCTGCGGGAGGGTTCAGGGTAGGCAGTTACCGAGGAGGAAAGAATGACAACACAACTTGTACCACCAGAATGGGCTTTCGAGTTTCACGGTCACGAGTGCCCGTTCATGCCCCTGGGCTACCGCATGGGCATGCTGGCACTCGCCTATCTGGGCGTCGAGAAGGAAGCCGACCACGGCTTCTTTGTCTTTCCCGAACTAGGCGAGGGCCACCCGCAAACCTGCATGATGGATGGCCTGCAGATCGCCACCGGCGCCACCTACGGCAAGGTGCTGATGGCCAAGACCTTCTACGGCAAACTGGCAGCCACGTTCTATCATCCGCAAAAGGGCGCGGTGCGCTATTCGCTGCTGCCCGACTTTGTGGATGCGATGGGGAAATTCGAGTTCTTTGCCTATCGCAAGAGAGGCATTGAGCCATCGCACATTCCGCTGGAGGTGCGGCGAGAGGTGATCCAGTGGACCTATGAGCAGCCCGACGAGGCCATCTTCAAGGTGGAAGCCCGGCCGGATTTCCAGTACACCCCGGTCAAAGGCTCGTTCAACAAGACGAAATGCAGCGTATGCGGCGAGTATGTCTTTGAGCGGTACGTGCGCATGAAGGACGGGCAGCCGGTGTGCATCCCCTGCTCCGGCTACGAAAAGTCCGTGCTCGTGGAACGATAACTGCCTACCCCAACGCGCGCATGGCCGCCGCCATCGCCGATTGCCAGGTGCTCCTGGCGCGCGGCATGGGCACGGGCGCGTATCAGAGCATGGCCGAGGCCGGCATCCGCCCGGTGATCACCGACATCGCCGAGATTGACCAGGCCGTGCAGGCGTACATTGAAGGGCGATTGGTGGATCACACCGAACTCCTGCACTGAGGCGCCACGCCATCTACCAGGCAGCGACCGGTTGAGCGATTGCGGCGAGGGGTATGGCGGGTGTGCAGCCCGCCCATATCTGCTCCGGCCCACTGGTTGACAGCGGGCCGTTTCCGTGTAGACTTGCGGCTGGATCCGCGCTATGGAACGCGCGGCGACTGTCGTCTTGGGAAATGATCCGATACCTTGCAAATGCCCAATTACTCTCATCACTGAGGGAGTCCCCAGCAGACTCTCTGGATTTCGTCGTCCTGGCGACGGGGAGCGACGAGGCCGGGCGGTGGATTCCCTGTCTGGACGCGGCGCTCCGGGCGTTGCGGGAGGGTGGACTGCTCTTTGTCCAGGGCGTCCCCGAAAATCTCCCCGACCTGGGCGTCTATCTCGATGGTCGTCTGCGCTTCAAGTACTGGATCGCCGTCGAGTCGGCTCCGCGACAGGGAGAGGCGGACAGCCGTCCGCCCCTGCCTTCCGTCCACGCGGCGGTCCTGATGTTCGCCAAAGGCGAGACGTTCCGCATCTCCCGCGTCCGTTTCCCGCACCGGCACTGCCGGGCGTGCGGAAAACCGCTGCGGGATTGGGGCGGAAAGAGCCACCTGATGCACCCGGAGGGGGTCGCCATCTCGGATGTCTGGAAGGACCTGCCGCCGGGGAACAATTACAC
>Ga0209101_1001302_pt1 | contig 18704 bp, 9 predicted proteins | sample ConPoolayeCmetaG_FD_185481 | JGI IMG/M metagenome (GOLD analysis project Ga0209101, IMG submission 185481) | Hot spring microbial mat communities from California, USA to study Microbial Dark Matter (Phase II) - Cone Pool mat layer C metaG... ...
GACGGTGTATTTGGTTTGGGCCACCAACGATTGTGGGACGGATTGGGATGCATGGCTGCTGCACGGTTCGGTCAGCAACCTGGGAGAGCGCATGTCGGGGGCGGTATGGACGAATCTGCTGAGCGGTTTGGCCTCGAATACCGTGTACTACTTTAATCACATGGCCAGTAATGCGTATGGGGTGGCCTGGGCGGCGGAGGACGGCGCGCCCTGGTTCAAGACACGCTCGACTCCGGTCGTGAACAACGACGCGGGCGCGAGTCGTGTCGGGTTCCACAGCGCGGTACTGAATGGGGAACTGACGGCGGGCGTTGAGGCGTGGGTGACCCTCTACATTGGCGAAACCGAAGGGGTGTGGACAATCACAAACGAGCTGGGGCTGCTCACAGAGGGTTCATTTGCGCCGCTGGTGTCCGGGCTGCGGGCGGGGATGGTGTACTACTACCGGGCATTCGCGAGCAACGCGTACGGGCAGGCGTGGGCGCCGGTGTCGGCGGTGTTCACGACGGCCGTGGCGGGAGCGATATACGTGACGCCGGAGGGAGCTGGGGAGCGCACGGGGGTTTCGTGGGAGCACGCTTTCGCGAACATCCAGGACGCTCTGAACGAAGCGATTGAGGGTGGAGAGACGATCCACCTGAAGGAGGGTGTGTGGTCCAACGCGGTTTCGTTGGTGGCCAGCAATATGCCGGGAGTGGTAATCAGGGGTGGGTACGTTGGGATTGGCTCTCCTGGGGAGCTGGGAAGCGCATTCAGTGTGATCACACGGGCGTCCGGGATGACAACGCGGCTGCTGACGGCCACGGGGTCGGCGCTGGATTTCGAAAGGGTGGTATTTCTGAACGGGTACGTGGTGGGTGAGAACGGCGGGGCGATATCGGCGATGAATTCGGCGTTGACCTTTACCGATTGCGAATTTATCGGCAACCGCGCGGAGGGAGCTGCGGTTCGCGGGGGTGCGGTGTTTCAGTCGGGCGGCACGCTCACGATAAGCGGGGGCGCGGTGACGAGCAATCGTTTGGCCAACAGCCTGAATCAGGTTTTCGAAGGGGGCGGCGTTTATTTTGCGGGCTCCAGCGCAACGTTCTCAGGAGTGCGCTTTGCGGGCAATGCGTGCATCAAGGCCGGCAGTGGGGGGACAGCGCAAGGCGGGGCTTTGGCGCTGGGCGGTGGGGACGTGACGGTGGAAAACTGCGTGTTCGACAATAATCGGACCTATGCGGCGATTGGGCGCGCCGGGGCCATATATGTCAACGGGGCAGCGCCGGCGACGGTCCGCGACTGCGAATTCCGGCGCAACTGGGCCGCGGCGGACGCCGGTTATACGGCCGAGGGCGGATCGCTGTATCAGGGAGGAACGGCGTTCCTGACGGTGGAGCGGTGCGTGTTCGAAGACAATACAGCGTGGGGTACGGGCTTTGTGGGAACACGCGGCGACGTGGCCGTGCTGGCATCGGCGGGCACGGCGACGTTGAGACACTCGCGCATGGTGGGCAACGACGGTTACGGCGTACAAGTGGGCTGGGGGGCGAGCGTGACACTGTTCAACTGTCTGGCGGCGGGCAACGGGTTTGCCGGGTTGTTTGTGGCGGGCGGCTCGGTGACGGCAGGTAACGTGACGCTAGCCGATAATGGCAGTTGGGGCGTGCGACAAACGGGGGGGACGCTCACGTTGCGCAACTCGGTGGTGTGGGGCAACCGACTCGGGGGTGTGACTGGGACGGTGACGGCGGACTACACGTTATCGCAGGAGCCGTTGGAAGGAACGGGCAATCGCACGAACGACCCGTTGCTGGTGTTTGACTACTACTTGTCGAAGAGCGGTCTTTATGGTCAGAGCGTGGACAGTCCGGCGATCAATGCCGGTGGTGAATCGGCGGCGGCGTTAGGGTTGACGGGACGCACGACGCGGACGGATGGAGTGGGAGATTCGGGCATAGTAGATTTGGGATGGCACGCGGCGGGTGGGATGACGGCGGCGGCCATGTCCAACGCGGTGCTGTACGTGGACGCGGCGTTGGGCAACGATGCGAACAACGGATGGACGAACGGTGTGGGAGCCTTGCGCACGATGGCCGCGGCCTTGGAGCGAGTCGGCCCCAACGGCACGATTTACCTGGCATCGGGAACGTATGCCAACGAGAGTTGGCCTTTGGCCGCGCGGCGTCCGAACCTGCGCATCCTGGGTGCAGGAACGGCGGCGACGATTTTTGACGCGGCCGGCACGGGACGTGTGATGGAGGTGCGCAGCAAAGGGCGGCTGCACATTGAGGGGGTGACGTTGCGTGGCGGGTATGTCGGGACGGGAGACGGCGGCGGGCTGTTTCTCCATACAACGGACGCGCGTTTACACGATGTGGCGCTGATTGGCAACCGGGTAGGCACGTACAGGTATGGAGGAGGACTCTATCTTTGGGGAGGGGCGCTGGAGGCGACGGCGTGCGCGTTTGTCAGCAACCGGGTGGAGGTTAGCGTGGGAGGATCCTATCCGAGCGGGTACGGCGGGGGGGTGGCGGCGTTGGGCGGTGCGTCGGTGTGGGTCTCCAACACGCTTTTCCAGGGCAACGCGGTCGTATACGCCAGCCAGGCAGACGGTTATTATTACGGCGGAGCAATCTATGTCGCCGACTCCGATCTGACGGCGAGCGGTTGCGCCTTTGAGAACAACCTGGTGTACGGGCGGTCGGCTCAAGGCGGGGTGGTTTTTGCCACAAGAACGCCGGTGCTGGCGTTGCAAGACTCGACATTCATCGGCAACACAACGCGGAACCTCAGCGGCTGGGGCTGGGGTGGAGATGTGCACGTGTTCAATGCTACGGGTGTCATGCTGCGCTGTGAGTTTGTGGGCAACGGGTTTGCCGGCGCGGATGCGGCCACGCTGGTAGTGAAAGCGGGGCGGGTGCTGGCGACTAATGTTCTGCTGGCGGCGGCGGCGACGGACGGTGTGCGGCTTGAAGGCGATGGGCGGGCGGAATTCGTCAACTGCACGATCGCGCACAACGCCGGCTGGGGAATAAGGCACTCCTGGCCGCCTTTGCCGTTGCGCAATTGCATCCTGTGGTCGAACGCTCTGGGAGAGGTCTCCACCGATGTTGATGCGGCGTTCACGTGCGCGACGGTTTCTTTGCCTGGTGAAGGCAACTTTAGCGCCGATCCGCTGTTTGTGAATCCGGCGGCGGGTGACTACCACATCAAGAGCAGGAGTGGGTCCTGGCATGGTGGGGTGTGGCAGAGCGACGATGCCAGCAGTCCATGCATAGACGCGGGTGATCCTGCGGATTCGCGCTGGGTGTTCGAGCCCGTACCGAATGGCGGACGGCTGAATGTGGGGGCTTATGGGGGAACGGCGCAGGCATCGCGGACGCCGCTGCCGGCGGGCGCCGTGCTGGTCATTCACTGAGGCGGGCGTTTGCGCCATGCCGGGGATTTACTGCCAGCGAACCTAGGTGGCGGGGCCGTGCCTCCGTTTGGGCCGTGGAGTGATCATGATGGGAGAATCTTCGGGCGGATCATCACTGACATTTTAACCCAGATTTTGCGTTTGAGAATTGGCAGGTATTTGTATTGTGCTGCGCACAAACAAATTGAAATGCAATGCAGTTGCCCATCTTTTGCACCGAAATGTGAAAGCGACATCTGAAGTAGCCAATTCTCAAACCCTTCGGGATTGTCGAAAACAGGCAATCTGCTTTGTTGCGGGAGGTTCGGAGTATGGGCATACACCTGCACCTCCCGCGCCTTGCATCTTGCCTGTTTTGGCCAATCGCAAAATCTGGGTTTAATGGCGGGGGGCTGAGCGCCGCATCTGCTGGCAGTATTGATATAGAGCGCCGCATTCCAGTGCGCGCTCGGGTCAATCGCAAAATGTGGGGTAAGAAGAGAATGGTGATTGGAGGTTGATGGAATGAGTCGCATCGAAGGACGTCTTCTTTATAAATGGTGCAAAATTCCTGTTGACGAGCTTGAGCATCATCCGGAGCTGAGGGTGCGGTTGCGAATTGTTCCCGATGCGGCGGCTATGGGGCGGCTGATGGCGGAGGAACTGGTTCAGGTGATCGAAGCCAACAATGCCGCGGGGCGTCCCACGCGGGCGATCGTTCCCTGCGGGCCGACGGCCTGGTATGCCCCCTGGCGGGAAATGGTGAATCGGCGGCGGCTCGATTTGCGCCGCGTGACTGTGTTTCACATGGATGAGTGTTTGGACTGGCAGGGGCGGCTTTTGCCTCGGAACCATCCTTACAACTTTCGGGCTTTCATGGAGCGGGAGTTTTATGGCGGAATACCGCCGGAGTTGAATGTGCCGCTTGAACAGCGGATATGGGCCGAACCTGACCGTGTAGAGCGCATCCGTGAAGCAGTTGCCGAAGCGCCGATAGACATCACTCTGGGGGGGTGGGGACAAGATGGCCATTTGGCTTACAATCAGGCACGGCGGCATCCCTACAGCCAGATTACGTTGGACGAGCTGCGCGCATCCACGGTGCGGGTGCAGGAAAACAACTTGGATACGATCCTTGCTTTGGCGCAGCGCACTTTTGGCGGCGCCTATCAGTTTGTGCCGCCTATGTCGGTTACGCTTGGCATCAAAGAGTGTCTTGCCGCCAAGAAAGTCCGTGTTTTCAGCGATACGGGCGCATGGAAGCAGACGGCCTTGAGGGTCGCTCTGTTTGCGGAGCCGACGCCCGAGTATCCGATTACGCTTCTTCAGGAGCATCCGGACGCCATTATCACGGCGACGCGGGAGACTGCTCGGCACCCAATCAGCGAACATCCGGAATGGGATTTGGGATATGGTCATGACTGAGCGACATTCCAAGGCAGAGGTTCAAAGTGGCGGCGGAATTCGGCGTGCGGTGGTGCTGGGGACCGGCGGTATCGGCACCGGTGTTTTTTTTGCAGTTGAGGGCAACGCGACGCTGGGGCGGGAGGAAAGCCGCAGTGGACGCTATTTGGATCGACGCGATTACTGCAAACTGCACATTGTGTCGGACGTGATTGCACGGCTGGTGGAGGGCGCCGTGCGAGTTGTGCCCATCGGCAGGGTGGGCAACGACATGGCTGGGGAACGTTTATTGGAGGAGATGCGGCTGGTGGGACTCGACACCAGGTATGTGACGGTGACGCCTGGCGCGCCGACGCTGAGTTCTTTTTGCGTGATTTATCCTGATGGCAGCGGCGGCAATCTGACGACGAGTGATTCCGCCAGCGGACAGGTTACAGACAAGGACATTGAAGCGGTTGAAAGTGAGTTTGCGCTTGCTGGTTCCGCGGGGATCGCGTTGGCGGTTCCCGAGGTGCCGTGGCTGGCGCGTCGCCGTTTGCTGGAGCTGGGCACGCGATATGGTCTGTTCCGGGCCGCGGCATTTCTGAGCGGCGAGACCTATTTGTTGACTGAAGCGAACGGGGCAGCCCTGGTGGATTTGCTGGCCCTGAACGTGGACGAGGCTGCGCGTGCGGCGGATTTATCGCCGGCCAGTCCTCCCCCGACAATTCTAGAAGCGCTTGTGAACAGGCTGCAACCGATTCAGCCGGATCTGATGATTTCGATGACTGTGGGATCACGTGGTGCCTGGTTCTGGGACTCAAGACAAATGCATCATCGGCCCGCCTGTGCGGTAAATGTGGTCAATACGGCGGGAGCGGGTGACGCGCATCTTGGCGGTATGCTTGCCGGTTTGGCTTTGGGGCTGGAGTCGATTGCGGCCTTTGAGCTGGGAGTTCTGGCGGCGGCTGTTTCGGTCACAAGCCAGCATACTATTCATCCGACGCTGACACGAACGGCCCTTCAGGAGGCGGTTGCGGCTGCCGAGTGGCGGCCGGCCCCAGAGGTATTAGAGCTGGTTGGCAGGCGGTAAGCCGATTGAAGTTCTGCAGTGTAAGTCTCTGATTGGAGGGGAGATGCGAATATGTCCGTGGTAATGCGCATTGTTCAGCGTTTTAATCATTTTCACGACAAGGATTTTATGGCACTGGAGGCCGAATTTGCGAAACTGGAAAAACGGCATCCCCATCTGCCGCAAGGCCGCCGACTGCGGCCGATTTCTGGCATGCTTCCAACGCACACTTTGATATGGGAAGGCGAATTTGATTCCCTCGAAGCTGCGCGAGCAGCGCTGCGGGCATTCGAAAACGACCCGGAACATGCGGCGCTGTTTGCCAGGCAGGGGCCGTTGATTGAAGAAATAAGGGTGGAGTTTTACGAAAAGATGGAGCTGACGGAATGCCCTTGATTGACGCGCATACGCATGTGTGGCCGAAATATGCGGAGTTGGCGGTGCGGGTTATGGATGCCTGCGGGGTGGATTGTTGCGTGACGTTGGAATGGCATGACGGGTTCGGCGACACTTTGTGCAAACACCTGGCGCATTTCGCCAAGTGGCCGCGCCGCTTTATTGTTTTTGGGAACGTTGATTGGTCGCGCGTCAACGAGCCGGACTTTGGCGAGGCAGCGGCGGCGCAGCTGCGCGCCGACGTCGCCGCCGGTATGCAGGGTTTGAAGATTTACAAGGCACTTGGACTTGAGTACCGGCGTGCCGACGGGTCTTTTTGGAGAATCAACGACCCGGAATTCGAGCCCATTTGGGCCGAGGCGGGCCGTCTTGGGATACCAATTGTCATGCATACGGCTGATCCGAGCGCTTTCTGGCAGCCGGTTAACGAGGCTAATTTTTGGAATGGCGTACTTTTTGGCGAGTACGCCTGGTGGTCTTACTATCGCAAGGGCTTGCCGTCGAGGGACGAGTTGCTGGGGGAACGCAACGATGTTATTGCGCGTCATCCCAAAACCATTTTCATTTGCCCGCACGTCGGCAGTCAGTCCGAAAATCTCGATCAGGCCGCCGACGATCTCGACAGACTGCCCAATTTGTACTACGACATTTCGGCGCGAATTCCGGAAATGGCCTGCTCGCGCCGTCGGGCGCGGCATGCGCGCGAATTCCTTTGCGCCTACGCCGATCGAGTGCTGTTTGGAACCGATATCATTTACGATGACACGAATGTGCCTACAGGCATGCAGGCGCAGTGTCTATATCAGCCGGGAGCATTTCCCTTGCAGGGCGAAGATCCTTACGCGGCCTATGTGCGCACGACTGCAGTCTTCCTGCAGGTGCATCTCGATTTTTTGACATCACGTCGTGTTTTCAAGAGTCCCCCTTTTTGCCGCTCTCGGCGGCCCTATGCGATTTACGGACTCGGACTGCCGTCTAAAATTCGCGAGGCATTGCTCTGGAAGAATACCAGCAGATTGATTCAGGGGGTACTTTAAGACGGGATTTGCGTTTGAGAAACGGTCGGAGAGCAACGAACGCCCCCCCTCGCTTCGCTCGTGGAGAAATAATTAGAATGGCAGTGAGAATGCGGAGGGGCGACGGTGAGTGCGCATGATGTTGCAGGGTGTAGTAACGTTCTCCCCGCCGCAGGCGGGGGAACGTTGTGAGCGAAGCGGGAATGGGCCGGGTGGGGTGGTTGAGCCCAGATTTTGCGTTTTAGAATTGGCAGGTATTTGTATCGTGCTGCGCGCAAACAAGTTGAAATGCAATGCAGTTGCACATCTTTTGCACCGAAATGTGAAAGCGACATCTGAAGAGAAAAGTAGCCAATTCTCGAACCCTTCGGGATTGTCGAAAACAGGCAACCTGCTTTGTTGCAGGAGGTTCGGAGTATGCGCATACACCTGCACCTCCCGCGCCTTGCATCTTGCCTGTTTTGGCCAATCGCAAAATCTGGGTTGAGTTTTTCCCGGGAGCTACGTTCCCCTCGCTTCGCTCGGGGAGAACGTAACTACAGCAGAGGAAGATTGGGGCTCGGGGAGATCGTACGTACACTTCGCAGTATGCCAGTATGCTTATACTGGCACGCGTCATGCGCCGCGCATTTGCCGCGCCCGGTCCAAGCGCAGATCAGGGTGAGGCTTGCGGCGTGTTCAGCAGGTTTGTTTCCGTCGCCATTCTTGTACTGTAGCGTACATGGCCAGCAGGTTGTGAACCGGCACACCGGCCTGTACATTATGCACGGGGTTGAAGACATATCCTCCGCCAGGAGAAAACACACGCAGCCGTTCCCAGACCTCGGCGTGAACATCTTCGGGCGTGCCGAACGGAAGCGTCTTTTGGGTGTCGACGCCACCGCCCCAGAAGGTGATAACGTCTCCAAAACGTTCTTTTAGCATTCGGGGTTCCATATTTGCCGCGCTGGTTTGGACGGGATTCAGAATGTCAAACCCTGCCGCTATGAATTCAGGGATCAACTCAGCCACTGCGCCGCAGGAATGAATGAACGTGCGCCAGTTAGTGTGACGGTGCACCCAGTCATTGATGGCGCGGTGAACAGGTTGGAAAAGACGGCGGTATGTTTCGACGGACATGAGCGGGCCGCTTTGCGTTCCAAAATCTGCTCCGGTAACGTAGAGGACCTGGATGCGATCGCCGACCACGGCATGAATCCGCTCGAGATTGTCGAGGGCAACCCGGCATTGGAGCTCGAAGATTTTTTCGACGAGATTGGGGCGGGTCACGAGACTGATGTACCACTCTTCAACGTCCCGGATACCGCGTGGGTATTTCAGACCTACGCCGGGGATTCGAGCTACATCCCCGAAGCTCATGCCGCCGAATATGCCCACCACGGCCTTATCCGTCGTCTGGTAAAGCCGTTGTGCTTCGGCGGCAAAATAGGCCAGGGTTTGGTCATCAACAGGTCTGTATTCTTCGACGTTGTCTTCAGGACGCAACGCATGCTCATCGAGAGGAGATTGTCTTGGCAACGCGTCGAAATAAAATCCGTTGCGCGGCATGCGCGCGCTTGGCGCGACGGAGCGATCACCTTGGGGATACATATACAGGCTGCCGTCGGCGGCGGGCTCAGTATTGAATCCCCCGGGCACGAGGAGCGGTGTTCCGTCGAAAAAAGTCCATGGTTTCCAGTTGTCGAGCGGGAAGCCGAAGTTTGTGTTAGGGCCCCAAAGGCCGACAGTGTCGACACCGAGCGCGTCAGCCAAATCGAGGCCTATTTCTCCCAGCATCTGGACGGGCTCGATTACCTTCACGGGCGTGCCTGGAGCGTCGAGCCCCAGCGCCTGGCGCAGGCGGTACACCGAGCTGACGTGCATGCCTGTCACTGGTGTTGCGCCCAAATCGAGTGGCACACAGTCTGGTTCGCGGTGGTCAAGCGTGGTCAGTACGCGCTCTCTTGATGTCATCTGTTCTGTTGTTCTTTCTGTTGGTGCAAAGTTATCCTGAAGCCTGTGAGCAGGACACATAGAATTGTGCTGGCAAGTGTAGGAATGTTTTCGTAGACATACGAGCGTTTTTTTCTAAAGATTGCGAGTTTCATCACGGCTACTGGGTCGGGGCGCGTGATGTTGAAAAAGTTGAATCCAGATGTTGTGTTTGAGAGATGGCGGGAGAGCAACGTTTCCCCTCGCTTTGTGTCGGGAGAACGTTAGACACCAGAGGGGAGATTTGGTTTAGAGGACGTGGCCCCCGTTGTTTTCAGGCTTTGCGGCGTTGGCTAAAATAGACAACATGTTAGCTTGTAGTAGATTTTAAGGGACGGTAAGAAGCGACAGGCAGTTTAGGAATTTGCCCGGACACTTCTGCGAAAAGAAAAGGATAGGCATGTTGCCAGGCGAGCTTTTAATGGACGACGTGCGGAATTGCGAGCTGGCAGCCGGGCAATGTGCGTTTTGGTGGCTCGGCCAGCAGGGGTTTCTGATTCGGTTGGGCAAGACGGTGGTTTGCGTGGATCCGTTCATCTCGTTCACTTCGGGCCGGCGTGTTCCGCCTTTGCTGACAGAGCATGATTTCAAGACTGTCTCTGTTGTGCTCGGATCGCATGACCATTTGGACCATATAGACCGAGGGGTGTGGCCGGCCATTGCGTGCGAGGTTCAGCAGGTGCGCTTCATTGTGCCTGATTTGTTACGCGAAAGGCTGGCGTACGAGATGGGCATCCCGTTGACCAGGCTTTTGGGACTCGACGACGGCTGGGAGCTTGATTTGGGTGATATCACAGTATTCGGCGTAGCCGCCGCTCATGAATTTCACGACCAGGACCCGATCAGCGGACGTTTTCCGTACCTTGGTTTCGTGTTAAAAGGAAACGGTTGTACGTTGTATCATGCGGGCGACACGTGTGTTTATGAGGGGCTTGTGGCGCGTCTGGCACGGTACCGGCCGGATGTCGTCTTTTTGCCTATCAATGGCCGGGATGCGCGGCGTTTACGGGCTGGCTGTATCGGCAACATGACATACCAGGAGGCAGCCGATCTGGCGGGGGTGCTGCGTCCGAGACTGACGGTACCAGCCCACTTTGGCATGTTCGACTACAACAGCGAGGATCCGGAACTTTTCCGCGAGTACATGGAGGTCAAGTATCCTGATTTGCGAGTCTATGTTCCGGAACATGGCGTGCGTCACGTCGTGAATTGCGTAGCGGGGCCTTAATTCCATATCTGTGCGTGAGGAAGGGGCGCTGGTGAGAATTGCGGCTTGGTCAGATCGGTTGCCATGTGTGGCAGAAGGAGTCTGCCAACGGACGCGGCGAGCGGCAGGAGATTGTTGTTGCTCCTGATTTAGCCAGGTGCGCAACTGTGTCTGTCGTGACATTCGGATGATAAGAAAGTTGGTCGTGGGCATGCTTTCGAACAGTTCAACAAAGGGCCATACGGGGGCGGGACCTGCGCTCCGAAAGGGGCTTACCTTGCGTGGCCTGGTGGTTTGCCTGGTCAGCCTGCTCTTGATGGGCATCTGGATCGAGTATGAAGAACTCTACAACTCCTATGGTGGACCGTTGGCCGAGAATTCCCCGCCCAACAGCGCCGTAGGGATCATGCTTATTGTCCTGGGAATCAGCGCCCTGTTGACGCGGGTGCGGCGGGGTTTGCGGCTGACGTCGGCCGAGACAGTGGTGATCTATTCGGCGCTGGTGTTGGCTTCGCCTCTGATGACTCAGGGGCTGTGGCATCGCCTTTTTGGCTTGATTGCCGCGATTCCGCACAACGCTGATTTCAAGTCCTACGAGAGTCTGCCGTCCATGCTTTGGCCACACGGGCCGAATCTCGTTGACAATTCCCGATTTGAGCGTGGCCTGGAGGGCTTCACAGTTGAGGGGACACAACCGTCATGGGAATTTGTGGAATGGCGCGGGCAGACTTGGCGAGTGCCGGTTCTGAGTAACAGAGAATCCGCAGGCAGGCGCTCCTCCATAGCATTCACGATTCCAGCCGAAAAAGTCATACCGGGCGAACGTTTTCTTTTTTCGTGTCTGGTGAAGACGAGGGAGTTGGCCGGCGATTCGGCTTATGCCGTCACCATGCAGGCTGACGATGAGGAGCCCGTTACGATCTTGAGCGGAACGGACGTTACCCGGCCGACTTTCGCGCTACCTTCGGGGCTGAAGCGTATCGGGGTTTGTCCGATCGTGATTCCCACAACACTGACCAACCGCCTGACGCTGGCAGTTGTCTTGGCGGGACGCGGCTCTTTGGCCATACACGACTTGGAATTCTTTAACGTGGAGGCTGTGGAAGGTCTTTATGCCGGACGCCACGTTATCCGCCGGAGCCGGTGGGCAACGCTGCCACCCGGCGAACGCAATTTTACATTTGTGCGGCCGGACAACTTGTTTAGCCTGGCCGGGTTACGCTACCTGTTGGTGGGCGGCATTCCTTTAGCAGACTGGAAGACGCCCGCCTTGGCGTGGTCCGCGCTTGTTGGAGCTTTGTTTGCGGGGTTTTTCGGGTTAAACCTGCTTATGCGCAAGCAGTGGGTTGAACATGAACGTTTCACTTTTCCGCTGACGATTGTACCCGAGCGTTTGCTGCGGGACGAAAACAATCGCCTGATTATTTTTCGCAACCGTCGCATGTGGTGGGGTTTTGCCCTAACCCTGGCCTTGTGCGTCTGGAAGGGGCTTTGTTTCTATTATCCCGGCCTTCCCGAACTGAGGTTGGCACGGGGTCCGTTGAGTCAGTTCGTGGATAATCCGGTGCTCAAGGCCTTTCTCTCGGAAGTGCGTTTCGACGGTTTGGGCATCGAGTTGGGATTTTCGTTTTGTCTGTTGGCGATTGCTCTGTTGATTGAAACCGACGTGCTGTTGTCACTATGGCTGACATTTTTTGTGTTCCAGCTTTGGCGGGCATTCGGCAAAGCCTTCAACCTGGTGCGATTTCCTGGCTACCCGTGGGAGCATCAGCAGACCATGGGTGGTTTTATCGCCTTTGCGATCCTGGCATTGTTTGTGGGCCGTCATCATTTGGTGCGGGTTTTCAGGCTGTGTTTCGGCGGTGGTCTGCCGGAAGAGAGGCGTGAAGCCTGGACCTATCGCGGAGCGTTGCTGTTAGTGCTGGCGGCGCTGGCGGCTATTGCCGGCTGGAGCGTTTGGACCCAGATGGGGATCGGCGCGGGCTTGCTCTTCTTCGGTTATATGCTGGTCTGCGGTTTTGCAGCCAGCAAGATTCGCGCGGAGATGGGCGCGCCGCTCGGCTACCTGACGCCTTATTTCGGAATGCAATTCGTTTCCGCGATGGGAGGCTTTGCCGTTTTCCACTCCACGGGAATGCTGATCGCAAGCATAGCCGCAGGCTTCATGTGCACCTCATGTTTCCTGCTCATAGCGCCGGCCCAAATTGAAATGCTGGAACTTGGTCGGCGTTTCCAAGTGCGCAGCCGCGATGTTGGGGCGGGGTTAACGCTGGGATTACTTGGTGGTTTTTTTATCGGCGGTTTTGTTTTATTGAGCTGGGCGTACGGTTTTGGCGCCAACAATCTGAAAACGTGGTGGCCTTACGAACAGAACTGGTACTTTGACGCCTTTCGCGCCGGCGCGGCCAATGCGGATCGCGCTTTCGAGGCGGGCACGATCGGACGCACTCCGGAATCGCGTCCCATGAATGTGCTGCACAACCCGGACGCGAAAGGTCTGGCAATTGGCGCCGCCATTACTTTCCTGCTGGCCACGCTGCGGACCTGGTTTTCCTGGTTCCCCTTGCATCCGCTGGGGTATGTTCTGGCTTCCACTTACTTTATGAAAACCGTGTGGCATTTCTTGCTGCTGGCATGGTTTGTTCGAATGCTTCTGTTTCGCATCGGCGGAGCACGCACCATCCGGGAGTGGCTGATTCCATTTTGCGTAGGAATGTTTCTGGGTGCGGTAGTTTCGATCTTCGTTTTTGATGTTGCGGGGATTGTACTGAGGATGCGCGGTATCGTGGAAGTTTACGCCGGTTTGCCATAGGTTCGACCCAGCTCCAGCCGGAGTTTTCCGCGGTGGTTTGCGGATTGCGGGTAAGTTTGCCCGCATAATCGGGGATGCGCATTGAACGAGCGTAGAGACCAATTTGAAGTTGTTGGAGGTGGCTCTGGGGAGGCTGCGGCGTACTCGACTTCGTTGTCGCTTTGGCCGGATCAACTTGTTGTGGGTTTGATTTTTGGCGCTATCGGCGTTGCGGCCCTGGCAGGTTTCGTTTTGTTTGCCGAACCAGCCGAACGTCAGCCGCGTCCCGAGTCGCGGCCGACCTATTCCGAAAAACCACTTGAAGATGCTCTCGCCCGCTGTGCTTTTGAGCGTCATTTTCAGAACATCGCGGCCTGCGGGTCGCGGATGAGCGGTTCGCCCGGGTGCGAGCGAACTGAAAGCATGATTTCGAATGTGTTCGCGCGAGCAGGGCTGGAGATCTTCACTCAGGAATTTAGCGTGACCGTGCCGGTGACGGAAGTTTGCGAAATTCGAGATGCAGACACCGGTGAATGTTTGGAGGGGGTCAGTTTGGCTCCCTTCATGCCTGCTGGTATGATGCCCACGGTTTGCTCGCTGACGGGTCGATTGGTGGTGGCTGAAAATGCGTCGCTGAGCTGGCTGGCGGGATATCATCCACGTGAGGTAGTGGCGGTCACACCGGTAGATGGTGGGGGCACATGGTCAGAACTGGCGCAGGCGGGGGTGCAGGGGCTGATTGTGTATCTGAGCGAGGAACAGAAGGTGTTGCGCGCCAATGCTGATCAGGCGGCCGAGTGGCGTTTGCTGACGCCGACGGACGAGACGCCTTTCCCGCGTTTTTACGCTACGGGGCCCATAGAGAAGTTTGCCGGTCGCGCAGTCACTGTAGTTTGTCGCGTACGGTGGCAAGAGCGTCCTGCGCGCAATTTGATTGGTGTGCTGCGCGGGAAGGGTATGGCGGAGGAGGCGTTGGTGGTTTCCGCGTATTACGACAGCAGTTCCGTAGTTCCGGACGCGGCACCAGGCGGCGAGCAGGCCGTGCCGGCAGCTGTTTTGTTGGATCTGGCGGAGTCGCTGGCTCCCTACCGGGGTGTTCTGCCACGCGACATAGTCTTTGTGGCAACGGCCGGCCACGCTCAAGGTCTGGCGGGAATCTGCCGCATGATGGAGTGCGTGGAACGCTTCAGTGCGGAACGCGCCGGCTTCAAGTCGTTCGAAGCGCGGCGGGCCGAGCATGAGGCGGCCCTGGCCAGTCCGGACACGAACAAGCTTTGTCGAATTGCAGCGGGCGAAATTGTCCTGGCGTGCAAGGAGGAAACTCTGGCTGCCAAGCTGGCCTACCTGCGGGCCGGCAGTCCTGTCTTTCGAGATGGGTTTGATCCGGAGCGGGCGACCGATGCGGAACGCAAGTCGCCCGAGAATACGCATCCGTTGCTGAAAGCCTACCTGGCAGCCCGCCAGGCGGAAAACCACGCTGGTGACCGCGTGTCGGCGACGGTGGCCGAGTTGCTTTCAATTCCCGAGTATCGCGCCGCTTATGAAAAAGTGCAGGCGGACGCTTTGGCCTGGCATCGGCAACAGATCCGGGAGCTGAACGACTGCATCCGGGTGCGGGATTTTTTCCAGAGGTACCAAAGGCTGATGGTTTTGAACCTGGAGTTGAATTCGGGGGGCTCCAAGGGGCTGAACACGCTGTCGGTTTTAACCGGTGTGGGAATGGCGGGACCGGTTGTAGAGCCGCAGTCCACGGCGATCGCCAATCTGCTCATGGCGAAAACCAGCGGTTTAAAAGTGGTTTCCTGGGGTGCGCGCGATGCCGCGGGGAGCGATGCCGAGCCGAATCGCAATTCGAGCTGGCTGACGGAATTGGAATCCGAGCCGTGGTTTTACTGCGGTTATCTTGCCTTCAGCATTTGTAATCATGAATTTATTCCTCCCAAACTGGCTACTCCGGAGGATGATCCGGCTGAAATCAATCTGAGCGTACTGCGTCAGCACGTTCCGGCCGTGGGGCGGTTGATTCTGGCTATTGGCGGCGGGCAGATACCGTTCAAAAACCTGCCTTCCGGAAAATCGTGGGAAATCACGACCCTGTACGGAACAGTATTCGGCGATGCCGGCGGCGCAACGTTGGTTGCCTCGCACCCGATGGGCGTGCGCACATTTGTGCAGCCGATGCATCCTGTAAAAACCTTCCTACCGTTGACGTATACACGAGGTGTTCATCTTTATCCCGTCCTGGCCTGCAGTCCCTACGGCACTTACGAGCGGCGATTAGCCTTTAACATTGCCGCTTTTGATCGGGTAACGGTAGAGGCGGCGCGATTCGATGCCGACGGCCGGCTCACATTCATCAGTGACCGGGGCGCAGCCACTCAGGCTGCGTATCCCTCGGTCAATCAAGACTCTTCGCGGGTGGCCGCCACGGGCGGCCGCCAGCCATTGCCGATCAACGTAGGGGTATTTCGCGCCGTGCCTATCATGGTCGGGCGAGTGGATAATCCCCAGACATTTCAGCCTTTCAAGCAGGTGCGCATCTTGAACAGACAGGGCTTGATCGAGCCGGCCCGGCAGAATATCGGGCCTCTGACTGTTTTCCTCGAGCCGGACACCCAGTTCTACGTAAGCCTTCTTGACGGTGCCTCCGATAATCCCGAACTGTTGGTGGCGCGCGCGTTCATGCTTAATGTGGATCCTGAGGCTCCCATTGCGTCGGAGGAGCCGGACTTGTTCGGCCGCGGCTACCTGGCTGCCGACACGCCGCTGTTAGCCTGGCCACATTTAGACATCGCGGCCTCCATGTTGCGGACGGCGGAAAAACGGTTGCGGCTGCAACAGCGTTACCACATGGCCGACGAGCAGATGCTGGCCTGCCATGAACGCGGGAAGCAGCGGGCGGAGGAAGCGCGCCGTCTGTTGACGCAGCGACAGCCGTTGGAAGGGGCCAATGCGGCTGCGGCCAGTGTGGCGCATGCCATGGCCAATCACCCGGTCATACGCAACCGCATTGCACAGGCGGTGATCGGGATTCTGTGGTATCTTGCGCTTTTGGTTCCCTTCGTTTTTTTCACTGAGAAACTTTTGTTCGGATTTTCCGACATCCGCAAACAGCTTCTGGCAGTGCTGGGGATTTTTCTGGTGGTTTTCATGTTGTTACGCCTCTTTCATCCCGCATTCACAATGGTGCGGTCCTCGCTGATGATCCTGCTTGGGTTTATTATTCTGCTGTTGACGCTCTTGGTGACGCTCATGGTCGCCGGCAAGTTCCGCGAGAATATCAAGGATCTGCGCCGACGCGAGGCGCGGGTTGAAGGCGCCGACATCAACCGCGGTGGCGTTGTCGGTACGGCCTTCATGTTGGGGCTGAACAACATGCGTCGCCGCAAGGTGCGCACGGGTCTCACCTGTGCCACGTTGGTGCTGATCACTTTTGCCATGATCTGTTTCACATCGGTAACGACAGAATTGACGGAAGTAGAGTATGCGACCTGCCGTTCACGATGGAACGGACTGATGCTGCGGGATACGAACTACCAGAATCTGCCTGACGAACTGTTGAATTCCATAAAGCGCGTTTATGGCGAGCGGTTGCCGGTGGCCACGATCAGATGGCTGGTGCCTGAGAGTCGCGCCTGGATGGCAACCAGATTGCGAAATCCGGAGATTCATGTCGAGCGTGTTTGGCAGGTTGGCGACCAACCGGTCAGCCGGCGGGTGACGCTTAATTCCGCAGTGGAAATGAGCTGGCGGGAACCGGAATTCTCCGGGATTGACAGTGTTTTGCTGACGCGTCGCGGATGGTTCCCGCGTCCGCCGGAGACTGCGGAGGAAAGGCTGGCTGCTGCCAGGGAGGGGCGTCGCACGCCTAATTGCGTGATTCTGCCTCTGCCGGCCGCCAGCGAACTTGGATTGTCTCCTGAACTGGTGGACTCGACAGACGTGAAGGTGACGATCAGAGGCGAAGACTACCTGGTGCTGGGCATTTTTGATCCCGAGGCTTTGGCCCGTATTCAGGGATTGGATGGTCGTTCTTTGCTGCCGTATGACCTGAACAGTGTTCAACAAATTGCCGTGAAAGATTACCGCATGGTGGTTCCCGAGGATATCGGCCGGCTGTCTCCGTCGCAGGTTATGCTTGTTAACCGCATGCCGGCGCTAAGAACAGAAGAGGCGCCGACGGTCTATTGTTCCGTTCTTTTCCCAAAAACACCTTACCGGTTGCGTCCTGACCAACCGGAACGGCCGGCGGTAGATTATTCAGAACAACGGCGCCTGGTTGACGAATACCTCGAGCGCGTGGGACGCGCTGCGTATTACGCGGTGGACGGAACGGCGTATCACGGATCGCGACTACGCTCCCGGACGCTGGAGGGGACCTTGCAACTCCTGGTGCCGCTGCTGATTGCGGCGCTGACGGTGTTCAACACCATGCGGGGTTCGGTTTATGAGCGGCGGGGCGAGATTTACGTTTACAACGCCGTAGGCATCGCGCCCAATCATGTATTTTTCATGTTCATGGCCGAAGCATGCGCCTATGCGGTGGTCGGCGCCGTATCGGGCTATGTATTGGGGCAGGCTACCGGACGGATATTGACCAGTCTCAGGATGACTGGCGGCCTCAGCATGGAATACAGTTCGATTGAGACCATTTACGCTTCGCTGGCTATTGTGGCGGCGGTTTTGCTTTCCACCGTGCTGCCTGCGCGCGATGCGGCGCGCATGGCTTCCCCCTCGGGAATGAGAGGCTGGACCCTGCCGCCGCCGACCGGCGATGTTATCGAAGCGCATCTGCCCTTTACATTTACCGCGCGCGACCGGGTGGCGGTGATAGCTTATTTCTGGCGCTGGCTGGAGGCGAACGGAGCAGGCAGTTCCGGTTTGTTTTTCTGTTCCCCGCCGCAAGTAACGCTCTTGGGCGGCGAGGAGATAACGCCGGTATTGTATTCGACAGTTTGGTTGAAACCGTATGATTTGGGGGTCTCACAGCGCGTGGAAATAACGCTGCCCACTGATCCGCAGACGGGCGAACACATTGCCCATGTTCGGATCACCCGTCTCAGTGGTCATACCGCTGCGTGGCAGCGTACGCTTCGGCCGTTTGTGGGATCGCTGCGCAAACAGTTCTTGAACTGGCGGGCCACGACGCCTGAGGAACGCGCCGAGATGTTTGTGGAAGCCGCCAGCATTCTTAAGAGCGCAATTCGCGGGGAGGCGACGCATGGGTGAGCAGATGACAAGGATCGGCGACCGCGACCTCGAGGTTTACCGCTCGGTTGTCGAGCCGGCGACGGAATTCAAGAATGGGTTCACCTGGGTGGCGGTAGCCGGCGCTTTCTTCTGCGGCTTGCTGATGATGCCGGGCGCGATTTATCTGAGTCTCATAACCGGCGGTGGTCTGGCGGCGGCGTGGGTGACGTTGATCATCTTTTCCGAGATAAGCCGGCGCGCGATGCGGACGCTGAGCCGACAAGAGCTGGTTATTCTGC
>Ga0209101_1001303_pt1 | contig 18696 bp, 17 predicted proteins | sample ConPoolayeCmetaG_FD_185481 | JGI IMG/M metagenome (GOLD analysis project Ga0209101, IMG submission 185481) | Hot spring microbial mat communities from California, USA to study Microbial Dark Matter (Phase II) - Cone Pool mat layer C metaG... ...
CCACCGCCGCTGTGCGCCAGCGGGAGGCTCCGGTCGCCGGAGCGTTAGGCGCCCCGGCCCCCGCCGACGTCGCCGCCGCATTCCCGGCGACCAGCAGCGCCAGGAGCAGCAGAGCCACCAGCGCCCCGGCCATGGGTCGGCCTGCCCATCGCGGTTTGTATGGTTTCCGAGAGTTCATTTTTCCCTCCTTTCCGGGTTTGAATGGTTGCCGATACACTTCTCGCCCGCAGGCGGAGATCCTCGGGCCAGGGAGAGCAGCCGGTGCAGCAGCGCCTGCCCGTCCGGGAAGGGTTGCGCTTCCCTTTCTCCCAGAGCGACTACTCAGAGATGCGCCGGACATTCCTGCGGCGCCGAGGCTGAGATACCGGACGCCTCGATGTCGCCCGATATGCGTCAGCTCTTTGGCATTATTCAATCACTTACGACTGCCAGAAGACTGCCAGAATGGGGGTATAGGAGTGGAGCGAGGAGGGTGCTTAAAATATCTCCTCTCGCCGCCGAGGCGCAGAGAACGCAGAGGAACAAAAAACTCGGCGGTCTCTGCGCCTCGGCGGTGCAAACCAGAGCTTTTTCAGCAACCTCTAAGAGCTTGTCTGAAAACCACCAAGACACAAAGGACACCAAGGGTACCATGCGGTTTTTATTCGTTTCCTTCGTGTTCCTTTGTGGCCTTTGTGGTAAGCTTTTCAGACTGGCTCTAAGGGATTTATGGCTGCGACTTATGAGCGGGAGGGCGGGGTCAGCTCGCGGTAGTAGGCCTGGAGTTCGGGCTGGGGAGTGGTGTCCAGGTCGTCGCGCAGGGTTTTTTCCAGCTTGAGATAGAGCCGCCGGGCGCCGGGCAGGTCATTCAGCGCCACACAGGCGCGCATCCCCAGCAGCACCGCCTGCTCCTGCCACGGCTCCAGCACCAGGAGTCGCCGGCAGGCGTCGAGGGCTTCGGCGCAACGGCCTGCGGCCAGCCGGGCCTGGGCGGCGGCCAGTAACGCCTGCTGGTAGAGGAGAGTCAGCCGCTCACGAGGTATCAGGGACCAGTCGGCGTAGCGGTAATCCGGCAGCAGATCGCCGCCGTACAGGGCCAACGCCTGCTCCCATTCCTGTTGATAACAGCGAGTTTCAAAGGATTCAGAGTCCAGCCATGAGCCGGCCGGCAGGTGCAGCGTGATATGCCCTTCCTCTACTTCCAGATAGCGGGAGGGGAACTTTTCCGGCAGGTCAGGCTCCAGGGCGCGGCGCAGGGCTGAGGTGGCGTGGTGGAAGGCGGTCAGCGCCGCGTCGGGGGACCTGTCCGGCCACAGCGCCTCGGCCACCTGGTCGAAGGAGAGGGAGCGGCCCGGGGTGAACAGCAGGAGGGCCAGCAACTCTCCGGCCCGCCGGGTGCGCAGGGCGCGCCTTTCGATGCGCCGCCGCCCCTGGCGGACTTCGAAGCGTCCCAGGGTGATGATCTGTAGCGGGGGCGGGGGCACGCGCTGCAATCGTTCTACCACTCGCTGACCGACCCCGGCCAGGGCTGCGTCGGGGTGGTTGAGGTAGGCGGCGACCAGGGGATAGGCCAGTTGCCGCTCCTGGTCCAGGAGAAAGGCATATCCTCCGGCCAGGATGGCCTGGCCGGCTTCAAGCCAGGCCGCGGCGGCTTCCGGCCGGCCCTGCTCGTGGAGGAGGGCGGCCAGCAGGAAACGGGCCCGGGTCAGGTCAAAGGCTGCTCCGAGTTGCTCCAGGATCTCGGCGGCGGCCCGCAGGTCGGCCTCGGCGGCGACCTTGTTGCCGCACAGCCAGAACGCACGGGCGCGCTCGATCAGGGCCTTGCCCTGCTCGTGCCGGTAACCCACCCGCCGGGCAAAGGCCAATGCATCGTCGGCCCAGGCATGGGCATCGGGGCCATCCCCGGACAGGCGGTGGAAGCGGCTCATGCCCAGCCGCACACCGATATTCAGCCATGGCTCGCCGCTGGCCTCGGCGATGAGGCGGGCCTGCGTGTAAAAGGTCCGTCCGGCCTCCAATTGCCCTTCGTCCAGGGCCAGGGCGGCGCTGATACACAGGTGATAGCCCTGGACAATGGAACCGGCCGCTGCCAGGCGACCCAGTTCATCCCGTGCAGCCTGGGCCCTGTCGCGCCGGCCGATCAACTGGCTGATTGTGGCGATCGTGGTCAGAGGGTAGACGAGCCACTCCGGTTGCGCCTGTTTGGAGGCGATGTCCCGGGCCTGCTCGTCGGCGGCCAGGGCCAGGTCGAACTGGCCGCGGGGCAGGTAAACGCCGGCGGCCAGGCCGTGCAGAGCGGCCACCTGCGCCCGGTGATAGCCGATCTCGCGGGCCAGGTCGGCGGCCTGCCGGTAACAGCTTTCCGCGTCGGCCACAGAGCCGGTCTCGGCCGCACAGTTGCCCATGACCTGCCAGGCGTCGGCGCGGAGAGGGGCGTCAGGGGCTGTCAGGGCCAGAGCTTCTGCGGCCAGGGATTGAGCCGCCTGATACTGGCCCAGGCGAAAGCGCACCCTGGCCATGTGGACCAGCGCCGTGGCAATGGCTGACGGTTCTCCCTGAGCACGGGCTGCCTCCAGGGCCTGGCGTGCCTGGCGGAGCAGGGTGGCAACCTCTCCCGCTCCCTCCAGAGGCAGAACCTCAGTCCCGAATTCTGCGCTGGACAGAGATGAATGGGTTACCGGCCGGCTCATGAACCACCCTTTGGGCTGTTCAGGTGTCAGGCACCTTGCCGGCAAATTGTAACACAAAAGAGCACAGGGGACAACCCCTGTGCTCTTTTGCTTCAAAGTCATCGGCCTTACCGGTCTGTCGGAGAGGCCTGGCCGGGGGTCACAGACCCCCGGCGAGCGGAAAAAAAGACAGACCGCGACCTTGACAGGGCCTTATCTTTACCCGGATCGCTCAGGCTACCTTTTCGATCCGCACTGCGGCCACCTTGTACTCAGGAATCTTGGCGATGGGGTCCAGGGCCGGATTGGTGAGCACGTTGGCTGCCGCTTCGGCAAAGTGGAAGGGGATGAACACCAGGCCCGGCGGCACCCGGCGCGTGATCCAGGCCCGGGTTTCGATCTCACCCCGGCGGCTGATCACCCGCACCCGGGCCGATTTGCCCAACCCCAACCGGGTGGCATCCTCAGGACTGATCTCGACATAACCCTCCGGCACCTCCTGGTCCAGCTTCTCGGAGCGGCGGGTCATGCTGCCGGTATGATAGTGGAACATGATCCGGCCGGTGGTCAGGGTCAGGGGATATTCGTCGTCGGGCAGCTCGGCCGGCTCCTTGAAGGCCACCGGGGTGAACCTGCCCAACCCCCGGCTGAATTTGTCCTTGTGCAGGTAGGGCGTGCCGGGGTGATCGGCGGCAGGCACCGGCCATTGCAGAGAGCCGGCCTGCTCCAGCCGCTCGTAAGTCACGCCGCTATAGGAGGGGGTCAAGGCCGCGATCTCGGCCATGATCTGGGCCGGGGAGTCGTATTGCCAGCCGCCGAATCGTGCCTCGGGCCTCGTCCCTCTTGCCCCTTGCATCCTTTGCCCCAGGTCGGCGACGATCTCCCAGTCCTGGCGGGCCTGCCCCAGCGGCGAGATAGCCTGGCGCACACGCTGGATGCGGCGTTCTGTGTTGGTAAAGGTGCCATCCTTTTCGGCAAAGCTGACGCCGGGCAGCACCACATCGGCCAGCTCAGCCGTCTCGGTGAGAAAGAGGTCCTGGACGACCAGGAATTCACAATGTTCCAGAGCTGCCCGCACATGGTTGATGTCGGGGTCGGAGATCATGGGGTTCTCGGCCATCACATACAACGCCCTCAGCCGGCCGTCGTGGGCAGCGTTGACCATTTCGACAACGGTCAGCCCCACCCGTTGCGGGGCGGCGCTGCCCCACGCTTCCTGGAATTTGGCATAAGCGGCGTCGAGCGTCACCGCCTGGTAACCGGAATAGACGTTGGGCAGTCCTCCCATGTCGCAGGCACCCTGCACATTGTTCTGGCCCCGCAGGGGGTTGACCCCCGTGCCCGGCCGGCCGATGTTGCCGGTCAGCATGGCCAGGTTGGCGCAGGAGAGCACATTGTCCACACCGGTGGTGTGCTGGGTGATGCCCATCGTATAGAGGATGGCCGACCGGCCAGACTGAGCATAGATCCGCGCGGCGGCGGCCAGGTCGGCGGCGGGGATGCCGGTGATGGCCTCGACCCGCTCCGGCGTGTACTCGGCCACGGCAGCTTTGAGCTCCTCGAACCCCTCGGTGCGGCTCTCGACAAACTCTTTGTCGTACAGCTCCTCGGCGATGATAACGTGCATCATGCCGTTAAGCCAGGCCACATCGGTGCCGGGCCGCTGGCACAGATAGAGGTCTGCCAGGCGGGCGATCTGCGTTTTGCGTGGGTCCACCACGATCACCTTCGCCCCCCGTTTCTGAGCGCGCATGATCCAGGTGGCGATGAGCGGGTGCCCTTCTGTCGTGTTCGAGCCGGTGATCAGCAGGCAGTTGCTGTCCTGGAACTCGGGGATGCTGTTGGTCATTGCCCCACTGCCAAACGCTGCGGCCAGACCGGCCACAGTGGGGGCGTGTCAGAGGCGGGCGCAGTGGTCAATGTTGTTGGTGCCGATGACTGCCCGCGCCAGCTTTTGCAGCAAATAGTTTTCCTCGTTGGTGCACTTGGCCGAGGCCAGAAAGCCGATGGCATCCGGGCCATGAGCCTGGCCGATCTCCAGAAGCCGATGGGCGACCAGGTCCAGGGCCTCATCCCAGGTTGCCGGTCGTAGCTCTCCCCCTTTCCGCTCGCGGATGAGGGGGGTCGTCAGCCGGTCGGGGTGATGGATAAAGGCATGGGCGTTCCACCCTTTGACGCACAGCTTGCCGTCGCTCACCGGATGGCCCTTGGCCGGCAGTACCCCTGTCACCCGGCCGTCCAGCACTTCCAGGTAGAGGCCGCAGCCGGTGCCACAGTAGATGCAGGTTGTCAACACATTCTTGTATTCCACTCTTCTAACTCCTTTGGCTCCCTCAATGCGCCGTTTGCCACAGCGTTTCCACCACCAGCGGTGGCAGGTCCTCTACACTGCGGCCGGGTACGTAGCCGAACATCTGCTCGGCGTCGCGGCGCAGCAGGGTATAGAGCACGGTCAGGGGGATCTCGGCCGGGCAGGCCCGCTCACACTCCATACAGCCGACACACTTGGCGACGGTGTGATAGGCGCGGATAAGGTGGTAGGAGGGGAAGGGGGGCGCCAGCACGCCGCTCTCGACCCACTTGTTGTCCTCCAGGACGCACACCTCGCAAAAACACTGGGGACAGACGGTGCGGCAGGCGTAGCACTTGATGCAGCGGGCGAACTGCCGTTTCCAGAACTCGGTCCGCCCGGCCAGGGAGAGCTGTTCATGCTCGGCCACCAGCGCGTCGGCGATGCCTTCCACCTTTTCCCCGACATCCACCCGGCTGGGATAGGGCCAGGCACAGCGGCACTCGTCCCGTTCGGCGGCGGTACAGGCCAGGTAGATCGGCACGATGCGGTTCAGGTCCACCTGGTTGTGTTTGGCCATCTCGATCAGGCCGCGCTCTTCGCAGCCGCGCGTCACCATGCCCAGCCGCACCTCCGGGTGGGCTGTCAGCAGCCGGTCCAGGATCTTGGGCAGGTGGTACTTGGGCCACAAGGCCAGATCGTCCAGGCTGTCGCCGGGGCGGAACAGGTGGGGCGTTGTCGCCGGCCCGCTGCGGCGCAGGGCCAGCACCCCCGCGACCTCACCGCCATCCAGCAGGCTTTTGACCCTGTCTCGAAGGGGGTCCAGTCGTTCCATGCTATGCCTCCTTCCTGGTCTCCAGCGGTCCGAGCGCCCGCACCTGGTTGGTGAACTCCTGGACCACCTCGACAAAGCGGTTGGCCTCGGACGACGACACCCACTCCAGGCGCAGCCGTTGCGGGTCTATGCCCACATAGCTCAACAGGTTGCGAAAGATGGGGAACCGCTTGGCGGTTCGATGATTGCCACTAACATAGTGGCAGTCGCCGATGTGTCAACCAAGCACCATCACCCCATCGGCACCCTCGCGGAAGGTGCGGACCACCAGCTCGGGCGAGACACGCCCGGAACACATGACGCGCACGATGCGGATGTTGGGGGCGTATCTCAGGCGCGAAGTGCCGGCCGCGTCGGCGCCGGCATAGCTGCACCAGTTGCACAGAAACCCGACAATGCGGGGCTCGAAGGAATCATCTGCTTGTTTCATGAATGGCATCTCCCCAAGTGTTCTATTCTCTCAACTTCTCCCTGAGTACCAGTTTCAGGCTAAAAGCAGCATATGAGCACAATTTACGCTCAATTGAGCGCAATTTGTGCTCATTGTACTCGATGTTCCGGCTGATGTCAATAAGCGAATACCTCCACCGGCTCTCGCTCAAAGATGCCCTCGATCTGGGCGATCAGTTCCTCGTCGGTGAAGTGATGGCCGATGATGGCCTTGGCCAGGCAGGCGCCGACACAGGTGCCACACCCTTTGCACAGGGCGATGTTGACCTGCGCTTTGCCTTCGACCCGCTCGATGGCCGTGTAGGGGCAGGCCAGGATGCACTCGCCGCAGCCGGAGCATTTTTCCCGGATCACTTCGGCGACGGTCGGCTCGATCTCGACCTCGCCCTGGTTGAGCAGGATCAGGGCGCGGGCTGCGGCGCCGCTGGCCTGGGCGACCGTGTCGGGGATGTCGCGCGGGCCTTGAGCGCAGCCGGCCAGAAAGACACCGGCCGTCATGGTATCCACCGGCTTGAGCTTGGGATGGGCCTCGGTGAAAAAGCCGTCCTTGCCCACCGAGACCCCGAACAGCCGGCCGATCTCGCGGGAACCTTTGGCCGGGGTGATGGCCGTGAGGAGCACCACCAGATCGGCGGGCACCTCGACAAAACGGTTCAGGAGGGTGTCTTCGCCGCGCACCAACAGCCTGCCGCTGCCGCTGGGGTCGGGCAGCACCTCGGCGACCTTGCCGCGTATGTAACGGATCCCTTCTTCCTGCATCCGCTTGTAGAACTCTTCATACTCCTTGCCGGGCGTGCGCATGTCAATGTAGAACTGGTAGACCTCCCCGCCGGTCTTTTCCTTGGCCAGGTGAGCCTGCTTGATCCCATACATGCAGCAGATGCGGGAGCAGTATTCGTGGGCCTGTTCGTCGCGGCTGGCGATGCAGTGTAAAAAGACGGTCGTTTCGGGCACGCGGCCGTCGCGGGTGATGATCCGGCCGCCCGTCGGCCCGGCGGCGCTGGACAGCCGCTCGAATTGCAGGCCGTCAATCACATTGTCGTAGAGGCCATAGCCGTAGCGGGCCAGCGAGGGATGGTCGGTCAGATCGTAGCCGGTGGCCAGCACCACGACCCCGACCTTGATGTCGCGGAATTGCTCTTTTTGATCAAAGTCAATAGCCCCGGCTTCGCAGGCCTGCAGGCACTTCTGGGAGCACTTGCCGCGCGTCAGGAACAGGCAGGAGTTGGGGTCAATGACCGCTTTCATCGGCACCGCCTGGGCAAAGGGGATGTACGCTGCGCTGCGCAGCCCCATGCCTGCTTCATACTCGCTGTAGACCCGGTCGTGCCAGACACAGGCCGCCGCACAGGCGCCACAGCCGGTGCATTTCTCAATGTCCACGTACCGGGGCTTCATTTTGACCTTGACGTCAAAATTGCCTACGTAGCCGTGGACCTCTACTATCTCGCTGTAACTGAGGAGTTCGATCTTTGGATGCCGACCGGCATCCATCATTTTGGGGCCCAGGATTCAGGTGGCACAATCCAGGGTGGGGAAGGTTTTGTCCAGTTGGGCCATCTTGCCGCCGATGCTCGGTTCCCGCTCCACCAGATAGACCTTGTAGCCGGCATCGGCGATGTCCAACGCAGCCTGGATGCCGGCGATGCCGCCACCGACCACCAGGGCCGCCGGCTCGATGGGCGACTTGCGGGGGTAGAGCGCCTGGTGGAGCTGCACCCGCTCCACAGCGGCAGCGACCAGGTCCTTGGCCTTGTTGGTGGTGTCCTCGCCGGCCGGGTGCACCCACGACACCTGCTCGCGGATGTTGGCCATCTCCAGATAGTAGGGGTTCAACCCGGCGCTTTCCAGGGTGCGGCGGAACGTAGGCTCGTGCATCCGAGGGGTGCAGGAGGCGACGATCACCCGGTCCAGTTTATACTCCTTGATGTCGTTGCGGATGATGGCCTGGCCGGGGTCGGAACAGGTATACTTGTTGACACGGGCCAACACCACCCCATCCAGGCTGGCAGCGAACCTGGCCACCGCTTCAGTGTCAACCGTGGCGGCGATGTTGGAGCCGCACTGACAGACATAGACGCCGATTCTCGGTTTGTCCTTGTTCATACGAATGTCCTCGCTCACAGTTTTGTCCTGACAAAGGACAGGAATTCCTCCAGGGCTTCGGATGGCGAATCACTGATTTGACTCGCCGTGACATGGTCCTCTGTCCCGTTGTGAAAGTGCTTTGGAAACGTGCTGACAGATTTCCATCGCCAATGGGGAGCATTGTCATGACGATAGATCGTGCCGTCCACAAAACGCCGCTCCCAGTGAAATGCATAGTCTCCCTCTTCAGAGAGCCAGACATCCACGAAACTGCCGTCCAACAGGTGAATTCTCAGTTTCCGCACCCGACCCGCTGTGGAGAGCAGAAGTTCGGTCTGCACTACAATGTCCGAGAAATCGGAGTGAGCGATGCTACGCAGCCTTTGCCAGAGCGTCAAGAGCATCCTCGGTCCTTTGTAGCTCTTGGGCCAGGTTGGTCAGCTCGATATAGTCCTCCCAGGCGGGGTGATCGTGGATCTGTCCTTGCTCGATCCTGGCCCGGATTTCTTCCCTGGAGGTAGCCTGATAGCGGGTCAAGATCTCGAACTGCTCGGCCATGAGCAGACGCTTTTTCTCGCGCAAGTAGGCGGCGATGCTACTCTCTACCAGATCTTCTTCTGATAAGCCGATCAGCGAGGAGATCTCTTTTACCAGGGTCGTACTGCTCATTTCACTTCTCTTCTCCCGCCTCCCCCCAGCGCCTGGGTTTGGCCGCTTTGGGTTTTTCGGCCGGTTTGGCTGCCGGCGGTTTGATCCCGGCCTGGGCGTTCTGCACCGACTGCCACACCAGTTCGGTGATGTCAATCGGCCGGATGCGGATGCGGGCCTTGCGTGCCCCGTCGGCCAGGGTGCGCTTGCACTGCTGGCAGGCCGAGACGATATAGCGTGCCCCCACCATCTCCGCCTGACGCATCCGCCGCTGAGCCACGTCCGCCGACACGTCGAGGGCGTACATGGCGATGTCCCCTCCCCCGCCACAGCACAGGCTGTCGGCGCCGTGTTGCGCCATTTCCAGGAAGGTCAGGCCGGGGATGCTGCGCAGCACCTGTCGCGGCGCATCATAGACGCCGCTCTTGCGACCCAGATCGCACGGGTCGTGGTAGGTCACCACATCCTCAATCGGCCCCAGCTCAAGCCTGCCCTCGTCAATCAGCCGGGCGATCAACTCGGTAGCGTGCAGGATCTCGACCGGGATCTCATGCCCCAGGACTTCGGGATAGAGATGATGCCAGGTGTAGTAACAGGAGGGGCAGGTGGTGACCAGGGTCCTGGCTCCTGTCTCGGCCAGGCGGGCGCAGTTGTGTTCGGCCATCTCGGCCAGGCGCTCTTTCCTCCCGGCCCCGTAGACCGGGTAGCCACAACACCATTCCTCGCCGCCGAGCACCGTATAGTCCACGTTGGCCTGCCCCAGGATCTGGACGAAACTCTGGGGGATGGCATAGGTCTGGGGGAAGAGAGCCCCGACACAGCCCACGAAGTAGAGGACCTCGGCCTGCCGGGTTTCCAGTTGTGGCGGACGCTGGGGCAGATTCTCACTCCAGATCAGGCGGGTGTCGTTTGGCTCGTTGGCGATGTTGTGTCGGGTGGCTACGGCATCCAGCACTGCACTCAGCCCCCCTCGCAACGGGCCAACGTCCTGCTGGATGTACAGTTCGCGCAACTGGCGCATAGATTCCGAGATGGGAATATCGCGCGGACAGCGCACCGTGCAACTGTAACAGGCGGTGCACATCCAGAAGGTGTTCGAGTTCAAAACCTCATCCCGTGCCCCCAGCTCTACCAGACGCCACAAGGCCCGGGGGGAATAGTCCATCGCATAGGCCGTCGGGCAGGTGGCCGAACAGGTACCGCACTGGTAGCAGGGCGCGATTGCTTCCAGAATGTCGGTCATCTCTGCTGGAGGTTTGCCCTCCAGCCGGAGGACTGCTTGTTGAGCCATAATCGTCCCTTTCTTCCCCCGGTGCCAGGCACCTGTCAGGCGCCTGGCACCGGGGCAGTTCACAGATTTTTACTTCTTGGTGAAGAAGCGCCGTACCGTGCTCAGCAGATGCTCCGGCTTGACCGGCTTGCTGATCCAGGCGTCAATCGGCAGATGCACATCATCCGGCAGCGACGCGGCATACTGGCTGCTGTCAATGCTCGAGATCATGACGACCGGAATCTCTTTCAGGGCCGGATCGGCCGACATCTTGCGGGCAACCTGAACGCCCTCCAGGGGGGTGGTCATCATGACATCCAGCAGGACCAGATCGGGCCGCTTTTCCTTCATCATCTGCAGGGCCTGGTCACCGGTGGAAGCCGAAGAGACTTTGTACCCTTCCTTGCTGAGGATGGTGCGGGTGATCTCCACAAAGTCGGGATCGTCATCCACCACCAGGATGCTGGCCGGCACCGCCTTGGGCACTTCCACCACTTTCTGGGGCCGCAGGTAGCAGAACCAGTAGGCCAGGCCGACAAAGCCGGTGCCGCCGATGATGTTGCCGATGGTCACCGGCAGCAGGTTCTTGAGGAAGAAAGCGCCCCAGGTCAGGTTGGCGTAGGTGGCCGGCGTGATCCCGGCATCCACAACAGCCTTCATCTGCCAGAACGAGTCGGGGGCAAAATCTTTGATCAGCAACCCGATGGGGATAAAATACATGTTGGCGATCGAGTGCTCAAAGCCGGCGGCCACAAAGGCGCTGATGGGGAAGATGATGGACAGGATCTTGTCGGTGGTGGACCGGGCCGAGGCGCAGAGCCACACCGCCAGGCAGACCAGGGCGTTGCACATAATGCCCAGGGCGATGGCCTGGACAAAGCCCAGACTGCACTTGGCGTTGGCGATGCTCATGGCCGTGGTGCCGATCGCCCCGCCTGAGAAGGTGTACTGCTTGCTCAGGAACATCACCAGGGCGGTCAGGATCGAGCCGACAAAGTTGCCGGCATAGACGATCCCCCAGTTGCGCAGCAGTTGGGCCAGGGTGACCTTGCCGCTGGCAAAGGCCATGATGATCAGGTTGTTGCCGGTGAACAGCTCCGCCCCGGCCACGACGACAGCAATCAGGCCCAGGCAGAAGACCAGGCCGCCCAGGAGCCGTTGGATGCCGTAGCCGACCCCCGCCGAGGCCAGGCCGGTCAGCACGGTTGTGCAAAAGATGGCCCCGGCGCCGATAAAGGCCCCGGCCAGAATGGCCAGGGCGAACATGGTGTCCGCGCGCAACCTGGACTTGGTGACGCCCACATCCTCCATCTTGGCGGCCATCTTGGCAGGTGGCAGCGCGTCAATCTGAATCTCTTGGGACATTTTTTCTCTCCTTGTCTCTGAAATGATGGTTTTACAGGCCAGGGTTTGTCCTGGACGGAAAACAGGGCACACACAAAAACGGGCCTCGCGCGGTGGAACACCTCCAGACATGGCAGGCAGCTCCGTCCATCGCAAGACCCGGTTCTTCTTTCAGCCGGGGCTTTCCCCCGGCTCCTCTGGGAGCCGGCACCCCGTCGGACAGGCCACCATTGCCCATCGCACGATAACCTTCACGCGGAAACCGCGCAAGGTACATATACCACAGGAGTGCGCTGCTGTCAAAATAGGAGAGGGAGATGGCCGGATGCAGATCGAGGGCCTGCCTGCACTGCGGATCGGTGGGGTCTGTGGCCTCTGGCCTGCCGGTGGCGGGGTCACAGGCGTCAAGGTAAGCGACTCAAGTAGGGGCAGAGCGCCGCTCTGCCCCTACTCAGGGGCCTGCGGCCGGGCGTCCACCGGCGTGGACGCCTCCGTCCGCGCAGCCGGACGGCCGGGCAGCCGAAGGCATTGCCTTCGGCTACCCGGTGCGATTTCCAATCGCCCGCATGCCCCTTTTCCACGGCGGTCCAAAGTGGACGATCCCGGCCCAGAAGCCTAGTCCGTAGGCCAGGTGCAGCGTGGCAAAGGCCAGGGGCAGGCGCATCAGGTGGTGCCAGCCCGCCCGCGCCGCAATGCAGACCGAGACGATCAGGCTGGTCAGCAGGTAGAGGGCCAGCCCGGCGATGTAAAAAGGGCGCAGGGCCGGGAGCAACAGGGCCGCCGGCAGCCCGCCCACCACCGCCAGGGCAAAGAGCGGCGGCGCCCAGTGCCGCGCCTGGGCCGATCCCGGCACTTTTTGGAACACCCGCACTTTCCAGTAGCCGTACTGGAAATACTGTCGCCCCAGCGAGCGCAGCGTGGAACGGGCATAATAGGTGGAGCGGATGCGCGGGTCGAGCCAGATGCGCCCGCCGGCCGCCCGCAGGCGGTAGTTGAATTCGTCGTCCTGATTGCGGATCATCTCCTCGTCAAAACGACCCCCCTGAGCAAAGATCCGACGAGGCCAGGCCCCCATGTAGACCGAATCCACCGGTTGTGGTTCGGTGGCATAGTGGAAGCGGGAGCTGCCTACGCCGAAGGGATGGCTGGTAGCCAGGGCCACCGCCTGCCCAAAGGGGGTCTCCCCTGCTGCCTGCATGGGGCCGCCAACACACTCGGCACCGGTTTCGGCCAGCACCTCGGCGCAGCGCCGCACATAGTCGGGGGCGATGAGGGTGTGGCCGTCTACCCGGACAAGTATCTCGCCGCCTGCTTCCGCCAGGCCCAGGTTCAGGGCGGTGGACACGATGCGTCGCGGATTGTCCACCAGGCGGGCGTTGGGCCGGCCGGCCAGCATCCGCTGCACGATCTGGCGCGTGCCGTCGTCCGACATTCCATCCACCACCAGCACCTCCAGCCGGTCGGCGGGGTAGTCCTGGGCCAGCACCGCCCCCAGCGAGCGCTCGATGAACCCTGCTTCGTTGCGGATGGGCATGATAAGAGTGACGGTGGGATAGGGGCAGCCGGTGTCGGTCATCGGGCCAGGTCCCTCCCCATGAGGGCACGGTAGGCAGCCTCTACCTGATCCATGTTCTTCTGCCAGTCGGCGCGGTGGGCGATCAGGGCGATGTTCTGTTCGGCGGCGCGGCGGCGGAAGATCGGGTCGGCGGCGGCGGACAGGATGGCTTCGGCGGCAGCCCGGACGTCGGTCGGCGGCACCAGAAAGCCGTTCACGCCCGGCGTGATCCATTCCCGGTTGGCCGGCAGGTCGCTCACAATGGGAAACAGGCCACAGGCCATCGCCTCCAACAGGCTGACGGAGGTGCTGTCGGACAGGGTCAGGGCCAGGTAGAGGTCGGCCTGGCGCAGGTGGGCGGGGATCTGCCCGTGGTCCAGGCTGCCATGCCAGCGGAGGCAGTCCTCCACCTGGAGTTGCCGGGCCAGCTCGCCCCAGCGGCCCCGCTCCGGGCCGTCGCCGACAATGTCCAGCGTCAGGCCGGGGCGTTCATGGCGGGCCAAGGCCAGGGCTGCCAGCAAAGTGTCCAGGTTGGTGTTGGGCAGCAGTTGGCGGGTGCTGATCAGCCGCCGGCCCTCGGCAGGCCAGTCCCGTCCTGCCGCGTTGAACAGGGTCCGGTCCACGCCCAGGGGGATGGTCAGCAGGCGTTCGGCCGGCAGGCCCAGGCGGATCATTTCCTCGCTCATGGCCGCCGCATCGGAGGTGACCAGGTCGGCGCGGGCCAGGGTGAAGCGGAGCAGGAGGCGATAGAGCCACGATCGGCGCGGGGTGACCAGCACATCGCTGCCCCAGGCGGTGAGCACCAGGGGACGGTAGCCGCTCAACGCCCCCAGCAGCCCGTAGCTGGTCAGGTAGTGGGCGTGCACCAGATCGGGCCGGAGATGACGGAGCAGGCGGCGCAGAGCCGGCCAGCGCAGCAGGTAGGGCCAGTTGCCTCCTTCCTGCCTGACAGGTCCGGCGTCCAGCAGATGGACCGTCGCGCCGGGGATCTCGCCTGGCAGAAAAGAGACCACATGCACCTGGTACCCCCGTTGGGCAAAGTGGGCTGCCCAACGGCAGGTATGGATGCTGCTGGCATCGGCCAGGTAGGCAATCTGATAGATTCTCACCCTGACACCCAGATGGGCAACGTTGGGAATGCTAGTTGCTCAAGAAACGAAACTCTTTACCGCCTCGAACACCTGGCGGTAGTAGGCCAGGTCGCTGCGTTGAAGCAAGATGGTATTCGGCAGACTGTTGCCCGACTCATGCAAGAAGGCCCACACGCCGACAACGGTCATAGAAGTGTAAACTATGCTGGAGGCTATCGCCGCACCGTGGATGCCGTAAATAGGAATAAGCAGAAAATCCAAGATTATTGTTAGAATCAAGTTGAAAAACGATATGTAGGTAGCATAGATTGGCTTGCCAATGCCGCTCAAGTAGCTGGCGATTACTTTGCCACCACTCAAGCTGAGAATGCCCGGCAACAGGAGCCAAAACGGGTACAGAGCTGGCAACATTGTCGCAGTAAACACCAGGGTGATAAGCCAGGGGCTGACCGCTAACGCTATCAACGCAGCTATGGCAGTGATAAATAGGGTGTTCCGACAGACGATCGCCGTCAGGCGATCTGCTTCTTGACGCTGCGTAGAGGAGACATGTGGAAACATCACCGTGCTGATAGCACCCGAGATAGTCCAGAGCGGTTCAGCCAAAGATGTGGCCAGGGAGTAGTAACCCAGGCTGGTAACGCCCAGCAGCCCATTGACGATCAGTGAATCCAGCCGATAACTGAAAAAGGTGTTCAGATTGGCAAAGTATGCTTTCAGACCATAGGCGCTCAGGTCCTTTAGGAGCGAGCGATTCATTCCCAGCTTGATGGACGTAGCCTGCGACACCAGATGGATGCCGAGCCAGGTACTGACGACCGTCCCGATCCCGGCTCCAACCAATGCCCTGGTCAGGGTGAGTTGGCCGCAGAACAGGAATAGGAATTGAACAAGAAGCGTGACAACCAGGCGTACTGAGGTGATGCCCATAGCGTGCACCGGCTTGTTCATTCCCAGAACAGCCGCTCCTAACGAGGCGGAGAGCTGGACAAAGGGGATCCAGAACAAGGCGGCGCCGATCTGCTGGGGTTCGACATCGCGGAAGTACGAGTTCTGGAATAGGGTGTAGGAGAGACCGACCAGGGCTACTGCTGCCACGCTTTGTATCAGCGATACGGTGAGCAGGGTAGCAACGACCTCGCGGAGAGGATATTTTTTCTGGCCGATGTAGTATACTGCTGCATGGTTCAGGCCCAACCCTGTGAGTAGTGTGGCCAGGGATGTCACGACCCACAGCAGTGCATAGATGCCGTTGCCGCTGGGTCCTGTCGCTCGGGTGACAACGGTCACTGTCCCCAGGCTGGTCAGCAATTGGAGTATATGCAGCATCAAGGCCAGGGTGCTTCTTTTCAGTAGCATGTCCGGCCCACTTTTTCAAAGATCGACAGATAGTCGGCATATGTGCAACCAGGACGTCGAAGGGGTAGTAGCTTTGTGTCTAGCCTGGCGAGCCAGCCTAGTGCTGCTCGTGGGATCAAGCCTGTGCCTGCCAATGAGGTCAGAAGAGACGGTGCCCGCACCTGGACTGTGTGAAGATGAGCATAGCCGGCTGCTTGAAATTCCCTTTGGTATTCATCAATCAGCCGCTGCTCGACATAATCTTTGATGATGCACGGTCGCCGATACTGAACCTGCTCAATGACATAGATCTTGCCTCCTGGCTTCATCACGCGCTTGAACTCAGAGATGGTGGCCTGCAGTGCTTCTTGGCCCAGAATATGCTGCAGAACGCCCACGCTGACGATGCGATCAACGCTTTCATCCCCTAGAGGCAGGCCATGTCCATCGTAGCATACCCAGTACAGGTTGTCTTCACGATTCTGCTGATGTGCTACCGTGAGCATTTCAGCGACGAGATCAAGGCCGATCACCAGCCTGGCCCGCTTCGAGAGCCACCTGGAGAGTCGTCCCAGGCCACAGCCAAAATCGAGCACCACATCATCGGCCTTTGCGGCGAAATGCCGATCCAACGCCGCTCTGTGGATGAGGTCAATGTAATAGTTCTTGTATCCGCGCTCATCGGCGGGATCCAGGACAGCCCGCAAGTCTCCGAACCTGGCCCGATCACGCCAAACCTGGCCGGTCAAAAGTATCACCTCCTATGAGTTGCGGTGAGCAATTCGCTTGTACAAATGCTGCAGCCAATAGGAGTTGCGGTGAGCAATTCGCTTGTACAAATGCTGCAGCCAATAGCCAACCTGGTAGAAGCTGTTTGCTACCAGATAGGATGAGTAACAACGTGGTTGTGCGCCAAGCCTCTCCTTGAACTGGCGCACGCCGGCCAAATCCCCGCTGGCCCCCATGTTATAGAACCGATAACCACGGGCAGCTGCATCTTCTACAATGTTCCAATGGAGCAAGTTGTTGGGGCGACTATAAGCCAGTTCCTGGCGCATTGCTCCACTCCAATAAAAGACCTCGCCTCGGCCGTAGAAGCAGAGAGCTCCTGCGGCCGGGACCCCTTCGGCGGAAGCTACCCAAAGTCTTACAGACTCGGCATCAGCATGCCGCGCGAGGGATTCAAACAGAGACCACGGCTGACCTGGCCGGGCGAGTCCCCAACGTGCTGCCGATGCTTCCAGCATCCGATAGTACTCTCGAAAGGATTCGAGGGAATTGTCCACACTCACCGTCACGCCCAGCCGTTGGGCTTTGCGCACCTGGTATCGCGTGGCTTTGGCAAGTATGTCACCCTCCCCTTGCAAATCCAAGATGTGAGTTGTGTGGGTAATGCAGATGCCCCGCAAGGGCAGATGGGCGTATGGGCCTGGTGATGCGGAGAGATAACCAAAACGCCGGCGGTCCTTGAGATACTGGCTGATGAACCGGGCCCACGGCAGATGCTCGACCGGGCGTGGTCCATAGACCACCAGCGGGCCGCCATAGGTGCCAAAGGGCATGGAACGATAAATGTTCAGTCCCCATCGATCGGGCCTGGTCGCTATCGGTAGCAATATCTCGGTTCCGGGTCCTTTGAAGAGAAGGGCCTGGCTTTGGAAGCCAAGCTGGCTGTCAGCCAGGATGTGGCCCCATTCGGGTGTCGCAAAGAATGAAAAGGCTTCCAATTGCTCTAGCGCCTGGCGCCAGGCAATATCACTCAGGGCTTCAACTTCTATCCGTTCCAGGTATTTTCTTTGGTTTCCGGTGGTCATGGTATACCTTGCCGTTTAGCCACGGGATAGTCAGAGAGAGCAATAGCAGCAGCGCCGCCCCCGACGTAGTCCACGCCCCCACCCGGAAGGAGAGCGGCCTGTACTCGAACCGGATCGTATGCGCGCCGGGGTCCAGGCTGACGGCCCGGAAGGCGTGGTCGGCGGGCAAAATCTCGGCCGGTTCCCCGTCCACCGTGGCCTGCCAGCCGGGGTAAAAGATGTCGGTCAACACCAGGTAGCCGGCCTGCACCATGTTGACCTGAATTATAACCCGGTTCGGTCCGTCACGCAAGAGGGAGGGTTCCGGCTGTAGGGTCCTGTCTTCGTCATGGTAGGACAGGCTCGAGCCTGTCTTACACTCCAGGGGAGGGAGATAGCTCAACAGCACCTCGGTTCGTGGATCAAAGGCCGGGTCGGAGAGCGCCTCCAGCCGTGCGGTTTTGTCCTCGATCACCCTGGCCTGAAAGACCACCAAAGCTTCCGGCAGGGCCTCGTCGTTGCGGTAGATGGTCGGTCCGGCGTCATACACCACCGGCAGGGGCAACGGCTCCTCGGAGAGGATATAGCGCGCGCCCAACAGTTTGCAAAGTTGCCAGTTTCCAGAGGTGCATCGGTCGTACAGATCGCGGTAAAGGCCGATGGTCAACGGGTCATAGTTGCCCACGCCGGGCAGGTGGTGGATGGCGTTGAGGTTGGGGATCAGGCTCTCCTGCAACCCTCGCAGGTGGGCCGGGTCGGTCGGGCCAAAGCTCCGCAGCGAGACGTAGCGGTCGTATACCTGACGGGCATAGGGATAGGCGACCAGGAGCCGGCCGGGCGGCTGCGTGTGGAGGAATTGTGCTGTGGCCACGGGCTGGCGGTAGACCTCCGGGCCGGTGCCGGGAGCCAGCCCCCAACCGAAGGCCAGCAGGTCGGCGATGATCAGGAGGCAGGAGGCAAGAGGCAGGGAAGATGGGGGGCTTTTTGTCTTTTTCCCTTTACTTTTTGTCGCTGAGAGCAACAGGCCGGCCGCCAGGGTCAGGCTCACGCCCAGCCGGATCATGCTGGAGCCAAAGCTGGTGTGTACCGCCGGCAGGGCCAGCCGTGTCACCCCCCCGGCGACGCCGATCCCCAGGCCCACGACCATCAGGAGGCCCCATGCCTGCTGCCTGCCCCTTCTGATCCGCAAAGGCGGCGCATTCAGTATTCCCGCGCCCATACCGGCCAGCAGGGCCATGCCCAGCGCGTAGCCGATCATCAGCCGGGCCGGAGCCTGAAAGAGGCCAAAGCCGGGCAGATAGCGGAACAGCAGCGGGTAGAGTGGCGTGTGGTTGCCCAGGGCCAGG
>Ga0209101_1001306_pt1 | contig 18637 bp, 16 predicted proteins | sample ConPoolayeCmetaG_FD_185481 | JGI IMG/M metagenome (GOLD analysis project Ga0209101, IMG submission 185481) | Hot spring microbial mat communities from California, USA to study Microbial Dark Matter (Phase II) - Cone Pool mat layer C metaG... ...
GCCTAAGCTCTTCCTGAGTCACGCGCCTGTAAGTCACTGCGTCCTCCATGTGTTGATAATACACGAAGAACGTACCTTGCCGCGTGACCACCTTCACATCACAACTGTTGCAATGGCCGCTCGCACGCGCGGTGCAAAAGATGGGCAACTGCATTGCATTTCAACTTGTTTGCGCGCAGCACGATACAAATACCTGCCAATTCTCAAACGCAAAATCTGGGTTTAATGCCTTGGTTTACAACATGTTATACACCAAGCAATTCTCGAACACAAAGTTTGGGATAGATACAAATGCATGGAAGGGGTTGCGCTGGGCAGCTCAGACATTATCGGACGAGGAAAGCGCATTGCTTTCGGCTGCCTCGGAATCACCAAGCTGGCGACGCACCGACAGAATAGCTTGATTCATTTTACGCCAACGTGTTATGCCGATCACAGCCACAATTGCGCCACTGGGAATGCACGCCAACCCGAGCAGTTGAAACCAGCTCCCCTGTTCTCCGAAATGTACGATGGACACACCGGCAATTACCAAAGTGACCGCAGAACGTAGATATGCCAACAGGGTGCGCTCGTTGGCCAGTAGGGTACGATCTATGGCGAGTTCGTCCCGCAGAATCAATTCTTTGCCGCGAAATTTCGAATAAGGCGTAGCATTCATAATAGCCGCATTCTCCTCGTTAATGTCGATGAAGCAGTTTCATGGTTAGTAGGCGACACCGGCGAGTGTTAGCAGCAGAATTCCGGATACTGCCATCACCCCCGCCCAGGCGCGACAAGTGCTAGGCGTAGCCAGCAGACGTTGTGCTGCTCGTCGAAACTGGTAGGGACTCAGAACCAGCACCATCCCTTTGACCACCAACACATAAGCGAGCACGACCGCCACCACTCGCAAGGGGGAGGGATGCCACCGGGCGGATTCCAATAGTGGGAGTGGCACAAGCAAGAATAAACCACCCAGCGCGCGTGGCGCCAAGAGTTCATCCATGAGCGTGATAATCAGCAGAAAAGCCACGGGAGTGAGTACATAGAGGAGGGGTTTAAACTGTTCAAAGCGCTCCATAGGCATGTGAAACAGAAGCCAGGCTGACCAGATCAGATCAATCGCCGTAAGGATCCAGGCCGGCCACTTGGAGCGGGGAAACCGCGCCATCCATTTCTGGAAAGACGCCGGCGTAGCGGCGGCAACGGTGCCGACGACGAGCATCACAGCACCGACTATTCCGGCAGCAAGTTTCAATGTGTTCATGCTAACGATTCATTGTGCTTGTGGCTATGGGATTATGCTCCCGTAAAGTGTTTGAGGTCTTGCCCGTTCGATCTTCACCTTGACGAGATCACCCGCTTTGATGTTAGGACCGACCTCGAAAATTACTATCTTATTGCCGCGGGTGCGTCCTGACCAGCGCGTTTTGTTCCGCAGGCTCGGCCCATCGGCTAGAACCTCCAAAGTTTGTCCGACCAGCTTCTGATTAATCGCCAACGATCGCCGGTCCTGATCGGCCAGCATAATCTTGTTTCGGCTCAGCTTTTCGGCTGGCGGCACGTCGTCAGGCCATTCCGCCGCTTCAGTGCCTGGACGTGGAGAGTACTTGAACACGAAAGCGTTGTCGAACCCGATCAGATCACAAAACTGACGGGTCAGCTCGAAGTCCTCGGCGGTTTCGGATGGAAACCCGACGATCACATCGGTCGCAAGCGCGAGATCTGGCACGGCCTTACGGAGTCGTTCCACGGCGCGGCGGTATGCGTCGCGGGTATATCCGCGGCGCATCAGCCGCAGAATGCGGTCGCTACCCGATTGGAGCGGTAAATGGAGATGCTCGCAAACAGGCGGCAGCTCGGCCATGGCACGCGCCAATTCTGGAGAACAACCGCTGGGGTGTCCGGACGTGAAACGGATGCGCATTATTCCGGGGATTGCGCTGACAGCCTCAAGAAGTCTTGGAAACGGCTCCGTGAAACCACAGGCTGAGGCAGCGCCTTCGGCCCAAACGGGATTCGACCGACCGTAGGACATCACGCTCTGTCCGAGGAGCGTGATTTCCCTGACGCCCTGCGCCGCCAAGGTTTCGATCTCATTCAAGATGTCCTGCGCCGGACGGCTCCACTCCGGGCCCCGTACAGCAGGCACAATGCAGTAGCTGCAACGACGGTTACAGCCGCGCAGAATAGTTACGAACGCGGTTATCCGCCCGGGTATGTGTGTGGCAACGCTTTCGGCATCGTCACAGGATTCCGCGGTATCCAGAAGGGGACCACCGTTTCGGGCGACAAGTTCCAGAACTTCGGGAAGACGTGTCAGGCGGTGGGTTCCTATGGCAAAGTCGAGCCCCGGCACTTGTTCCAAAATGCTGGGACCCAGCCGTTGCACCATGCAGCCGATAGCGCCAAGGAGTCGGCCAGGCCACTCGCGTTTCGTGGCCACAAGCAACCCCAGTTTTCCGAGGGCTTTTTCTTCGGCTTTTCCCCGGACGCTGCAAGTGTTCACTATGACGATTTCGGCGTCTTCTTCGCTCTCTGCCGGCACATGTCCGCAGCGCATCAGCAAGGCGGCGACGGACTCCGTGTCGCGCATGTTCATCTGGCATCCGTAGGTGTGAATATGAAAGCGCATTATTTAACCACGATTTTGCAATTGAGCGGAGTGCTGCCGATGCGCGCCGCACGCCGCGCCGCTGGATCTGCATACTGCCAATGTCTCTCGACGTAGCCGGCGCCACATTCCGGAAAATCTCTCGCGGTTTGAGAGCCGGCCTCTATTTTTCCCCTCTGCGTATTCACTTGTTTGCGATTGTGATTCGATCTGCTTGGTATTCTTGAAACACTATTTTACAAGATCTTATACAACCCGGTCGTTTCGAAAGCAAAACTTGGGTTCAGGGAGCAGCTTCCGCCGGGTCTTTTGCATCTGGCGCCTGAGGGGGTATTACCGGTACGGAAGTTGGTGCTGCTTCGTGCCGTCCGGCTGTCAAACCGAGGCGTTTCAGGAGATCGCTCGAGAAATTCACGGGATACCAGTCGGGGCTATCCAAGGTGCCGCGCAGACGGAACTCAAAGAGTTTGCTGATGGGATAAGTCAGGGTGTTAAGAATCTTGGCCACTAACGTTTGTTCTTTCATAAGTTGAACCTGGACATCGAAGTCGAGCCGTCCGTCGAAACTGTAGGCTCCTCGACCTTTCAAGCTTAACACATCGCCTTCGATCAAGATGCGATCCGAATAAGCTCTGCCGTCGGCAATGACGAAGTCGGCTTTAGCGTCGGTTTGGCGCAAGACAAAATCAAGACCGGGAATGATGCGCGCGAGAGTGCGCGAAAGACCGCCGAAAAGAGGCAGCATAAAGACGCGGCCATCTTTGATGCGGACTGATCCATTGCCCCGCAGTGCCACGTTGGTTGCATCTTCAAGCAGACCGGTTACGCTGAAACGCCCTGAAAGAATTCCGCGGTATTCCTTTTGCGGTTGTTTTGTCAGTTCGCTGGCCAGCCGCTCGAAATCAACGCTGCTGAGGGACCCCTCCAGACGGTAGGGGGTGTTAGTAGTTTCACCATGCGGGATAACGAACTCGAAAACTCCGCGAGCTTCACCCCCGCAGAACGTGGCCCGGATATCGTAGCAGCGATTCGTCGGGCCATGTGCCGCCAATTTGAATGTGCAGTTTTCCAGGAGCAAGTGGCGGTTGCCGAATGCGCCGCACTCGGCGGTAGCCTCATACTCGCTGCCGAGCATATCGGCGCAGTCTACAAGGCCGCGTGCAAAAATGCGGTACGGTCCACGAAGCCGCAGCCACTCAGGCGGACCGTTTGTGATCAAGATTCCAATCATTTTAAAAGTCGCAAGGGGATCCATTGAGGACACTGCCGTGAATTCAACCTGCTGCCGCGACGCATCGTCAATGACTGTAAAACCGCCGCGACCGTTGCCTTCTTCCCGCACCACCAGCAGCGGATCAATGCTCACCCGACTGCCGTATGGACTGAAGTGACAATGCAGACCCCCGTCACTGCGCAAAAACTCCACTCCCCGATAGGCGGCGTCTTGGAGCCAGAAGTTGCCGTCCACAGCTACAGCACAACCATTGGTCCACTGGATGTCGAAGGTAAGATCGGTTTTGGGCGGTGTTTCTTTGAAGGTAAAACGTCTCAGGATTGTTTGCAGAGCCGTCAAATTGTTGACCTCGAACAGCGGCCAGAGAAATTGAGGATTGCCCACGGTGGCGGCGTGGGCGCGCAGTCGGCGGCGAGCGGGGTAGAATACCAGATCGCCGACCACGGAGCCCAGGCAATCCCGATTTTTGACAGTGGCGGTAAATCCCGTGCATCGCACTGTCAACGCGTCCATCTCCAGGTCGGTTGTCAGCGTTTCAATGTGCAGACCATAGACCCAGCAATTACGCAACTGGACTTGCGTGCGCACTGGACGGGTAATTCGCATGATGGCAGGTGGCGCTTTTTGTTCGGGCGCGAGCCTTTCGGGGCTAAGCACCCCTCCCGTGATCAGCACCCGGCGGAGGGCGACTTCCCGCCGCAGCAGCGCCAACAAGTCCGGTGTCAGCGCAATCTGTCGGGCTTCGAGGGCGGGGGGACCCACCTTGCGTTTACGGAAGACGCGCACATCTTCCAGGACCAACTCTGCGCCGTGCAGCAGGTCCAGACGCATGCGCTCGGCGCGGAACACGATGGTCCCCTGGTTGAGGCGGTTTTGGATGCGTTCGTGCAGCCATCTGGGACATCCGCGCGTGCCGACGTAGACGGCGAAAGCCAGAGCGCAAAACACCGTCATAGCCCCCAGCAGGCGAAACGTACGGACGCAGGTTCTGAAAAACATGTGCGTTTGCGGCACGACTGAATTCAAACCACCATTTTGAGCCGCCATGTTAGGATCTGCCGACACCGGGACTGCGTTTGTTCAAGAGCCTCCTTTGCGTCGAGATGGCATGGAGCTGGGGGAGTCGAATTTAACCAAGTCACGCGTAAGACAGGCAACGACTTCGGGAGGCAGAACAAAAACGATGTCCTGTCCTTGCACCATGGCGTAGATTCCACCGTTTTCACTTCGGCTTCCCATGACGATTGTTTTTTGAATTCCCTCTTCGCCGCCCAGGCCGAGCGTCAGCATTGTCTCCGGCTGTTGGAGGCCGAAGGGCGCAAGATTTTTCGGATTATGCGCGGCGACTTGGAGAGCGCGGAGATTGGCCACCAGCAAAAGCACGTCTTCGATCGCTGAGATTTCAACATCATTTGTGGCTGGCACCAGACTACTCCAGCTTCCCCCATTAACTTTGACAACCGTCTGTTCGGAGTGATTTTTCAGCAGAGTAATTTTTCTGATGCTTTCGGCAGGAATCGAAAGAACGGTGCGGTCACGGTACATGAGCGGGTCGGTAACGTCATTTGTAAAGCGTTGAAGAGACGTCAAGGGCAGTTCAAAAACCGAGGGGTTACCCTCCAGTTGGGCGAATACCGTGGCGCAGTTGGCCCGGGGGGCCGCCACCAGCAGGCGGTTCATTGCGTTGGTTTGAATCGGGAAGCTTCCGGCGGCAAATCTGCCTTCGGGCGGTATTGCGCCTGGATTGGAGCTGAGCATTTGGACACTCCAAGCCGGCGGTTGCAATCCTAGAAGCGCCAGATTCGTCGGCCCGTCTTCGACGAAAGCTGCCGCCTTCAACCGGGCCAATTCGTTCACGACGCTCTCCACGGTGAGAAAGTCTGCTTTCCACTGAACGGGTTCCATGACGAGCCAGCGCCCGGTGTGGTCTTTTTCGAGGGTAAGTTTGTGGTCGCCCCGCCGAAATTGAACGTACTTCACATGCGCAGGATCGAGGCGGAAAACCGTGGGGTTCCGGAGATCGTTCGGCCCGACTGAAAAAACGTCCAAAATCGCACGGCCCACCGCATAAACTGCCTCGTTGTCGCGCAGCTTTGCGTAAATTGTTGTTCCTTTCTCGTCAACCGGTTTGCCCAGCAGCAATTCCTGGCCCAGGGGATCGCCGGCAACCCACACCTGAAGGCGCATTGTGGCAGTATCGAGGGACAGGCCGTAGGTTGCTGTTCGCACAGTGGTTTCTACGCTCGGGCCGGTGCTGGCGGGTTCGCCTGCCGGCGGCGCAGCAAGCAGCGGAGGATCCCAGACGAACCGCTCGATGCGCAGGTCGTAGATCGCATCCAGCAGTCGAACGACTTTAGCACGGTCAGCCCATGCAAAAAAGGGTTGTTGAATCGTCCATTCGCCGCCACTCTGTGACAACTGAATCAAGCTGTTTGGCCGGCGGATCTCAAGGCGCACGGTGCGCGCGGGATCACCGTGGAGGACAGTTCGATCGCGCAACTGTTCCGCCGAGCTGGGGAGCACGTCGAGCAGATCCCGGTCTGTGGCGATAACGTCGTCCCCGGATGCCAGTTTCACGTATATTGTGTGTCCGACAGGCGCGTCGGCGCCGATTAAAAGTTCGTGAATACTCGTACCCGTCCGCAACAGGATGCGCGCGCGGGGTTCGTCGAAGCCGTAATCAGAAAGTTTGAGGTCTCGCAATTCACGTTCGGCCGGAGTGATGACCTCACGTTTAGGAACTAATTCAAAGGCGCTCAATATCCGCGCTATTTCCCCGCTGTCCGCCCGGGCGCACAGTGGATAACGCAGGAACCAGGCGTTGTCGCGTTTGACGCATTCGATCCGCAGATCTCCGCGGACTACCGTCAGTTCCGTGGTGTCTTCGCCGGCCAGCCGCAGCACGCTTGCTATTTTTGTCTGCCTCTTCTGCCGGGCCGGGTCTTCCTGACGCAGGTACTGGATTAAGACCGCCAGGACCAGAACACACAGCGAGAGCCCTATGAGAGTTCCTCTTTTCATGATCTTCGTTTCCACCACACAACGAAGCCGACGACGGCAATACTGCCCGGCAGGGCAATCGCGAGCAAGAGAAACAGGTCCCGAATCTGCCGTTCGGTCAAATCCAGACGCAGTTCGCCAGGAATCTTCGGCGCGATCCCCATGAGCGCTTCCCGCTCCAGCAGCCAGTTGAGGGCACACATGAAGAAATCTTCGTTGCCGCTGAAACCGGAGGCAAGTGCGGCGTTGCTGACAAACTGAGAATCGCCGATGACGACCAATCGCGCCGGTTTGATTTCCGTTTTAATTTCGGTTCCGACACCTCTTTCGACGGCGACCGCGATCGAAACAGGCCCCCGTCGGTCCACCCCCTCGTCGAACTGCGGCGGATTTTGAGAGGGATCCGTTTCCGCCCAGCCGTTGGGGGAGCTGTAAGCCAGAACACTGACGCTTGGTTTGTCGGGTGTTTGCTGTGTTCCACCGGCGAGCGGGATTGGTTCCACGGACCGCGGGGAATAGAACATCGTGGCGACGCCGCGCAAATGAGCGGTGATGGGGTGGGGGCCATAGCGGGAGCATATCAGCTCTCGTCCGCTGAGTCTCAGTCGTACGCCGGCTACCAGTTCGAGAGGCTCAACTACAAAATCATTGGCCAGACGCACGCCCCATTTTTCGAGGAATGACTCCAAACCTGTCGTTGTGCCGGCGTCCGTGAGAATCAGGACGCGGCCGCTCTTGTTGAGATAGTCGTTCAGCATGTCAAGGTCCATTGCCGAGAGGCGGCGGGTCGGGCCAGCCACAACCACGGCGGCGCAATCACCGGGAATGCCGCCCCGTTCCGGCAATAAAAGGGGTTTGACCTGGATATTCTCGCGGCGAATCAAACGCGCCAGCCCGGAATAACCGATACGCTCGTCGGTGTCCGTTAGCTGGTGTTCGCCATGGCCGGTGAGGAAGTAGACGGCAGGCGTGCCACCTACGGCCAGGCTCTGCAGTGCGGAGGAGAAAGCTTGTTCTCCACGAAACGCTGTCCACCGTTTGACCGGGCGACCACCCTCCAAACTGATTTCAGTGTCCACAAGGTCCTTGACAGTGACGATTTTCTTGCGTCCTTCCGTCTCGAACACCACGATATTCTCCTCAGTCAAATCATATTCGGCTGCCACTTGACGTGCCCGCGCGAGATTTCGATGAGGATCGATCTTTTCTATGCTCAGTTGGAGATTCCTGTTCGCGGCAGCGGCATGCGCATATTCCTTGAGCAGGAAGTCCACATCTTGTGCTAGTTCATGGTCTTTCTTGAAAAAGACGACTATGTGGAAGTTCCCCGTGAGCGTACTCAGCAGATTTAACGTTTTCTCCGATAAGGTGTAATAGCGGCGGGAACTCAATTCAGCTCGGAAGTTGACGTAACGGAATGCGAGATAATTAATCATTACAAACGTGCTGCACGCCAATAATACTGCAGCGGTAGCGCTCAAGCCCGCCATAAAACGCGCCCCGCGCCGACTCCCTAAACTCTGTTTTGTCTGCTTCGCGGTGTTATCCATTGCTGAAAATCTTCGAGATATTTGCCTCGCCCCCGACACCTCACCGGCCTTTGCGACGGATCCGGCTGCGGCAGGTACGCGGCTGGCACCATCGCAAAATTCGGATTAAAGCCAGCGTCTTGCCTCCAACACACGCACAGCGAAGAACAACAGGAGCACCGTGCCTGACCCCCAGAGGACAAAGGGATCGGCGTTCACAATCCCCCGCGTGAATTCTTCGATATGTTGAGTGGCCGAAATGTACTGGATTAGCTCCGGCGGCATCCCCGGCACCAAAGAGACAAGCCAGCCTGCCATCAGCGCTGTGCACACGCAACAAAAACAGGCAATGGCTGAAACAATTTGGTTTTTGGTCAAGAGGGAAACAAGCAAACCGACGGCCGTCAGAAATGCGCTCAGCAGCGCCAGAATCACGCAACCCGCCGCAATGGCGCCAGGGTCAACGTCCGCCATGCGCAGGCCGGGACTGAGCCGTTCGAGAATGAAAATGGCCGCGACGGCGGGCGCTACAGTCAGCAAAGTAAAGCTGAGGGCGGCTGCGTATTTGCCCAACACGATTTCCAGTTCCGTAACCGGTGCCGTCAGCAGCGCTTCGATGGTACCGGACCTTTTTTCCTCGGCAAACAGGCGCATGCAAGTGACGGTGACGAGAATTGGCAGCCATAGAAAAATAGCGGCAAAAAGAATGCCGGCGATCGGCTCGTAGCTGCCGAGGTTTCTCAGCACTGCCACCAGGAAAGTCCCGTTGGTGACCCCCAGAAACACCACCATGGTTACATAGGCGATCGGCGAAAGAAAGCTAGCACTTAACTCCCGGCGCCATATGGTGCCGAAGTTGTTCATGTCCGGTGCTCCTCGATCGTTGGAAAAGGCTCCCTGTTTTCGTCCGGGTTAACGCTGGCGTTCGCTCCGTTCGACGCAACTGTGATTTCCATGAAGACGTCTTCCAGGTTGCGACGCTCGAGGCGCAGTTCCCGCGTCGGCCATTTTTTGGCTGCCATGAGTTGAAAGATTTCCAGGCGCGGATCCACTCCCTGGGCGCACTCGCAAGTGACTATGTTCCAGTCCCGTTCCTGACGTATGGCAACTGCCGTTATGCCGGGTAAGGCGCGCAGGGCGGCAGCGGCCGCATCTTGAGGAGCCTGAGTTTCCACTGTCACGCGGGTTACGCCTTTGAGCAGGCTGAGCAGGTTCTCTGTTGTATCGGCTGCCACAATGCGCCCGGCTTTGATGATCAGCACGCGGTTGCAGATCATTTGCACTTCAGACAGGATATGACTGGAAAGCAAAATAGTATGCCGTTCTCCCAGTTGTTTGATAAGGGTGCGGATTTGCCTGATCTGCTGCGGATCGAGCCCGAGGGTGGGTTCGTCGAGTATCAGCACGTCCGGATCATGGATCAACGCGTCGGCAAGGCCTACGCGTTGGCGAAAGCCTTTCGAGAGCGTCCCTATCACGCTTCGGCGCGCGGTGGTTAATCCACACACGTCAAGCGCTTCCTCCATCCTTTGACGCAACGCTTTTCCCCGTAATCCTTTGAGACGTCCGCGATATACCAAATATTCACTCACCCTCATTTCTGAATACAGCGGTACGGTTTCTGGCAGATAACCGATCCTGCGGCGCACCTCTAATGAGTCGCGAAAGACGTCGAAACCTGCCACGATGGCTGTTCCTGCTGTCGCGGGAAGAAAGGTGGCCAGGATACGCATCGTCGTCGTTTTGCCGGCGCCGTTGGGTCCCAGGAAGCCTACTATTTCGCCGCGGGCTACTTCGAAAGAGACGCCATCCACGGCGACGGTACGTCCGAAGTGTTTTGTGAGGTTTTCGGCGCGGATCATGGTGTATTAATTGACTCCCTCATTGAACAGCGTATTATCAGGGTTAGAACGCTACAGTCAAGAACCGGCGGCGCGAAGGGTAACTTCTTGATTAACCTCGAGTCAGAGCCAGGCGACATATCGGCTGGTGGAACGGTGTATCGCGCGCTGACATTGCCTCCCGCGGGAGGAGTGTGCGAAGAGGGACGGTTTATGCGCCCGTTCCCGTATTCCGAGCGGCATCTCCAGTGTATTTGGTTTGACGCCGCCTTGCGGCCTCAAAAATTAACCACGGCAAACGGAGAGCCGGTGGCAGTAGAAAATCCTGGACGTTGGAATCTTGAAGCCGGCCCCGATTTTCTCGACGCGGTTTTGGTTGTGGGCCGCGCCCGCCGGTTGCTAAGAGGGGACGTTGAAGTGCACATTCGCCCGGAAGACTGGCGCGCGCATGGACATGGCGCACAGGCTGTTTACAGCCGTGTCGTGGCGCATGTCACTTATCTTGCCCCTTCCACAAGGCCTTCGGATTTGCCGCGGGGGGCCCTTGAGATCGGCCTGCAACAGGCCTTGGCTGCCGACCCCTTTTTCTCATTTGAGAATATTGATTTGTCAGCCTATCCGCATGGTGTGCTTGATTCCCGGGGGGCGCCGTGCGGGCGGGCAGTGGCCGGCTGGACGTCAGCCCGAAAAGTTCAGCTTCTTGAAGCTGCGGGGGCGGAGCGGCTTCGCAAAAAAACGGCTCGGATCGCGGTGGCTGTGGAAGAGCGCGGACCGGCTCAAGTTTTTTACGAGGAGACTATGGCGGCGCTGGGCTTCAAACACAACCGGATACCGTTTCGTCAACTGGCCAGGCGTTTACCGTTGGACAGACTGATGGAAACCAGTGCCGGCAGGGCGGTTGATGCTTATGCGCTGCTGCTCGGCGTGAGCGGGTTGATCCCCAGACAAATCGAGACTTGGTGGGACCCGGAAACTAGGCTTTTTGTGCGATCCCTTTGGGACATCTGGTGGAAACAGCGGGCGGAGTGGGCACATTTGGCGATGGAACAATGCGCGTGGCAAAACCGGGGAGTCAGGCCTGCCAATCATCCTCTCCGCCGTTTGGCGGCGGCTGCGCAGCTGTTCAGCCGCACGCGCTTACTCTGTTCGCAGTTGTTGAAACTTGACACCGCGAATCCCGAGGTGTGGTTTCGCGAGACGGCCGGCTTGTTCGACGGTCCCCCGACGATCGGGTACTGGACGAGAAGGGTGAGTCTTGGAGCGCGTCCCGCCGCGCGCGAACAGGCCCTGTTGGGACCAGGAAGGATTGCGGCCATCCTGACCAATGTAGCTGTGCCTTGGCTGGGCTCGCAGGGTCTGCACATTGCTCCCTTGCTGATACATTTACCGGCGGAAGACGATAGCAGTTCGATTCGACAGACAGCGTTTCGCTTCTTTGGCCGCGACCATAATCCCGCACTGTTTGCGCACGGTTTACGACAGCAGGGACTGGTGCAAATTTACCACGATTTCTGTCTAAGCAGGCGGGGCTGTCGGGACTGTCAACTGGCGGCAGCCTTGCAGCGCGCTGCGCATGCGCCAACTCGGTCCAATTGTTGAAATCTGGTTTTCTTAACTTGAGCTGGCGGCTGGGGCGACAATTGGTTTACACTGAGGCTTGTGGGCGACACTGTTGTAAACGTTTGCGAAACATTCACTTCGATTCAGGGCGAATCGTCCTATGCGGGATTGCCATGCTACTTTATTCGTCTGGCGGGTTGTAATCTCCGTTGCAGTTACTGTGACACGCGTTACGCGTACGGGCAGGGTGAGGAATGCTCTATTGACGCTCTGGTCGCGGAGTGGCGGGCGAGCCGCGCGGCGGTTGTGGAGATTACAGGAGGCGAACCGCTCTTGCAGCCTGGTTTCCGCCGCTTGGCTGAGGCATTGCGGGATTCCTCGACGCGACCCGTGCTGGTGGAAACTAACGGAAGTCTTGATATCAGGATCGTTCCCAGTGAAGTGATCGCTATTATCGACGTGAAGTGTCCTGGCAGCGGCACATGTGCAGCGATGGATTTTGACAATCTGTACAGGCTGCGACCGCAGGATGAATTGAAATTTGTAATTACCGACCGTGCCGACTATGTATGGGCGCGTGAGCTTTTGGAGTGCCACAGGCTTCCGAGCCGAGTACGGATGATTTTTTTCAGCGTGGCAACCGGCTTTCTGGAACCGCAGCTTTTAGCCCAATGGATTCTGGAAGACGGTCTGCCGGTCAGATTTCAACTGCAGTGGCATAAGTTGATCGGGCTGCGCTAGTGAACGGGAGAGCGATGGACAAGGCGGTGGTGCTTTTATCCGGTGGGCTCGATTCGGTGACGCTGTTGCATTATGTCAGGCAGCGACTCGCAACTCGCGAAATTCATGCTTTGACTTTTTCTTACGGGCAACGACATGTCCGTGAGGTTGAAGCTGCGCGCTGGCAGGCGCGGGCAGCGGGAGTAGCCGTGCATTGTGAGACGCCGGTGCCTGGGTTGGGCGTGTGGACGGCGCATTGTTCGGCGCTCACAAGCGCAACGGCGGCGGTCCCGCGACTGGAAGATCTCAGTCCATCGGAAAAGCAGCAACCGCCTACATATGTACCCAATCGCAACATGGTTTTTCTGGCGCTGGCAGCCGCTTATGCGGAGTCAGTCGGCGTGACTGACGTGTTTTACGGCGCGCAGGCACAAGATGCCTATGGATACTGGGATTGTAGCGTTGATTTTGTCGCCAGAATGAATAGTGTGTTAGCGCTGAACCGCGGCAGACCGGTGGTAATTCACGCGCCGTTTGTTGACAAGTCCAAAGCCGAGATATTGAGGATTGGGTTCGTATTGAAAGTGGATTATGCGCATACATGGAGTTGTTATTGTGGCGCGGCGAAACCGTGCGGAGTTTGCCCAACCTGTGTGGAACGAGCGCGGGCTTTTGCTGCGGTCGGCTTACAAGATCCCCTGGAGTGTTCAACGGAATAAAAACTGGGAGAAGCTAGCATGGCTAACACGGTGATTGTCGGCGCCCAGTGGGGCGACGAAGGGAAGGGCAAAATCATTGACGTACTGAGCGAAGAAGCGGACATCGTCGTTCGTTATCAGGGTGGCAATAATGCTGGACACACCGTCAAAACCGGGGATGCGACGTACGTGCTGCACTTGGTCCCGTCCGGCATTTTGCATCCGGAAAAGATGTGTGTGCTTGGAAACGGTGTGGTGATTGATCCTCTGGCCTTTCTGGACGAGGTTACGAAGATCGAAAGCAAGGGCATATCCACCCGCGGGCGTCTTTTTGTCAGCGAACGCGCCCATGTAGTGTTTCCTTATCATCGCGCTTTGGATGAACAGCGTGAGGCCAGATCCTCAAGGGATCGGAAGATCGGAACCACGAAACGTGGAATCGGGCCGTGCTACGGGGACAAGGTTTCGCGGGTTGGCTTGCGGGTGTGCGATCTGTTGGATTCGCGTTTTGGCGAGCTGGTGACACCTCGGCTCGAAGAAGCGAATCGGGTTTTGCAGGCTCTCGGTGGAGAAGCGCTGGACAGTGCGCAAATTGTTCGCCAGTATCAAGAAGCGGCGGCACGCATTGCGCCCTACGTGACCGACACTGTTGTCTTGCTTAATCGCGCCATACGCGAGGGGAAAGCCGTGCTTTTCGAAGGCGCGCAAGGGACCCTTCTGGACATTGATTTTGGGAGCTATCCGTTTGTCACTTCCTCCAACGCTACGGCGGGGGGAGCCTGCACGGGCACGGGCATTCCGCCGCATCGGATTGACCGGGTTATCGGCGTGGTGAAGGCATACACGACGCGCGTTGGCGAAGGACCATTTGCCACGGAGCTTTGTGACGAGGTTGGCGCTACGCTGAGCAGGGAGGGTAATGAGTTTGGCGCCACAACTGGTCGCCCGCGGCGATGTGGCTGGTTCGACGCGGTAGTGGCCCGTTACGCCGCGATGATCAATGGTGTGGACTTTTGGGCGATCACGAAGCTGGACGTGATGGATGGAATAAAAACGATCAAAATATGCACGGCCTACGAGTACAAAGGCCAGATTTTGGAGACGGTCCCTGCCAGCGCTCACGTTTTAGCCCGTTGCCGTCCGATTTACGAGGAAATGGAAGGGTGGCAAACTTCCATCCGCAATGTAGTCCGCTGGGAAGATCTGCCAGTCCAGGCGCGTTCTTATGTGAACCGTTTATGCGAACTCACCGGAGTGCCGCTGGGTATCTTGTCAGTTGGTGCGGGGCGTGAGAATACACTGCGGGTTGGTATTTAGCAGGGCCGGAAATTTACCCTGCATTTTGCGTTTGAGAAAAGGTTGTTGGGTATGAGCTGTTGAAAATCGCGATGTTCAGGGAAAACTTTGCCTGAAGGATAAACTCAGATTTTGCGTTTGAGAATTGGCTGGCAGAGGAGAACAGAAGGCCCTTTCTCAAAGCACACTTGGACCAGTCGTAGAATGCGGGTCAAAAGCAACTGACGGCAAGAGCAGGGGGCGGTTTCACTTCGAGGCAGGAAGGAAGGTGACATGAGCCGGCACATCGTCTATCCCTTCACTTTGGATAAGATCGAAGATCTGAAGGTGGGCGAAAAAGTCAAGGTCAGCGGAAAGATTTACACGGGACGGGATCGGCTGCACAAGTACTTGGCTGATGGCGGGGTGTGCCCGGTAGATCTTAAGGATGGCGCCATTTATCACTGTGGTCCGGTGGTAGTGCGCAAAGATGGCGTATGGCACGTCCAGTCGGCCGGGCCCACTACATCTATCCGTCAGGAACCCTACATGTCGAAGATAATCGGACGCTACCAGCTACGCGTGATCATTGGCAAAGGGGGGATGGGAGAAGACACCCGCCGGTCATGTGTGCGGTTTGGCTGTGTTTACCTGCAAACAGTAGGTGGAGCCGGCGCTGTGCTGGCGCAGCATGTCGAAAGGGTCGAACGCGTGTTTTTTCTGAGTGAGCTGGGGATTACAGAGGCCATGTGGGAGCTGGCAGTTAAAGATTTGGAGGCAATTGTAGCCATTGACACGCGCGGCCGAAGTCTGTTCAACCGCATCCGTCAGGCTTCCCAGAGGGCTTTGAGTACGCTTTTGAGTTGACCGGCCACGGGGAATATCAGCAGGCAAGGCGAAACAGACCATGCGCATTGTTTTCATGGGTTCATCGGAGTTTGCCTGTCCCGCGTTGAAGGCCCTTTTAGCTTCGGGTAAAGACGTAATCACGGGAGTTGTATGTCAACCGGACCGGCCGCAGGGGCGGCATCTCTTGGTCCGGGCTTGCCCCGTGAAGCAAACAGCACTGGGGGCTGGTTTACCGGTTCTGACTCCTGAGAACGTCAATTCGGACGGGACTTTGGAAGCCATAAGGCTTTTGCAACCGGACCTGATTGTCGTGGTTGCGTACGGCCAGATTTTGGCTCGTCAGCTTTTGGAGATTCCGCCTGAAGGGATCATCAACATTCACGCATCCTTGCTGCCGAAATATCGGGGGGCCGCTCCTGTTCAGTGGGCGATTGCCAATGGAGAGAAGGTTACGGGCGTGACGGCATTGTACGTGAATGAAAAGATGGATGCGGGTGACATTATTCAGCAGCGTGAAGTGGAGATTGCCGCGGATGATACGGGCGGGACGCTTGCGGCGAGGCTGGCGCGCGAAGGCGCGGACCTTTTGATCGAAGTGCTGGACGACGTGCGCATGGGACGGGCACGGCGCCGGCCGCAAAATGAGGCAGAAGCCACTTACGCGCCAAAACTCAAAAAATCCGATGGCAAAATAAACTGGACGCAGACGGCAATCGAAATTCACAATAGAGTCCGCGGATTCAATCCGTGGCCCGGGAGTTATTGCATTGAGCCACGCGAGGGTAAGCTTTTGAAGGTGCTGAGAACGCGTTGCGAAGACGGTTTCGGACCTCCGGGGCAGGTGTTGGACTGCAGCGAGGACGGACTGCTGGTCGCAACGGGCGGCGGAGCGCTGCGTTTGCTGGAACTCCAACCGGAGGGAGGCAGGCCCATGACCTGTGGAGTCTATCTGCGAGGCCACGCGATCCGGGCCGGAGACATGTTTGCCTAGCTGAAACCACAATGGGTATGTTCGAAAGTTGAAGCAGGGACTGTTGGCTCGCAATGACTGGTGATGTCCGGAGCAGCGCGGATTTGCGCTGGGAGGGCGTATGAGTCCCGTCGTGCATGTGGACCTAAAAGAGAGAAGCTACGCAATCAAGGTGGGCCGCGATTTGCCGGTAGGTGAATCGCTGGCCGGCGAGAGCGATCTGAAGGCTCTGGTGATCTCGGACACCAATGTAGATCCACTTTATGGAGCAACCTGCGAAAGCAAGCTGCGCGCGCGCGGCCTTGAAGTTTGGCGGGCAGTTGTTCCGGCCGGCGAGAGATCCAAAAGTCTGACGATGGCTGCAGAGCTATACAGAAAGGCAGTGAACGCCGGTTTGGATAGGAGGTCCGTTGTTGTTGCCCTTGGCGGCGGGATGGTGGGTGACTTAGCGGGGTTTGTGGCCGGGACATACCTGCGTGGGATTCGATTTATTCAAATCCCCACCAGCTTGTTGGCAATGGTGGATAGCTCGGTAGGCGGAAAAACCGGCGTGAATCTGGAAGAAGGGAAAAACCTTGTTGGCGTGTTCCACCAGCCGATTGAAGTGGTAGCCGATCTGAACATGCTGACAACGCTTCCTGAGCGCGAGTATCGTTCTGGGCTGGCGGAGGTGGTCAAGTACGGCGCTATTTGGGACGCAGCGTTCTTGGATGAGATCGAAGCCAAAGCGCAGAGACTGGTCGCGCGTGATTTGCACGCTCTTGAAAGCGTTATTGCGCGTTGTTGCGAAATCAAAGCTGAGGTTGTAAAGGTGGATGAGCGGGAAGCAGGGGTACGAGCTATATTGAACTTTGGTCACACTTTTGCGCATGCTTTGGAGCAGACCGGAGGGTACTGCCAGTGGCTGCATGGCGAGGCCGTGGCGATAGGCATGGTTTATGCCGCGGAACTTTCCAGGCTGTCCAAGGGGTTGGCACCGGAGGCTGTCACGCGCCTGGGGCGCTTACTGCGGAGCCTCAAGATTGTACAGCAAGCGGCGGCGGAGGCAGTTTTGACGCCGGACTTGTGGCCCAAGCTGCGAGCAGCCATGGGGGTGGACAAAAAAGTCAGGGGCGGGATGCTGCGTTTTGTTCTGGCAGAACGCCTGGGGGCAGTGGTTTTCGGTTGTACTGTGCCAGAAGAAGATCTGGAAAAAGCCTATGAGATGCTGCGTGGGGAGTTGTCTATTGTTGCGTCACCCGGCTAACCGTCTGGTTGGTTTTGGAATTCAGCCGCGCGATATTGCTGCGGGGGAGGGCGCAGGGTACAGGCAAGATGTCGGATGTTGCACGCAGATTGAGAGACGCTTCGTATGTCTGCCGTGAACGAATTGGTAGTTAGGGAATATTTCGAACAGTTGGGTTTTCTGGTGTCTCAGCCCCAGAAGTATGTTGTGCCTGGCCGACCCAAGAAACTTGAAGAAGAAATCGACTTGGTAATCATCAGGCCGTCGGTAACGGAGCAGGTGCTGCCTGATCATATGGTTTGGACGACAGAAGATCTCCAAGGTGTAGGTCGCGCGATTGTGGGGGTGCGTGGGGGACATACTGGCAGGTTCTATGCGTCCAGGTTCGAGCAGAGCCAAGACATTCCTCGTTTTGCCGAGCCGGCTGCCCAGCGGGTGGCAGCAAAACTTCTGGGGACGGCGAATGTGGCCCGGATTCTATGTTTGCCGGATCTCCCGGCGTCGGGCGAGCTGAAACAAAAAACAATCAATTTGCTGAAGCAAAATGGGATTGATGGTGTAATTTCATTCCGCACCATTCTGGACGAGCTCGTCAGAGGCGCAGGAATCAATCGCAATTATGAGAAGTCCGATGTTTTGCAGATCATTCGATTGTTGAAGAAGTACGACTTGCTCCGCGAAACTCGACAATTAGAGTTGTTTGCACGTCGCCGGCGTTCGACCTAGAAAGAGCAGTGCGGTTGCCATATTCGGGCTCAAAGGCAAAATCTGGGTTTGAGATCTGCTGCCACGCTGATCGGGTGTTCGTTTTTGGAACTCAGGAAACCTTTTCCACGGTCACCAGAGGCTGATCCTTCTGGACGGCGTCGCCGTGGTTTGCCAGAAACTTGACAACTTTGCAGTCGAACGGAGCCTTGATTTGATTGAAGAGCTTCATGGCCTCCACAATACACAGCGGCATGCCAGCCTTGACCACGTCACCCGGTTTTGCGAAGTTCGGCTTGCCAGGACCGGACGAGAGATAAAACGTGCCATTCAAAGGCGCCACAATTGTTGATAATGAGACAGACTGCAAAGGCGGAGCTTCACCTTTGACTTCCTGCATCGGCTGCTGTTTGGGCTGGGTGAGGGGGGCAGGTT
>Ga0209101_1001308_pt1 | contig 18634 bp, 15 predicted proteins | sample ConPoolayeCmetaG_FD_185481 | JGI IMG/M metagenome (GOLD analysis project Ga0209101, IMG submission 185481) | Hot spring microbial mat communities from California, USA to study Microbial Dark Matter (Phase II) - Cone Pool mat layer C metaG... ...
TCATAAGTCCGCGACGCACTGTACGCCGCGCCATATTCCATATTTTCTCCCTCGCCCCTCTGGGGAGAGGGCGGGGTGAGGGGTACAGCTTGACGGATACATGCACACCAATTATGTCGCTATGTACATTTGCCGCATTGAATACTGCGCACGAAATGCGCTTGTGCGCGCGTATCTTTGCCTTATATTTAAAGTAACTACTCACGTCTCGCCGCGCTGACTTCGAGAACCTCAGTCAGCGCCCCCGGTTCACTGAGGCTCTCGAAGTGAACATGGGGAATGGTTAAGGCAGATGTAGCTGAGTAGTTACTATTTAAAAATGATTTATGACGTTATTTGGCGGCACAGTTGATCAGTATTTATGAGACCCCGGGGGCTTTTAATTTATTCATTACCAGCTTCAATGGATCTCTGGCAAAGATAATTTCCAGAATGAAACGCCGTAGCATGCTGAGGCGCGCAGCCATTCTATGCTTAAAAAGAACGCGGGCCATGGCCGCGCGCACCCCTGTTTTCGGCGAATGGAGCGCAGGATTGAAACGGTGTTTGTACTCTCCCATGATAAATGCAATATAGGCCAGTATGCCGGTGGTGCGCGCCCGGTTCCAGAATTCATCCCATGAAAAGCCGGGCGCCTGCGAAAGAATGTGCATTTCGTCAAAATTCGTCTCGCGCCAGTCATCGGCTATATGTACCAGCGTGTGGCATACGTGTATGAGCAAAGCATCCACAGGGTCGGGAAGCACACAGAATGTGCCTGTTTCGATGGAGCGGCCGAAAAGGTCGCGCGATTCCAGAATAAACCGCTCGCGGCAGTTAATGAGCCAGGCGAGCTCGAAAAGCACTTTGCCCGCGCCGCTGTGATAGATAAACTGTCGCTCGAATGCCCAACTGTCGTGCAGGAAATCGACACGCCTGTTGTCCGTGAAATACCGGCATGCGGCGGAAAATTCCTTTTCCTCGACCAATATATCTATGTCGTCAATACGCCTGGAATTCAGCTTGGATGCCAAGCCTGTTTTTACCAGGTATGCGCCCTTAATCGGCATATACCTGATGTTCATGGCCGTGAAATGGCTGTCAAGTTCATCAAGTATCTGGCTGAACAGCACCTGCTTTATTTTCCACAGTTTTTCCGGGTCATGTATGGGGGTATTCATGATAGGGGTATATATAAATTATGCGGTTTTGCCGCGGTATAATTCGCCGGGCAATGCCCGGCACCCCGAAGAATGCGGGGTGAGCGTCACCCCGCGCCCCGGGCAGGGGGTGTTGCGGGACCCCCGCCGCCAGCCCAGCGGCGCTTCACAGCATGGCGCGCCGGGGCGCTCGTAAACTCACCTCGCATGAGCGAGGCTCAAACAGTACTCGCGCCTTGTCCGGCGCGCCGCGCATGCGCCGCTGAAGGCCGGTTTCCCTGCAAAGTGTCAAGGATATTCCCTTATCTTTTCCGAACGGCGCTGATTCCGAGCGCATAATGTAATCGTTATATGTTTTCTCGGCAATATCGCCACCTTTATATTCAATATTTTCTCCCTCTCCCGCCGGGGGAACGCCCTGTATTAAATTTCCTTACTTTATTTATATCGCTACTTTTTCCCGAATCTCTCTAAATAATCGGCATAGGCTTTTACAAGCCCGGCCTCAAGAGTAGTCGAATGCTTCCACCCCATGCCGTGTATCCGAGAGCAGTCTAGAAGTTTTCGCGGCGTGCCGTCAGGCTTGCTTGTATCAAACACGATCTCCCCTTCAAACCCCACCGCCTTTTTAACCGCCTGCGCCGCGTCTGCGATGCTCACTTCTTCTCCCGTGCCGATGTTGACAATCTCTGCGCCGTCGTAGTTGTTCATGAGAAACACGCACGCATCGGCGAGATCTTCGTTGTATAAAAACTCCCGCTTTGCCGTGCCCGTGCCCCACACGCTTACCTGTTTCGCGCCTGCTAATTTCGCCTCGTGGAACCGGCGGATGAGTGCGGGAAGCACGTGGGAGTCGGTGGGATGGTAGTTGTCGCCCGGGCCGTATAAATTCGTGGGCATGACCGCGATAAAATTGCATCCGTACTGCCGGCGGTAGCTCTGGCACATGCAGATGCCCGCGATCTTTGCCGTGGCATACGGCGCGTTGGTGGGCTCAAGGGCGCCGGTCATAAGGTATTCTTCTTTCATGGGCTGGGGCGCGAATTTGGGGTAAATGCACGATGAGCCCAGGAACAGAAGCTTTTTCACGCCGGTTTTATAGGCGCTGTGAATGACGTTGTTCTGTATTTGAAGATTGATATAGATGAATTCGGCTGGATAGGTGTTATTGGCGTGAATGCCGCCCACCTTTGCCGCGGCAAGGATGACATAGGCGGGCTTTTCTTTCTCAAACCAGCGTTCCACGATCTCCTGGCGGGTGAGGTCCATTTCCTCGATTGTTTTATATACGAGATTGGCGTAGCCCAGGCTCACAAGCTTGCGCGTTATCGCGCCGCCCACCAGTCCCGTGTGGCCTGCGATATAGATTTTCTCCTTTTTGTCCATGCTACACCTCTCTTTATTGCGTACGGCTTTTCCGTGCCAGTATGTCGTCAATAGAGCGCCGCAGCGTGTCCAATATCTCCGCCTCCCGCACCTTTTCCTTTACTATGCCTTTCACAAAAATCGCACCTTCGCTCTTACCGCCGGCAACACCCACGTCGGCTTCCTTAGCTTCGCCCGGACCGTTTACCACGCACCCCATCACCGCAACTTTGATGTCCGCGTCAACATCCGCCAGAAGGTTTTCCACTTTTTCTGCAAGTCCTGCCACGTCTATCTGCGTGCGGCCGCATGTGGGACAGGCAATCACGGCGGGACCCTTGGCAAGGCCGAGACATCGCAGAATCACCTTTGCCGCAAAAATCTCCTGAAGCGGATCGCCGGCAAGCGACACCCTGATCGTATCGCCGATTCCTTCGGCAAGAAGCGCGCCGATACCCACGGCCGAGCGGATACTGCCGGCGCGTACCGTGCCCGCTTCGGTGATACCGATATGAAGCGGGTAGTCGAAGCGTTTTGAAAATTCCCTGCATGCCTCGATAGTTTCCGGCACACCGCTTGCCTTTATCGAAAACACCACGGCCTCGAATTTCATTCTCTCCATCATGGCCGCGTATCCTGCCGAGCTTTCGACAAGGGCCTGGGGTGTTGGACCGCCGTGTTTTTCGAGGATCTTTTTTTCGACAGATCCTGAGTTGACGCCCACGCGCAGGGGTATGTGCGCCGCTTTTGCCGCGTCAACCACCTCGCGCACCTTGTATTCCGCGCCGATGTTTCCCGGATTGATACGCACCTTGTCCGCGCCCGCCTCGATTGCGGCCACGGCCAGACGGTGGTTGAAATGGATATCAGCCACTAAGGGCACATGGGTTTGTTTGCGGATTTTCGCGAACGCTTCGGCCGCTTCCTTGTTGGGAACAGCGATTCTTACGATTGCGCATCCGGCCTTGGCAAGAGCTTCCACTTGGGCAAGCGTCGCCTCCGTGTCGCACGTGTCGGTGTTGCACATCGACTGTATCGACACCGGCGCGCCGGCGCCGATAATAATATTTCCGACTTTTACCTCGCGTGTTTTACGGCGCTGTATCATCATTATTTCACTTGCACGGCAAGGCTGATTCTCGTGCCGGTCACGCCCTGAACCAGCAGGCTCCCGCCGCCCTGCGTCATCTTATATCCGTCGGCTTTGGCGCAAAAACCGTTGGCGTTTCCCTTATAGGTGATATCGGCCTCGAGGAGCCCGTTTTCCGCATTCCATCCGCGCTCGTGCACTGCGCTCACGCCTGATATCGACTGGAGCGTCTGGAGCACCGCGTTCTTGTCGCGAAACTGTGCCACGCCCCGCACGCTCACCGACAGCGGCACGCCGTTATTCACTTGCTTGTTCCAGTCTTCGATAATGCGGTCGAGAAGCGACTTGACGGCTTTTTCAGCGGCTTGTTTGATGGCGTTGACTCCAGCGGTGTTGGGGCTGATGTGCACTTTGGCGCCGTGGCCATCGCCTGAGGCGATAATGTGGCCTGTGGTACAGTTGATTGCGCGAAGAGTCACGTCGGCCTGCACTGATTTCATGCCGCCGAGGTTCTGCGACATGCCTTCGGCTTCGCGGGCAATGGCCTTGCCCGTGATAATCACCTCGGCGCCGTAGGTAGAACCGAGCGCGGCGGCGGCAGCGCCGTCGCCTCTGAGCTTTGCCATTTTCTCCTCGCTACTTCGTATCGACGACACCACCGAGGGATCGACGATGTCAAAATCATAGGGGCTTTTGAGAAACGCGATAATCGCATTCTCCGCCGCCTGGTTTGTGGGCTGGTCGTTGCCGATATTGTTTTCTTCTATGATAATCATCACCTTGGGTTTATTCATGGTTTCCAGAAGGATATGGAACGCCGCAAGGTCATCGTGCATCTGTGACCGCGACAGCACCACCTTTATTTTCGTCTCGATAAGACCGTCAGATGTCTTTAGTTCCGAGATCTTTTCATAGCTTTTCACCGATCCCATGGTCTTGGTGATGACCTGGTCGCGCTTGAGCATAAAATTTTCCACTTCGGTCTGCGAGAGAAGCACCATGCCGATGCCTTTTTCAACCGCATCGCGCTTGGCGTTCATGAGCGCTTCCTGCGGGTTCGCCCCCAGTCCGGTGCCTTCGGCGGTTATATCCTGCTCTTCAGCCTGGGCTAGTAATGCCGGCGCCGCCGCAAAGATTGCCGCTGCCGCAAGGCAGGTACTCCATACGTTTGCGCGTGCCATCGATGAGCCTCCTTGATAGGGAATGTGCGTTGTATAAATTATAATACGCAGCGACCCGCAGGTAAAATTTTTAGCGTGTACGGCTCAATCGGTTTTCACCTTCTTGTGAGTTATCGGGCGTCGCGATACTGTCAAAGCCGGCTATTTTCCGTACAGTATCTGCTGCATGCGGTACTTGATGTGTTTCACGACCACGGTGTTATCCACCGCCGAATTGGAGAGCACGCGCTCGAAACGCTCGTAATATGCAAGCGCCTGGCGCACATAGTCCGAGGCAAGAATGACGTTTTCCTGTTCAAGGTCCTTGATTTTGTCCTTGAATACCATGGCGTATTCGCGGCGGTTGGCCGCAATCTGTCCCGAAGTCTCGGCAAGGCTTGCCTGAAGGTCGTACACAATGATTCGTCCGGCGGTTTTGGGGTTGAGACGTGTTGCGCCCGAGACGAGGGCTATATCAATATAGGCGCGTACCTCGCGTTCGGTGACCCCGTCGGGCTCGGTCCATGTCGCGCGCACTTCGCAGTCGGTCTGGCGCCGGGGCCGTCCCTCGATATCGAACACCACCATCCGCATGGTTGCCGCGGCCATGTCGCCCACGAATATCCGGCCGTCCTCTTCCCTGATCCCGCCCTCGATATTGACAATACGCGATGAGCGGCCGGGGGGGGATATCTCGAGACGGACCTGGCGCGCCGATGCGCTGCAGACGCGGTCGGTTTCCTCGATTACGCGCGGGGCGATGTCGTCCGGATTATCGATAAAGTAGTAGCGGCCGCGGGTTTTATACGCCAGTGCATACAGAAAGTCTTCGTCAAAATTGTCGCCGCCGCGGTCAAAATACCGAAACCCGAACGTCGAGATGCTCACCCCGCGCTCCGCGGCCATCGCCAGAGCCTTTTCGAGCACTTTCGACCGCGCCGTCATGCCGGTGTTCGCGTCGCCGTTGGTGATAAGAAACAGGTGCCTGCCGAGTACGTCCTGGCCCTTCAACCGGTCGAACTGTTCCAGGCCGCGCTGTATGCCTTCGAGCGTGTTGCGCAGGTCTTCGTCGCCAAGCCCACTCGCCGCGCTGTGCGCCGACGGTTTCACGCCTGCGCTCAGAGCCTGCATAGGAAATACGGCGCGGCCGTAGGTCGAAAAAGCGGCCAGTCCGAACATATCGCCTTCCTTGAGCGTCTCTATTACCGCTTTAGCCGCCTTCTTTGCGCTTCCCAGCGGCTCGCCCTGCATCGCCCGCGACACATCGACAAGCAGCATGAGCTGGATGGGCTTGCGGCGCTCGTGCCGCTGCGTGGGCGCGTATATGGTCAGGCCGCAGGTCATGAACGAATCGGTCTCCGGCCATGCCATGAACACCGGCCCGCCGCCGATAACAATATCGGTCGCGTGCGGCTCAATCGTCTCGTCCTGCGATCCGTAAAGCGGCGGCGCCATGATGACGCCGGCGGCGCATGCCAGAATAAAGGGCAGGTTTTTCATGTGTTTCTCTTTTAAAATACGAAGGTGCGCGGCAAAACGGCGTGAAAAATATGTCCACAGGAGCTGTCAGCGCTGAAAAGCATGATACGCGGCCGCGGCCTGTTATAATTTATAGCCTGGCGGGGGAATAACCATAATTAATGTGCCCCCGGCTTCGCCGGAGAGGCCGGAGGCCAGAAGACAGAGGTCGGAAGCCAGAGGTCAGTTTACAAGAAAAAGTCACGGGTATCTCCATAGAGAGAACGACGCTTTTTCGGAGAAGATACACAGGAAGACTTGAATTAACGCGCTCTGAGGTTATCAAATGAACGAAATCAAAAAATCCCACAAGCTCGACAACGTGCTCTACGATATCCGCGGGCCAGTACTCAAGGAGGCGCATCGGCTCGAGGAAGAAGGCTGCAGGATAATCAAGCTCAATATCGGCAACCCGGCCGCGTTTGGGCTCACCGCGCCCGATGAGATTCTGCACGACATGATCGTCAACCTTCCCAATGCCCAGGGGTACACCGAGTCCAAGGGAATATTTGCGGCGCGCAAGGCGGTCATGCAGTATTACCAAGAAAAAAAAGTGCCGGGACTTGACGTCGAAGATATCTATATCGGCAACGGCGTGAGCGAACTGATTGTCATGGCGATGCAGGCACTTCTCAACACCGGCAGCGAAGTGCTGATACCCTCTCCTGATTATCCTCTGTGGACTGCGGCCGTGAACCTTGCCGGCGGCAAAGCCGTGCATTACCTTTGCGACGAGCAGTCGGGGTGGCTCCCTGACCTGAAAGATATGCGTCACAAGATAACACCGAAAACAAAGGCCGTCGTGGTGATAAGCCCCAATAACCCGACCGGCGCCGTGTACCCGCGCGTCATGATGGAGAAAATCGCGGATCTTGCCCGCGAGCACGGCCTTATCGTATTCTCCGACGAAATCTATGACAAGATTCTTTACGACAAGGCGCGTCACACCTACATGGCCACGGTTGCTGACGATATTCCATGCGTGACTTTCGGCGGGTTGTCGAAGGCTTACCGCGCGGCAGGGTTTCGGGCGGGCTGGATGGTTTTTTCGGGCAACAAGGAAAGCGTCCGCGATTACATGGAGGGCGTGGACATGCTGTCGAACATGCGGCTGTGCAGCAACGCGCCGTCGCAGTTCGTCATACAGACCGCGCTGGGGGGGTATCAGACCATTAACGACCTGGTGTCTGCCGGCGGACGGCTTTTTGAACAGCGCAATTGCGCCTACCGGCTGCTGACTCAAATACCGGGCGTGACGTGCGTGAAACCCGACGGCGCCCTGTATCTGTTCCCCAAGCTCGACGTGAAAAAGTTTCGCATCAAAAGTGATGTGCAATTCATCCTTGACTTGCTGCGCCAAGAGCACGTGCTGCTGGTCCAGGGCACGGGCTTTAACTGGCCAAAGCCGGATCATTTCCGCATTGTGTTTCTGCCGCCGGTGGCCGATTTGGAGCTTGCCATCGGGAAACTCGGGCATTTCCTCTCCACGTATCGGCAGGAAGAGTGAGGGGGGGCACTCATGGTGCGCGCAGTGGTGATGCGCCGGATATTCATTGACTGAACGACACGACAATATTACGGGGCGGCTATCCGCACAACCCCGCCTGCCGAATCACATGGTAGGCGGTATAACCGTTGAGCATGACGTTGTGCACTCCGCCGCCGGGCTTGCCCCAGTGGCCCGTCTGGAAAAGGTTTTGAAGGTGAGTCTTGACGGGTATCTTGGCCTCGCCGTACATGTCCTTGGTGTTTTCGAAGCCGTACAGCGCGCCGCCCGTGTTTGCGGTATAGCGTTCGAATGTCGACGGAGATCCGATCTCCATCACTTCGATATAATCGCGAAGGCCGGGGAATAGTTCTTCCGCTTTGGACAGAAGCATCTCGGCAAGCCGACATTTGTCCTTTTTCCACTGTGCGCTGAAATCCTGCCGGGTAAAATTCATCAGCGTGAGCGTAGGCGCGCGCGGATGTGCTGTGCTGCGTAAAAAGACAAGGTGATCGATGCTGTCTTTCTTGTTTTCGATAATATTGCGGTAGATGCGGCCGCTGTCGGTGTGGCCGAACCAGAACGTGATGTCATTGGGAAGAAGCTGTTCGAATCCCGGTTTCATGCCGAGGTAGATGGACAGCGACGAGACCGACGGCCTGAGATTGGACAGCCGTTTGGTCCATCGTACACTGCGCGCTTCCGGCGGAAGCAGCGCGTTGTGAACAATATAAGGGCTGATGTTCGAGACGAACAGACCCGCGTCGAGGCGTTCGCTCGAGTCCAAGCGCACGGCCTTGACACGTTTTCCTTCCACCTCAAGGCCCGTTGCCCTGCATCTTGTCCTTATTGCTCCGCCGCGCGATGTAATCGCATGTGCCAGCGCGTCGGCAAGGGTTGAAAATCCGCCCGCCAGACTGTGCGAGCCTTCAAGGTAATGAAGTGCGAACATGACCACGTAAAACACCGTGGGCGCGTATTCGGGCGCGGTGCCCCCATAGGGCCATTGCGCGCCCAAGAGAAACCGCAGCCTCGGGTCATGAAGAAAATCTGCCAGGTATTCCTGGTATGAGCGGTTGTGGTATTGGGATACAAAATCGGCGTTTTCGGCCGTGAATGCCGTTTCAAAATCCAGCGCGGGCTTCTCAAGGATATCGTGAAACCGCCGCATGTCGCGCAGGAGGTCGTCGATGGCAGCGCGTTCGGACGGGAACGCTTTTTTCAGCGCTTCGTCGATACGCTCTCCCCGGGCAGGCATCGAAAATCTCAGGCCGGGCGTCACAACCGTATACAATCCGTCAAGCTCGCGTGTCTCGATTCCGTTGTCAACCCCCAGAAGCCTGAGCAGGTGGTGCACCAGGCCGTTGCCTGCCATGGGAACGCAGTGGATCGCCGATTCGAACGTGAAGGCGCGGCGTTTGAACGCGTGCGCGTAGCCGCCGATTTTGCTGTGTTGTTCGATAACGGCGACCTTGAGACCTGCGCGCGCCAGAAACGCGCCGCAGGTCAGCCCGCCGATTCCCGACCCTATCACCACAGCGTCAAATTGGCCGTCATGCCCGCTCGCGGTCGTTTTCCCAAGCCCCCGTTTCACCGCGTCCTTGACACGGGCCGAGTACTCGCGCGATTTGAGGATATTTTCGGCTTTCTGCCGGAATGTTGCGAGCGATTCCGTTGGGTCCACTCGTCCGGCAAACTCGCGCCACAGCCGCAGATAGCCCTCGCGCAGCCGCTCTTCGCTGATGTGGGCGGGTTTGAATACGATATTAGCGCAGTTGAACTTTTTCCAGTCGCGGCCTGAAATAAACCGCCCCTCCGCCTCTACTCTATGCCAGAACGGCGTGTTGGGAAACGGCGTGGCGATGAAAAACTCGGCGGTTTTCACTCCCGCCTTCTCGCAGAACTCGGCGATGAGGTCGAACTGGTCATCGAACGTGCAGTCGAAACCCAGGCCGAAGGAGCCGAAAAAACGAATGCCGCGGTCTTCGATCATCTTGACAAGGGAAATTGTCCGCTCCCAGATGCCGGGGTGCCGGCCGTAGAAGCGGCTGCTGATGGGGTCGCTGGCGAATACGCAGTACATGCTTTTCGCGCCGCCCAACGCCAGTCGGTCGAGAAAGACAGCGTCGGCGTTCATTGCCGGCGAGCAGGAGAGGAACATGTTGACGTTGTACTGTGCGATCCGCTCGCACAGTTCCATCATGTAGCGCTGGATTCGCGGACGGTTGAGCATCACCATGTCGTCGGCGATGTAAAACTCCTTGCCGGCGAGCTCCGCAATGTCCCGCTCCACCTCCTCCATAGGCCGCAGCCGGATCGATGTGCCTTGGTAAAGCGGAATATTGCACCAGTCACACCCAAACGGACATCCGCGGGTCACCGACACCAGGGCCGCGTGCCAGTCGTATTTTCCCTCAACGTCGAATACGCCTTTTTTCGGCCGCACGATTTCATGGGGCTGGGGCAGTCGCTCTGCGCGATAGAGCGGTTTAAGGGCGCCGCGACGGAAATCGTCGATAATGGTCGGGAAAATGGTCTCAGCCTCGCCCACGCACACGCTCGTGCAGTGCGGCGCCGAGTCCTCGGGAATCATCGACGGGTGCATGCCGCCCATGATCACAGGTTTTCCCCTCCGCAGGAACTCATCGCCGACTTCGTTCGCATACGAGGCCTGGGGGGTGAAAAAGCTTATAGCAATCAGATCTGCGTCATCGTCAAAATCGATAGGTTCGATATTCTGGTCCATGATGCGCCAGGTGATATCGGCCGGCAGCATCTGTATCAGGATGGGAATGCCCATGGCCGGCGGCATGGTATACGACCACGTGGCCGCGATACGCGGAAACTCGGCAAGCTCCGGGTAGGTCTCAAGGAACTTGTCGAATTTGGGATAGATAAAGGTAATCTTCATGGTGCAGGAATTATCCTGCCGAGAGCGAACAGCGCTCTATGCAGTATGGGTACACAAAAACTTCTTGCCGTCGTTTTTACAGATACTATACGCGACGTCGCGGCTTACCCGTATCACGCCGGTGAGCCCGCCGCCCGGCCACATCCATTGGCCTGCCATGTAAAAATTCGAAAGGCCGGGAAGCGTTTTTCTCATAAGCCGCGCAACCACCCCCGGCGCCGGCGCCCATCCCTGGTAACTGCCTTTATAAATATTGGTGAAACGCATAAACGTTGCCGGGGTGGCCACGTCGCACGCCTCCACGCACGCGGCGATGTCGCCGAAACGGTATTCGAGCGATTCAATAACCTGCTCTGCGACTGCTTTTTTTTCCTGCTCGTATTTTTCCCTCATGCCGTCGCGCATCCGGCACCAGTACTGGTAATCGGGTGTCCGGATATGCGCCACCACAGCGGTTTTGCCCGCCGGCGCAAAGCTATTGTCGTAGGTGCAGAACCGTACAATCATGTCGTGCGCCGTATATGAGCCCATACGGATGGGATCGCGAATCGGCAGGCAATACTTGTCGACGTCGTTTACAACCGTGCGGCCAAGCCCAAGCGAAACTTGCACCAGCGACGGATACACGGGCCAATGGCCGAAACGCCTGATAATGCCTCGGTCAAGATATTTTCCCTGCAAAATACCGAATATCGTTTCGTAGCTGTCGGCCGATGAGACAACGATATCGGCTTCGTACCGGGTTCCACCGGCGCATGCTACTCCGCACGCGCGGCCATTGTCGCCAAGCACCGAAATGACGCGTTCGCCCAGCGAAATGACACCGCCAAGCGCACGGTAGCGCTGTTCCAGAAGCTGAGTGAATTTCGCCGAGCCCCCCACCGGGTAGCCGTCGGAGCGCGCGTGCATCCATCCGAGCGCCATAATCAGGCCGAACATCGAGAAATGTTCGTGGTGGGGGAAAATGAGTTGAAACATCGCGCGCAGGTGTTCATCGCGAAACCGCGCCGCAAACTCCTTGATGGATATGCCGCTCCACTTTCTCATGAAGAGGAGGAGCCTGCGGTTTTCGAACGGGAATTTCAGGTAGTCGAGCATTCCGAACGCCTCGCGCGGCTTTGCGTAGGGGATGGTGAATTTACGCACGGCCGCAATTGCGCCGGTGAATTCTTCGATGGGGGCGCGGTCGCCAGGCGACAGCCGAAGCATTTCTTCGCGCAGCCGCGCTGCGTCCTTGAACACCGAGAGCGTCCGTCCCTCGCGCTCGATACGAATGAATACGTCGGAGTAATGAAGCTCGAGCGACTGCATGTCGATAAGCTCGTTAAGCATGGCATGAAGGTTGATAGTGGGCGCGGAGCCCACAAGCCAGTTGGTCGCGCCGTCAAACACGTACCCGCCGCGTTTCCACACGGCGCACACGCCGCCGCACTCGCGGTTCATTTCCACAATACGTGTGCGGTACCCGCACATCTGCAGGTAGCATCCCGCCGACAATCCACCGATCCCGCCGCCGATAATGACAATGTTGGTATTCATACTGCGGCTCCGGCACTATCCGGTGAGGTCCCGTCGATAAAGGGAATTTCTTCATGAAGGAAATACCACTGCTCGGTATGACGCCGGGCTTTTTCCTCAAGCCGCGCATACATTCCGGTTATGGCATCGTTGGGCTCTCCCCGTACCTGCTCCAGGTCGAGACGATATTTCCCGCCGCTGAGTCGTACCATGAATGCGGCGAACACCGCGGTTGGGACGCCGCAGAAGGTAAGCAGCTTGTCCAGACCAGCTCCGCCCCAGACCTGGGTCGAGAATAATTGCACAGGCACGCTGTAATCGGTTTTTTCGTCGAATACGGTGAGCAGAATGCTTTTACGGCGAAGCACTGCCGCCATGTCCAGCGCGGCGTGCGTGCCGGGCTTACCGACCTCGATAAACGATATGGCCGCAAACAATCCTGACGCCGCGAACGCCTGTGCGTGCGCATGCGCGGCCTGCGAAAGCTGTTCTGTCTTGAACCTGAGCGCAGCGGTAAGCTCAAAGCCGCGGCTGGCAAGCGACGGCGCGATAAATTCCACGGCACCGAAATGCGGCGCGGCGCACAAAACCGCCTTTCCTTCACTGCGCGCGGTCTCAAGCATTGATACCGCCCGGCCCGTATCGACATGCGTGTCGAGAAACGACCTGAATTTTTCCGCACCAAGACAGAGTGCCAGGAGTTTTTCGAAATAGTGAAGTCCGACGTGATCAATAAACGCATTGATGCCGGTACCCGGAACCGAACCCAGACGATGCAGGTTCGATTCGATAAGCTGCCGCGCGTCGGCATGCTCCGCATACCATTGTCTTGTCCTGCCGAGCAACACATCCCGCAGGACGTCCGGATGCATCGAGGCAATCGAAGACAGGAGCTCGGGGGATTGAAGATAGCGGCTCAGTTCCATTGATGTAATAAAAATATCGAGTGTGGAATTCAAAATCCGCAACGCACATACCGCCGCGCCAGCTTTGTCTCAGGATGCAGTGTCAGGATTATCCTGGTATAGTTTCACATGGCAGAGGTTTTAGCTGTCCCGTTAAACAATACTATCCCACAAAAAATCATGGCCATCCATTTTTTAACCTGAAAATCCTGGTCCTGGTCAGCCCTTTTGCGCAAGGTATTTCTCCACCGTCTCGGCGCACTTGTCGATGGATATCAGGTTTGGGAATTCGGATTCGGGTATTGACACGCCGAATTTCTTCTCCATGGTCGCGAGCACCTCTAGAAGCGCCATGGAATCGAGTCCCATGTCCTTAATAAAATGAGCGCTGTCGGTGATTTTCTCCGCTTCCACGTCCATGTCCTCCGCAATCTCGCCGATAAGCTGCCTGATTGCTTCCTTGATCTCAGCTGCGTCCATGACGTCACTCCTCAGTATGATTGTAGTTTTGTATGCTGACGATTGTATGCTGCTTCATGTATATCTTTAATAACAATAGTGGTGCAGTTGCCGTCGCACGAAAACGAATTCACCATCACAAATCCGCCGCGCTTCCACGCCGCCGTTCCTCTCACGCAGTTCAGCGCGTCTATGGTTTCGTATCCTTCGGGCACGCCGGTGATGCGGCCGGCGTTCATGTCCGCAAGCGCACAGGCTACAGACAGCGGCGCCGATGCTCCGTAGCATTCGCCGAAACGCGCCTTGTATGCCGTAACCGGCGTATCGCCGAACACGTCTCGTATGGCCTGCGCTTCCATGGCATCGGCGTTACGTATGCCGTTTGCACCCGATGCTATAAAGCCGACGTCTGCAGGCCGTATGCCGGCGTCATCGCATGCGGCTTTCATACAATGGCGCGCCGATTCGCCGCAGAATTTTCCGGCGAATGTCGAAGGCTCGAACGCCGATGCATAACCGGATATTTCCGCAAGAGGCGTCCGACTGCCTGCGGCGGCGCTTTCTGCCGATTCAACCATGAACATTGCGCAGCCTTCACCCGCCACGAAACCGTCGGCGAGCGTTCCAAACGGAAGAATCCTGCTGGTGGGTGACAGCACGCCGCTTCTCAGCATGCCCAGAAGCGCGTAATAACTTATTTCTTCGAGCCCGCCGGCTACGATACGGTTGAGATAGCCGCGGCGGATGTAATCGCAGGCATAGATGAGCGCGTCGGCTCCCGCGTTGAACCCGGTAGAAACCGTGGTGCTCAGCGTGCGTGATTCGTAGCGGATGTTCGCGTTGCCGGTGGGCGAGTTGATCACCGTGTTGGCAAAAGCCTGCGGATTGACGGCGTTGACGCCGTTGACAATGGAGTCGCTCAGGAAATCACCGATACTCTGCACGCTGCCGAACGCTGTTCCCACGCAAATTCCCGGCTTGTCGTCCTGGCTGCTCGCCTCGAACTGTGCCTTGAACCCAAGTTCCATGGTCGCCAGCAGAAGTTTTGTCGCCCAGTCCTTGGTGCGAAGGCCTTTTTTACCCAGCACCTGTTCGGGATCGAACGTATCGGCCTTGAAGCAGGGAATTGGTTCGGAAAATTCATGGAAATCGTATTTGCCGGCACTTCCCATGCGCGGCGCCGCGCCCAGGTTTGCCGCAAGGCAGTCAACGCCTGCGCCGATTGAGCTTATCTGGCTTGCAGCGGTGATGACCGGTTTATTCATATTCATTTGTATTAACTTCCCGTAAACTTTGCCAGCACCAGGGAACTGCAATTGCCCGCAAACGCATATGCGTTTGATACAACGATATTCAAGTTTACCTCCCGCGGGCTATTGGGCACGCAGTCTATGTCGCATTCCGGATCCGGTTCTTCGTAGTTAATCGTCGGCAGCATGATGCCGTGCATGAGCATGAGCACACACGCGCAGGCCTCTATCGCCGAGGCCGCGCCCATGGTGTGGCCTATCATGGATTTTGTGGACGACATCGCGATGGATTTCACCCGCTCGCCAAGCACGTCCTTTGCAATCAGCGTCTCAACCTTGTCGTTTTCCTTTGTGCCGGTGCCGTGCGCGTTTATATAATCGACCGCATCGGGCGTGATTGAGGCGTTGCGCAAAGCCTGGCGCATCGCGCGAATGCCGCCGCTGCCGCTCGGGTCAGGGATAGTCATCTTGTATGCATCGCAGGCAATGCCGTAGCCGAGAATTTCGGCGAGTATGTTGGCGCCGCGCTTTTTTGCATGCTCCATGTTTTCGATAATTAACACACCTGCGCCCTCGCTTACCGCCATACCGTCGCGGTTTTTGCTGAACGGCCGGGGCACGGTATCTGTTGTCGCCAGAAGCCTGTTAAAGCCAGTAAATGCGATGCTGGAGAACGGATCGCTTCCACCGGCAATAACGACGTCGGCTCTGCCGAGTTTGATGAGGTCGCATGCGTATCCGATGGCGTAATTGCCTGCGGCACAGGCCGTGGGAATAATGACAGACGGACCGCGCACACCGAACTCACGCGCGACATTCGCCGGTATGACCGCGCAGGGGTACTGGCGGGGGAGATCGGCGGGTATAGCGTCGGCGCTCGAGGCCGTGTATTTTGCCTTGATGCCCTGTTCGAGTATCTGCGGCTCGCCCATGGTGGTGCCTATGCACACAGCGACTCTGTATGGATTTTCTTTTGTAAATTCGATACCCGCTTGGGAGACGGCCATTTTCGCGGCGGCAATCGCGAACTGGCTCGATCGTCCCATTGTTTTGATTTTCTCGGGGGCAATATAGGCCGCCGCGTCAAAGTCTCGCACCTCGCCGCCTGTTTTCGTCTTGAAGTCCGTGGTGTCGATACAGGTGAGCGGCCGCACGCCGCATGTTCCCTTCACTGCCGCGTTCCAGAAAGCCTCAACACCTGTGCCGATAGGGCTCACGATGCCAAGGCCGGTTATGACAGTGCGTATTTCAGTCATGCCAATAGCTCTTTGGGAAATACCGTCGTAAGTATACGCTTGGAAAGCGGCACTCCTTTATGAACGGCGCCGCCGGCTAACTGCATAAATTAGAAGGAAATAGCAGACGCGAGAAAAGCAAATCTGCCAATGGCACGGTTTATCGGTGAAAAGCACATCGGCTACAGCATGATTTTTTGTATCGTGGAAGGGGATAGTTTCCTGTGGCGACAGAGTGCCCAACACGCAGCGGTAGCATCGTCGAATCCAACGGTGGGGTAATGCTCATGACCGTCCGTTGTCGCCTGTTACTGGAGAATGACCACACGAAGGTTTTCTATAAGTTTTTCACGATGCGCCGGGTTGAGTTTGCCGATTTCCCTGATGAACCGTCGATTATCTATTGATCGTATCTGATCGACCAGAATATCCGAATCAAGATGAAGGCCGGATTCGTTTTTCAGCAGATGAATGCGCAGCAGATGTGTTCCTTTTGTGATTTGAGACGTGATTGGGCAAACGATTGTGCTTGGATGGGTATTGTTCAATAAATCGGTCTGAACGACAACGACGGGCCGGATTTTTCCCGGTTCAGTGCCTTGCCGGGGGTTAAGATCGGCAATGTAGATATGAAACTTTTTAATCCTCATTCAAGGGCGCCGTCTCCAATCTGTTCGTATTCCCTGAGGATTTCGAGAGAGCTTTTCCTGACAAGCGCGGATTCCCTGTGAAGCTGCTTTTTTAAAAGTCTGCGCTGATTATACATGTTGTAGAAACGCAGAGCGTCGTTGATATACCTGTTGCGCGGCTTTTTTATTTTCCGGGTGATTCTTTCCGCCTCCTCGAAAATATCCTCATGCAACTTGAGAGACAGTGCTTTCATCATGCCGGCATCCCCCTTATTAAAATTCCAAGTCATCAATATATACTCTCAATATATACCAAACCATTTTTTCGATCAATGCCTGAGTGCTGATGCCGTTGTATGGCCGGACCTGCCGTGCGGCCCAATCTCGACGAACCGGGCGAATGGGGCATGCAGATGGCGGGCGAGACCGCGCTGTATCATATACCGCTGCTTGCGATATAGAATATATTTTGCTTGTAGTTGATTGCATAAATGCATCCTGGTTCATTATAGGAAAAGTACATAATAGCAAAAATGCATCGGGACATTTATTGCAGTGTTTTGGTAATATTTTCAAGTGATTGATTTGTATCAAGATGTGGCGCTTATGGTTTCTGGCGCGAAATATGCTCTTATCTGCGTCATCTATTCAGAATGCTTGGAAATCAATTTTCAAAGGAGGTCGGTATGTTCAAGTCAACCGGAGCCATTTCGAGAAGCATCATCATCAGTTTCGGGATTGCCTGTTCAGCGCGTGCCATGCAGGTTGATACTATTTCATCTCTTGCGGAAATGAATACGTCAGGTCCTCGCATCGGCATTGGAGGGATTGTCGATAAGAAAGAAATGTATCATGCGCTGAAAGACAACGGCGGGGATCGGACTATCAGCCTGTTTGGATGGCATTTCGAATTCAAGACGTCTCCGATGGGCGGCGGTCCGTCGCTGATTATGGAAATCGTTCCTCTTATCGGGGGTATTGAATACGGCCTCGTCATTCCATCGATTACATTCCCCATCGGCATCCGCATGCCCTTCGGCACCGAGTTCGGGATGGGGCCGAATTTTTCCTTTGGTGGTCCGGCCGAAACTATCTTTCGCTCGTCAATAGTCTTTGCCGTGGGGCATTCGTTCAATTACAAAGGCATCGGCATTCCCATCAATCTTGCCTACACAAAGGGGCCGGCCGGTCAGCAGGTGACTGCGCTTGTCGGTTATGCAATCGTGAAAAGCGTTCGTAAAGAGATTAAAACCATGGAACAGTAATTGAACGGTACCACCGATCAACCGACGGGGTCTTTATGAACAGTCGCTTTTTTTCACTCCGTATTCATTACGTGCCTCTCGTTGCCGGCATGTTTCTGGCGGCACTCGGTTACGCCGTGGGGGCGGCATACGCCGATGACGAATCCGGCGATAGCATAGTGGAGTTGGTGCCGGGTTCAACCGACGCAGGCGGCGATACTACTGTGGCCGGGGAAGGTATTCAGCCGGCAGACGGAGGATCGGCGTTTGCTGAACCATCTTCCTCCGGCGTATCAGACACAGCAAAAGACTTGGATCAGGATACGGCGCTTGCCGCTTTGGATTCGGCCCAGCCCGTGGTCGTGCCGATGAGCAGGAAGGGTCAAGGGATAGTGGTAACAACGCCTTATGATGACTGCATTGTGCTTATTGACGGAAAAGTGGTGGGACAGGGTAAGAAAGTGTATGCCGAATGCATACCAGGCAGCCATACGGTTGCCGGCCGCAGGGAGGATTGTTTTGACGATATCGAGGATGTGACGGTACGCCGTGGAGAAATTGCCGAGGTCGCGGTGAATCCGCGCGTTCTGCGCTATGCTGTGGCCCCGCCGCTGTATTCGGTCATGATAAGCCCTGATATCACATGGCACGGTATACAGTTTGGCGCCGGAGTGTGGTACAAACGGCATCTGTTCACCGGTTTTTTTGCGGCTGGCTTCAACGAT
>Ga0209101_1001309_pt1 | contig 18633 bp, 17 predicted proteins | sample ConPoolayeCmetaG_FD_185481 | JGI IMG/M metagenome (GOLD analysis project Ga0209101, IMG submission 185481) | Hot spring microbial mat communities from California, USA to study Microbial Dark Matter (Phase II) - Cone Pool mat layer C metaG... ...
GACGCCCAGGGAGGCGATGGCCGCCTTCCTTGCGTCCGCCCCTTGAGGAGTGGGGCTGAAACAAGACTCCTCCGCCGTGGGGCACCGCTCTGCCCTCGCCCCTCCGGGGCGCCCCTTCGGGGACGGACAGATCCGTGCCCCACGGCGGAGCTGCGCCCGCCCCCACCGCATTGGCTTGCCTTCCTGCCCTCAACACACCACTCTACCCCTACAACCAGCAACACGAAGAGCAACTGCCCGGCATCCAGCAGCCAGTGTTGCACTGGCTACTGGATGAGAGACCTTCAATCAGCACTACGGACGGGAAAATATCGTGCGCAACAACATTTTCGTGGCAGGCGATGCTGGCGTGATCAGCTATGGACGCGTCGAGCCCCATGTGGGATTCACACTCGAACGCAACATCTTAGTCAGCAACGGTCAACCCGTTTTTCGCGGCAATTTTGGGCCGGAAGGACGCCAAATTTACAGCGACCTCAACTTGATATGGGATAGTTCTGGGCGGGCGCCAATCATCAACGGCACGGCCATCTGGGGCCAAGATGTGGGACGGAAGGTCGACTTGACGGCCTGGCGGGAATGGGACTATGACCGCCACTCGCTGATAGCAGATCCGGGATTTCGCAATGTCGACAAATATGATTTCCGTTTGAGCCCGTCTTCGCCTGCCCTTGCGCTGGACTTCAAGCCCATTGAGATGTCCGACGTCGGTCCGCGGCAACCTGTGGGTCCCAGGTCGCGCTGGGCGACCGGAGCGCAGTGAGTTTGTGGGAAAGGCGGGGAGCTATGCCGGGAAAAAACAAGGAAGACACAGGGCAAAACGGGCAGGCTGTCGACCGTGCGGAATTTTCCTCGGATGCGGTGGATGCGGTCTTAAGCGACATTGCCCGCAGACCGCTTGAGTTTTGTCCGAATTTTCCGGAAATGGCGGAACGGTGGGAGGCTTGGTGGCGGTTCGAGGCTGATCGTCCGCTGCTGTGGGGAACTGTGCCACGTCCGGACGTTCCACCCCTCGCACGCGGGGCCGGTTACAGTCTCTTAGAGAATCCGGCCGCGTGGCTCGGGTTTCAACGCCGCCGATTGACCAGCCGGTTGGCAATCGGTGAAACGCTACCCTCTGTGCGGGTGGAGATAGGGCCGGTTACCTTGGCGGCGTTACTGGGCGCGCCTTTGCATTTTGCCGACGACGAACAGACTTCATGGCAAGACCCGATCATCGATAATTGGGATGTTCCGCCGGTCTTCAGGCTTGATCCGTCCAACCGCTGGCTGCGCGTGCTCCTGAAGCTGCTGGCCATTACGGCGGCTGACGCGGCTGGTCGCTATGTCGTTACTCTGCCAGATTTGGGCGGCGCGGTCGACGCCTTGGCAAATCTGCGGCGTCCAGATCGTCTTTGTCTTGACCTGCTGGAGAATCCCGAGGCAGTGCGCAAGACGGCTTTGGAAATTACGGCGATCGCCGAGCAAACGAGGGATTTGTTTTACAAGACTGTGCTGAAACATGGTGCCGGGGTAGTGCACTGGTTGGGCTGTTGGTCCAATCGCCCGTATGCCGTTCCCACCTGTGATTTCAGCTTTATGATTAGTCCTGAAGATTTCCGCGCCACTTGCTGGCCTTCGATACACGCCCAGGCGGCCCTGGCTGTCCGGGCGGTCTATCATCTCGACAGTGTCCCGCGGCATGCGGAGACCCTCATCGAAGATCCGGAGATCACAGCCATCCAGTTCACGCCGGGGGATGGTACGCCTTCGGCTCTGGCGCACTTAGCAATGTTCAAGAAAATTCAAGCTGCCGGTAAGCCGATCATTGTGACTTGCCCGCCAGATGAGATTCCCGAACTATGTCGGCATCTTGATCGGCGAGGGGTGGTTTTCAGGCCCACGCCTTTGCGTTCTGCGCAGCAGGCGGCAGCGCTTATGAAAGCGGTTGCCAGCGCGTGAGTCTGAAATTTGAGATTGGTAGATTTGCCAATGAGATCGCATCTCAACCTGCTTGTGATTCTCAGTGATCAATTGCGGCGCGACGCTTTGGGCGTCTATGGAGACCCGAACATCGCGACGCCGAACATTGACCGGTTGGCAGCTGCCGGCGTGCGTTTCACGCGGGCTTACTCGACATACCCGGTTTGTGTGCCATTCAGGTTTACCTTCATGACCGGCGAATACGCGCACTCACGTTATGTGCCGGCCATGGAGTGGCGTATGTCGCCCGCGGAGCATACCTTGGCTGATGAATTCAACGCGGCGGGCTACAGAACAATTTGCATCGGCAAATGGCATCTTTACGGGGGCCTGGGACACCTGCCGGGAGCAACGGCCAGGCGGGTAAATCGGACGCCTGTGCCGCGGCTGCATCGGGGCCGCTGGCAAAGGTGGCGTGGTTTCGAACTGGCTAATGCGCCGTTCGATACGTGTTACTTTGAGGATGACGACCCCACCCCGAAACCGTTGGGGGTTTATCAAATGGACGGTCTTTTTCAGCTTGCCATGCGCGAACTGGCGGCGTGCGCTGATCTGGGGAAACCTTTTTGTTGCGTGCTGTCTGTGGAGCCGCCGCATTTTCCGCTGGAGGCGCCCCGGCCGCTGGAAGAGCGTTGGCACAACCGTGTTTTGCAGCTTCCTCCAAACTATCTGTTTCGGGACGCACGGCCGTCGCCGGCGCGGAAGCTTGCCGAAGCGGACCGCGAAGAATCCCTGCGCCGTCGGCGTTTGTACTACGCGATGGTCGAGAACCTCGATGAGAATGTAGGGCGCCTGCCGGAATTCCTGGAACGTTCTGGTTTAGCTCGCAATACGGTGGTAATGTTCCTGTCGGACCACGGCGAGATGGGCGGCGCTCACAGCGAGCGCAACACCCTGAAAGAGCATCCCTACGAGGAATCCACGGGAATTCCGTTAATTGTTCGCATGCCGGGTTTGAATCAGCGAGCCGGAACGGTCGTCGCTGAACCGGTGACTACGGAGGACTTGTGGCCGACGTGCTTGGCACTGGCGGACCTGCCGGTCCCCGCGGGCAAACCTGGCCGGGATTTAACGCCGTTGATCCGCGGCGAGCGTGCGCGGTTGGATCGCGAAGGCGTTTTGCTGGAGTTCGTTCACGATCTGCGTACCGACACAGCGATGTGCCCCTATCATGCCGTGCACTGGCGGGGATTCGTAGGGCGGCGGTTCAAGTATACCGTACTGGGAGGCGTTGAAGAGGGAGGCCATCCGTGGCAGTTGTTTGATCTTGAAAACGACCCGTGGGAAATGCGCAACTTGTTGGAAGAGCCGGGTTGGCAGGATACGGCGGCCGCTTTTCATCGGCTTTTGCGGGAGCGGCTGATCGCCACGGTCGATTACTACGCGCTGGCGCCGGCGTTTGGTTGTGAGGGATTGAACGTGGGCGGCTAGTACAGGACATGGGACCGGGACGCGGCAGAGACGGGAACGTCCGCAGGGCGGTCTTGCCGTAATAGTGAGTTCACTTAGGTCAGGGCAAAGTCAGGCGATAAGCGCTGAGTAGAAAGGAAATTGACATGTTGAAGGGCGGTATCATCGGTTTTGGAACGTCGGGGCGAGAATTCACTGAGTACATCAACCAGCACTGTCAGCGCGCCCGCATTGTGGCGGCGTGCAACCGGGGTCAGGCCAACCTCGACGTGGCGATCAAGGAGTACGGCCTGCGCGGGACGCATTCCGTGGAAGAACTGTGCTCGTGGGATCTGGATTTTGTGATGGTGGTTTCCACGAGCTATGCCCACTGCGCGCAAGTGCTTGAGGCAGCCAAACATGGACTCCATATTTTCTGCGAGAAACCCATAGCGCTGAATCTGGCGGACGCGCGCAGGATGATTGAAGCCGTCGAGAAGGCGGGGGTCGTCAGCGTGGTCAACTACTCTTTGCGGTATACGGAGAGGATCAAGGCCTTGCGGCGTTTTATCGAGCAAGGCGATCTGGGCGAGATTTTATCGTTTGCTTATTACCATGGCCGGGCATTCGGTTTGAGCTCGGGGGGAGCATGGCATCGAACGGTGCAGGAACCGGAAGAATCCGGTGGATGGATTATCCACCACACCTGCCACCAGCTCGACCTGCTTTACTACCTTTTCGGCGAATTCAAGGAAGTTTATTGCAACACCCGCACGACGGTTGCTGGCAAGGATTCGGAAGAAATTGTCTTCGGCAGCGGCCGCATGAAAAACGGGGTTATCTTCCAGATTTCTGATGCTCTGCCGAAAGTCCGCTATGACCACATGGTAGTCACCGGTACCAAGGCTTCGTATGTCTGGCAGAATGTAGATCACTTCGCGTTCGACCGTGTGCGCGAGGAACGCTGTGCGGCCGATAACGTTTTCGGGTTCAATTACGGATGGTATACCTCGCGGGGCGCCGAACGGCCCAGCGTGGAGCACTTTTTGGACTGCATAGAAGGAAAAGCCAAACCCCTGGCTGATCTGCGAAGCGCCTATGAGTCATTGCGCGCCGCCGTGGCCATGAAACAATCCGCCAACACCGGCAAGGTGGTGGACATGGAAACATTCGAACGGTGAAACCGGCTGCCGTGTGCGGCCAATCGTAAAATCTGGGCTAAACGTGGGAAGCTGATCTGAGAACTTGCCTATGGAAAATACGCTTTGCGTCGGCGTGGCGCCGGCCGTGCAGGAACTGCGGGAATTTGCGCGGGTGGAGGTGGGCGCAGTCAACCGGGCTTTGGTTGTTGAGCGTTCAGCCTCTGGCAAAGCCATCAACGTGGCGCGGGTATTACGCCAACTAGGTGGAACGCCGCTCGTGCTGGGTTTCGCCGGCGGGGGTACGGGTCAGTTCCTCCGGCTCTGTCTGCGGCGCGAAGGAATAGCGCAAAGACTCACCCCTGCTCGGCGACCAACGCGGGTGTGTATTACAATTCTCGACCGGGCGAAAGGCACAGTCACAGAATTAGTCGAAGAAGCCCAGTTGCCGACTGCGGACGAATGGCGGCGGTTTTTCAGTGCAGTCGAGCGCGCCAGCCGCCGCGCGCGGCGCATTGTGATAGCAGGCGCCCTGATGCCGGGGGCGGAGCGCGAAGTTTACCGCCGGCTGACGCGGCTGGGTCCGCCGGTATTGGTCGACTCGCAGGGCGAGCCGGTGTTACGTGCTCTGGCTGGTCGTCCTTTCATCGTGAAAATGAATGTCAGCGAGCTGGAAAGGACTTTAGGGCGGCGGTATGTCCATCCCCGCGCCGTGGTTGCTGGCGCCCGCGAACTCCTGAAGCAAGGGGCGCAACATGCGGTCGTTACTGACGGTCCCCGAGGAGCGTGGTTGATCAGCCTTGATATGGTCTGGCATTATCGCCCCCCGCGCATTACGCCTGTCAACCCGATCGGCAGCGGCGACGCCATGACGGCCGGTATCTGTCGAGCTCTCGATCGTGGGGTTTCGTTGCCGGACGCAGTTCGCTGCGGCGTTGCCTGCGGAGCCGCCAATGCGCTGACACGCGTGGCTGGGAGCGTGCGATTGTCGGATGTGCGGCGTCTGGAGCAGGATGTTTGCGTGCGCTCGCACAAGCACAATTGAACGTGCATTTTGCGCTTAGATGAAGCGGAGAAATCAACGTTGCCCCTGGTTTTGCTCGGGTAGAACGTTGCTGCCCATTGGCAATGTTTAACCGAAATTTTGCGTTTGAGAAATGGCCGGTTCGAATAAAATGTGGCCAACATGGAGCTGGAAATACGAATAGCTTGAAGAACAACCACAAAAGAGTGACTGCCGGGGGAGAACAATAGAAGCCAGCAGAGGCAAAAAGGGGAAATGATACATGGGCATTAAGTTTCCGTCGGAACGTTGGGCAAAGATTCGGGAGAACAGCCGTCAATGGTGGAACGGAGAACTGAAAAGACCGCTGGTTCAAGTTATCCTGACGGGGTGCGACCCGGGCCGGCCCGAACCGAAGCTGCCGTACTACGCATTTCAGTCCAGTTACGATTTCTCGGTGCCGGTGGAGGTTATCGTAGACCGTTTGGACTATGAGCTGTCGTGCCGCGAATATTTGGGTGATGCCTTCCCGGCATTTTGGCCGAACTTCGGTGCCGGTATCATGGTTGGATTCTTAGGCGCAGAAGTCATCCCGCGTCTCGACACGACGTGGTTTCATCCGGCGCAACCGGTTGACATCCGAGACTTGCGCTTCGAATACGATCCGAACAACCCCTGGCTGCAACGCGTGAAGGCTCTCATGCAGGCGACGGCCGACCGCTGGCAGGGACAGGTCCAGATCGGTATGACCGACCTGGGAGGCAACCTCGACATTCTCTTCTCTTTCCGGCCCAATGAACAATTACTTTTTGATCTCTATGACCACCCCGACGAAGTCCGGCGGCTGACGTGGGAGATCCACGATTTGTGGTGGCGATACTTCACGGAATTGGATGCCATTGTCCATCCGACTAATCCCGGCTACACCGCCTGGGCTCAGATCTTCTCCGAGACGCCCTGCTATATGCTGCAGTGCGACTTCTGCTACATGATCGGCCCGGAAATGTTTGACGAGTTTGTGAAACCCGAACTGCAAGCATCCTGTCGGCGGCTCGATCATGCCTTCTATCATCTCGACGGTCGTGGCCAACTTCCTCATCTGGACTCTTTACTGAGCATCAAAGAACTCAAGGGTATCCAAATGGGTACCGGGAGTCGGAGCCAAGCCGCAATGTGAATGGCCGGAGGTTTATCTGAAAATACGCTCTGCAGGCAAGTTAGTCCAAGTTTTCGGAGACAGTGGCTCTGACGGGACGGATCTGAGCTTCGAATGGCTTGACACGTTGGTTGAGCAGCTCGGGAGCGGAGACGGAATTGTCATGCTTGGCGCCGCGGTTCCTGTCGAACGGAAAAGCGAGGCCATCAGATTTTTCGAGAAATACGGCATTGAACCGTGATTACTTAACAAAGAGGGCCTCGCTCGGGCGCGCGGGGTAGCCTGGGAGCGCTGAGGGCTGTGTCAGGGTGAGACTGGTGCAGAAGCATGTGCCCACGCCCTGGAAGCATCGCGGGGAGACCTGGGCGGATATCATGGAGGGAGGAGCAGAACATGGGCGAACACGTGCGGGAACAGAGGAGAGTCTGTCGGAATCCCATCCTGCCGGGATTCTATCCTGATCCTTCTCTTTGTCGGGTGGGCGATGATTATTACCTGGTCACTTCGACCTTCGAGTATTTTCCGGGCCTGCCCATTTTTCACAGCCGCGATCTGGTTCACTGGCAACAGATTGGCCATGTGTTGGATCGTCCCTCGCAACTCGATTTGGACGGCATCGCGCCTTCAGCCGGACTCTATGCGCCGACCATTCGTCAGCACGAGGGAACCTTTTATGTCATCAACACGCTGGTGGGCGGCAAGCGCAAAGCGATGGCCAACTTTGTAGTCACGGCGCGTGATCCGGCGGGTCCTTGGTCCGATCCGTACTGGATTGAAAATGCGCCCGGGATTGATCCTTCCTTGTTTTTTGACGACGACGGGCGTGTCTGGTACACCGGAAATCGCGCGCCGCCGGGCGGCAGACAATATGTGGGGCAGTGTGAAATCTGGGTGCAGGAGTTAGACCTGGAAACGATGCGGCTCAAAGGTGACCCCGTGGTAATTTGGGAGGGAGCGTTGCGCGGGTGCGAGTGGGCTGAGGCTCCGCACTTGTACAAGATCAACGGATTGTATTACCTGATGATCGCGGAAGGGGGCACCGGTTTTGAGCATGCTGTGACGATTGCCCGCAGCCGCGAGGTCACGGGGCCCTACTACGGCAATCCCCGCAACCCCATCCTGACACACCGGCACCTTGGGCGGGGATACCCGATTACAGGCACGGGGCATGCCGATCTGGTGCAGACCCAGAAAGGCGAGTGGTGGATGGTGTTACTGGCCATGCGGCCGTACGGGGGCTACTTCTACAATCTGGGACGCGAAACGTTTCTTGCGCCCGTGCGCTGGGAAAAAGACGGCTGGCCTACGGTTTGTCCCGGCCTGGGTCATGTGCCCTGGGAATTTCCGGCCCCGGATCTTCCGGACCGTCCCTGGCCGTCACAACCGGCGTGCGACTCCTTTGAGGGCCGCCGTCTGGCGTTCTGCTGGAATTTTATTCGTACGCCGCGCGAGCCTTTCTGGAGCTTGGATGAGCGGCCCGGGTATTTGCGGTTAAGGTTGCGGCCCGAGACCATTGCCGAACGGTGCAACCCCAGTTTTGTCGGGCGGCGGCAGCAACACATTGACTGTGATGTCCGCGTGGCCATGGACTTCACGCCGGCCGGCCCGAACGAATGCGCCGGCGTCGTGGCGCTCCAGAGTTGCGATTTTCACTATCGGTTGGTGTTGACAAGAACGCCCGGGGGACGGAGCGTAGTGCGCCTTGTAAAGCGTGCGCGTGGTGAGGAGACCTTGGTTGCCGAGCGGCCCGCGGAGGCGGGACGGGTTTACTTCAAGATTGAGGCTCGGCGCCAGGACTACAGTTTCTTTTACAGTTGTGGCGAACCCGAGAAGTGGCAGGATATGGGGGGGTGCATGGACGGCCGAATTTTGAGTACGCCAGTGGCGGGGGGTTTTGTGGGCACTTATTTTGGCATGTATGCCAGCAGCCAGGGACTCGCAAGCACCAACGTTGCAGATTTCGACTGGTTTGAGTATCGAGGCTATGACTGTCCGGCTGGCGAATCAGTCGGCCACGATGGCAGCAGCAGTGCGGCTATGTTGCCGTGATTGGAGGCCGGCATGAAAGTGATCGGGATCAGCAGCAGCCCGCGGGGAGATATAAGCAGGACACTCTGGTTGCTCAAGAGCGTGCTCAATGGAGCACGACATGGCGGCGCGGACGTTGATTTGGTTGATGTGTGCCGGTTGAAAATTGAGTACTGCAAGGCCTGCGACGTCTGCCATCGGACAGGCAGTTGTGTGCACCACGACGATATGGCCGGTTTGCGGGCGAAAATCCTCGGCGCCGACGGCATAGTACTGGCATCACCTGACTATTTTCACGGGATTTCGGCCCAACTCAAAACTGTGATCGACCGAATGTCGGACTTTGCGCATTGCCAGCTTTTGGCCGGCAAATACGCTGGCAGCGTCGCCACCTCGGGAGGGCCGGGCGGCGCCGAGGTTGCCGATTATCTGAGTAAAATTCTTCTCGGCTTCGGGGCGTTCGTGGTCGGGAGCGTAACGGGCGAGCCGGCCAAAGGCCCGGCGGCCATGAAAGAAGCGGAGGGCAAGGCACTCCGTTTAGGCCGGGATTTGGCGGCGGCGATAACCAGCCGGCGGGTTGTTTCCGAACAGCAGGCCGAGCACGCACGGACGGCGGCGTATTTCCGACAGCTCGTGGAAAGCAATCGCGAGCGTTGGCCCCACGAGTACCAGGTTTGGTTGGAGCCAGAGACCCCGATAACCCACTACGGTCCGCGACAGGAGTCGCCCCGCAAAATCCCACCTAAGTGACGCTGATGATGTGCTGGTGATGGGCATGCAGCGTGAGGAGGCGACGACGGGGTTTGAGATACCAAACTCCGGAGCGAGCGGACCACTACCGCCGCAATCACGATCACGCCGCCGGGCAGTGCCCAGCGCCCTGGCCTTTCACCTATGAAAAGAAAAGTCCAGAGGGGATTGAGCACTGGTTCTATGATCGGGATCATGACGGCCTGAAGGGCGCTCACACGGCGAATGGCCACGGCAAAGCAAGCATAAGACAGTCCAAGTTGAAAAACACCCAGCAAGCCGAGCCAAATCCAGTCTTCGGGCGGAGGCTTGGAATGTAAAATCCAAGGCATGCAAAGCAAAAAAGTTGCGCCATTGCCGATTATGATCGAGCCGAACGGACCGGAGTTTCTTTGACGGCGCAAGGTGAGGATCATCATGGCAAAAGCAACAGCGCTGAACAGGGCGACAATGTTTCCCCACATTCCCTGAGGGGTGAGTCGGTCGAGGAAAAAGAGAGCCATACCTCTAGCAGTGCAGCGAAGATGCTTAACCAATCCCAGGGCGTGGTGCGTTCCTTAACAAGGATTGAACTGAACAACGCCACGTAAATTGGCGCGGTATATTGCAATAGGATGGCGTTAGCGGCTGTAGTCATTTTAGTGGCGACCACAAATGAGATGACGGCGGCACTGTATATCAACCCGCCTAACAAATGGCTGGGGGACCAGGCAATAGGGCCGTAGCGGCGGGCCGCCAGACAGATGACGGGCAAAGCGATAAGACTGCGAATGCCGGCAATAGCCAGCGGATTCCAGTGAATGACTTTGATTAAAACACCGGCGAAACTCCAAAGCGTGGCGGTCGCCAGCAGCAGTGCGATCCCCGCACGCTGTTCGCGCTTGTTCTGTTGTTGGATGTAAATTTCCATTATTTCAAACTTACCGTAATTCCGGGGGCCTCGCCAAGCGGGACTCAACGGCGTTAGGGACTGACGGCACTTTCGGCGTTTTAGTCCACATATCGTTATGAAAAGTGCTCGGAAAGTAATGTTCCCCTGCGCGCAGTGCCTGGGGAAAACGTTACTGCACCTGGATGGGATTCAGCCCAGATTTTGCGTTAGAGAATTGGCAGGTATTTGTATCGTGCTGCGCACAAACAAGTTGAAATGCAATGCAGTTGCCCATCTTTTGCACCGAAATGTGAAAGCCACATCTGAAGAGAAAAGCAGCCGATTCTCAAAACCTTCGGGATTGTCGAAAACTGGCAATCTGCTGCGTGGCGGGAGGTTCGGAGTATGCGCATACACCTGCACCTCCCGCGCCTTGCATCTGGCCTGTTTGGGCCAATCGCAAAATCCGGGTTCGGTCGCGGGCAGAACGTTACTACAATTGAAAGCCGTTGATTGCGAGAATGCTTTCAGAAACTAACCTTGATTTTGCGACTGACCCTAGTGTGGCAGATGCGAGACGCAGGACGCGCAGCGCTATCTTGACACAGCCCGCTTCTAGTAACAAAGCACATGCCGCACTCGGGCAATCCCTCGCGGTTGGTAAAATAGGGGATAAAAGGTGTTTACCTTGGATGTGAAAGTTGTAGCATTCTCGACACGAACTGGCGCGGCCTTATCGGTGCGAGCGCAGGAGGAAAAGCATGGCTCAGGACTGGGATATCAAACCCCGCAGCGATGCCTGTCAAGGTTGCGGCGTGGGTTTTGCGGATCTACAGACGTACTATTCGGCGTTAGAATTTGGAGGTGAAGGTTATTTGCGCGCTGACTACTGCATGGAGTGTTGGCAGCAACTACAAGCCTCGGGTCGAACAGCTTACAGCAGGTGGCAGGGCGTGTTTCGCAAGCCGCAGCCCAGGCCCGAGCCCTTAAAAAAAGAGACAGCCGAATCGCTCCTGCGCCGGTTCATGGCGGGCAACGACGCGACGAAGATCAACCTGATCTACATTCTTACCATAATGCTTGAACGGAAACGGATATTGATTGAAAAGGCGGTTCAAGTAACGCCGGAAGGAAAATTAATCAGGATCTATGAGCATCGCCATACGGGTGAGACTTTTATGGTTACCGATCCGCGCTTGAGTTTTGAGCAAATCGAATCCGTGCAGCGAGAAGTGGCAGATCTGTTGGCCAGTCATAGAGATGAAAACCGACCGGCGATGGAAACGGAATCCATACCCGAGGGTACGCCTGCGCCCGGTGTTGCAGAGCCATAGTAGATGGAGAGCGTCAAGGTGCTGGACGTTAAGATATGCGGGGGACTCGTAATTGACGGTTCGGGAGCGCCGGGGCGTATTCAGGACGTGGGGATTCGCGGCGAGCAGATCGAGGTTTTAGGCGACTTGGAGACCGCCGAAGCAAAGGTGGTGATCGACGCTCGCGGATTGATTGTGGCACCGGGCTTTATTGACGCGCACTCCCATTCTGACGTCTTCCTGTTGATAGAACCAGCAGCGCCGAACAAGATCTTTCAGGGGGTTACCACTGAGGTGGTGGGTAACTGCGGAGTGTCCGCCGCACCCCTGGTGGGTGATTACCGTCTTCCGAGTGACTGGCGCGACAAGCCGCTTCCTGGTCAGTGGCGCACGCTGGCGGAATATCGGCGCGTGCTGGAGGCCCAGCGACCTGCGCCGAATGTTCTCTTCCTCGTGGGCCACAACACGCTGAGATCGGGGGTGATGGGACCTAGCGACCGGCCAGCGACCGAGCTGGAGCTGCGCAAGATGAAACGCCTGTTGCGTCAGACTCTCGAGGAGGGTGCTTGTGGCCTCAGCACAGGACTGGTCTATCCTCCCGGCATGTTTGCGGACCGGCGGGAGTTCACGGAGCTGGCGGCGACGGTAGCGCGAGTGCGAGGCATCTACGCCAGCCATATGCGCAGCGAGGGCGCCCAGTTGTTGGATGCGCTCAAAGAAACGATCAGTGTTGGGCGTTCGGCGGGGGTGCGCGTGCAGATTTCTCACCTGAAAACGGCAGGCCGCGCGCACTGGGGGCTGTTGGATGACGCTCTAGAGTTGATTCGCAAGGCTCGGTCCGGAGGAGTGGAAGTGGCCGCCGACAGCTATCCCTACACCTGCAGTTGGACAGATCTTGACGTCATCTTTCCCCGTTGGGCGCACGACGGTGGCGCTGCTGCCACTTTGGCGCGGTTGAAAAATCCTGCCGAAAGGGAGCGGTTAAGGAAGGAGCTGTTGGCAACCAGGGCCGATGAAGATTGGCAGGCCGTCATCATCGCGTCCACCCGGCATCCTGACAACCGACGTTTTCATGGCCGTCCGTTGGTGGAAGTGGCCGCGGAACTGGGGCTTGAGCCTGTGGACGCGGTGTTACATCTGGCGGAGACGGATGCGTTGAAAACTTCGGCTTTTTTCTTCGGGATGTGCGAGGCAAATCTGCGCAGGATTCTCGCGGAACCATATGTCATGATCGGCTCGGACGCATCCGTGCGGGCGCTTGACGGTCCGTTGAGCCAGGACTATCCCCATCCGCGCGCGTTTGGAACATTTCCGCGTTTTTTGCGCATGGTTCTGGAGGGTAAATTGTCCATCACCATCGAGGAAGCCGTCAGAAAGATGACCGGTTTGCCTGCCGTCCACTTTCGTCTCAAGGATCGAGGGGTGCTTGCCAGAACGATGAAGGCGGATGTTGTGATCTTTGATCCGTCCGCAATTCGAGACACGGCGACCTATGAAGAACCTCGGCAATTGGCGACAGGGGTGCGGGCGGTGCTCGTGAATGGTGTGTTGACAATGCTCGACGGCAAGCTGACTGGCCAGCGGGGAGGCCGCTTCTTAGAGATTTAGACCGGTACTGCTGACAATCTGCATAGCGAAGTTGCCTGTGGGTGCCATTTGTGTTATACACGAAAGGGTATGCGCTGGTCGAATCACACGAGGACCGGGGCACAACGGAAGGTTGCGGGTTTCAAAGCCATAGGCGGGAGTTGGAAAATTGGTGTTTGAGGCAGAGTTACTTCTTGAAAACAGCGCCAAAATTTGTCTCCGGCACTAGACTGATGGTGACTTTGGCTCTGCTCGGAGCGGGAGTCGGTTCGGCTGGTTGTGGTCAAAAGAAAGTTTCGCCCAAGCCAGGTTTTGCGACTGGGTCGGCCTACCTCGATCAGGGGCTCGAAGCGCTCCAACGCAATGAATACCATCGCGCTATTCGTCTGCTGGCGACCGCGGCCCGCAATCATCCCGACAACGCCACGGCGTTTTGCAATCTGGGCATTGCCTACTGGAAGATAGGGGAAAAAGACAAAGCTATAGAGTCCCTTAGGATCGCGGCCGATCTCGAGAATACAAGCAGTCTTCCGCTCGAGTTTCTGGCGCAGGTGCTTATGGGTGCAAAACGGTGGCAGGAGGCTGCGGAGGCATTGGAGCGGGCCAATCAGATTTGTCCTGAAACGCCGCGGATTTTGACAGCGATGGCGGTGGCAGCCTTCAAGCGGGGAGATCCAAAAGAGGCGGTGGCGTTGCTGCAGAAGGCCGCAGCCATTGCCCCTGGCTATGCTCCGGCGCTGTACAATCTCGGGGTGGTATATCGTGACTATTTCCACAATCTGGCCGAGGCTCAGAAGTGGTTCGACAAATTTGTGGCGGCGGCTCCGAATTCACCGCGTGCGGAGGTCCTGAAGACAACGGGAAAGGTCTCACTTCAAGCGGCTGGCTCTAGAATGGCCGGTGCTGTTGCGCCAGCCATCTCGACTGGTGGTTCCGCGCCGGGGAGTCCGCCAGCCGCTGGTGCGACGGAAAAAAGGTCGGGAGTGCAGACGGCCCAGACGGGCGGGTCTGCGGCCGTGAAGCCCATCGACCCGCTGGTGCGGCAAGCGCGCGCAGCGGTAGCGCGCGATGCTTTGGACGAGGCCCTCGTAATTCTGAGCGAAGCCGTACGCAAGAATCCTCAGAATCGTGATGCTCTCTGGGAACTTGCGGTGCTTTACGAGCGCCAGTTAGGCAGGCCGGACAAAGCGGCCCAGACCTACCAGAAATTTCGTGAACGTTTTCCAGATGATCCTCGCGTTCAGCAAATCCCGCCGGCTGGAATCAAGACGGGTACATAGCGCTTGTAAAAGTCTGCCGGCTTGTCGCTGGTGCCGCGCACTGATGCAGCGGACTTGATATACAATGCGGATCCGATAATGAACCAGGTGATCATTCCCAGTTTGCTGGATGTTTTGGCAATTAGTCTGGTTTGTCTTATGACGGTCCGAGGTTATTTGCGGGGACTTTCCGGGGAACTGGCACAGCTTGTAAGCCTCGGGGTCGCTTTTTTCTTGGGGATCCGGTACTTCACGCCGATTGCAAATTGGATGGTGATCCATACCCGCCTGAATCTGGAGTCAGCGCGTGTCGTTGGCTTTGTGGCCACGGTGCTTAGCGCGTTTCTGGTTATGCATGTGCTGCGGCGACTGCTGGGTGTTTTCATGAAGATTGTGTTCGAGGATAAATTCGACCGGGTGGGAGGTCTGGTGGCGGGGTTTTTACGGGGCTGTGTGCTGCTAATCATTGTTTTTTTGGCCATGAATCTCTGGCCGCATCCCTATCTTAATCGAAAGTTTGGAACAGAGTCGGTCATCGGTTCTTTCTTGATGCGCAGCCTGTCATCTCTATGCAGCCACGCGGGTGCGGCTGAGCCGCTGGCAGCCGAGGAATAACCGAGCCTTGGTTGCGCACACCTCATCAACGTTTCAGAGTGCAATAATCCCAGATTTTGCGATTGGCCAAAACAGGCAAGATGCAAGGCGCGGGAGGTGCAGGTGTATGCGCATACTGCAAACCGCCCGCAACGCAGCAGATTGCCTGTTTCCGACACTCCCGAAGGGTTTGAGAATTGGCTGCTTTTCTCTTCAGAAGTGGCTTTCACATTTCGGTGCAAAAGATGGGCAACTGCATTGCATTTCAACTTGTTTGCGCGCAGCACGATACAAATACCTGCCAATTCTCAAACGCAAAATCTGGGTTTAAACAAGCGGGGACCCGGGTCGATGACGGAACCACGGTTGCATGCCGCAAATGATGCTTGTAGAGTATAAGAAGCAGGTGAGACTGTTCGGTTGAGTGGCGGAGCTCCCCAGACGCCGCCGGATTGAATAAAAGCGTTTCGCAGTATGGCACGTATTGTTTCCAAGCGATTGCTGGATGAGATTCGTTTTCAAAACGATATCGTCCAGGTAATTGGCACGTACATCAACCTTCAACGGGCCGGTTCCGGCTTCAAGGCTTTGTGTCCGTTTCACAAAGAGAAGACTCCGTCTTTCCATGTGCATCCGCAGCGGCAGCTGTTTCACTGTTTTGGCTGTGGGGCTGGCGGAGATGTGTTTCGATTTGTCATGCAGTACGAAAACGTGGATTTCATGACTGCCGTGCGGATGCTGGCGCAGCGCGCGGGTGTGGCTTTGGAGTTTGACGAAGCCGAAGAAGGGAAAGGAATTGACAAGGCGCGGCTTTATGAACTCCACGCCGAGGTAGCGGCCTTCTATCGCCAGACGCTGATGACGAGCCGCGAGGCTCAGGCAGCCCGGCATTATCTTGAGAAACGGGCGCTGGATACGGAGATAACCGCAGAATTCGGGATTGGGTATGCGCCTAACCGCTGGGATACCCTGGTCGAGTGGGCACGGCGTCGAGAATATCCGTTGGAACTGTTGGAATTGGGCGGTCTGGTTCTTCAAAAAACCGGCGCCGGCCCGCGCAGTTACTACGACCGCTTTCGCAACCGGTTGATGTTTCCAATAGCTGACGAGCAGGGACGGGTAATCGGTTTCAGCGGTCGGTTGCTCGAAGACGATCCGGAAGCGGCAAAATACGTAAACAGCCCCGAAACACCGCTTTTCAAAAAAAGCCGGGTTCTTTTCGCGCTGGACAAGGCGCGCAAGCACATCGTGGAAACGCGGGAAGCTGTTCTCTGCGAAGGGCAGATCGACGTGATTCGATGCCATCAGGCTGGGTGCCGGTGGGCGGTGGCTTCGCAAGGAACTGCGCTGACGGAAGATCACGTCCACATATTGCGACGCTATGCCGACAGCGTGTGTCTTGTTTTCGATCCTGACCGGGCCGGACAGGATGCGGTGACCCGTGTAGCTGGGCTTTTTCTTGAAGCCGGCATGGCGGTGCGTGTGGCGGCTCTTCCTCCGAAGGAGGACCCGGACGTTTTCATTCGCCGCAGGGGGCCGGAGGCGTTTCGTAAGCTTCTGAAGTGCGCCGGTTCTGTGGTGGCTTTTCAAATCGAAACGCTTTCGCAACGGGAGAACATCAAGAGCGAGGTGGGCATGATGCGGGTTGCGCGAGCCGCCCTGGCGACGATTGCGCGGAGTCCGAACGCCGTGCAGCGTGCTCAACTGGTACAGGAAGCGGCCGGCAAACTGGGGCTGCCGGCATCGGCGTTGCATGATGATTTGCGACGTCTTATACGGCAGACGATGCGGCAGACCAGACCTGGTCAGAAAACCGAAGAAGCCGCTGCTGTTTCCCCGCCCGCGGCGCATCCGCCTGATGAAGTGGCCCTGTGCGAGCATCTGGCGCACATGCAGGATGCGCCGGAACTTGCCGAACTGGTCACAAAGTATTTGCCGTTGGATTTGATCAGCGACGTCGTTTGCCGCGAATTGGTGCGGGTTTACCTGGAGGCTTTCTCCTCGGGCGGTGAACTTCTTGATGTGTTGCGATCTCGCGAGGATCTATCGGGAGAGCTTCAACGGTTGGCAGCACAGGTGGAGTTGGCACCCACCAAGGTCGGAGGGCGGGAATTTTCGCGAGTGGATGCCGTCAAGGATTTGATCCTGCGGTTGTGGCAGCGCAAGTTCGAGCATGAGCGGGAAGAACTTATGCGGGCCGCTCCTGCGGACGCCTCCGCCGAATCCCGGCGTCAGGAAATTACGAGTCATCTCCATCATCTCCGAAAGCGTAAGTGGGAAGAGGCGGTGCCGATCATTGAAATCGAAATGCCGGAGTAATCCGGATGTTTCAGCCCGGATTTTGCGGGGCCCCGAGGGCGGCGAAGGCGCGGCGCGGCGGGCTGCGTGAGACTGGACAAAATCAGAGGTCAAGCGGTGAGTGCCAGTTGGGCGAGCGTAGCGTCAGCCACTTCGTCCACCGAAATGGCTTTCAGGCAGAGATTATCCCGGCAGGGAGACTTTTTGTTGTTGTATACGGAAATGCACGGCGAACAGGCGAATCCCGCGTAAAGACACCGGACGTGTTTGCCGAGCGGCGCATAAAGGCGGGGACTTTCGGGCCCGAAAAGCACGACGGTGGGCAGATTCACAAGCGCGGCGAAATGCGCGGGGCCGCTGTCGTTGGTTACCAGTACCGACGCTAAGGAATACAGGGCCAGTAGTTCCTCGAAACTGGTTTTGCCGGCCAGGTTGAAGCAGCGCCGGTCATTGACGAGTCTGACTAGACGAGCGGTCGTTTCAGCTTCTGAGGATGTGCCGGTCATGGCGATCCAGAGGTTGGGGCGGGCGGACAGAAGCCGGGAGCACAGAGCGACAAATGACTCGAGGGGCCATTTACGCAAAGGGAAGACGTCGGACGCGTTCGGATTGACTAAGATCAGTTTCATGGTCGGGGGGGAAGGTTCCCACCCCTGCGACTGCAATTTATTGCGGACAGACGCGAGGGCGTTCGGCTGCGGCTGATACTGCGGCAGCCGGATTTCTTCGGACGTGACAGGTCCTTTGTAGAGCACGTCACCTTGGAAATCTTGTTCAAGCGCCTTTATCAGCGCCATAAAAGCCAGGCTGAGGTGGAGTTGCGAAGGAGTAAATGACGGGATGCGTCAACAGTTGTCCGCGGTTGAGTCCTTCCACCGTGAAGCGGTGAAAGCCGACTCGATTACCGCGGCAGATCAAAAAAGCTAACGCGGCAGAAAATCGGCTGAAAGGATCCGTTTCGATGACCGTGTCAATGTGGGCGCGCCACAATTTGATCAGTGCCCGGAGACCGGTTGAAAGCAGTCGCGAAAAGGAGGAGGTGTCCACCTGCAGCACCCGCTCGGCTGGTGCCAGACCCAGCGCGGTGACTATTGGAAAGTTCTCCGTAAACACAAGGAAGAAAACTTTTGCCTCCGGGAAGCGGCGTTGCAATGCGATAACGGCTGGGATTAGGCAGGTACATCGTGACCCACCCTCCGAGGGGTTGCGAGTGGTGACAGAGAAGCGGATAGAAGCGATCAGGGGCCACCTCCGGAGGTGGCCCCTGATCGGCCGCGACGATAT
>Ga0209101_1001310_pt1 | contig 18611 bp, 9 predicted proteins | sample ConPoolayeCmetaG_FD_185481 | JGI IMG/M metagenome (GOLD analysis project Ga0209101, IMG submission 185481) | Hot spring microbial mat communities from California, USA to study Microbial Dark Matter (Phase II) - Cone Pool mat layer C metaG... ...
CTTGTAGACCGGGGCTTGGAGCGGCTCCTCGCGCTGTGGCCAGATTTCCACCGGACCGGTGTGGTCCGTCCCCAAGGCCCATTGAATCTGATCCAAGCCGTGCGAGCCGTTGCCCGTCATCTCTCCGCCTGAATACGGGAAAAACGAGATCCATCCCGGATTGCCGCGTGGGGCGTGGATGTCGGCGTGATAGGCCCGAAGCTCGGTCTGGCCGCACCACACATCCCAAAGCAGTCCCTTGGGCACGGCTTGAGGGGGCAAGTCGCAGTGCCAAGGGCTGGGATAGTTGTGGGCCACGACGCTTTGAATTTTTCCGATCACGCCTGCGCGGACGAGTTGGCACCCCAACCGGTGATGCTTCATCGAACGTCGTTGGCTGCCGGTCTGGAACACCCGCTGATATTTCCGCGCCGCCTGGACCATGGCTCGGCCCTCGCGCACGGTGAGACTAAGCGGTTTTTCGGTGTAAACGTCCTTGCCCGCCTGGCAGGCGTGGATGCTGGGCAGTGCGTGCCAGTGATCGGGAGTGGCCACGATCACGGCGTCGATGTCTTTGGCTTCCAAGAGCTTGCGATAGTCGGCATAGGTCCGGCATTTTTTGGCCGCCGCCACCGCCTCCGCCCGCAACACATTGACGTCGCAAACCGCCACGATGCGGCCCTCCTTGGGCAGGCCCAAAAGCTGCAAACCGCGGCGGCCCACGCCGATGTAGCCAATGCCGATCCGCTCGTTCGCCCCAGGATTTCCGTCCAGCGCGATCGCGCTGGCGGGCACGTACCACGGCAGACTCAAGGCCGCGGCGCCGCGACGGAAAAACGTCCGTCGGGAGACTCGGTGATACTCTTGCATGGCCGCTGTCCTCCAGGACACGGTGATCTTCTGCCGAGAACGCACAACCGCGACTTTCGCCACCCCGGCGCCACACCTTGGCGCGATGGAAAGCCGATGCACTAGCGAGTCCCGGGTATGTACACCACCCGCGGAGGCGAGTATACTGCCGACTTGAGTCCGGTGTCCACAGGTTGGTCCGCCGGGGGTTTGGTGGGGATTGGGTCGGGGGCATCCGTTATGCCCCGCGGCCGTTGTAAAGAAGGAGAGTTGTCTTGGGTAAGAGGTTGTATGTGGGGAACCTGCCCTACGGCGTGACCAACTCCGAATTGGAGCAAGTGTTCGCGGCCTTCGGGTCGGTCGAGAGCGCCCAGGTTGTCACGGATCGAGAGACGGGCCGTAGCAAGGGGTTTGCCTTCGTGGAAATGGCCACGGACGACCAGGCACAGGCAGCCATTAAAGGGCTTGACGGAAAAGACTTGAGTGGTCGCCCACTGACGGTCAACGAGGCCCGTCCGCGCGAGGATCGGCCCAGCGGTCGCGGAGGTGGCGGACGCCAGGGCGGCTACGGCGGTGGCGGACGCCGATACTAAGAACCTACCTCAAATATCCCCTTCCCCTCCGGCAGAGGGTTAGGGCGAGTATTGGGATCGGCCTGACAAGCACTCTGCGTCTGGCCACCCTCATCCGCGGCTCTTTCCCCGTCAGCGGGAGAGGGTACGTTGTGGAATATGCTCCAACGAGGCGGGACAAAACAACTTGGTCGCCAAATAAGCCCACGGGTTGCAACCCGTGGGCTTTTGCAACCCGTGGGCTTTTGCAACCCGTGGGCTTGGTCGAGCGAAGATTGTTCACTTCATTGATTGTTCACTTCATTTCGTCCTAGCGTCTCAACCGCCGCGCGGGGAAACGTCGCTTCGGGGGCGAGTTCCGCTCCCACGGCATGACCGCACGATCATTCCCGGTGGATGTCTAGCCTTGTCGCCATGTCGTCCAGGCCTTTCTGAGGACCACGGGCACGGTATGGGCGATCAGCGAAAACCAGTTCCTGAATGGCGGGCGATAGTTGGAAGCCGCCACCATGGCGATAGCGCCCGGCTGCGGACATGCCACGGCGCACAGCCCGCAGCCTATGCATCGCGCCAACGAATGTTCGCGCGTCTTGTCTTGCAACCCGATCGTGATCGCCCCCATGGGGCAGGCTGCCGCGCATTTGCCGCAAAAGTTGCAGTGGTCGGCGTGGAACTGGGGGAGGAAATGGGGTGGCGCGACCAGGCTCGGCGCATTGAACTCGCTCATCGTCCGCATCGCCTTGCAACAGCAGCCGCAACATGAACACGACACCTGGCCGGGGGCCGAATCGACGTTCAACACGAAGCTGACCAATCCGTGGGCTTCCGCCTCGCGCTTCGCCTCGAGCACGTCGCGTCGGCTGGCTTTCTTCAGCCATCCCTCCCGGATGCCTTGAATTGCCCAGTCCCCCATGACGGTGCAGTTGCCCAATGGCTTCCCGCAACCATGTCCCAAGGCCGCCATCGTCGTCCGGCACTGGCACTGCCCGATCCCAAACACCTTGTACCGGTCGAGGACCGATTCCATGTGATCCGACGGGATCGCCATGGGATGGGCGTCGGCCACGCGCGACACGGGAAGGTAGCGGATGGTCCGCGTGGGGCGCTGGCTGAAAGTCGCCGTGTAGCCAGTCTCGTATAGCGATTCGACGAGTTCCACGAATTTGCGGTGCCAGTCCGAGAGGCTTTCGGGCGTCTCGCTGACGAGGACCATCTCGAAAATGCCGGGCATGATCGCCAGGAGCTGGTAACGTCGCTGGCCATCGGAGCCGGTCGAACCGATAACCCGCTTTTGCAATGCCAAGCGATTGAGGATTTCTTCGACTTCCTCGACGGGCCGGCGCTCTCGCCTGGCCACCTGTCTTGCCGACTTGCTTCGCAAAGGCGCCAGGTGGCGCACCACGGACGCCTCTTCTTCGGTAAACAGGTGTTGCACGAGGGCCATGAGTTCATCGCAGATGGGCGGCCCAAACAGCAGGGGGCTGGAAAGCCGTCGGGCAACATCGCGATGGGCAGCGGCGACGTGCGGATAATCCTCCAGCCTGCGGACCCGCGCGGCACACGGCCGCGGCACGACCGGTCCAATAATCCCCCGATGAACCTCGATAATTCGCCGTGGACCGGATGGTTCCGTCATGAAACCCTCGTGTACCATGAAAGCCTCTTCTGCCCCGCAAAAGCCGAAGTGGAACGGTCTTGCCGACCAAGCCAGCTCCTGCTCGTACCCACATGCCCCAAAACCAACAGGAACGAGCAACCTGCATCTTCCCAGTGTAGCGTTTGCCTGACGGGTTTGGCCAGGACGGCTCGAACAAGCAGGCCGTGGGGCCTGTTCTCGTGCTTGGATAAATGGGCGGACAGCGGCCACACGGGCCAGTGGGTCGAGTGGGTGAAGTTAGCGTTGCCTTACCATGACACGGAAGATGAAGCGTCCAACGCCCGTTGCGGACTGGGGCTTGCGACGAACAAACGGCGGTCCAAAACCCATCGTTCGCATGGAGCTGAAACGCATTGTCGCTCCCGCCCCGAGAAAATGGCGCGAAGGCTCCCCGGCATGGCGACAATTGACACGGTCAAGCAAAGAATTGAAACTGTTTGTCGTTCGTTTGCCACGGGCGATGCGGAACCGCGATTGCGAATCAAGCTGTAATTGTGAAAGGATGACCTGCCATGAAACGACACATGCCCCTCATGTTTCTGATCGCCATACCGTGGATCGCCGCTAGCGAGCGCACCGCGGAGGCGGCCGAGCCGAGGCCGAACATCCTCTTCATCTTTTCCGACGACCACGCCCAGCACGCCATTTCCTGTTATGGATCGAAGGTGAACCAGACGCCCCACCTCGACCGGTTGGCGGCCGCCGGGATGCGATTCACCCATTCCTTCGTCACCAACTCGATTTGCACTCCCAGCCGCGCCACGTTGTTGACGGGTCAATACTCGCACCGCAACGGCGTGCCGGTGTTCAACCGATTCGATGGGTCGCGCGACCACGTGGCCAAAAGGCTCCGCGCCGGCGGCTACCACACGGGCATGGTCGGCAAGTGGCACCTCGGTTCCGATCCCACCGGATTTGATCGCTGGATCGTCCTGCCTGGACAGGGGGAGTATTGGAATCCCGCCTTCCTCGTGCCAGGGGGCCGGCTGACGATCCAAGGGCACTGCACGGAGATCATAACCGAGTTGGGCATCCAGTGGCTCAACACCCGGCCTAAGGACAAGCCGTTCTTTCTCATGCTGCATCACAAGGCCCCCCACCGTTCCTGGGAGCCGGACGAGCGCAACATGGCCCTCTTCAAGGACAAGAGTTTTCCGGAACCGGAGACTTTTTGGGATGATTACGCGACACGTCCGGCGGCGCTGCCAGCGAACCAGCAAACCGTGGCCAAGGACCTGACCCGCCGCGACTTGAAGCTCCAGCCACCGCCTGGCCTTTCGCCCCGCGAACGGAATCAATGGCTCAACGAAAAGCCTTCCGAGGTCGAGGTCCTCGCGGCCGACGGCTCGAAAAAAACGCTCCACGGCAAGGAACTCATTCGCTGGAAGTACCAGCGCTACATGCAGGATTATCTGGCTTGCGTCCAGGGCGTGGACGACAGCGTGGGAAAGGTCCTCGACTATCTTGACCAAAGCGGGCTGGCCAAGAACACCGTCGTGTTCTACTCGAGCGACAACGGCTGGTACTTGGGCGATCTCGGCCTTTACGACAAACGCTTCATGTACGAGCCGGGGCTCCACGTGCCGCTGATTGTCCGCGGACCGGGCATCCAGGCCGGCGCCGTGGTGGCCTCGTTCGTGGTCAACATCGACCTGGCGCCCACGTTTCTCGATCTGGCTGGATTGCCCGTGCCCGACACGATGCAGGGACGCTCGCTCGTTCCGCTTTTGCACGGGAAAACCCCGGCGGACTGGCGAAGCTCGGTTTACTATCGCTACTACCACGATCCGGGCCATCACAACACCGCGGCCCACCTGGGCGTGCGCACGGCCACGCACAAGCTGATCTACTATTGGAAGAAGAACGCCTATGAAATGTTCGACCTCACGGTCGATCCAAACGAACAACACAATCTCCTCTACTCGCCCGAGGAAGCGAACAAGCCCGAGGTCGCCGCCAAATTCGCCGAGTTGAAGGCCGAAATCGCGCGGCTGCAAAAACAATATGAAGACGACGGCCGATACGCGGATCCCTCGACCTGGCCGCCGGGCAGCGCCGACGGCCCCTTCAACAACAAGAGACCACTGGGCGTGAAGACCGTGGCCGAGGCCATTGTGGCGTCCGCTGGCTGAGCGGTGAAGACCCGGACTGGTGCCTGCGGTGCCTCGGAGTGGGGGGCTGTCGCTCCGTTTTCAGACGCTCCCGTCCAAAAGCCTTTCAGGCGGCTTTAAACCATCCCACCAGGCGGTTTTGGGCTTGGAGACGCAGGAAATTGCCCCCAATCGAAGTGTTCTTTACAAGGCCAACCATTCAGCGAAGAAACGGGTCTTGACGTTTGTAACGAAGAAGTGGATTGGATTGATTGCGCATTCCGCGGAATTGATAAAAACTCGGGAACAAGACTAACCCTCATAGCGCCCCTAGTCGAAGCTGCTAGAATAGGATTTTCATCATCCTCTCCACCGCAAAGCGGCTAAGTTGCCTTGAGATGTTCCTTTGAGAATGCCGGAAGGCAAAGTTCGGCCCAATGGGGTGGCTCCCCAGGGGGATCAGCGATTATTATCTTGATTCCGCCGGGAAGAGGAAGACGAAAGGTTCACGGAGGGGTTTTCGATGCAGTGCTTTCGGCCGATACGGACCGGAATCGGTGCGTTCGTTTTCATCGCGGTCCTATCGTTTGGCGCCAGTTGGGCGCAATCGCCTGAGGAATCGCTTCGCGCCAGGCTCGGAGAGTTGAAGCAATGGCTCGCCGAGGGCAATGTGCTTGAGGCCTGGCGACCGCTCTTGCTCTTGGATCAACTCGATCGTGAAGTCGCCAAAGGTTCGTCGGCCGACCCCGCCGCGGCCGCGGAGGTCCTGGGTCGGTTTGGCGGCAATGACCCTGGCCTCGCGATGGAGCCTTTTGTTCGTGTCAGGCAAGCAATCCAGCACTGGCTCGGAACCTTGCCGCCGCCGTCGGCGTCCCTGCTTCCCGCCGCGGTCAGGGCCGCGAAACCGCTGTTCCAGCCCCGCACCCAAGTCGATCTGTCGGACGCGAAACAGGCCCTGAACGCGGCGTTGGAACGGTTGGAGGTCGCGCTGCGATCCGCCGCGCCGGGCGAACGGGATTGGCGCGAGTTCCTACGTCTGGAGGAGATCCGTCGCCAATTGGCCCGCGCCGAAGGCCCTGATTTGACCGCCCTGGACGCCGCCTATTTGCGTTTCGCCTCGGGCGAAGAGGGATTGGGACGCATTGCCTTCCTCGACGTGCGCAACGCGCTGCGGCAATACCTGTTGACTGCCCGAACCCTTAACAATCCCAAGGTGCGCCAGCAGTATGAAATCGTCCTCGAGGACCTTGCCAGCCGGTTGGAAAAGTACCTCCAGCAGCCCTCGGCGGAACTGGCCGAGGAAATCGATCTGCGTTTGGACTGGCTGACGGAGGCGGGTCAGGCGGGCTGGTTGGTGAAGGCAGTCACGGCCCAGCTTTCGCACCCCAACGTTTTCGTCGAAGTGTCGGCGGGCCTGATCGCGTCGCGCGTGGCCCAACCGGTCGATGAAGTGGGCCCGGTCCGTGATTGCATTCTGAAGACCGACATCCACGCCACCGGCCACACGAAGGGCGACTTGAACGTCGAACTCGCGCCCTCGGAGGACCAAGGACAGTTCGACCTGGTGTTCGAGGGCGACACGGCGACCGACAGCGTGGGCTATCGCGGTTCGTTCCAGATCTACGCCAATGGCAACACCCGCATCACGGCCCGGAAGAGAATTACCATCGACGCCGAAAAGATTTCCGCGGAGCCTGCCGTCTCGCAGGCCGACACGAACACGTCGATCCACGGGGTCAGCGCGCAGCGCGGCGGCTGCCTGGCCGCGTCGGTGGCCTGTCGCCGGGCCGAAAAGCAGCGTCCCAAGGCCGAATGGATCGCCTCGCGCCACGCCGAGCAGCGGTTCAACGAACAACTGGACAGCCGCGCCGAAAAACTCCTCGCCGACGCCAACGAGCGCTATCGCGAGCGGTTCCGCCGCCCCCTGATCGAACGCCGCCTGTTTCCCGAATGGTTGCGTTTCAGCACATCGGCGCGGGCCCTGAGCATCACGGCCATGCAGATCGGCGAAGGGTCGCTGGCCGCGGCCGGAGCGCCGCCGAAGCTCAACGCCGAAGGCGAGTTCACGGTTCGCGTTCACCAATCGGCGATCAACAACCTGACCGCTTCGGCGCTGGGCGGGGTGGTGCTCGACGAGCGGCGACTGGATCGCATCCTCATCGAGTCGCTGGGCGCCCCCAAACGCGGTCCCGAGGAAGCTGATCCGGAAAACTGGGCCATCACCTTCGCGCGACGCCAGCCGGTGATCGTGACGTTCGGCGACAACGCCTTTTCGGTCACCATCCAAGGGCGATCCTATGCCAACGAAGGAAAGGCGTATCCTGGCATGAACGTGACGGCCCATTACAAGATCCAGCGGTCCGAGGGCGGCTGGAAGGCCGTGCGGCAAGGGGACCTTGTCGTGCTGCCTCCGGGCTTCCAGCTCGACGGCGGCCGCCAGCTTTCCGCCCGCGAACAAGTCTTGCGCAAGGTGCTTGAGCGCCGCTTCGGCAAGTTCTTCGAACCGGAGATGAAGCCGAAGAACCTCGTCTTGGCGACGGAAGGACAGAAGCCTCTGGAACTCCAATTGACCCATTGGGAAACCACCAACGGCTGGCTCCTCATGGCATGGAAACAGGCGCCGGCCTCCAGCAAGCCCAAGGCCTCCACGTGAAAGACCCTGTCGAAATCTCGTTCGATTGTCTTCCCTTGCGTTCGGTTCCGCGTTTGGACGTGCCGGTGGACGCCCCGCCGGCGTTTCGCGCCCTGGCCGAGCGGGTTCGCAACGCGATCCACCGCCACGGCGCCCACAACACCTACTACTTGTACAACGCCCACTGCAACTACCATTTGACCAACGATCCCGCCCTGGGCATGTTGAGTTTCCGCTTCGAGGGCACCGTGTTTACCGACGAGTCGGACTTGAAGACGATCGGGGCGGAACTGGAGGTGTCGTTGGCCGCCGAGACCTGCGATTGGCTCACCGAACCGATCGTGGCCTGGTTCCGCGAAACGGTCAGCCGCGCCGTGATGGTCGACTTCGACCGCTACATCGCGGCGGGCGACCTGAAGCGGACGCTCGAACGCCTCGCTCGACAACAGGCCGAAAGCGACAGCCGCCTGGGCTACCTCGGCATGGGTCTGTAGGCGAGGCCCAGCGCAACCGCTATACTGGCGGCGTCCCTTGAATCGAAAGGAGAACGCCATGCGCTCTGTCTCGTCCCGGATCGCCGTCTCGGCCGTCGCCGCCGCCATGGGTTGGGGCTCGCTGGCAATGTCTTCCGAGGCCGCGGCGAAACACCCCGGCCGCTTGCGGCCCGTGGTGGAAATCGAAGAAGAGGTTTACCGCTTCGAACCGGCCAATAATGGGGCTAATCCGCTGTGGTGCAGCGGCTCGACCTGTCTGGTCCGTATCGGCGAAAAGGTCTTCGCCAGCGGCCTGGAAACGCTCCAATGCGTCCGTCCGCTCAATAATTGCCGTTGGACCCTCTGGGAACGCAAAGCCGACGGGTGGAAACTCCAGCAGGTGGATGCCAAGGGGCGGACGCGGGAACCGTGCCCGTTGGCGTGTTTCGAGCGCGGGCCGTTGTTCCTGTCGGCGAATCCCACGTTGGTGAGCGATCCGAACGCCTACGGCGGGCCGGCGCGGCCCGAGGTGCTTCAGTTCGACCCGACGGACCTTGCCGCCCCCTATCAGGTGCTCCTGCCGAAGTGGCAGGGCGAGCCGGCGTTCACCGAGCATTCGTATCGCAGCTTCGCGGCCGACGGTCCCCAAGGTGAATTGATCTTGCTGCAAAATATCGGCTATACCCACGCGGAATGGGCTTTCCGTGACCGCGGCGGCGCGTGGTCGGCGGCCGGCAAATTGGTCTGGCCCTGGGGCGGGGATTATCCCAAGCCCCGCGAGATCCGCATCTGTTATCCCAACGTGGCCTTGAAGGATCGGGCCGTCTACTTTTGCGGCGTCAGCGATATCGAGGAACCGAATCCCGAGTGGCGGGCATTCAAAAAGCAACTGACCGGCCGAGACTGGGATTACGATTTCCGGCGGCTCTTTTATACCTGGACTCCAGATGTCACGAAGACGGGATTTCAACCTTGGGTCGAGATCGCCAGCCGCGAGAAGACCTGTGGGTGGATCATGCCGGGCGACCTTTGGGTCGCTCCCAACGGAGTGGTCCACCTGTTGTGGACGGAACGGGCGATTGACGAACGATTGCGGCCAAAGTTCTTTCCCGACGCCAAACAGTCGCACGCCCTCAACTATGCCCAGGTGCGCGACGGCAAGGTTCTCCTTCGCCGAGCCCTGATCGAGGCGGTCGAAGGCGGCCCCAACGAAGTGCCCAGCGCCGGCCGATTCCACATCACGCCCGATCACCGATTGCTCGTCGTCTGCTACGTCTCCGGCACCAATAGCGGCGGCAAGCCGGTCGCCGAGAACAGGCTCTTGGAACTAGGTCCTGACGGCACGGTGGTGGACCAATCCCCGATCCCCCTCAAGCATCCGTTTACTTCCTACTTCACGGCGACGCCTCGCGCCGGCTCGGCCCCTACGAATATCCTGGATATGTTCGGCGCGCGGGCGGGCGGGCAGAACGCCATGAGCTACGCCCGAATCCGGATATGAAAATCTTAACTCCCCGCCGCTAAAGCGCTGCCCCCTTTCAGCTCGCCTTTTGCCATCTTGGGGAAAATCGTTTCACGACGACGAGCCAAGTTGCATTTGGCCGCTTGTTCACACAATGCGCATAACTGTCTCCCCTGCAATCGGTTAAGAAATCACACCACCCTCCCCTTCGGGTAGAATTGCAAAAGTCGAGATCCTCTGTCTGGACTTGGCAAACGTTCAACGAGCTGATATTTTAGGGGTTCGCAGATGACACGCGGTTTGGTGAAATCTTGGATTGTCGAATCTTCGGAAATAGGGATGCACTGAGTTCTGCAAGTGTTGTCTTGCCCCCTTAGCTCAATTGGTCAGAGCATCTGACTCTTAATCAGAGGGTTGTAGGTTCGAGTCCTACAGGGGGCACTCGATAAGCCGTGAATCCATAAGGGTTTACGGCTTAATGTTTTTCTTGGTGCATCTTTCTAATATTGGCTGGTCCTACCTATACCCCGCACGCGTTGAAAGGAGAGCTTTTTCGAGCGAGAAGCACTCCTGTTTGGCCGCGCAGAGCATAATTTTGTCGCGGGACGGATGGATTCTGTGCGGACATCGCGCCTGTCCGTCAAGAGGAATAAGCTCGGTAAGGATGCCATGATGCCATTGTTGATAAACAATGTGACTTTATTATCTTCTGGGCATGGCGGTGCTGGCACGGTTTCTGATTTCTGGAGTGCACCACCATGTGAGGCTGCAAGGCAACGGTCGGGGCGGCAGACCTTCTCCAACGGTGGGGATTTCGCGACTTAAACGAACTTTTGGCCGACGGGTGCCGGGAGGAAGGCGTGGGAGCTATTGTCTCAGCCTCATCACAGCCATCTAAGCGCCATGTCGCGTGACGAAGTGAGTTCCCAGCGCGGCCTGCGGCCGCAACCGAATAGGTAACAATCACTAGACATCAGCCTCGCACGGCAGGCGTGGTCTCAGCAGAAGACTGGGAGGCAGAAAGGGCGACTTTGCTTTAGAGCCTATCCTACAACCTCCCCTCTCCCGCTTGCGGGAGAGGGGCCGGGGGTGAGGGCGGCTGAAATCGCAACGAGTCTTTCAGGCCGATGCTGATGCGCGTTTGCCTTAGCCTTGCCCCGTCCCCGAAGGGAAAGGGGGCTTTCGGGATAGGCTCTTAATCGAGACAAAACGCAACGTAGCACGTTAGCGCAGTCGATGGAACGTGGGCAAATCACGGCGCCCGGGCGTCCCGCCGGCAACTTACGAAGCGCGGGCGTCCCGCCCGCCATGACCAATGCGGGCAAGATGCCCGCGCTCCACAGAGGAATAGGCCTGAAGGCCGTCCGCGAATCTGGGAGCGCGGGCGTCCCCCCCGCACATCACGAGCCCGGGCGTCCCGCCCGTCATCACAAATGCGGGCAAGATGCCCGCGCTCCAAAGAGGAGGCGGCCTAAACGCTGTCCGCGAATCTGGGAGCCCGGGCGTCCCGCCCACAATTCACCAACGCACCGAGAAGCCCCGTCAACGAAGATTGAGATTCGCCAAGGGATCGAAACCGCGACCCGGCGTCAAACGCCGGGCCTCCAGACCGCCTCCGGCGGAGAAGGCCCGTCAACGGGCCTTCGCATCGGGCGATACCATGTGACCACCAAAGGCCGAGAAATCATTACGGCCTTGTGCCGCTCGCAACACGTAACAATGCAACAACTTAACGCCCTTGCCGGGTGATATCTTTGTGAACATTTTCACAATGCTTGGGCTTTGTAGTACAGCGGGCGAGCGGGCCTACGCACAGGCGATCTACCGGCAGGATCGACCTCCGTGAGAATTGGCGAGGCTATCTCTTGCAGGGCCGATTCGTTCGTCATGGACGAACCGTATTTGTTGGCGGCCGCGCGACGCGTGGAACTTGCTCCGATTCGCGCCCACTTGTTCGCCCAGGCTGATGATGGGCGTTGAATTGACGCACGGGCGGACCGCTTGGGGCGAGACGATCTCTTGGTTCGTCTTGGGCCAGTGCTGGTTCTGGCCGCCGATTGCCGGGCCTTTCTCAACAGTGCGTTAACCGACGACGGATCTGGCGAGTTGCGGGAGCTAGGTTGCAGCGGCTTCCCGTTGGGAAACAGTTTCTTCCTCGACCGCTTGGAGGGCATGGTCGGCCGCATCCTCAGACCGGAGAACGGCAGTCGCCCTTCGCAACCACGAGACTTGCCGCAACCGGTATTTTGTCCCCAAATCAGGGAGGGAGCGGTTCACGTGAATGGCTCGGTGCCGTGGTTGGGCCGACGGAGTTGCCTCGATCTGGCGCGTCTTAAAAAAACAGCAACCCGCTGCCGGGTTCGTTGTCTCGGGGGATATTGTTGGCAGTCAACCGGTCGGGCAAGTACGATGGATTCGTTGTGGCCGCGGTGGCGAATGGTGAACTTTTGGCATCATTTCCACATGGCGGATGGGGCGCCGGGTCCGCGGCAAGATGCGGAGCGTTGGCATGGGCGTTGGGAGTCCTTTGTTGTTCAGGCCGCCCAGGGCGATCCTGCTGGCGGCGATTGCCTTGGTCGGGAGCGCACTTTCGCTGACCGCCTTTTGGGTTCTCGCAGCCCAACAGCGCGTGCTCTTGCGGACTCAGTTGGAAGCGGACGCGGAGCAACGAGGGCGCGCGATCGAGCGGCGTCTCCGCGCCGATGTGGCCTCCGTGTACCAGCTTGCTCCGTTCCTTGGCGAGCGTGGGCCGGGAACGCGGGATGATTTTCACCGCCTGGCCGAGGGCATCCTGGGGACCAACCAGGATCTCGGCGCGGTGATGTGGATTCCAAAAGTCCTGCGGTCGCAGCGAACCGACCACGAGGCGACGGCTCGGGCCCTGGGCTTCGTTGGCTATCACATTCGGCCCTGGCCGGCGGAGGCCGGTCCCGGGGTCGGCGAGCCTGCGGCTCCGCCCGCTGCCCTGCCCATCTATTTCGTCGAGCCACAGGACCGCAATTTAGGCAAGCGCGGCCTCGATCTGGCGACGATGCCGACCCTTGCCAGCGAACTGGCGCAAGCGGCTGAGCTGGGCCGTGCTGGATCCCTCGGCCGCCTTGTCGTCACGAAGCCCATGGCGTGGGGCGACGACCGCCGTGATTACATTGCAATCCTGGTTTTCCGGCCGATGTACGACAATCCCTTGCCTTCCGATAGCGCCGCGGAGCGACGGGAAAAACTCTTGGGCTATCTAGCGGCCGCGATTCGCGTCGACACGATGCTGGAAGGCTCGTTGTACATCTTTGCCCCGGAAATCCACGTGGCGATCTTCGACGACGCGGCCGCCAACGGGCGGGAGTTTCTTTGTGGATTTGACGCCGACGCCGCGCGGGCCTTCTTCGTCCCTCGCTCTGACGGCTGGACGCGGGAAAGCGATCTGGCGGCGCCGCGCATGGCGTTGGAGGTTCCCGGCCGGAGTTGGTCGCTGGAGTTTCGTCCCGCCGAAAGCTACTTGCTTCGGCATCGAGGGCCCTTGCCGATGGTGGTGCTGGCGTTCGGCTTGCTCTTGACGGCGCTGGTGACCACTTACGCCAACACGCTGATGAGCCGCGCCGCCGGGGTGGAGCGAATCGTGGAGGAACGCACCGCCGAACTCGCGCACGAGCGATTCCTCCTCGACACGCTGCTAAACCATTCGCCCGACTTCATCTATTTCAAGGACGCCCAGAGCCGTTTCATCCGCGTCAGCCGGGCGTTGGCGGGCTATTTCGGGCTGGATGATCCGAGGGAGGTCGTCGGCAAGACCGATGTCGATTTCTTCGACGCCCAGCGCGCCCAGCAGTATCGCGCCGACGAGGAGCGCATCATGCGGACCGGACTGCCCGCCATCAACAAGGAAGAGGAACAGCCTTGGCCCGACGGCCGCGTGACCTGGCTGTCGACCACCAAGGTCCCGTTGTTCGACGCGCGGGGTCGGGTGATCGGCACCTTCGGAATCTCCCGGGATGTCACGCTTCAGAAGCGCGCGGCCGAGGAGGTGCGGCGGGCCCGCGACGCCGCCGAGGCCGCAAGCCGGGCCAAAAGCGATTTCCTCGCCAACATGAGTCATGAGATCCGCACGCCGATGAACGCCATCATCGGGATGACCGAGTTGGTGCTCGGCACGGAGCTTTCCGGTTCGCAGCGGGATTATCTGACGATGGTCAAGGCCTCGGCCGACTCGCTCTTGGCGATCCTGAACGATGTCCTTGATTTCTCGAAGATCGAGGCGGGCAAGCTCGAACTGCATCCGGCCTTGTTCGACCTGGAGGACGAATTGAGCAAGGCGACGAAGTCGCTTGCCCCGCGGGCCCACGCCAAGGGCCTGGAACTCGCTTGCCGCATCCAGCCCGGCACGCCTTTGCGATTTGTGGGCGATGCAACCCGACTCCGTCAAATCCTCGTCAACCTCTTGAGCAACGCGATCAAATTTACCGAAGAGGGCGAGGTGCTCGTCGAAGTCGGCAGCGTTTTGGCGACCGGCCACGGAAAGGACGGCGAGGAAATCGTCCTCCATATCGCGGTGACCGACACAGGGATCGGCATCCCCTCCGACAAGCTCGAAAAAATCTTCGACGCTTTTGAACAGGTCGACACCTCGACCACGCGGAGGTTCGGTGGCACGGGACTGGGGCTGGCGATTTGTGCCCGGCTGGTGGAATTGATGGGCGGAAGGATTTGGGCGGAAAGCGAGGTGGGGCGGGGGAGCACGTTCCACGTCACCGTGCGGCTGCGGCTGGCCAAGGACGGCGTCCCCGAACCCAATGCCCTGCCTGCCGCCGTCCGCCAAACCCGTATCCTGGTTGTCGACGACAATGCCACCAACCGGCGCATTCTCGAAGAGATGCTCGCCAATTGGGGGATGAACGCGCATTCGGCGCCGCACGCGGCCGCGGCAATCGAGGCGCTGCGCGAGGCCCAGCGATCGGGTCGCCCCTTTCAGCTCCTCCTCACCGACGCCCACATGCCGGAAGTGGATGGTTTCCAACTGGCCCAACGGGTCAAGGCCGATTCGCAGTTGGGCAGCACGGTCATCATGATGCTCACGTCGGGCGACCGGCCCGGCGACGTGACCCGCTGCGAACAGATCGGCGTCGCCGCCTATCTGCTCAAGCCGATCCATCAATCCGAGCTGTTGGAAAGCATCCTGATGGCCCTCGGCGCTTCCACGGCGGGGGAGGAGTCTGCCGCGGCGGAAGCGGACCACCAGGCCACGCTTCGGCCTTTGCGGATCCTCCTGGCCGAAGACAGTCTGGTGAATCAAAAGCTGGCTGTCGCTTTGTTGAGCAAGCATGGCCACTCGGTCATCGTGGCGAACGACGGCCAGGAGGCCGTTGCCGCGTTCGCCGCGGACAAGATCGATTTGGTCCTGATGGACGTGCAGATGCCAGGCATGGACGGTTTCGAGGCCACGGCCGCCATCCGCGAGAGGGAGAAAAGGTCGGGCAGGCACGTGCCGATCCTCGCCATGACCGCCCATGCCATGAAAGGCGACCGCGAGCGCTGCTTGGAGGCCGGCATGGACGACTACATCGCCAAGCCCATCTCCCCCAGCCAGCTTTTCGCCAAGATTGAAGCACTGATGGCCAAGCCCGCTGCGCCCGGGTAACCAGAAGCAAAAGGGAGGAGCAAAAGGGGACATTCTACTTTTTCGAGCAAAAGGGGACATTGTACTTTTTCCGGCAGGTGGGTGTATGCAGGTTGTCCCTGTTGCCAAAAAGTAGAATGTCCCCTGGTATACGGTTTTTTCTGACAAAGCATTAAAAGAACCATTCCAACTGCTCGTTGTGGGAAAAGCTTTTAGTACTTTCCCTTTTGCCTTCGCCGAATGGTTCATGGATTTTGGGCGCTCTGGACGAGGGCCTTGCCGATTGCCCGGCCTTGCTCCGCGCTGACCGCACAGGCGTCGCCGCCCCATGCTTTCACCAGTTCCTCGCAACCGGCGACCGCACGGCCTCCGACGAGGATTTTCACGGCCCGGCCATGACGGCTGGCGCGGATGGCGGCAATGCACTGCTGGAGGGCGGGCAACTGCGTCAAAAGCGTCACCGAGAGCCCTACCAGGTCGGGCTGATAGAAATCGACGGCCTGGCCGAGATCTTCCGCAGGCACGTTGGCCCCCAACTGGATGACCTTCCAACCGTCCAACTCGAAAAGGTCGGCCACGGCCTGGATGCCCAGGTCGTGCTGATTGCCGGGAACCGCGGCGATCAGGAACGTCTTGCCTTCGGTCGGCCTGCCGCTTAGCCTGGCTTGGAGTTCGGCCATGACCGCCCGCGTGGTCGTCGTGGCGAAATGTTCCTCCGCGACGTTGATTTCGCCCAACACCCACATCCGGCCCAACTCCTCCTGGGCGGGGAGAAGCACCTTCAGATAAAGGTCCGCGACTGTTACACCCTTCTCGGCGGCATCGATCACGAGCCGTCGGGCCTTGTGGCGGTCGCCGTCGAGGATGGCCACCAGGTATTCGGCGGCCAGGCGGCCCTCCGGCGTGTCGGGCGAAAGCCTTGACGCCAGGTCCCGCGGATCACCCTCAATTCCCTCCAAGGCACGGTCCAGACAACCGATCGCCAGGGCCGCCAATTCCTCGGGAATCTGTTCCGCCAACACGCCGCGGAGCGCTTCGAGTCGGGATCGGAACGCCTCGGCGGCAAAGCCTCGGGCCTCCAGCGCGGCGCGGGCCCAACGGACTTGCTCGACAAAACACTCCGGCTTGCCGGTCAACACCGCGGCCGCCAATTCCTCGATGCGGGCCGCCACGACATTTTGCCATTCGCCGAAGTTTGCCCAGGCAGGCTGCCCCGCCCTCGGCGACGCCTCGACGACGCCCGGCGGCTCGGTTGGCGACCCGGCGACGGAAAGGACCGTCGCGGCATCCGGGGCTGAAGACGCCTTGGCCTCGGCGTAGGCGGCCAACGCCCGAACCCCGTTCTTGAGCATCTTGGCAAGCGTTTGTTCCGGCTGCTGCATCATGACCAGGTTCTCTCACGTGGCTGGACTTGAGTTTTGCCGCCAGCGTCATGGGTGGGAAGGGACTCCAGTAATTGCCTGAGTCGCATCAATCCCCGGCGCGAGTGTGTCTTGACGGTTCCCAAAGGGAGCCGGGTCGCCTCGGCGATCTCCTGCTGCGAAAGCCCATGGTCGAAGGTGAGTTCCAGCACGCGGCGTTGCTCGGGCCGAAGTTGCTTGAGCAGGCCCCGCGCCTTGCGGCCCTCTTCCAGGGTCTCCAAACGATCCACATCGGACTGCGTCAGGGCGGCTGGCTCGGCGACCATCGAGGCCTCCTCGGGACGGCGGGCCCGCTGGCGGCTTCGATCGATCAGTCGCCGCCGCGCCAACGTGGCCACGAACGTGCTCTCGGCAGCCAGAGAGGGATCGAACCTCGATGCGTGCCGCCACAGTTCAATGAAGATTTCCTGCACGGCGTCTTCCGCGTCGGCGTGGTTGCCCGCGAACCGACGCGCCATCGACCAAACCAGCCCGCGATACTGCGCCAGGCACTCATCGACGGCGTCAGGTTCGCCCGCCGCGATACGTTCTAAGATTGTCCTCGGCACTCGTCCGGCTCAGGCGAAAGAAGGCGGCGGATTGTTGGCCGAAAGGCGGTTCGGCGTCCCTAATGCGAGTGTGGCGTGGGCGTCGGGCAAATGCAAGCGGTCTGCCCATCGCTCCCAAACCCGCAGTCTCCGCCGCCTCCTCCCTCCCCGCCCCCCACGCCATCACGCACGCGGCAGCTCTGGCTCGCCGGGAATCGTCGCTCGGATCCACTGTACTTTAAAGCCCAAGCATTCTGAAAATGTTCACAAAGATATCACGCGGCAAGGGCGTCAATTTGTTGCAACGTTACGTGTTGTGAGCGGCACAAGGCCGTAATGATTTCTCAGCCTTTGGTGGTCACATGGTATTGCCCGATGCGAAGGCCCGTTGACGGGCCTTCGCCGCCGTAGGCGGTCTTCGGCCCGGCGTTTACGCCGGGTAACGGTGTCGATCCCATGTCGAACCTTAAGCCCCGTTTACGGGGCTTCTCGCTGCCTTCGTGATTTGCGGGCGGGACGCCCGCGCTCCCAGATTCGCGGACGGCGTTTGGGCCGATTCCTCTTTGGAGCGCGGGCATCTTGCCCGCATTTGTTTTTGCGGGCGGGACGCCCGTGCTCCGTGTTTTGCCCCCAGCGAGAAGGCCCGTTGACGGGCCTTGTCCGCCGTAGGCGGTCTTCGGCCCGGCGTTTGACGCCGGGGAACGGTGTCGATCCCATGTCGAACCTTAAGCCCCGTTGACGGGGCTTCTCGCTGTGGCGGTGTTGAGGCCGATTCCTCTTTGGAGCGCGGGCATCTTGCCCGCATTTGTCGTTGCGGGCGGGACGTCCGCGCTTCGTGTTTTGCCCCCAGCGAGAAGGCCCGTCAACGGGCCTCGGGCCGTGGCGTTGCCCTGCGAATACCCGGCATGAATGCCGGGCCGAAGACCGCCTGCGGCGGCAAACGCCCGTTAACGGGCGTCGTCGCTGTGGGCAGCGTTTGGGCCGATTCCTTTGTGGAGCGCGGGCATCTTGCCCGCATTGGTCGTTGCGGGCGGGACGCCCGCGCTCCGTGTTTTGCCCCCAGCGAGAAGGCCCGTAGGCGGGCGTCGTCGCACAACCTCTTGCCCGCGATCTTTTCCCCTCGATCCTCGGCCCCTCCCGGTTCCCGTTGTCGATCTGCAAATCTTCTACGGCGTTTTCGTCCCGGGGGACCTTTGACGGCAGCCGATCGATTCATCGTTGGGGTAGGGATGCGCACAAGAACAGCTTTAGAGCCTATCCCGAAAGTTCATCTCCCTCCGGGGACGGAACAGGGCAAGGGCAAACGCGCATCAGGATCGGCCTCAAAGACTCGTCACGATT
>Ga0209101_1001312_pt1 | contig 18595 bp, 15 predicted proteins | sample ConPoolayeCmetaG_FD_185481 | JGI IMG/M metagenome (GOLD analysis project Ga0209101, IMG submission 185481) | Hot spring microbial mat communities from California, USA to study Microbial Dark Matter (Phase II) - Cone Pool mat layer C metaG... ...
GAAGCGAAAGCATCTATCATCCGAGAGGCCATCCGTTCTTATCTGGCTCAACCGCTTTACAATCTGCCGTCAACTGCGTAACTCCTATTTTTTTTGCGCCGTTGCTTGACAACCCTTTTGTTTGAGGTACAATTGCCGGGTTGTATACTGCAATCAGAGGGAGTAACCATGATCCAGGGAAATCTTGTCATCGGGCAGTCTGGTGGCCCGACTCAGGTGATCAACAACAGCCTCGTCGGCGTGATCCACGAGGCCATTCAGCAAAAGACCATTGGTGGCGTTTATGGCATGCTCAACGGCATTGCCGGCTTGCTGGCCGGCAAATTGATCGATCTGGCCCGTGAATCGGACGAAACGTTGGCGCGGTTGCGCCGAACGCCGGGTGCGGCCCTCGGTTCGGTGCGCTACAAGGTCAAACCGGACGATTACGAGAAAATCATTGCCGTTTTGCGTGCTCACAACATTCGCTATTTCATCTATAACGGTGGCAACGACTCGATGGACACCGCCCATCAGGTGCACCTTGCCGCGCAGGCATTGGGGTACGAGTTGGTGGCCGTTGGGGTGCCCAAAACCGTGGACAACGATCTGGTCCACACCGATCACTGTCCCGGCTACGGCAGCGCGGCGCGTTTTGTCGCCCTGGCCCTGCGCGACAGCGGGCGTGACACCGAGGCGATGGGACGTAGTAGCCCGGTGAAAATCGTCGAAATCATGGGCCGCAACGCCGGCTGGCTGACTGCCGCCGCCGCTCTGGGCCGCGACGAGCCGGGTGATGCTCCCCATCTGATTTACATGCCGGAACGCCCGATCGACGATGAACAGGTGATCGCGGCCGTCGATCGCATGGTGAGCGCACGCAACCACTGCGTGATCGCGCTCAGTGAGGGTGCTGTGCCTGACACCGGTCTGGAAGAAGTCGATGCCTTTGGACACAAAATGAAGGGCGGTGCGGCCGACTATCTGGCCGCCTTGATCGGCCATCGACTCGGCCTCAAGGTGCGGCTGGACAAGCCCAATTATTTGCAGCGTTCCTTTTCGGCCACCATCTCGACGGTTGATGCCGAAGAGGCCTACCGGGTGGGGCGCGCGGCAGTTCAGGCGGCCGTACATGGGCAAAGCGACGTGATGATCACCCTGGTACGTCGGCCGGGCGCAGATTACTTCTGTGAAACCGGCACCGCCCCGCTGGCCGAGGTTGCCAATGCCGAAAAACTGCTCCCCGCCGAATACATTGCCCCCACCGGCGATGATGTGATGCCGGCATTCATCGACTATGCCCGACCGCTGATCGGCGAGCCATTGCCACCGTTGGGCCGTCTGGCCAAATATCCGGTTTCATAGTGGGGAGGGACGGTGAGCGTCGTCGTTGTGGTTTTCGGCGTGGCATTCTTTTTTGTGCTGATCGGGGTTCCGCCTGTCCGTCGCCTGGCTTTTCGGCTCGGCCTGATTTCAATGCCTCGCGCCGACCGGGCCCATCGCGAGCCAACGGCAATGATGGGGGGGGTGGCCATTTACCTCGGTGCGACGGCGGCCCTCTTTCTGGTCAGTATGGTTGCCTCGACCTGGCTCCAAAGCTGGAAAAAACTGGACGAACTGACCGGCATCCTGGCCGGAGCAACCGTGATGGGGGCGGTGGGTCTGTGGGATGACCGGGTGCGACTCAAACCGCTGCCCAAGCTGTTGGCCCAGATCGTCGCCGTTGCCTTGCCGATCCTGAACGGTGTGTACATTCGGTTGCCAATCCCCCCCCTGTTGAATCTGATCCTGACCTTTTGCTGGGTGTTGTATGTCACCAATGGGGTCAATTTTTCGGACAACATGGACGGTGTGGCCGGGGGAATCTCGGCGGTGGCGGCTGCTTTTTTCACCCTGATCGCGGCGATGAACGGTCAGTATCTGGTCGCCGCACTGGCAGCGGCGGTGACCGGGGCATGCCTCGGCTTTTTGCGCTACAACCTGCCGTTGCCGCGGGCCCAAATTTTTATGGGCGATGCCGGTGCACTTTTTTTGGGCTTTTTGCTGGCCAACCTGGGGATCAAATTGCGTTTTCCGTCCAACGTCCACTTTGTCACCTGGATGGTCCCCGTGTTGGTGCTCGGCGTGCCGCTCTTTGATACAACGATGGTCTTTATCTCGCGCTTTCGACGCGGTGTTTCACCCATGCAGGGGGGCGTCGACCACACCTCACACCGCCTGGCCCGGCTTGGTCTGGGCAACCTTGGGGCCACTCTGAGCCTTGACCTGCTCGGCTGTGCTTTTGGGATGGCCGCCTTGCTGGTGATGCAATCGAATCTGGTCGAAGGGTACTTGCTTGGGGTGACCGTTTTCGTGGCCTGTTGTTACCTGCTCTGGAACCTCGAGTGGCGGTTGCCCCCTGACCTGCGGGTGGGTACAACTCGAACGAATGAAAAGAAAGAATAACGGTGAACAACAAGATCAGAATTGCCATCGGTTCAGATCATGCCGGATTTCGGTACAAAGAAGCGATCAAAGCTCATCTGCTTGAACAAGGGTATACCGTCCGAGATTTTGGCACCTATTCGCCCGAATCGACCGATTATCCGCTTTACATTCGCCCGGTTGCCGAAGCGGTAGCGCGCGGCGACTATGAGCGGGGCATTGTGTTGGGCGGCAGCGGCAACGGCGAGGCGATCGTCGCCAACAAGGTCAAAGGGATTCGCTGCGCGCTCTGTTGGGATGAATATACGGCGCAAATGTCACGCGCCCACAACAACGCCAATATGCTTTCGCTCGGTGAACGTACCATTCCTCTTGAAACCGCCCTGCGGATCGTTGATGTGTGGCTTGCTACCGAGTTTGAGGGAGGGCGTCACGCCCGGCGGGTGGCGCAAATCGATGCCTTGTTGTAGATGTGAGGAAATACAAATCGCGCGACCGGTTATCCTCCGGCCGCGCGATTTGTGTTGTATCTGCGTTACTGGATTCTGGCGAATCTATCCCCAGGCTGAAGTCTCAACTCCCGAAATCGCCGGCATCCAGTTCTTGATGTTATTTAACGATTTCCTTTAACACATAATAGGATTTGCGCGGGCAGCCATCCGGGTTGACGATCGACCACCAATAGATGTCATCGTTCGGGGTGGCGCGCGCGTCGGTGAGAGGCACAAACATCACCCCTACCCAGCCTTTCCAATTGTCTTTGGCCCAGCGGTAAGCGCGACGCAGAAAATCGGCCTTGGTTTGCTCGCTGACTGCCGCCCACTTGAGCAGCGATCGCTCGCGCGTGTCGGTGGTCCAGCCCATATTGGTGATCACCCATTGCTTTTGGATCGGCCGTGGCGGCAAAGTATAGTCGTGCAGCACTTCTACCGAACGGAAGCCCCAGGTGGTGTTCAGCTCGCGCGTGGCGGGGTAATAGTTGTTCAAATCGCCGTTGGCCAGCTCGTCGGGCGAATTTTCCGGCGCGGCTTTGAATCCCAATGCCTCTACGCCCCACACGTCACAGACATAGGGGGCATCGGTTTCTTCGTACAGGATGCGCAAAAATTCGCGCGGTGGAATGGACGACCAGTCCCATTGGGCCGTCTGCACCAGGCCGCCGGAAATGATCATCGCATACGGGTCTTGGGCCTTGGCGTACCAATAGGCGTTGCGCAGCATCTCGGCATAGCGATGTGGGTTGGGGCTTTGGCCGCCCCAGTTTTTGCTCACGTTGGGCCCCGGCCAGATTTCGTAGGCGCGCACCAGTCCCTTGTAACGTTTGGCAATGGCGGCCATGAAATCGGCGATATCGGCCATGTTGCGTGGGGGGGTGTTGAGCGGGTAGCCATCGGCGGCCCATTCCGGTTGCAACGAGATGGCTACGGCCAGGTCGAGGTTGTATTTGGCCACCATACCCACAATGCGGTCGGCTTCGGCCCAATTGAATTTGCCTTTTTGCACTTCGATTTCGCGCCAGGGAAAGACTTGCTTGACCCAGGTGAACCCGGCTTCTTTGACCAGGCGCAGGTCGCGGTCGGTGATGCAGTTGCCGGCATTCCAGACGTTAATGATCATCCCGTATTCGGGGCTGTTCATTTGCAGCGGTTTGACCGGCCCTGGTGAGGGCAGCGGAATCGGTCCCAGCGGGATGGCGGTTATGGTTGGCAGGGCACAGGTGGGATAAGCCTGCGTGGTCGGCAAAGGCGGTGGCGTGCATGGTCCGACCGTGGCAGCAGCCGCTTTGGTCGGCGTTGGTACGGGCGTTCCCGGTGTGGCGGTTGGCTTGGGCGTTCCCGGCGTGGCGGTTGGGGTGGGTGTTGATGTCGACGCGGCAGGTGTTGCCGTCGGGGTGGGCGCATCTTGCGCACCGGGGATGTACAGCGTTTGCCCGACGACGATCAGAGCCGGGTTGGCCAGGTTGTTGACCTGGGCCAGTGTCCACGAGCTGACCCCGTAGCGGTAGGCGATTTTGGCCAGCGTGTCACCGGCGCGGACGGTGTAGTAAAAGCCTTGTTCGGGCAATGTCCCGCTACCACTGGGGATCAGCAGCACTTGTCCAACATAGATGTACGATGGGTTAACCAGCCGGTTGAGCTGGACAATGGCGTCAACAGTGGTGCGATAACGCACTGCCAACGAACTTAATGTATCGCCGGATTGCACCAAATGACGTACTGTGCTGCCCGGTGTTTCGGTGGGGCCGGGCGGCAGGGGGATAACCAGCCGTTGTCCGACATAAATCCGATTGGGGTCGGTGATGTTGTTGGCAGTAACAATGGCGTCAATGGTCACCCCATATTGGGCGGCAATGCGGGTCAGGTTTTCGCCCCACTGGACGATGTGGATAACCGGGCCATTTTTTGGGGGTGCTGCCCATACCATGAGGGGCAAGGCAACCAGCAAAAAAACGGCCAAAACGGCTCTTGTGCCGATTTGACGATATGGGTGTTCCATCTAAAAACCTCCTTTGACGCCGCGCAACGGGCGGCAACAACAACGGGTCGGTAATTTGCACATAGTGCAACGACCTTATGATGATTTTATCAGAAACCTTTAATTATGTCAAGATGCAATAAAATCCCTTTCTGGACTTGGGGTGGACGACGGCATTGCCGTCGCGTTGGTCGGTGCAGGTCTGGAAAGGCTGACTCGAGTCAGCGCTGCAGGCAGTCGATTTTCGAGGCAGCCTGAAGTGCAAACCAATTTCGAGAAAATGAACCATTCCACAAAACCGACCTTGATTTGACGCCATATCGATCTGCTGATATAATTTCTCGGATGTTTCATTGACTTGTCAATGAAACATCCTTATTCATTCTTACAGGAGGGCGTTGAAATGCCAACCGTGCCCGGAATCAAGCCGCATGGCGGTGTTTTGGTCAATTGTGAGTTGCGCGGGGTGGCCCGTGAGGGGGCTTTGGAAAAGGCCGTCACCTTGCCTAAACTGGTGCTGTCGGAAGTGAGCGTGTCGGATGTCGAGTTGATCGCCGTTGGCGCGTATAGCCCGTTGAACGGGTTTATGGGGCGTGCCGATTACGAGAGTGTGGTCGAGAGCATGCATCTGACCAACGGGCTGGTTTGGTCGCTTCCGATCACCTTGCCGGTCGATCGTGAGTTTGCCGGCGGGATCACCGAAGGGGACGAGATTGCCCTGTATCAGGCCACCGACGAGGGAGAGTACTTGTTGGCGACGATGCAGGTGGATGAGATATACCCCTATGACAAGAAACGCGAGGCGCGCGAGGTGTATCGCACCACCGAAGAAGCGCATCCGGGGGTGGCCCGATTGTACGCGCAAGGCGATCTGTTGCTGGGTGGGCCGATCACCTTGCTCAACCGCCCGGCAGGGCAGGAATTTCCCGAATTTCGCTACGACCCGATCCAGGCGCGGCGGATTTTTGCCGCCAACGGCTGGCGACGCATCGTCGGCTTTCAAACGCGCAATCCCATCCACCGCGCGCACGAATACATCCAAAAGGCCGCACTTGAAATCGTCGACGGGCTTTTTCTGCACCCATTGGTCGGCATGACCAAAGATGATGACATTCCCGCCGATGTGCGTATGAAGAGCTATCAGGCCATTTTACGCGACTATTATCCGGCCGACCGGGTATTGCTGGGCGTTTTTCCGGCGGCGATGCGCTATGCCGGGCCACGCGAGGCGATTTTCCATGCCTTGTGCCGCAAAAATTACGGCTGCACGCATTTTATCGTCGGGCGCGATCACGCCGGCGTGGGCAAGTATTACGGCACCTATGATGCCCAGTTGATCTTTGACCAGTTCGAGCCGGAAGAGATCGGCATTATTCCGCTCTTTTTCGAGCACGCTTTTTACTGCAACAAGTGCGAAGCGGTGGTCACGGCCAAAACTTGCCCGCATGGTCAGGAAAACTGGTTCTTTTTGAGCGGCACCCAGGTGCGTGAGATGCTTTTGCGCGGTGAGACGCCGCCGCCCCAAATTACCCGCCCCGAAGTAGCCCAGATTTTGATCGAGGGCTACAAAGCGCTGCGCGGTGAGGATAAGAAGGGATGAACAGACTTGTTGTGATCGGCCTGGATTGCTTTGACCCGGTGCTGGCCTTTGAGTGGTGGGCCGATGATCTGCCCACGCTCAAATCGCTGGCTGCGCAAGGCGTATATGGACGGCTGGAGAGCACGGTACCGCCGATCACCGTACCGGCGTGGACGTGCATGCTCAGTGGACGCGATCCCGGCGAGCATGGTTTTTACGGCTTTCGCAATCGCGCCGATTATTCCTACGAGCAAATGGAAATGGCCACTGCCGACAAGATCCACCTGCCGCGGGTATGGGATTATGTCGAGCAGGCCGGCGGACGTTCGATTGTCGTCGGCGTGCCGCAGACCTATCCGGTGCGTCCGCTAAACGGGATTATGGTCAGTTGTTTTCTCACCCCCAGCACGTCGAGCGCATACACCTGGCCGCCAGAATTCAAAGAGGAAATCCAGGCTACCGTGGGCGATTACATGCTCGATGTCTATGATTTTCGCACCGACGACAAGGTGCGTTTGTTGCAGAGCATCTATCGCATGTCACGGCAGCGTTTTGACCTGGTCGAACACCTGCTCAAAACGCGCTCTGACTGGAATTTCTTTATGTTTGTCGAGATGGGGCCAGACCGGATTCATCATGGGCTGTGGAAATACATCGATCCGCGTCACCCCAAGCACGAGCCGGGCAACCCTTACCAGAACACCATTCGCAAATACTATCAATTCATCGACGAGCGGATCGGCCGACTGCTCACACTTGTTCCTGACGATGTGGCCGTGCTGGTGATGAGCGACCATGGCGCACAGCCGATGATGGGCGGCTTTTGCCTCAACGACTGGCTGATCGCCCAGGGAGATTTGACGCTGGCCTACAAACCGGCGGGAATTGCCGCACTCAGCTTGTGCGAAGTGGACTGGTCACACACCAAAGCGTGGGGCGCAGGGGGCTACTATGGGCGCATCTCGCTCAACATCGCCGGGCGCGAACCGGAGGGCATCATTCCACCGGATCAGGTGGCGGCATTCAAGGCCGATTTAATTGCCCGGCTGGAATCGCTGTCCGGCCCCGACGGCAAGCCACTGGGCGTGCAGGTGTGGAGTCCGGAAACGGTGTATGCACAGGTTAACAACATTCCACCCGATTTGATCGTTTATCTGGGTGACCTGTCTTGGCGCTCGGTGGGCACGATAGGCAATCCATCGCTTTATACCCTGGAGAACGATACCGGCCCCGATGATGCCAACCACGCCCAACACGGACTGTACCTGTTGTGGCGTGGCCCAAGCGCAGCAGGGCGATACGCCGGGCGCACCTGGCGTGCTGTCGCCCCGTCGATGCTTGAATTGCTTGGCCTCGACGTGCCGGCGTGGATGGGGGAGGAACGGCTATGGTAGACCGATTGTGTGCGGTTTTGTTCGACCTGGACGATACGCTGCTGTTCAGCGATGTCGGTGACGAGATGGAGAGCGGTTTTCTCAAGCACTATTTTGCCCTGCTGACCGAGTATGCCCGGCCGTTGATCGACGGTCAGCGACTGATGCGCGCGCTCCTTGCGGCAACCGAGGCGATGGTGCGCAACCAGGATGCAAGCGTCAGCAACCAACAGGCTTTTTGGCGCGTTTTTGCACCACTGGTTGGACGACCTTTTGACGAATTGCATCCTTTTTTTTCACGCTTTTACGAAGAATACTTTCCCGGCCTGCGCGTGCATACCCGGCCGCATCCCGATGCGCGCCGCGCCGTGCAGACCTGTCTGGATGCCGGATATCGGGTGGTGGTGGCGACCAACCCGCTTTTTCCTCGTCGAGCCATCGAGCACCGCCTGACATGGGCCGGGGTGGGGGATATGCCTTTTACGTTGATCACCGCTTATGAGAACATGCACACATGCAAGCCTGCGCCGGCCTATTACAACGAGATTGCCGCTATGCTGAACCTCGATCCGGCGGCCTGCTTGATGGTTGGCAATGACGTTCAACGCGACATCGAGCCGGCCCAACGGGTGGGGATGCGCACATTTCTGGTCGATCAATGGCTGAACGGCGACGACACAACCGTTCAACCGGACGGACGGGGAAGCCTGAGCGATTTCATCGTCTGGATGACACACGCATCATCAGTGCAGGCGTAAATTTACAATTATCCAGGACTCTGACGAATCTACCTCTAGTAGAGTCGAGGCTTGGGCCGGATTTTAACACCAGACGTAGACCGGCTGAAGCCTCAATTCCCGAAAAAGTCAGGGCTTTGAATTATACTTAAATTATCAAATAATATCGAAAGGATACAGATCACGTGGGCGAGCAGAAAGGATTTACCTTGTGGTTCACCGGCCTATCCGGTTCAGGCAAAACAGCGCTGGCCAAATACCTGGAACCCGAGTTGCGCCGTCGTGGCCTCAAAGTGGAGCGGCTGGATGGCGACATTGTACGTCAGAGCCTGACCCGCGATCTGGGTTTCAGCAAAGAAGATCGCGACAAGAATATCGAACGGGTGACTTTTGTGGCCAAATTGCTGACCCGTAACGGCGTAGCCGTGCTTTGTTCTTTTATCTCACCTTACATCGAACAGCGCAACAAGAGTCGCCAGGAGATCGGCAATTTTGTCGAATGTTATGTCGAATGTCCGCTGGAAACGTTGATCGCGCGCGATGTCAAAGGGTTGTACAAAAAGGCGCTGGCCGGCGAAATTCCCAACTTTACCGGCATTTCTGACCCTTACGAGCCGCCACCCAACCCGGAAATCGTGGTCAATTCGGCGACGCAAACCCTGGAAGAGAGCGCACAAATCATTCTGAATCGGCTGGTCGAGTTGGGCTATTTGCCTCCCGAAGACCAGGTGTATAGCAAAGAAGACGAAGCGCAGGTTGAAGATCGCCTGCGCGCATTGGGGTATATCTAGTCGACGCATCCCAATTCCAAACGTAGCCGACGCATCCCTATGCGTCGGCGCATCCCTATGCGTCGGCGCATCCCTATGCGTCGGCGCATCCCTATGCGTCGGCTAATAGCCGTTTGTTGCGATAATAGAGCACAATATCTGTCGCAACCATAGCGCCGTTGAGGATGTACAGTCCGGTCACCAGGTCGGGGTTGTGGGTGAGCTTGTGGATCGTTCCCGATACATACCCGATCAAAACGGCAAACAAAAAGCCGACGCTTTTGCCGGCGATTTGTTTCGAGGTGTACGATTTATAGATGGACAGCGGCCAGGCTGCACCAAAGCAAAGCAACATCACAATCTCAAAGATGCTCATTTTGCATTCCTCTTTGACGTAGAATTTCGTACAATGCAATCGAGCCGGCGACTGCGGCGTTCAGCGAGTTGATCTGGCCAAACATCGGCAGGCGGATCATAAAATCGCACCGTTCGCGCACCAGGCGGCGTATGCCGCTGCCTTCGCTGCCGACCACCAACGCAATCGGCCCACGCAGGTCGGCGTTCCACAACAACTGGGCTTCGGGCACATCTTCCAGGCCGGCAATCCACAGATTTTCTGCTTTTAGCCGCTCCATTGTCTGCACCAGGTTGACAACTTGGGCGACGCGCAGATGTTCACATGCTCCCGACGAGGCGTTCACCACGGCCGGCGTGATCGATGCCGCGCGCCGTTCCAGCAGAACCACACCGTGCGCGCCGACAACCTGAGCGGTGCGCAGCAAAGTGCCCAGGTTTTGGGGGTCTTGGAGGCAATCGAGCAGAAGCAGCAACGGCGACTGGGCACGCTCGCGGGCGATGGCGAGCATCTCGGCGATTTCGACATAAGGATAAGCGCTTACCTCGGCCACCACCCCCTGATGGTTGACGTTGGGCACAAGTCGGTCGAGCTGATGACGGTCAACGCGCTGGAAAGACAAGCGTTTGTGCCGGGCCAGCCGGACGATTTCCCCCAGGGTGCCGGTTTCCTTGCTGTTTTGGGCGATCAGCAGGCGCAGTATGGAACGCCGACCGGCGCGCAGACATTCGTAAACAGGATTTCGTCCGTACACAAGTTCGCTCATTTATCCGACCAGTGCTCTGGCCTGTGCGATCCAGCCTTCCAGATCGACCTTTTGCCAGGCTTTGATTTCTAACAGGGTGCGCAGACGATCCGGCGTTGAAGCGGCCAACTCAGCAAAGGTGTTCACACCGGCCTCGCGCAGTTTGCTCTGATAAACCCGCCCGATCCCTTTGATCACGGTCAAATCATCAGGATGTTTGGCCGCATAACGGGCAAACTCGGCCTGCACACGCTCGATTTGGGCGTCTTTGTCGGCCAGGCGGTTGAGCAATTCGTCGATCTCGTTTTGGCGGCCGGCCAATGTCTCCTTGATCAAGGTAATCAGTTCATGGATTTGCGAATCGGAGGTGAGCTGGAGGGGCGGTGTTTGTTGCGTTATCGGTTGATTCCTTTCGGCCTCGCGTTGCCGGGCATCGATATACCATTCGGCAAGCCAGCCGGCCAAAAAACCAACGATCAGCACCGGCAGGGCCAAAAGAGCAAATCCGTCCAGTCCATTCACCAAAAAGCCGATCAACAACCCGGTCAAAAAGCCGACGACGAGCAAGGCCGTCAGCAATACCGTCGTGATGTTTATTTGCATCTTTGCCTCCTTTCTCCCGGCCGATGTGGGGTCAATCCGCATCTGTGGCCACAATCAGCCCCTTCAAACCGATTACCTGTTCGGTCTGGTCGCATACCGGCACCGCCAGCTCGCGCACCGTGCAAAGCGAACCCTCTTTTTTGACCAGCCGATACGTGCATTCGCCGCGTGGCCGACCGGCCAATACCGCTTTACGCATAGACTCGACCCGAGGCAGATCGTCGATATGGATAAGAAGCTGCCACGCCGTGGGATCATTGATCAGGTTTTCGTTGGCATAACCGGTCAGGGGTTCGACAGCCAGACTCAGCATCTTGATCTGTCCATCGCGATCGGCATAGTAGAGCATCGCTCTGGCGCGAATTGCCCAGTCGGTCAAATGGTATTGCTGCCTGGAAAGCCCGGTTGCGTGACAAATCTGCCGGATTGTTGTGCCGATCTGACGGCCGATCGTTTCCAGCAACGAAGCGTCTTGTACCGAAAAGGCGTGCGGTTCGCTGTGCTCGGCCAATAGGATGCCGATGCTCCGATTGTGCGACACCAACGGCACCCAAATGCACACCGTCGGCGGCTCGTTGTCTGCCGGGGGGCGAACAAAGGGCGAAGCAAGCACGGCCGTTTTACACGAGGTGAGCACCTGGTGGACGGTCAGATGATCGCGCACCGAAACAAGTTGAAGGTGACCAACCGACTCGGGGGTGAGGCCTCGTTGCACACACAACCGTAATTGATGTTCCGTCTCGTCCAGGAGCAATATCGCGGCAGCCTGGAGCCGAAACAAGGTGACGATGACATCGAGGGTGGCATACAAAGTGTTTTCAAGGTCGCAGGACGTATTGAGGGTCAGTAGAATTCCGTTGAGAATGGTTAAATCATCGGCGCGATCACGCACCTGCTCATACAAACGCGCGTTGATCATTACGGCGGTGATGTGTTGGGCAAAGGTCATCGCCACATCAATCTCTTGGACGGTGAAAGCATGGACCTGATAGCGGTCGATGCTGAGCTGACCGATGACCTGATTTTCGACGATCAACGGCACACCCAGCCAGGAACGTACCTGCTCATTATTGGCCTGGCGCACATAGCGTCGATCGAACCGTACGTCGGCGATATCGATGGGCTGTTTGAAAGTGGCCATTTGCTGAAAAAGCGGCATTTCGGCGACCGGGAGCAAATTGGTGGGCATTTCATCGAGTCCGTATGTTGCAATGATACGCAGATACTGCTGTTCTTCCGGTGGCCGTACTCCGAAAAGGTATTGGTAAAGGTTCTCTGAGCCGTTGCGTAATGTGGCGATGGCCATGCGATCAAAAGGCACAACATTGCGGAGGATTGCCATAGCCGCCGGCAGAGTTTGCTCCAAATTCAATGACGAGTTGACGATTTCGGCTACCTGTCGCAATGCTTCGGCTTGCAGGCGTGCTTTGCGCTCGGCAGAATAGAGACGTGCGTTTTCAATGTGCAAGGCGGTTACTTCGGCCAGGGTGATCATAAAGTAAAGGTCGGCCTGGGAAAAGATGCCCGGCGTTTTGCTGATCGCCTGAATGACGCCGATCGGACGTTCTCTGGCGATCAGCGGAACACAGATCATCGCTCTGGAAGTAAAATTGGTACGTTGATCGACGGCCGGATAAAAGCGGGAGTCCTGCTGAACATCGGCGATCAACACCGGCTCGGCATGATGGACGACCCACCCGGCAATTCCTGCGTAGGGCGGCAGGCGCAACCCAATTTGTGGATCCGTTTCTTTGCCGATGGTCATCTGAATGACCAGTTCTTTGCTGTTCGGGTCTAGCAACGAGATCGATGTGGCGTCGATCCTGAGAAAACGGTTGACCTGTTCGATAACTTGGGCCAGCACGACATCCAGGTCTAGAGTTGAATTGAGTTTTTGGATCAGCTCGTAAAAGAACCGGAGGCCAGATGGCATCGATGCAGGCATCATGCTGTCCACCCCAATCTAAGAATCTGTTCACCCTGGCAAAGGTTGAGCACTCAAAGCAAGTTGAGCAGTGCGGTAAAAAGAAGCCAGTTGTCATTCATTGTAGCATACCTGAACATGGATGACAAACTTGTCTTTTTCATGAGTTATGATACAATCACCCCAACTCGTCAAATGCAGGAGGAAGACTGTGAAAAATTTGATGATCACCGGCGGGGCGGGATTCATCGGCTCAAATTTTGTACGCTATATGCTACAAAAATACCCTGATTATCGAATTGTGGTCTATGACAAGCTGACCTATGCGGGCAACCTTGACAACCTCAAGGATGTTGCCGGGCAGTTTGCCGATCGCTATGCCTTTGAGCGGGGTGATATCGCCGACCCCAAGCGGGTTGATGAGGTGATCCGGCAATATCAGATCGATACCATTGTCAATTTTGCCGCCGAGACCCATGTCGACCGTTCGTTGATGGAACCGGGCAGCTTTATCCTGACCGATGTATACGGCACGCATGTGCTGCTCGAAGCGGTCAAAAAATACGGTCTTGAACGCTACCATCAGGTGGGCACCGACGAGGTGTACGGTCAGATACTTGAAGGATCGGCCAGGGAGAGCGATCCGTTGCACACGCGCAGTCCCTATTCGGCCAGCAAGGCGGGGGGCGATCTGATGTGTATTGCCTATCATACCAGTTTTGGTGTGCCGGTGACGATCACGCGAGGGACCAACAACATCGGGCCGTATCAGTACCCGGAAAAGGTGGTGCCGCTCTTTATCACCAACGCCATAGACGATTTGCCGCTGCCCCTCTACGGCGATGGTCGGCAAATGCGTGATTATCAGTATGTGCTCGATCACTGCGAAGGGATCGATGTGGTGCTGCATCATGGCCAAGCCGGCGAGATTTACAACATCGGCAGCGAGGTCGAGACGGAGAACATTGTGATGGCCCGGGCTATCCTCGATTTGTTAGGCAAGCCCTACTCGCTGATCCGGCCGGTGCAAGATCGCCCCGGTCATGACCGGCGCTATTCGGTCAACTGTGACAAGATCAAGGCGTTAGGCTGGAAACCCCGTCACACTTTTGCCCAAGCACTTGAAAAGACGGTCAGATGGTATGTAGAGAACGAGTGGTGGTGGCGCAAGATCAAGAGTGGTGAATACATGGCCTATTACCGCAAACAATACGATGGCCGCGAACTCTAGCCTGTTGGCGGGGTAACCGGTTTTGCCGTTTAACAAAAAAACGCCCCTTGACAAAGGGGCGTTTTTTGTTGTTGGAATGTATTTAGACCCTCTCCGAAAAATCGTACAAGCGGCATCCCTATGCCGCTTGTATCGACGCATAGGGATGCGTGGTTACGGTTTTCGGATAGGTCCTTATTCGATTTTAAAACCAGCCCAACATCGTCGGCAGGCTGTATTTGACAAACAGTGGCGCAAAGACGGTTGCGACCAGCGACATCACCGTGATCAGGGTATTGATCGACGGGCCGGCGGTGTCTTTGAAGGGGTCACCAACCGTATCGCCGACCACTGCCGCTTTGTGTTCTTCGGATCCGGGGCCACCCAGGGCGCCGTCTTCGATGTATTTCTTGGCGTTATCCCACAAACCACCCGCGTTGGCCATCAGCAGGGCAAAGATCAGGCCGACAAAGATGCTGCCGCCCAGGAACCCGCCCAGAGCCGCCGGGCCGAGGATAAAGCCTACTGCCAGCGGAGCCGCAAAGGCCAATATGCCGGGGGCAACCAGTTCCCACAGTGCCCCTTTGGAGGCAATGCGCACACAACTGGCGTAATCTGGGTCTTGCGTGCCGGCCAGCAGGCCGGGAATCTCGCGCACCTGACGACGGATCTCTTCGATCATCTTGAAGGCGTTGCGCCCGACCGAGAGGATGAGCATGGCCGAAAAGACCGGTGGCATCATCGCGCCCAAAAAGACGCCCACAATGACAATTGGGCTGAGCAGGTCAAGATGAAGCAAATCGACGGTTTCCGAATAGGCGGCAAAGAGGCCCAACACGGTCAAACCGGCTGCGCCGATGGCAAAGCCTTTGGTGATCGCCTTGGCCGTGTTGCCGGCGGCGTCCATTTGGGCGCAGACGTGAATCACTTCTTCACCCATATCTGACATCTCGGCGATGCCCTGCGCGTTGTCCACAATCGGGCCATACGCATCGGCCGACACAATCATGCCGGTGATTGACAACATGCCCACTGCCGAGATGGCGATGCCGTACAACCCCGACATCCCTTGCGCGTCGGCGATAAAGTATGCAGCGATCATGGCTGCGCAAATGCCGATGATCGGCGGCACAATGCTCAACAAACCGTAGGAAAAGCCGGTCAAGATGTTGATGGCCACCCCGGTTTGAGAGGCTTCGGCGGTGTTTTTGACCGCTTTTTGGTCGATCGAAGTATAGTAATCGGTGGTCATGCCGATGATGATGCCGGCGATCAGACCGGCTGTGCTGGCCCAAAAGTAAGCCGTATGAACCTTGAGCAGCCAGACTACCATCAGCGACAGGACGACAAAGACTGCTGTAGTTGCATAAGTGCCCATATTGAGGCCACGGCCGGGGTTCTTGCCTTCGCTGGTGCGCACAAAGAGCATACCGATGACCGAGGCAAGGATACCTGCCGAGGCAAAGACCAGTGGCAGAATGACATAAGATATGCCGTACAGATCGGACTTCTTGATCATCAGCTCGGCACCCAAGATCATCACTGCGACCACGCTGGCCACATACGAGTCAAAGATGTCCCCTCCCATGCCGGCCACATCACCCACATTGTCGCCCACATTATCGGCGATCACGGCCGGGTTGCGCGGGTCATCTTCGGGCAGGGTCAGCTCGACTTTACCCACCAGGTCGGCGCCGATATCGGCGGTCTTGGTATAAATGCCGCCGCCGGCCTTGGCCAGCAAGGCCAGTGAGCTGGCCCCAAAGCTAAAGCCCAAGACAATTTGCGGGTCGCGGAAAATGATGTAAATGATCCCCATTCCCAGCACGGCCAGGCCAACGACGGCCATACCCATCACGCCGCCGGCGCTAAAGGCCACCGAAAAGGCCGGTGACAACCCCTTTTGGGCTGCCGTTGCCGACTTGGCATTGGCCATCAGGGCCACCTGCATGCCAAAGTAACCGGCCAGAGCCGAGCACATCGCACCCAGGACAAAAGCAACCGCCATCCAGATGCCAAACAGGAAAATGAGCACAATCGACAGTACGGCAGCCACAATCACCAATGCCGTGTACAATACCCTCAGGTAAGCATTGGCTCCTTCTCGAATGGCGTTGCACACTTTGGTGGCTTTTTCGCTGCCGGTTGGCGCTTTGTTGACGCGGTAAAACAAGAACCCGCCAACCAAGATCGACACAATTGCCGCTATTGGGGTCAAAATTACCCAATCCATTGGTTACTCCCTTCTCCTCCGATAAAATGTTTTGAGGAGGCCCATTCAAGCCCCTTACAAGTATAAGCAAATTGTCCGGTCTGTGCAACTGGCAAATCAACCAAATACGAATAGTAAAAAGTTTTACTCTCAAATAATGTAAATGTACTAATTTACTACTGTACAAGTGCCGACGCATAGGGATGCATCGGCATACGGTCGTAAACACCGTGGGCGCGTCTACGGCCTGAGGTTACCTTGGGGCAGGGGCAAGCCCTGTCCCTACGGCTGTTTGTTGTATAGACCCAATTGGCTCAGGCGCATTGCCACCTGATCACACGCGCTGTACAAGATGTCCAAGTCGGCTGGGGTGTGGGCTGTAGATAATGCGCCCAGACCATGCATGGTGTACACACCTTGCAGCAGCATGGCCAGCTTGAAAATGTGTTCGCGCAATTCAAGCGAACAACATGCCGGATCGGCAGCCACATCTGGAGCGTCGATCTCGATGTCCGGTCGGACCGGAAAGTGAATCATTGACAGTGAACTGCCCGGAATTGCTTCATTGGGATACCCCGTGCACTTGGCCAGCACGCCATAGGCGGCAAAGATCTGTTCGACGCGCTCGCGCACTTGCCGGCCCAGATGGGCCAAATAGCCGTATACCTGGCTTTCGTTTTGGACCAGGTATTCGATCGTCAATTTGCCGGCCAGCATCGAGAGCGGATGTGCTGAATAGGTTCCTCCGTCAAAACGAACCCGACGTTTTCCTTCTCGTCCGGCCAGGGCCATCACATCGGCGCGGCCGGCGACGGCGGCAACCGGCATCCCTCCGCCGATGATCTTGCCCAACGTAAGCAGATCGGGTTGAACGCCATAGAGCGTGCCGACATCGCCGGCGCGAAAACGAAAACCGGAGATTACCTCATCGAGGATGAGCAGTGCGCCGTATCGGCAGGTCAACTCGCGGGCCAGGCGAAGATATTCCGGCCTGGCCGGGATTGCGCCGCTGGCACCGATCACCGGCTCCAGGATGAAACATGCAATTTGGTCGCCGTGTTGGGCAAAGAGGGTGGTCAATGCTTCGCAGTCGTTAAAGCGGGTTACCAACACCTCTTCGGTCACCACACCCGGCAAGCCGAAAGACTCGGCGTGCTGGTAGCCGAGATCGGTGTAATTCACCCCCATCAATCCCCACGGTTGTGCGCCATGCCATCCTCCGCCGACTTTGAGCACCAACGACCGTCCGGTGAAGGCGCGCGCCAGCATAATGGCATACATCGTGCTTAATGAGCCGCTGGTAGTAAACCGAATGCGCTCGCTGCCGGTCTGACGACAAATTAACTCGGCCAATTCAGTCGTCGTTTCGTCGATCATGCCGGTTTGTAAACCATAGCCTTCGGCCAATGCCTGGCTTAGCGCCTGGGTGAGCCAGGGCGGATTGTGCCCCAAAATGTTGGTGAAATGCCCCTGCCAGAAATCGAGGATTTGGTGTCCATCTACATCGTGTACATAAGCGCCGGCGGCCGCCTGGATGAAAAACGGATAAGGTTGGTAAAGTCGGATGGTATGTTGTCCGCCGTCGATCATCACCGCACGAGCACGCGCATATTTGCGTGCCGAGATCGGAAATCTTTGCCGGTATTCGTCGACAAGGGTGTTGTAAAAACTGGACAATCGGGGATCCATTGTGCGCCTCCGTGTGCGAATTGGTGCTGTTGAGCAAATAATGTTCCATGATACCACACTCGACCAATTATGCAATTTTCAATTTTTCGTGTAACTGCCCGGTCAGGCCTCAGGACACAGATGAACGCGGATTCAACGGATAAACACGGATCAACAAAATAAGAAAAATCTGTGCCGATCTGTGTCCCATTTGTATCCACCAACCGGGCTAAGGGCTATCCCAAAAATGTAACCGACGTATCCCTATGCATCGGTACAAGCCTGCGGCCAACGGTCAACCTGCGCCGACGCGCGGCGACATAGGATGTCTGATGAGGCCAATTTCAATCGGTCTGAATGGTTATGATGTTCTGTGACTACCTACGTGCCGACTCAAGTCGCCCGCCATAGGCATTCGGCCTGCGGTCGGCCTGCGCCGACCGGGGGCGTCGGCGCAAGCCGACGTCCGGCACAGCGTGCCCGGAAAGGCTGATTTCCAGTCAGCGCATAGCGACAGGCCAATCAGGTAGGTAGTTACGTT
>Ga0209101_1001313_pt1 | contig 18588 bp, 15 predicted proteins | sample ConPoolayeCmetaG_FD_185481 | JGI IMG/M metagenome (GOLD analysis project Ga0209101, IMG submission 185481) | Hot spring microbial mat communities from California, USA to study Microbial Dark Matter (Phase II) - Cone Pool mat layer C metaG... ...
AAACCGAAGAGCGAAAAGCCCGCCCCGGCCAAGAAATGACGCGTGCCTTCGTCGAGCCGGGACGAGGCGTGTAAGAGCTTGCCCCTCGCGCGGGCGTCCCGCCCGCAAGTGAGGAGCGCGGGCGTCTCGCCCGCAATTCACGAACGCGACGAGAAGCCCCGTGAACGGGGCTTGAGGTTCGCTACGGGGTCGAAACCCCGACCCGGCGTCCAACGCCGGGCCGAAGACCGCCTGCGGCGGCGAAGGCCCGTTAACGGGCCTTCTTGGGGGGAGAAAACACGGAGCGCGGGCGTCTCGCCCGCAAAAACAGAGGCGGCCAAGATGCCCGCGCTCCCCATGACCGATGCGGGCAAGATGCCCGCGCTCCCCAGAGGAAAGGAATCGGAGCCAATGCCGCCACATCGAAGACGCCCGTTGACGGGCGTTTTCCGCCGCAGGCGGTCTTCGGCCCGGCATTCATGCCGGGTATGCGAGGCCCAACGCCGTGGCGCGAGGCCCGTTCACGGGCCTTCTCGGGGGGAGAAAACACGGAGCGCGGGCGTCTCGCCCGCAAAAACAAAGGCGGGCAAGATACCCGCGCTCCAGAAATCGGCCTAAACGCCGTCCGCGAATCTGGGAGCGCGGGCGTCTCGCCCGCAAAAACAGAGGCGGCCAAGATGCCCGCGCTCCCCATGACCAATGCGGGCAAGATGCCCGCGCTCCCCAGAGGAAAGGAATCGGAGCCAATGCCGCGGCGGCGAGGTGGCCCGGCAACGGGCCGTGGCCGATTTTCTAGGCAGGCAAGTCCCTGTCGGCCTGGGATTCTCGGCCGCCGATCCGGCAGTAGGCGAGGATTTCGTGAGCCGACGCAAGCTGCCCGTAGTAAAACGGCCCAAACTCGGCGTAGCGGGCGCTCGCCTCGTCGAAACGCATCTGGTAAACGATGTCCTTGAGGAACTCGGGATTGCGGGCCCAAAGGGTCACGCCCCATTCCCAATCGTCCATCCCCAAGGCCACCGTGATCAGTTGCGTCACCTTGCCCGCGAACTTCATCCCGCTCTCGCCGTGCTGGGCCATCAGCCGCGAGCGCTCGGTAAAACTCAGGAGGAACCAATTGGCGTCCGCTTGGCGGCGTTTGTTCATCGGATAGAAGCAGACCGCCGGCCAGGTAGGCAGATCGGGGGTGAGGCGCTGTCGGTGCATCACGTCCAACCGCCGTTCGAACTGTTTGAGTTTCGCGCGGTATTCTTCCCCGGCCGGATCCAGCCCCTTGGCCGCCAGTTCGTGGCCGTATTGCTCCAGCGTGGGCAGGTACTCCGAAACCTCGGTCAAGGAGATGAACGACCAGGTGGGAACGAGGGCGGCGCCCAGCGGACAAGCGAGCAAGCGTTGATGAACGCCGTTGACCACCCGCGGATCGGCATCCAAGGCGATGACCGCGAAGTCGGCCTTGTGGCCGCTGATGGTCAAGGTTTGCAACCGGGCGGGGGCGGCTTTGCCGGTCGGGTTGAGCACGGTCTCGAACTCGCGACAACCATCGCTCAATTCGTTCGGACCAAGGCGCCGCAGTTGGGCGCGATCGAAACGGTAGAAATAATGGCCCGCGTGCCACCCCCGCGGCGGCCTAAGCGACGCCTCGGGGATGCCTTCGGTCTGCTCGTGCGTCATAGCGTGGGAAAGTCCCCTGCCGGCGAACGGCGGTTCGCCTCATTGGTTTGAGAGCAAACGGTTTACGCTTTCCATCAGCCGGTCCATGGCAAACGGCTTGCGGATGTAATCGTCCACGCCGAGCATCTCCGCATACGCCTTGTGCCGACTGCCTTCGTTGGCCGTAATCATGATCACCCGCATCGGCACGCGCCGCGTCCGTCGCAAGCGTTCCAAGACCAAGAAACCACTCCGTTTGGGCATCATCATGTCGAGGATCACCAGGTCCGGATCCTCGCGCTCGGCCATGGCCAACCCCTGGTTGCCGTCCCGCGCGACCAGAATCTCGTAACCCTTGGTCTCCAACGCGAGCTTCATCGATTCGACGATTTCGGGATCGTCGTCGACCAGGAGGATGCGTTTTTTCGGGGGACCGCCATTCGGTTGCGTTTGCTTGGGTTGCTCATCCATGGTAGGGTTCCTCCGCGGTGTCCTTGGGCCTTTGGTGGCTTCATCACTCCATTGTCGCCGTGGCCGCCCGCTCGACAAGCCCACTGCCCCGATCTTCCGTTATCCTGCCCCCTTGAAGGACGATCACCCGGTCGCCGTAGCTCGTGACCCAATCTTGATGGGTGACGAGGACCACGGTTCCGCCATCCTTGTGGTATTGGGCGATCAAATCGAGAATCGCAGTGGCGCTGTTCACGTCCAGGTTCCCGGTAGGCTCGTCGGCCAAGAGCAACGAGGGTTGGTTCAATAGCGCCCTGGCGATGGCCACTCGTTGACATTCGCCCGTGCTCAGTTCGCCGGGCCGGTGTGTCTGGCGGTGATCTAAACCGAATCGGGCGAGCAACTGCCGGGCACGCTCCCTGGCGGCCGCGCCCTGGCCTGGCAAAGCGGCCAGGACCACGTTCTCCAACACGTCGAGGTAGGGCAAGAGGTGGAAGGTTTGGAAGACGAAGCCGATGGATCGGGCGCGAAAGGCAGCCCTTTGCGAAGGGGACATGGCGGCGAGGTCCTCGCCCGCGACCTGGATCCGGCCGGCGGTGGGCGCGGCCAAGCCGCCGATCAGATTCAACAACGTCGTCTTCCCACTGCCGCTCGGGCCGCGAACAATGGCGAACTGCCCCCGGGGCACTTCGAGATCGATTCCCGCCAAGGCACGGACCGGACCAGCGGGACTTGGGTAGGTTTTCTCCACTTGCTCAAGACGAAGCATGCTGCTGCCTGCGAATAAGAATAAAGCCCGCGCCCAACACGACCAAGGCCATTCCGGCCAAGGCCAGACCCAATTGCCACCGCTGGCGTGCGGAAAAACGCTCTGGGGCGGTTGGGGGCTTCGCCACCTCGCGTTCCGGCGCGAGGGCGAGGGCGACCGGCGTTGACTGCTCGCTTCGCCCCGGTTCGGTCGCAGCCGTCGAGTTTCCGCTCGGCAAAACAGCCGCAACGGCATTTTCCGGCCGTTGCCCGTCTTCTCTCCGCGATGACGGCTCGGCGCCTCCATCGGCCGACATTTCGGCGTAAAGCGAAGGTCTGGCGACCGTCTCCTCTTCGGCCACGAATCGCTCGGCCGTGGCGTTCCAGTCCCAGCGCATCAAGAGGTCCAAGCCTGGATTCTGGTCCTTGATCGTGCAGGAGCACCGGTCGCCCAAGAACCGAAGCAGCCCGGAGAGACTCTCGACCGTGACCTCCTTCCCAATCCCCGGCGGCATCACGCGCCCGCGACCATAGATGGCGAACAACATCGGCTCGTAGGGAGGCTTGAGGTCCGCGGCGTCGGGCGTCATGGCCTTGAGGTATTTCAACAGCCATGTCTCCGCGGCGTTCGCGCGATTCAGCTTGAGCAATGCCACGCGCAGCGCGCCCCGCAACCCAGGGGGTCCGTCGGCCGGCACGTTATCGCCGCCCGGCGTCGAGCCGGCGGCGTCGTCCTTCTGCGTGGTCGGGTTGGACTCGTCCAAATCCGCGAAGAGTTTTCCCGACGCGGCAATGGACATCGCCTGGCGGGCGACATTCTCCATGCGGGCATTGTCTTCGGCCTGGTCGCCCTCCAGAATGAGCAGCACGACGCCATGCCCCTCATGGAACCGCTGGCCAATCTCGGACCGTAAGGGCGAGTCGACGATCTGCCGGGCCGCGGCCAGGTCGATCGGTCCAGTAAACAGGTGATCGCCCCAGGGGGCAATCAGCACGTAGCATGGAAGCGTCTGGTCTTTCAGATCTTGCCAGGTTTTCCGGACCGCGTCGGGAAGGCCTTCCAGGGCGTCTTTCCGATCCAGGTCCACTGGCGTGACGCTGAAGTTCGGCGCCACGCCGTCCTTGTCACGCTCGGCCAACACGGCGTGAACCGCTTGCGCTTCCGGGGACACCGGTCCACGATGGAAGTAATACGCTTCATAGGCCATGGGCGTCCAGCGGTACATCGCGTAGCGATAAACCGGGGTGTCGCAGGCCCAGGCCGCGGCGGTGAGAATCCCCATCGCCAAGCAGGACGCGAAGCAGGCCCTCGCACGGGCAATCAAGCGACGCCTGCACCCTGCCGTGCATTTACGGCCAACCAAGATCCGACCGTCCATTGGGCCACCTCGCGTGAAGGGACATTCCGAGCAACCCATTTATACGGCCGAATGCTTCCCAAAGCAAATCGTTCGAGGGGCAAGAGGTCGGGCGCCGCGGGGTCGGCGTCCGACTACCCCGCCCATGGCGAAACAAGGAAAGCCATGCTCCGCGCGGCCGAATAGGAGTCCTTCTTATTCCAGAAACGTCTCATTTCAACGCCTGCGGAGCATAAAGGCCCGTTGACGGGCCTTCCCCGCCGTAGGCGGTCTAGAGGCCCGGCGTTTTACGCCGGGTCGCGGTGTCGATCCCAGGGCGAACCTCAAGCCCCGTTTACGGGGCTTCTCGCTGCCTTCGTGATTTGCGGGCGAGACGCCCGCGCTTTGTGTTTTGCCCCAGCGAGAAGGCCCGTGAACGGGCCTCGCGCCGTGGCATTGGTCCACGGATACCCGGCATGAATGCCGGGCCGAAGACCGCCTGCGGCGGCAAACGCCCGCAGGCGGGCGTCTTCGCACAACCTCTTGCCGGCAATCCTCGCGCTATTTTCCGCGCGGCCGAGAATGAGTCCTTTTCGCCCGAAAAACATGTCATCTCAACGCGTGCGGAGTATATTTCAGGCGGAGTCCTAAATCGGTTCCAATTCCAAGCGGTGACCAAAGCTGACTGGCAATTGAATCGCTTGGGCGAGGCGGCGCAAATACTCCGCGCGAGGGATTTCGCTGGCGCCAAACCGAGCGGTATGGGGAGTCAGTTGTTGGATGTCGAGGAGCTGGTAGCCCCTTGAGCGGAGATGTCCAACCAGCGCGACCAAGGCCACCTTCGAGGCATCCGAGACGCGGTAAAACATCGATTCGGCGGCGAAAAAGCCGCCGATCGCCACGCCGTAAGTGCCGCCTGCCAGGGTACCCTGATGCCAGGCTTCGACGCTATGGGCGTGGCCGAGCTGATGGAGGCGGAGATAGGCCCGCTTCATTCGCGGGGTAAGCCAGGTCGCGTGTTCGCGGCCCGCGGAAGTGGCGCAACCGTGAAGCACCCCGGCAAAATCCCGATCGCAGGTCAGCTCGAATTTGCCGCCGCGGCAAGTGGAGCGGAGGCGTCGAGGGATGTGGAATCGATCGAATTCGATGATGGCCCTGGGATCGGGCGACCACCATAGCATGGGGTCGTCGAGTTGGGGATGGGGCCAGGGGAAGATGCCGTGCTGATAGGCATAGAGCAGCCACCGCGGCGTCAGCCGGCCGCCCACGGCCACGATGCCGCTGGCGCTGGCTTGATCGGCGGGAGGAAAAAAGCGGGATGGTGGCAGTTCGTTCATCACCGGAGTCGTTCCCTGGGGTCTAGGAAGATTATACCGCATCCTGGCCCCCGAAGGGGGCCTTCCCAAGACTCGCCTTGCGTCTGCTAGAATAGTGCCTTCGCAAAACAACGTCGCGGAAGAGCGGATATGTGGCATTGCAAGACGGTCGCGATCGTGGGCGTGGGCCTGATCGGCGGCTCGATCGGAATGGCCCTGCGCCGGCGGGGTTTGGCGGACGTGGTGGTGGGCATCGGGCGGCGTTCGGCGGCCCTGAGGACCGCCCGCCGCGTCGGCGCGGTGACCACGACCACGGTCGATCTGGCCAAAGGCGTGGCCAACGCCGACTTGATCGTGGTCTGCACCCCGGTGCATCGAATCGTCGATCGAGTACGCCAGGCCGCCATGCACTGTCCCGAAGGGGCCCTGATCACCGACGCCGGGAGCACCAAACAGGCCATCGTCGAGGCCCTCGACGACGCCCTGCCTCGCGGATGCAGGTTCCTCGGCGGTCATCCGCTGGCCGGCAGCGAGAAGTCGGGGCCGGTGCACGCCCAAGCCGACTTGTTCGAGGGCCGCATCGTCGTTCTCACGCCGACCAAGAATACCCATGCCGAGGACTACGACCGGCTGGAAGCGTTCTGGTCGGCCTTGGGTTCGGTGGTGATTCAAATGTCGCCGGCGGAGCACGATCGGGCCTTGGCCGTGACCAGCCACGTGCCGCACCTCGCGGCCGCCGCGGTGGCCGCCTCGTTGCCTGAAAACTGGTTCCGGCTCGCCGGCGCCGGCGCGCTGGACACGACGCGAATCGCCGCCGGCGATCCCGACCTGTGGACGCACATCCTGATCCAGAACCGCGACAACGTGCTGGCCGGGCTGAGCCGATGCGAACAGGAGTTGGCGGCCCTGCGGGCGGCGATCGAGAACCGGGACGAGGAGCGTCTGCGAAACCTTTTGGCCGTGGCGAAGAAGAACCGCGATGCTTTGGGAAGTTGACATTTACCCGCGGCCCGACCAACCCAACCTCGCCGCCTTGCGCATCAAGGCGGAGGCCGCGGATTTGGGCGTGGATTCGTCGCTGGGGGTGACGGCGGGCTGGGGATACTTGCTCCAGGGAGACCTGGACCGATCGCGGGTCCTCCGCGTCGCCCACGAGCTGCTGGCCGACCCGATCGTGGAAGAGACCGTCGTTGCTCCCGCCGGCGACGAGGCCCTCCGTCGCCCTCGCGATGGGCTTTGTCGTTTGGTCCACGTCCTGCCCAAGCCGGGCGTGATGGACCCCGTGGCCCAAAGCGCGATGGCCGCCATCGCCGACCTCGGCTGCCCGGTCGAAGCGGTCCGGACGCTCAAGAAATACTGGCTGTCGCCGCTGACGGACGAAAAGCTCCAATGGCTTTGCGCGAAGGTGCTGGCCAACGACGCCATCGAGCAGGTGATCGTGGGTCCCCTGGGCTTGACGCGGCTGGAGACGGGTTCGCCCTACGAGTTCAAGCTCGTCACCGTCCCGCTCCGGTCGATGGACGACCCGGCCTTGGAGACGTTGAGCCGCGAAGGCCAGCTTTTTCTCTCGCTCGCGGAGATGAAGACCATCCAAGAGCACTTTCGCTCGCTTGGCCGCGATCCGACCGACGCCGAGCTGGAGACGTTGGCGCAGACGTGGAGCGAACATTGCAGCCACAAGACGCTGGCGGGGCGAATCCACTATCGCGACGAGTCGGGCGAGCGGCGGTTCGAGAACATGCTCAAGGAGACGATCTTCGCCGCCACGGCCAGAATCCGCCGCGATTTGGGCCAGCGCGACTGGTGCGTGAGCGTGTTCGAGGACAACGCCGGCGTGGTCCGCTTCGACGACCAGTACCACGTGGTGTTCAAGGTCGAGACGCACAATCACCCTTCGGCGCTGGAGCCTTACGGCGGGGCCAACACCGGGATCGGCGGGGTGATCCGCGATCCGATGGGGACGGGCCTGGGCGCCAAGCCGGTGGCCAATACCGACGTCTTCTGCTTCGCCCCGCCCGATTTTCCCGCCGAACGACTGCCCCCCGGCGTGCTCCATCCGCGACGCGTGATGCGGGGCGTCGTGGCGGGGGTCCGCGACTACGGCAACCGGATGGGCATTCCCACCGTCAACGGCGCGATCTATTTCGATGCCCGCTACCTCGGCAATCCCCTCGTCTTCTGCGGCAACATCGGACTGATCCCCGCCGACAAGGCCCGCAAGGAAGCCCAACCGGGCGACCTGATCGTGGCGATCGGCGGGCGGACTGGCCGGGACGGCATCCACGGCGCCACGTTCAGTTCCGCCGAACTCACCAGCCAAAGCGAGGCGGTCTCCGGCGGCGCGGTCCAGATCGGCAACGCCATTACCGAGAAAATGCTCTTGGACGTGCTCCTGGCTGCCCGGGATCGCGGGCTTTACCATGCGGTCACGGATTGCGGGGCGGGCGGGTTTTCCAGCGCCGTGGGCGAGATGGGCGAGCACATCGGGGCCGAGGTCTGGCTCGATCGCGTGCCGCTGAAATACGAAGGACTCTCCTACACCGAAATCTGGATCTCCGAGGCCCAGGAACGGATGGTCCTCGCCGTCCCGCCCGAACACTGGGAGGAGTTGTCGCGCTTGTGCGCCTCGGAAAACGTCGAGGCCACGGTGATCGGCCGGTTCGTGCCCACCGGGCGGCTCGTGCTCAAGTACCAGGACCACCAGGTCGCCGACCTGGCCATGCGTTTTCTCCACGACGGCCGACCCAGCGTGATCCGTCAAGCCGTGTACCGCCCAAGCGGACAACCCCCAGACGCGGCGACGGACCCGCGAAACGCAATCCCCGTTCTGGACCTTTCTCGCCCCGTGGGCGACGCCACCGAGACCCTGCTGAAAATCCTCGGTTCGCTGAATGTGGCGAGCAAGGAATGGGTCATTAGGCAATACGACCACGAGGTGCAAGGCGGCAGCGTGGTCAAGCCGCTGGTCGGCGCGGCCAACGACGGCCCCAGCGACGCGGCCGTGTTGCGCCCGCGTCTGGATTCGCGTCGCGGGCTGGTGGTGGCCTGCGGAATGAATCCCCGCTACGGGGATTTCGATCCCTACTGGATGGCCGCCAGCGCGATCGACGAGGCGGTCCGCAACTGCGTGGCCGTGGGCGCCGATCCGGACCGCATCGCCATCCTCGACAATTTCTGCTGGGGCAACACCGACCGGCCGGAAACGCTCGGTTCCTTGGTCCGCGCGGCTTTGGCCTGTCACGACGTGGCGATCGCCCTAGGCACGCCTTTCATCAGCGGCAAAGACAGCCTGAACAACGAGTTCCGTCCCGTGGGCGGCAAGCCGATTTCCATCCCGCCGTCGCTGTTGATCAGCGCCTTGGGCCAGGTGGACGACGTCGCGCGGTGCGTGACCATGGACCTCAAGGAACCAGGAAATGCCTTGTATCTCGTCGGTCTGACCCGCGAGGAACTCGGCGGTTCCCATTTCTGCCTTGTCGAGAATCTCCGGAGCGGCCAGGTTCCGAGGGTGGACGCGGCCCGCGCCCGGGAAATCTTCAAGGCCGTGCATCGGGCCATCGCCCGGGGCATGGTCCGCTCGTGCCACGACCTGAGCGAGGGAGGGCTGGCGGTCGCGGCCGCCGAAATGGCCTTTGCCGGGGGACTCGGCGCCGAAATCCATCTGGAACGCGTCCCGCATGACGACGGAACCCTTCCCCCCGCCGCCCTGCTGTTCTCCGAATCCAACACCCGATTCCTGGTCGAGGTGCGGCCGGAACACGCGGCGGCGTTCGAGGAGTGCCTGAAGGGAATCGCCCTGGGACGCGTCGGAAAAGTGACCCGCGGCGACCGCTTGGAGATCAGCCACCATGGCGCGCCGGTGATCTCGGCCGATCTGGCGGTCCTCAAGGAAACCTGGCGGAAACCCCTGCGATGGTGATTGGGTCCATGGCGGCGACGCGAAAAACGATCGGCGAAGCACGGGCCGCCCGCCGCGTCTTCGGTCTTTCGGCCTCGCTCCGTCCGGTCCAACCTGGTCCTGACCTTTGACGAACGAACACGATGCCTGTCCGACCAAGAGTCCTGATCCTTCGAGCGCCTGGAACCAACTGCGACGTCGAGACCGCCTTTGCGTTCGAGCGGGCCGGCGGCCAGGCCGAGCGATGGCACATCAATCGCGTCCTGGAAGCGCCCCATCGGCTTGCCGAGTTTCAAATCCTCTGCATTCCCGGCGGTTTCAGTTACGGCGACGACGTGGCCGCCGGGCGCATCTTCGCGAACCAGCTCCGGCGCCATCTGGCGGAGGCGTTGCATCAGTTCAAGGCCGCCGACAAGCTGATCTTGGGCATTTGCAACGGCTTCCAGGTCCTCATCAAGTCGGGGCTGTTGCTGGACGACGCGCCGGGCCTGGGCCCGCAAGCCACTTTGACCTGGAACGATTCGGGAAAATACGAAGACCGCTGGGTGCGGCTTCGCGTGTGGGGTTCGAAGTGCGTGTTCCTCCGGGGGATCGACACCATGTACCTGCCCGTGGCCCATGCCGAGGGAAAATTCGTCCCCCGTGACGGCGTCGCCCTGGAGGCCCTCGCCCGCGACGAACAACTCGTCCTCAAATACTGCCCGCTAGGCGGGGAAAACGCCGTTGCCGAGGCCGGAACGCCCTATCCCGACAATCCCAACGGTTCGGTGGCCGACGTGGCGGGGGTGTGCGACACGAGCGGCCGGGTCTTCGGGCTGATGCCGCATCCCGAAAGACATATCGATCCCTTCCAGCACCCGCAGTGGACCCGCGGCAAGGCCCGCGATCCCGGCGACGGCCTGCAAGTGTTCCGCAACGCCATTGCCTATTTTTCCTGAAGCGAACCTCCGCGGGCCGGCCGGAGACGGCCCTCTCCGCCACGGCGCGAGTCGGTTTGCGGGTTTCTCATGGGAAGAGGCGACGCGCTCGCCTTCTTCAAGGGAAGACGCGACGCCGTCGCCGGTCATGCCTCGACCAGTCCGCCGCAGGCCTCGAAGAGCAGCATCGCCTGGCGGATCTGGCCCACGTCGTGAACGCGAACGACTTGCACGCCTTGCCGGGCCAGGGCTAGGGCGACGCCGATGGTTCCGGCCAAGGGATTGGCATCGGGGGCGCCGAGCACGCGTTGGATGAAGCCCTTGCGCGAGTGGCCAACCAGCACCGGGCAACCCAATTCGTGCAAGCGGAAGGCGTGCGACAACAATTGCACGTTGTGCTCGGTCCGCTTGCCGAAGCCGATGCCGGGGTCCAGGGCGATCCGGTCCTGGGGGATTCCCGCCGCCGTCAGGGCGTCGCGGCGCCGGCGGAGATACGCAAGGACCTCTTCGACAACATTTTCATACGTCGGATTGTCCTGCATGGTTTGCGGGGCGCCTTGCATGTGCATGGCGCAGACGGCGGCGCCGGTCCGGGCGGCCAAGGCGACCATCCGCGGGTCGCCTTCCAGGCCCGTCACGTCGTTGATGATTTCCGCCCCGGCGTCGATGGCGGCCTGGGCGACAGACGCCTTCGAGGTGTCGATGGACACCGGCGTGTCGCACTGGGCGCAGAGGGCTTTGACCACGGGCAGGACGCGGCGAAGCTCCTCCTCGGCGTCCACCGGCTGGGAATAAGGCCGCGTGCTCTCGCCACCCACGTCGAGGATGTCCGCGCCCAGGGCAACCAATTCCAGGCCGTGAGCCACCGCGGCGCCGGGGTCCAGGTAGCGTCCGCCGTCCGAAAAGCTGTCCGGGGTCACGTTGATGATCCCCATCAACAGCGGACGGCGGCCAAAACGGAGCGTCCGACGCGGAAGCGACCAGTGACCCGCCCTCATGCCTACCACGGCGCCTCCATCATCGACACGATCTGCTGGGCCAGGCGGTGGATGGCCTGCTGCTGGGCCGTGGCGACGGAGTGTCCCGCCTCGGGAACCAGCAGGGCAGTTTCGCGAAGGGTGGCCACTTCGTCGGGCAGGGGAATCGGCGCGGCCTCGCGGATCAGGTTGTTTTGCCGATCGAGCCAGCGGACCTCGACCTGGAGGCTCACTTCGCTCTCGCGCGGATCGTGGTATCGGTTGAGCACCATGACGCGCTTCGTATCGTGGGTGATGCGGCCCGAGAGAATGCTGTCGGCGTTGCTGTCCCCCGTCACCTTGTAGGGCGTCTTCAGCTCGATCTCCTTGATCACCGCCTCGGTCAACCGCTCGCCCAAGTTGCGGCGGAAACTGTCCGACTCGAACACCGGCACGTACACCGTGTGGATACTGACCGGATAAAGCGACTCGGCCCCGATGCGGTAACCGAAGCAACCGCCAAGGGCGAGGACGACAGCAAGCAACGATAACCCGACAAGACAACGCCGAGGGAGCATCGCCGGGGCGCTGTGAGGAAAGTTGTGATGAAGTACGGTGTGACGAAATAAGTTGCGATGAAATAAGTTGCGATGAAATAAAGTGAGCATCCGTTGCTCGAACAAGCCCACGGGTTGCAACCCGTGGGCTTTCGTGGTGATTGTATTATCGACTTCTACTTTCGGATCGACTTCCACTTTCGGATCGTCTTCCACTTTCGGATCGTCTTCCACTTTCGGATCGTCCGCCGCTTCCGGGCGGGGCCGAGGCCGCGGGACAACGCCGCCGGCCGGGGCGCATTGCCGTCGGAGACGAAACTCCCTTCGTTTGCTCGCCGCCTTGTCGCTTCGCCATGGCATCGCGTCGTTTCCGCCTGGCCTTGTGTTCTGGTTGTCCCCTCGCCGCGTCACCGCCGTTTGACAGGCCCCAAAAGGCTGGTCAGCCATTGGAGTCGGTCGGGCGGTTCGGCGGGATAGTCCTTGATTTGCTCGAGTCGTTCGCGGGCCTGGGCGGCGGCGGGCGTGTGAGGGTATTTTTCGATCAGCGCCTTGTAGTAGTAGCGGGCGGCGCCGTAGTAACCGTTCTTTTCGTAATACTGGCCCACCGCCCGGTCCCGCTCGGCCTGCTCGGCAATCATCCGGTTCTTGGTCTCGAGCAGTTTGTCGCGGTCGGGGCCGAGCGTCGGGCCGAAGCGGATGAGCGTCTGATCGACCAGTTCCGCGGCCTCTTTCAGCGGCGTGCCGTCGTAGAGCGGCCCCTGATACATCCGCTGCTTGGCCTCGATGCCCAGCAAGTGGGCGTTCTTCTGATGCTCGCTCTTCGGATACTCGGCCCGGAGCATGTCGTAATTCAACGCCGCGTCCTCGTAACGCCCGGAAATGAAATAGGCGTTCGCCTCGGCCATGAGCGCGTCGTCGGCCAGCGGACCGGTCGGATCGTTGAGCCGCACCCGCTCGTAGGCCTTCAGCGCATGGCCCCATGTGTCGAACAGGGGCCGCGTCTTGTCGAACAGGTTGGGCGTGATGGGCCAATGAGGTTCGGCCGCCTGGAACCGCTCCCAATAGCGGCCGATGGCGAACTGCCGGGCCACGGCCTTGTCGAGATAGCGGGAGTAGGAATATTTTTTCAGCAGCTTGTCGTAGGATTCGTGGGCCGCGGCGTACCGGTCGCCGAAGAAGTAGCTCTCGGCCTGCCAGAACAGCGCGTCTTCCTCGATCGAGGTATCGGGCCAGCGGTCGGCGGCCGTGGCGAATTGCTTGGCCGCCTCGTCGTATTTCTTTTCGCGGAAAAGGCGCTGGCCTTCGTCGTAGGCCGCCCGAGCGATTTCCTCGTTCGGACCGTAGCCGGCCAGTTCCTTGACCTTCTTGATGACGTTCGAGGGCGCCAGCGCGTCGAGGTTGAAGCCTGAGGACTCGTCGTCGCTGGTTTGTTTTGGCGCGGGCTTGGAAGCGGCGGCCAAGGTCTCGGCAGTGACGACCGTCTCCTTCGGACCCGGCGGCGACGCTTCCTCGGCCGACGTCTGCCGGACCTCGGAAGAGGACGGCGCAAGCAACGAGCCGACCGACCCGGTCGCCGGAGTGGCCCAGTTGCGGCAGCCCGCCCCGCAGCCCGCCAACCAGGCTGCCAGGGCGAGGCCATAAAGTCGGTGAGCCGCCATGCAAGACGTCCTTGTCAATCGCCCGCCGTGCCCTCAGGTCCGCGCACGGTCAACTTGCCGCTTGCCCAATGTTCAAGTCGTGGAAGCGAAGACGGATTCCAAAAGCGTTCCTTGCCGCCGGCACGTTTGCTGAACGGCTGCCCTCATGTCGTCAAGAGGCCCAAGTAGCGATGCATCCGAGGTTTACGGCCCAGCAGATGCGTCAGGTATCGATTCAACACGCCGCGCAGTTCGCCGCGGCTTCGGGCGTCGATGTCGATCCGCCGCCAGGAGTGGCTTTCGAGCCGCGCCAGTTCCTGCATGATCCGCACAACGCCCGCGCTGACCGACGCGACTTCCTTCTTGCCCTCTCGACATTGGCCGCAAAGCACCCCGCCGTGCGCTTGCCCAAAGGCCACGCGACCGCTCAAACTCACTTCGCTGCCGCACTCCACGCAGGTTGTCAATGACGGCAAATGTCCCAAGATGTGCAACATGCAAAGCTCGAACCGCGCGGTGTACAGCAGGACGGGTTCGCCGGCAGACAGGGCCGCCAGCGTTGCCACGGCCAGGTCGAAAAGCTCCGGATGAGGGTCGTATTGGTCGGTCAGGTCGTTGAGCAGCTCGGCGACGTAATAACCGGCGTACAAACTCGACAAGTCCCGGCCCGCCGGTCGAAACCGCCGCTGGAGCTTGGCCTCGGTCAGCAGGTCGAGCGCTTCGGATGATTTGCGGAGGAAGACTATTCGACAAAGGGCCAGCAGGTCAAGAGCAGAGTCGAAAGGACCTTTGAGTCGCTTTCCCCCCTTCGCCAAACCCTGTATTTTTCCAAATTCCCGGGTGAAAAGCGTGACCACCAGGCTGGTTTCGCTGAAATCAACGCACTTCAGGACCAGGGCTGTGGCTTGTTCGACGGACACGCCAGGCGGGGGCGATCGTGATCGTAGCAGGGGCCTTTCCGAACTTCCCCCATCGTATCCGACTACCCCGGCGGCAACAACGTGGCTTGTCCTGTTAGCCCCATCGCTGAGTGGTGGTTGATGCTACGTCAAATCGGGGGGTATGCCAGTTCTCATCGAAACCAAGGATGTGTCCCCAGATTTCTCCACCAACCCGTTCATGTGTCCCCGGCAACCGGCCGTGGCCAAGCCCCGCGTCACTGGCTCCGCGTCAGATCGATCGGCTCGCCCGGTTTCGCGATTCTCACGTCCCGCCAACCTTGCTGGACGAGTTGTCGTTGCCGCTCGGCCAATTCCCAGGGGCCGCCATGGACCAGCACCAGGGTTGCCCCACGATGGATTTGGGAAAGCCAGGCATCCATTTCCTTGGCGTCGGCATGGGCCGAGAAGCAGCGAAAGTACCGCACCGCGGCGCGGACCGGGAGCTGTTTTTCGTTCCAATCGAGGATGGACTCGCCGGGAGAGCGAGGCGTGGCGGCCGCCGAGGGGGGGCGGGCGGCGGTCTTCAACGACGCCTGGTCCCGAGTGCCTTCGCGCAACAGCCCGGCCGCCTTCATCAGCCGTCCGCCAGGGCTTTCCGGGTCCTGGTAGCCGACCAGGAATATCGCCGACGAACTTTGCGGAACGAGCTGCTCGATCAACGCCCGCGAGGCGCCGGCATCCAGCATCCCGCTGGTCGTAAGAAGCACGCAGGGACGCGGCAACGGCTCGGGCAATTTGGGGGCGATCCGCAGGCCGGACGGCGACCATGCCGCTGGGTCGTCCGCCACGGGACCGCGAAACCATCCCTGGCGGCGATTCCGCTGGTAGATGGCCGTGATCTCCGCGGCGGTCGTCGAGGAGCCATGGATCGGCACGCGCGGCGAAAGCATCCCTTCCCGCTGGGCAAGGCAAAGCTCATAAAGAATCTTTTGGGTTCGGTCCAGAGCGAAGGCGGGAATCCAAACCACCGCGCCCCGCTCGACCGCCTCGGCCACCGCCCGACGAAACAAGGTCCGCTCCTCGCGAACCGTCGCGTCGCGGAACGTTGGGCCGTAGGTCGTTTCGATGAACGCCGCATCGACGTCGGGCGCAGGACTGGGACCGGGAAACAACGGCGACAAGTCGTTGCCCACGTCGCCCGAGAACAACACCCTCCGCTTCGCCCCAGCCAGGCTCACCTCGAACAAGAAGCTGGCCGAGCCTGGGATGTGGCCGGCGTAAAGCGGCTTGACGGCGACGCCTGGGGCAACCTCGGCCGACACGTCGTATTCCATCGGGCGGCAGAGGGCGAGAATCGACGCCGTTTCCTCCTCGACGCACCGCTGGCAGCGTCGGATTTCGACGCCCGGGAAGTCCCGCTGAAGGCGTTGGCTCAACTCCTCGAACGACGCCGTCTCGGAGCGAAGATTCTCGGCCGCAATCGCCGCCCGGTAGCGGCACGCGGCGTGCCCATGGACCGTCAAGGACCGTTGGCCGGTTTGGGAACGTTCGAGCGACCGCATCGACCACGACCATTTCCGCTTGCGGCCGTCGTCATGCCGGATCTGCATCCGCAGCATCGCCGGCAAGAGTTCGAGCGTCGCATGGGTGGCGAAGATTGGTCCGGAAAAACCCCCTTCGACCAGCATGGGCAATCTGCCCACGTGGTCCGTGTGCGCGTGGGTCAGGAAGATGGCGGTGATCGAGCGAGCGTCCACGGGCAGGGTCGTTGGGCGGCCAGGGGAGTCCTTTGCCGCGTCGGCTGCTTCGCGGTCGGGTGCGTCGGCGCCGCAATCGATCATCCAGCGGCCATTGCCGGTGTCCAAGACCGACAAGGAACCGCCCACCTCGCCCGCCCCGCCGTGAACGACCACCAAAACCTTGGAAGGCCTGGCCGGGGGTTGCGCCGCCGCGCAGCCGATCAGGCCGGCCGCCGCGACGATCCAGAGGGCCAACCCTTGCCGCGTCCTCGTCGTCGGACCGTTCATCGACACGCCCTCGCTAATCCATCGTGCCCACGCGCATCTTCCGCCGCCGCTGAAATCCGCGTCCCGATGGCATGGGCCTTTTCCAACAATGATAGGCCAAACGACCGCCTCGTGGTAATGCCCGTCGAGGGCAAATGGAAGAGAAGGCGGGAATCCAAGCAGCGGCTGATCGGCGGAGCCAAAAAACGGGCAGCCCGAGTTCGATTCCGCCCGCCGCCGCCGAGGCCGCCGCCGCCGAGGCCGCCGCGGCCTCTGGTCCCGCCGTTCATCGGCAACGGGCCTATGGCAATCCAGACGGGCGAGGAACATAATCATTTTCGGCAAGGAGAGCATCCGGCCCCGGCGGAAGCCTTTCCATGGAGAGACGCCGGCAACAAGTTTTTTTCCTGGGAACCTCTTCGAGGCCTTCATGGGCACCCTACGCTTCCTCTTCGTCGTCAAGGTTTTGTTCGTGGCGGGCGCGTGTTGGGCCGATGCGCCCGGCTTGCGACGTTCCGACGTCGTGTTCATGTACGACAATCCGAAGATGATCGAGCCTTACGGCTGCACGGTGGTCGGCTGGGCAGGCTCGTCCGATCCCAAGCAGGTCGAGGCGGCGCACCGGAAAGGCGTGCGGCTGTTCTGCTCCAGCATAGGTTTTTTGACGGAGTTCAGCAGCGTCATCGATTTCTCGCCCGACTTCCTCGACGCCGCCTGCCGCAACTTCGCCGGCGAGCCGTTTGTGGTGCCGTGGCTTTGGGACCACAAGCACAAGGGGCATCCGGCCTACTGGTGGTGCACCAACTCGCCGTTGTACCGCAAGTATCTCGAGAGCCGCCTGGAGCAGGTCATGAAGGCCCCGCTGGACGGCCTGCACATCGACGACTACCGCGGCGCCTCCGGCGCGGTCACCTGGCTTTCCGCGTGTTTCTGCCGCCATTGCATGGAGGGGTTCCGCAAGCACCTGGCCGACTCCGTGCCCAAGGAAAAGCTCGCCGCGCTGGGCATCCAGGACCTTTCGAGGTTCGACTACCGCCAATTTCTCCTTGACCGCGGCGTCAAGCCCGAGGAGTACAACCGCAAGCGAACCGGGCTTCCGCTGGCCGCCGAGTTCCTCGATTTCCAGGTCAAGGCCAACGATCGTTACTTCGCCGAATACCGCCGCCGGGCCGAGCAGTTGCGCGGCAAGCCGCTGGCCTTTTGCGTCAACTCGGGCGTCACCGACCCGCATGGATTGGTGATTGCCCCGCAGTTGACGTTCTTCTGCTGCGAAGTGGACCACAACGCGGCAAGCCGCAAGGTCCCTCTGCACCCCATCTACGCTTACAAAGTCGCCGACGGCGTGGACCGGCCCGTGGCTTCCACCGCCAGCGGTCACGACTGGGCGTATGTGAAGGAGCACAACGTGCCGGGCCTGGTCCGCGCGTGGATCGCCCTTTCCTACGCCTTTGGCCACCACTTCATGGCCCCGCATCGCCAATGGTGCTACACGCAGGAAAAGGGAACGCACTGGTACGACGGCCCCACCGAGGAGTATGCCTGGGTCTATCAGTTTGTCCGCGCCAACGCGCGGCTGTTCGACGACTACCAAGCCGTGGCGCCGGTGGCCGTGCTCTACGACAACGCGGCCCGGCGCAAGGGCCTGGGCAACATCGAGCCGATCTGCGCGGCGCTGGCCGAGCGGAACATGCCGTTTGCCATCGTCATCGCCGGCGACGATTGGCTCGACTACCGCCTCGACGCCGACCGGCTCGCCCGGTTCCAGGCCGTCGTCGTGGCGGCCGATTTCGAAAAGTCGCCCATCGACGAACCCCAGAAGCAGATGATCGCAACGGTCAAGGCGGCTGGCCGGTTGGTCGTCTGGCCCGACGAAGCGGCCTTGGCCCGACTCGTCCCGCCGCCGATCCTCGTCGAGGGGGCGAAGGAAGTCATGGCGGTTCCGCGGCTCCAGGCGAAGGCGACCAGCGCGCCGGCCGTGGTCCACCTCCTCAACCGCCGTTACGACGCGGCCAGCGACGCGGCGATTCCGGCGGAAAACTTCACCCTGCGATTGCGGACCGATCTGTTCGGCGGACGCAAGCCAACCAAGGCAACGCTGCACGCGCCCAAGACGCAGCCCGTTCCCTTGACGGTCGCCGCGGATGGAACGACCGTGACCCTCCGCGTCCCTCGACTGGAACTCTGGGGAATCTTGGAATTGATCGAGTGACGCTTTACACGGGGCCGAGCAAGGGATCATAATGGTCGGCGACAACCGAAC
>Ga0209101_1001314_pt1 | contig 18585 bp, 13 predicted proteins | sample ConPoolayeCmetaG_FD_185481 | JGI IMG/M metagenome (GOLD analysis project Ga0209101, IMG submission 185481) | Hot spring microbial mat communities from California, USA to study Microbial Dark Matter (Phase II) - Cone Pool mat layer C metaG... ...
AAACCACCGGCCGCGGACCAGTATCCCCTGCGGCAAATACTCGAAATCGACCATGCACTTCAGATTCACCCGGCGCAGATGCTCCGAAATGATCTGGTACCGCTGCTGAAGGTTCGGTATCTGGCGGATGAAGCACTTCAGCGCCCAGGTGTTGCCGGTGGCCGGGCAGTGGATCTTGTACACCACGGCGAAGTCGCCCAACCAAGTAAGCGGCAGCCGCATCGCATTCCTAGTCACCTCACCGGCGCGCAGTTCTTTGTCGGCCAGCGTCTGCTGGTGGTTCTCAATGGCCTCGCCGTATTCGCTAATGGTCGGCCAGATCATACAGTTTTCGTCGGCCAGTTCATTTACTATGCGTCGGCCGGTTCACAAAATCCGCACTTCCACCAGGGTCACGTCGTCATTGCGCAGCCTTCCGCTGCGGCGAAGCTGGCTGATCCAACGCTCGAATCTTTGTTGATCTTCCGCAGGTTCCGCCGCCCCGGAGTCGAGATCGGACGGGTCATCAGGACGGTTGCGTTGTGCATATTCCGCAACTTCCGGCGCGCCGCGTGTTGCCGCTGATTCGGGGACCTTGCTCTGTGTTGCCGCTGGTTCGGGGATGTCGTCTTGTTTTGCCGCTGTTTTGGGTGTGTTGATTTCGGTTGCCGTTGGTGCAGACACCTCGGTTTGTGTCGCCGCTGGTTCAGAGATGCCGGTTTCTGACGCCGCTGGTTCATCGGCGTCGGTTTCTGACACCAGGCCGCAATTGCCGCAGGCCGCCAAGCAGTGGTGCCCATGCGATGGCAACTCTTCGCATTGTACACTCAGTGCTTCGTCGATCTGCTGCCAGGGACATCGGCCCGATTCGTATTCCGTCAGAAACCACTGCGCCAGCGCGTCGGTCATCAGCCATAACCGGTCGTCGGGGAGTAGCTGCAACTGGTCATCCCCGTCCGAGTGCGGCAGTTTCCGCAACGCTCTGTTGTAGTTGACTTCATCCTTGGGCGTGCGCGAACCGACCAGGTGCGGGCTGTCGTTGAATTGTTCCGATTTTTCCAGCGGCCAGGCGCACAACAACTGGTCGCCGCGGGTATGGAACAGGCAACTGTCGCCCACGGCCACGGCCTGCCAGCGCAAACCCGATCCGTCCGAGCGAATCTCCACACCCAGGAATGTAGCGAACGAGCCATCCCGGAACTTTTGCTCTGCGTGCCACGGGAATTGTCGGGGAGCAAGCTGTTCCTGCCACTGTTGCCGGACCTCGGGCAGTCGCTTGTGCCAATCGCGGACTTCGACGCAGCGCTGGGCGACAAAATCCTCAACCAGCAAGTTCGCCCACAATCGGGCGAAGGCGCTCTCGCTTGCTCCGTCGGACAGGGCGAATCGCCCCGAGGCCACATCGCCGGCAAAGGCGTCTTCGTACTCTTCCGCCGAGTGGCCCTCCTTGGGAAGCCAGAAGGCGCGCCATTTGATCGGCTTTTCGGGCATTGTCGGCTTCTGGTCGGCGGCCATCTGAAGTTATTCAGGCAAACCAGGTCCCGAAGCACTCTTCAGCTCAACTCAACAAACGCCCGCAGCGTCACCGGTTGGCACTCACTCGGGTGCCGATGTCCAAGAACTTTGCCAGCCCGGCCATGTCGGCGTTGAACCCGAAGCCCCTGGCGCCATCGCTAATCCAAGGATAGCTCGACCGCGCGAGGCGGAGCATCGTGGGTGGCAGCGGGCTGGACATGCGAAACAGCAAGTTCGCGTACTTGTCGGGCAAATTAGCGTCGCTGGCCGGAAACAGGATTGGCGCCCCGGGCTGGCTGGAAATGTGCAAGTTCATCATCAGCACGTTGCCGTCTTCGGAAGCCAAAGCGCGCAACTGTTCGGACGGCGGTTCAGGATCGCCGTCGGTGGCTTCGCCGTCGGTGATGTTGATTACAATAGGCGGAAAGCAACGCGGATGCTCGGCGATGAACTCCGAAAGGACCGAATGCGCCGCACGAATCGCTTCGCACATCGGAGTGCCGCCGTCGGCCAGCGGATCGAACCACACGGGAAAGCGTACGGTCTGTTCCAGAACACCGCCCGCACCGTCATCGACAAGCATCTTGCGGTTTTCTATGCGCAACGGCTTGTTGCCCACGGCGCTGACCGGGCAAAGCACTTCTCCGGCCAGATCGCCGGTAAACCCCAGCGACAGTTCATCGCCATATCCGATTACGCCAATATAATACCTGTCGAGGATGTGCTCGCCCTTGGCGCAACGATAAACCAACTCTTGGATGATGCTATTGACGGCTTTGGCCACGCCTTCGGCTTTGTTCCGCCCCGAGTTGTCGCCCGGCGCATCGGCCATCGAGCCGGACTGGTCGATCAAGAACAAAAAGCAAGTGGGATTGGAACGGCTGATTTCGGCTGTGTACGGCATTGCAGAACTCCTGCGCAGCGGTGTGTTGCAACAGCAGTTGTGAGAAGCTGCCGCCAGCTTCGCGGTTGCCTGCTGCCATTTGCCCATTTTAGCTGCCAACCGGATGGCGGTGAAGATTCTTCAACTGGCGGGGGGGTTGCAGCAAACAGCGGCTTGCTCGTCAGAGGTGTTTCGAGGCATAATCCGGCGGCTGGACTGGGAGCATCGACTTATGCGAATCCGGCGCGTATGGAACCTGCGCGGACCGAATATGTGGTCGCGCGACCCGGTGCTGGAGATTTGGGTGGAATTGGGCGAGTTGGCTGGGTGGCGGTCTGACGCTGCCGGTTTTGCCGAGCGACTGCTGGGTCTGCTGCCCGGTCTGGGCCAACATCCCGCCGCCGGTAGCGCTGCCGGATCGTTCGTCGAGCAGTTGTCCCGGGGAGTGACGCTGGCGCACGTGTTGGAGCGGGTGGTCGTGGAATTGCAAGGGTGCGCCGGCAGCAAAGTTTCCTTTGGGCACACGGCCGGCGTGCTGGCCGAGCCGGATGTGTATCGGGTAATCGTCGGCTACGAAGAGCCGGTGGTGGCCGAAGCCTGCCTGGAAGTTGGCCTGCGGCTGTGTCTGGCCGCGGCGCAGGGCGAGCCGTTCGATTTGGCTTGCCAGTTGCCCCGATTGCGCCAGTTGGTCGAGTCGAACCGTTACGGCCGAACCACATCGGCCCTGGTAGAAGCAGCCCGGCGGCGCAACATTCCGGTCGAACATCTCAACCCAGAGGATGGTCGGCTGCTGGCACTGGGCTGGGGCTGCAAGCAGCGCTGGCTGCTGGCGGCGCAGACCGATCGCACACCGGACCTCGGTCAGATGATCTCCCAAGACAAGCAACTGACCAAGTCGCTACTGCGCACCGTGGGCATTCCCGTGCCGGATGGCCGCGTGGTATGCGACGCCGACGACGCCTGGGCGGCGGCGCAGCAGTTGGGTTTGCCCGTGGTGGTCAAACCCCGGGACCGCGATTTGTCGGTGGGCGTTTGGGTCAACCTTACCAGCCGCCAGCAGGTGGAAGCTGCTTATCGTGCGGCCCGGGAAAAAAGCCAGGAGGTGATCGTAGAACAATACGCGCGCGGATTCGACCATCGGGCACTGGTGGTGGGCGGGAAGATAGTAGCCGTCAGTTGCACTGTGCCGCCGATGGTCTGCGGCGACGGACGATCGACGATTGCGGAGTTGATCGATCGGGAAAACGCCCGACCGGAACGAGGCGACGGCTACTCTACTCCGATGGCCAGAATCACCATCAACGAGGAAGTCATTGGGGCGCTATGGCAGCAGGGTTACACGCTGGAGTCGGTTCCAGCGGCCGGTCAACAGGTGCGCTTGAACTACCAGCCACCGGCGTTTGAAAACGGGGGGCAGATCGTCGACGTGACCGATCGCATCCATCCCGAAGTGGCCGCCCGAGTGCTCGAAGCTACACGGCTGTTGGGGCTGGACGTGGCCGGCATCGACCTGGTGGCCGAAGACATAGGCCGGCCGTTGGAAGAGCAGGGCGGGATGATCCTGGAGGTCAACGTTGGACCGGCGCTATGGCTGCACATGGCGCCCTGGTGCGACCGACCGCGCCCGGTGGCCGAAGCCATCGTCGCCTCGGTCATTCCCGAGCCGGACGACGGCCGGATTCCAGTGGTGGCCATCACGGGCGTAAACGGCAAGACCACCACCACATGGCTGATCGCGCAGTTGTTGCGTACCGCTGGGCGCAAGGTGGGGATGGCCTGCACCGACGGGATGTACATCGAAGGCCGGCAGATTTCCGCCCACGATTGCAGCGGCCCGCGCAGTGCGCGCGCAATACTGCGCAACCCGGCCGTGGATGCGGCAGTGCTGGAAACCGCCCGCGGCGGCATTCTGCGCGAAGGCCTGGGCTTCGACTGGTGCGATGTGGCGGTGGTGACCAACATCGGCGAGGGCGATCACCTGGGCTTGCGCGGCGTATATACGGTCGAGGAACTCGCCCAGGTGAAGGCTACGGTGGTCAAGGCAGTTTCGCCGAAGGGCTACGCGGTGCTGAACGCCGCCGACTCGCTGGTAGCCGCGATGGCGGCGCACTGCCCAGGGGAAGTCGTTTATTTTTGCATCGACGAGCACCACCCGGTAGTCCGCCAGCACCTTGCCGTCGGCGGACGCGCAGTGGTAGCCAGCCAGGGATGGATCGTCCTGTGCCATGCGGACCGGCGCGACCGATTGGCTTGCCTGGATGAGATTCCCATGACGCTGGGAGGCAAGGTGGCTTTTCAGGTGGAGAATGCTTTGGCGGCTACGGCGGCCTCGTGGGTGCTGGGTGTTGACCAGCAGCACATCCGGCAAGGTCTGGTATCGTTCGTGGGCAGTCCGCTGCAAGCGTCGGGCAGGTTCAATGTTTTCAAGTTGCACGGGGCGACGGTGATCGTCGATTTTGCGCACAACGCCTCGGCAATGGCGGCGCTGGCCGGGGCGCTGGATAGCTTTCCCCACCGCCGCCGCACGATCGTCTTCGGCGTATGCGATCGCCGCGACGAAGACGTAATCCGCCAGGGTGTAGTGCTGGGCGACGGTTTCGATCGCGTGGTACTGTGCCGGGACCGCGGTTACCGGGACCGGCGGGAAGGGGAACTCAGTGAACTTGTTAAACGCGGGCTTCACGCGGCACGCAGAGTTAGCCAGATTGTCACTTGCTCCGACGAACGCGAAGCCATCGAGACCGGCCTGCGCAACCTGCGGCCAGACGAGTTGCTGGTGCTTGCACCGGAATCGATCCAAACGGCGTTGGACATTTTGAAAAAAGCGGGCGCGTGCGGCTGAGAGACCGATTTTGCGAACCGGCGGCTGGCCGCCGTGCTGCGTATCGGCCTGCGCCGAAGGTGGAGACCAGAGGAGCCGCCAGTTCCGAGCTGCCTTGGTTGCCCGCAGAGCTTGTGTCGTTCCGCACGGATTCTGTCGCTCCGCACAGGGGATTTGACAGAAGGTTCGATAAGGAGCCAGCGTCGTGTCGTCCGTCCCAGGCGCCAGCCCCGATTCGGCACACTTTGCCGGGTTTGCCCTGCTCCGCTGGCAGAGCTGGCCGGTGCGGCAGCGACCGCTGCGCGCCATGCTGGCTTTGGGCTTGTTGCTGGCCGTGGGATTTGGGGTGCAATGGTTGACCGGCCGGTGGCATCTGGCCGCGGTAAGCGTGGCGGCGTTGATTCTGACATCTTGGCGGTTTTTCCTTCCGGTGACTTTCCAGCTCACCCAGTCGGGCATCGACTACAGGGTGTTGGGACGTCGTCGTCACATAGCTTGGGAATCTATCCGATCGTGCAAAATACTGGCCGACGGTGTGCTGCTGCTGCCGCACCAGGACGAGTCTTTGATTGGTCGGCTCAATGCGGTGTACGTTCCTTGGAATGGCCACAAGCAGCAGGTGCTGGCCTTATTGGAGCAGCAGGCAGCAGCAGGCCGGCCTATTGACCTCCGCGAACAATAGCAACCGGCCGATACAAGGTTTTCGCCCGTGTGACGTGTGGTCGAGTTTTGCGAATGTTATACTCAGCGCGTGTTGAAATGAGATGTTTTTCCCAGCGACAATGTTTTGTTCTGCACTTTCCGAAAAACATACGCGCCTGTTCGCGTAAGTCGTTGTTTATCGACAACTTGTAGTTTCGGTCGTAAACAAAAACTATTTCTTTCAACTCATTACGGCACAATGAGTTGCGACTTTTCTTGGGCAGTGCCGATTTTTTCTTCCCCGAGGGAAGTATGACAGTCAACCACCGAGGAAGCTGCGAGCGGGGACAAGTGACAGGCCGATTTTGGCCGGATGCACTTCATCAGAGTGTCAAGCAAACCATGCGACGGACAGGCCGGGGACAGAAATGCCGCGCCCCGTAGCGGCCGGGTTTGGCCTGACTCCTCGGACTGCCAGCGTGCGAAACGCAACGGGCACGGCAGCAGCGCGACGCTGGATGTTCTCCAGTGCCCAGGCGGCCTCAGGCGGTAAGTCCTTTGGTCAGGGCCATGAATGCGGTTTCCAGGTTGATTTCTTCTTCTTTGAGCAGGGTGAGTTTCAGTCCGCCTTGCACCAGGATGGTGGCCAGGTCGCTGTAGTCGGTCACGCCTTCCCGCAGTGTTACCGTCAGGCGGCCGTTGTTGATGTCGATCTTTTCGACCAGGTTGGTCTGTTCCAGCAATCGGGCGGCGGTTTCCGCCTGGCCGACCACGCCCACGTGCAGCAGGGTGCGGCGGCGGACTTGCTTCATCACCTCGGCCACGTCGGCGCTGAGCAACAGCACACCCTTTTCGATGATGCCCACCTTGTTGCAGATGTCGGCCAGTTCCGGCAAGATGTGGCTGGAGACCATGATCGTCTTGCCCATCTGTCGCAGGCGCTTCAACAGCAGCCGGATTTCGATCCGTGCGCGCGGGTCCAGGCCGCTTGCCGGTTCATCCAGCAGCAGCACTTGCGGATCGTGCAGCAGCACGCGGGCAAGGCCCAGCCGCTGGGTCATACCGCGCGACAGGCTGGTTACCAGCGCATCGCGCTTGTAGCCCAGTTCGACCAGATCCAGCACATCGTTGCACACCTTGCGGCGGTGTTCGCCTTTGATGCGGTAGGCAGAAGCGAAGAACTCCAGGTACTCGATGACCTTCATGTCGTCGTAGACGCCGAAGCTGTCGGGCATGTAGCCGATCAGGCGGCGGATTTCTTTGGGATGGGTATAGATCGAGTACCCGCACACGCTGGCCTCGCCCCAGGTAGGCTGCAACAGCGTGGCCAGTATGCGCATGGTGGTAGTCTTGCCGGAACCATTCGGCCCGATGAAGCCGTACAGGTCCCCCTGCTCCAGCTTCAGCGTCAGGTTGTGAATGGCGTGTATCTGCCCGTAAATCTTGGTAAGGTCTTTGGTCTCGATCATTTAGGTATTCTTTGTCTGTTCTGCGACAGTGTGCGCCCGCATCCCTTGCAGGATCTACTCCGGCAGCCAAGCAGTGCCGATCGATACGTTACGCTCGGCACTGCGACGGGCGCCACGCGCGGGGTGGATTCACTGCACAAAGCACTCCCAGCCTGAAGGCCATGTCAGTTTCCTACGGGAAATACGAATCGCAGTAGAACCGTGTGCGGGTCATCCGCCTGCGCGACGGGCTGTCCGGCGTCGAGCAATTCGCTGCGAACTTGCTGCATTTGTGCGGGGCCAAAGCCCATCAATATCCCGCGGCCAGCCTCGAGCAGATGGCCCACGTCCACGAAATTCTGGTATTGATTTTTCAGTCGCGTGTATTGTTGGCCGCCTCCCTGCTCGAAGAAGCTCATCATCCGCAAAATGTAGTCCACGTCGGTGCTGGCGGCGTCGTACGGCGTGACATGTTGAAAGAACTTCATGCCGCCTTCGTACAGCGCCACCCGGCGTCCGGTCAGCAGGGTTTTCAACTCGGTGCGCGGGCTTTCCAGACCGATTGTCAGGGTCTGTCCCGGCTCGATGTCTCCCAGTTCGTACACCCACCGCCCAACCACCAGCAAACACCGGCGAAGCGGTATCGCCAGAGTGTTGTGGATCGTCCCGGCGACGACCTGAGCTTCTTCGCGCAGTTTGATGGCCGGATAAGCATGGGTGCGGGCGATCCATCGGGCAGTCAGGCTCTTGCTGGCAGCAACAGGGATGGGCATACCGCGGATGGCATCCAGACCGGGCGAGAAGTCGTAAGGCCGGGCCGGTGCGGCTGCGGCCGCCAGTTGGGCGCCTTGCATTCCCCCCAACGCCGCCCCCGGCAAGCCGAGCCAGGCGATAAACACCTGAGCGTCGGCTGGCGTGCGGCCGTCGGGCAATCGTGGCTGCACGGTGAAATCGAACGTGCGTCCCCGAGGCGTGAACACGTTTACCCACGTGGTTCCGCGCGCCAAGCCGCTTTGCACGTCCACGTCGATCAAGTCGACCTGCTGCGTGCGCAGCCGGTCGCCCTTCAGTCGTCCGCTCAGCCACCAGCCGAACAGGCAAAACACCACCACCAATAGGGAAAAACTCAGCCAAGTCCATTCCATCCGGCCGACGAATCGGCGCAGGAAGAAATAGTCCGCCGGTCCGATCAGCAACACGTAAACCAACAGTACGCCGGCCACCAGGCTGAACGGCGCGGCGCTGACGCCTTGATAACGGTCCAACGCGCTGCGCAACTGGCCGGCGATATCGTCGTACCCGAGTTTAAGTTCTACCGGGCCTGACCCGAGCTGTTCGGGCAGCGCGGGAAACTCCAGCAGGGCGGCCACAAAGCGGCCGCGATCGTGCCAGGTGCTTATCGGCGGCTGGTTCAGGTCGACGGCCAGGTATAACACCTGCCCCAACCCTATCGCGCGGCGGACGATCAGCGGTACGTCCTCTTCGCGCAGCACGATCGCTCCCTCGGCCGCGGCCAACCGCGATGCTTGCACGGCTGCCACTTGGGCGCCTTGCCGGATGCTTATCGAGCTGCGGCAAAAAGTCTCCAGACCAGCGGTGCTTTGCAACTCGACGGCCCCTTCGATCCGGCCGGGAAGCAGCCCACGCAGCGGACAGTCGTCTGTCAGCGCGCTTTCAGCCCGGGGACCACACACCAATACCAACTTGCCCCCGGCCGCTACCCACTGCTCCAGCGCCTGAACACGCCGGGCGTCGCTGCTCAGTCGCCGGACGAGTCCGCCGACCGAGGTGGTAAGCACCAGCGTCGAAATGCCCTCGTATCCCAACTGATGCGTGGGAAGATGCTCGATCAAGCTGACGTGGTCGATCAGTGCGACTACGGGCCGACTCTCGGCGGGCAAACCCAGCGACAAGGCCGCTTGCTGAATGCCCGGGTCTTCCGAGCCGACCACAACGACCACCGGTCGCCCCTCCACCGCTTGGGCGAAGTGCTCGCTTCGTCCTGCGCGGAAGCGTCGGCTGGCGATGGTTTTGCCGTCGCTCTCCAACTCGGCGACTATGGTCGGTAGTACCCTACCGATGCGGACCAGCAGCGATACTTCCTGCTGCTGGCCGGCCTCCAGTTGCAGCGGTTTGTCCTCGGGCGTGCTAAAGCGGCTGGGCAGGCCGTCGCCGTCGGGCACGATCAGCCGCAGACGTGCCACGAGCGGCTGGTTGCCGGCGCGCAGGGTAACTGTAGCCTCGGTCCACAGGCCGGCTTTGTAAACGCCGCGGATGCCGATCCGCAGGTCGACGATCGCCGGAGCCGCCTCGGTCGGCACGCTTGTTGCCCGCTGGTGTTCGATGGGCGTGTCTTCAGCGGACAATCGGTCGGCCCAGTGGCATACGCCGAGCCAGGCGATCGCCGACAGAAACAGTGAACGCACCCACAAAAGCTGCCTCATGGTTTACCTGCATCGGGACAATCGCAAACAAATCGGCCGCAACCCGGGCACCCAGAGCCGTACTTGGCCATCACCGCCTCGGTCAGATCAACACCCACGACGTTGGCGATCGTCGCCAGCCAGGCCAGCACATCGGCGAACTCAGCGGCCCGCTGTTGCTGGCTCCCGCTGCGCAACGCACCGGCCAGTTCGCCGATTTCTTCCATCAGCCACATGAAGGTGCCATCGACGCCTCGGGCTATGTCTTTGGGCAAGTACATTCGGCGGATCAAGTCTTGAAACTCTGCCAGGCTGATCGACTTGGCTTCTCCGCCGACGCGAACATCGCTCTGGTTCGAGTGGTTCATGGCCCGATAACCTTGTGGCCCGCTCGGCCAGTCACGACTGTTGATCGGTACGAAATTTAGTTGCCGCTTGAAATAAGGTTTTTCCCAGCGGTCCGTGTCACCAAGTGTTGCCAGTTTCAACCAAATATTGCGAACCTCAACAGCCATTTCCGACAGCCAGCATGCAAAAGTTCCGATAGCCAGCGTGAACAAGCCCCGCTTTGCCGCCGCTGGATTGCACACCGCGCTACGGTGCGTTGTGCGACTTGCAGCTTGCGCCGTTTGCAGAGCTGAGTTGGTGAACTCTGTGGCGCTTTCGGCCCTTTATTGTGCTGGCTGCACGTACGAGCTTCAGTTTCAGGTTATCCGAATCTGCGGTTTCTATCAATCCAAGCGGTAAGGTCGCTAACTTTGATATAACAATTTGTCGGCGGGGCGAGTCGGCCGACTTCCCGCCGGTAAAGACCCACCTTTGACCGTCCGGCCGACTTTCCCTGTAAAGTAACCTCTCTATGAGAGGCGGATATTGACATCCGCGCAGTCAAGTTCGGTACGCTCGATTTTGCACAGTCGAGTTCCTCACGCGCCCTGCGAACACAACCAAATTGATGCAATGCCTCTGGGGCGGTACCTGCTAGGCTGGCCCCAGGGCGGAACTGCTGGTGACAAGGATGTGCAAAGCCACCATGGTCGTTTCGTGCATGAGCGAAAAGAAGACAACAAACAGGAGCGAAAAAATGGACGTCAACCATAAGTCGATGCGCAAGCAATTGTTCGTTGATCCGAAGGTGCAAGGGGCACTTGCGCTTCGGGTGGTGTTTTATTGGTTCTTCTGCTTGCTGGCCATTGCGCTGATGTTGCTTTGCTGGCGTATCGTGACAGGGCCGGCACGCATATTCTATAAACATTTCGACGATATGTGGTTCTTCTACGGCCCCCCGGCAATCGCCTCGCTGCTGCTGTTGCCCCTGGTGATAGTGGACGTGCTGCGAGTGACCAATCGGTTCGCCGGTCCGATGCTGCGGCTGCGTCGGGCGATGAAGGCCGCGGCCCGCGGCGAGAAAGTCGAACCACTTCAGTTCCGCAAGGACGATTTTTGGCGCGAGATGGCCGAGGACTTCAATGCGCTGGTCAGTCGCATCCAACATCAGCAGTGTCCACCGCCGGCGGAAGGCAAACATGCACCGGCGAGGGAAGCTAGTTCGGGCGTTTCCATCCCGCCGGCAGTCACAGCGGCGGCGTCTGTGCAGTGTCCTCCGCAACCGGCTTCAAGCAGCCACTAGCTATAGCTTCCAGCGGTGCAGGCAGCCGATTGTTTGAAAACCGCGCCGCGGCGGTGAAGATCGACGGCCCGGGTAGCCTGACACGGCAACGCCGTCTCAGGTACAATAAAGGCCGGGGCAGGTACGATCTCGGTGTTCGCGGTTTAGACACTGCCCGGGTTTGGCATCCTGGCTTTGCCCCCGCAGAACCGATCCGACGGGGTAACGTCGAGCAGCGCGAAGTGCATGCCGCCAGTGCCGGAGCGGGTGGGGAACAATATCGGGCAAGGTATTGCGGAGCTTATTGACACTCGCATTGCGTTGTCCCGCAGAACATTAGCAAAAACCTTATACCAAGCGGTCACCAGGTTTGGCAAAGATCGATAGTCTGGCGTTTTACGACCATGCGTGTTTTATCGGGCATCCAGCCGACCGGACGTTTTCATTGGGGTAATTACTTTGGGGCTATCCGGCAGTACATCCAGTTGCAGGACGAGGCCGATGATGCCTTCTATTTCATCGCCAACCTGCACGCTCTGACTACCATCCGCGACGCCCAGCAACTGTGGCAGAACACCCTGGACGCAGCCATCGACCTGCTTGCCCTGGGACTGGATCCGGAAAAAGCTACCGTCTTTGTTCAATCCGACGTGCCCCAGGTCAGCGAATTGTGCTGGTTGCTGATGACGGTTACGCCAATGGGCTTGTTGGAGCGTTGTCATGCGTACAAGGACAAGAAGGCCAAGGGGCTGGCGGCGGAAGCGGGCTTGTTCGCTTATCCGGTGCTGATGGCAGCGGACATCCTGGCTTACGATTCGGATACTGTGCCGGTGGGCGAGGACCAGGTGCAGCACATCGAGGTCTGCCGCGACCTGGCCGGCAGCTTCAATCATCTGTTCGGCGAGACTTTCGTACTGCCCAAGGCAAAACTACTGGACAGTTCAGCCAAGGTGCCCGGCACCGACGGCGAGAAGATGTCAAAAAGCTACGGTAATACCCTGGAGGTGTTCGAAGAGCCGGCCGTGCTCCGCAAGAAGATCATGCGGATCGTGACCGATTCGCGGCCGGTCGATCAACCCAAGGACCCCGAGTCGGACCATCTGTTTCAGCTTTACAGCTTGTTTGCGTCGCCGGAGCAGCGCGAGGAGATGGCTCAGCGGTACCGTCGCGGCGGCTTCGGCTATGGCGAAGTCAAGCAAGCCCTGGCCGATCTGGCGGTGGACTACTTCGCCGAAGCCCGCCAGCGACGCCAGCAGTTGGCAGCCCGGCCCAAACAGGTGCAAGAGATTATCGGCGACGGCGGGGCGGTGGCCCGTCGCAAAGCCGCAGAAGTGCTGTTGCGGGCACAACAGGCATGTGGCGTTAAGCCCCGATGACCCACAGCGTTCATTGCACAAATGCCGAAGTCAGCAGCGCCGAGGACCCCGTTTCCGGCGGTCCGCTGCTGGCAGGCCGTGGGGCGGTGTGGCTGGTTGCGGCTGCCATTGTAGGGATGCTGGCGGCGGCAACGGCCGACGTCATCCAGATGTATTTCGCCCCGTTTCTGATCTTTCCTTTGCTGGTGGGCCTGGGTGTAGGACTGTTATTGTTGCTGGGCTTGCGGATATTGCATTTTGCTCACAGACCGGCGATTTGCGTAGGGCTTGCGCTGGCGGTAATCGTGTGTGTGCTGGGGCAGCACTATTTTGCTTACCGCGCGGAAGCCGACAGGCTCTGGCAGGGCATTCAGGCGCGCCAGCAACAGTATCAACAGCTCAAGCAGGCATATCCGGAAATCCCCGAGCTGGCCCCGCCGCCGCCAGTGCCTGGCTTCCGGGAACATCTGGCCCGACAGATCGAAGCCGGCATCCCCTTGCCTTTCGGGCTGGCGGCCCGAGGCTGGCAAGTAGTAGCTTTATGGCTGCTGGATGGTATGCTGGTGCTGGCCGGCGGAGCGGTGATCGTGGTTCCGGCCATGTACCTGCCTTATTGTCGGCGATGCCTGCGGTGGTATCGGACAGTGCGCGGAGGCCGCATAACGCTTGCCCTGGCGAGCCGTCTGGCCGAATTGAGCGGTTTGCCCGCTCCGCAAACCACGCGGCCATGCCGCTATCGGCTTTCCAGTTGCCACGGCGGTTGTAGCCCCACGCGCCTGGAGCTGTCGTGGCAAGCGCCTGACGGACAAGTGTATCTGGTCCGCGCATGGCTCGACACGCCCACTCGCCGCGCAGTGACCGATGCGCTGGACGAAGCCTTGGAAACAACAGATTGTTAAGCTTAGCAAACAGATTATTGAGCTTCGCAAATCGTAGAGACACGAAATTTCTTGGTTCTTGGCCACGTTGGTGTTCCTTGGTTTTGCGAAGATCAATAGTTCCGATTGGTGTTCACAAAACGCGCCCACAACGAGCACTAAACTGGTCCACATAATTGCGAAAATGGTGGAAGTGTGCGAAATACCTTCGTTTTCGGGGTTGCCAGTCGTCCGAGCACTTCCGGTATTTTGTGGACTTATTTGATGGGAAGTTATATCGGGCGGTCGCTGTCTTGAACGAAGATCAATGTCCCGGAGGAGCCAACCTCATGAAGAACGCTTTGACAAGACGCGGATTCGTTCGAGCCGCGGCGGTAAGTTCTGCCGCGATGTCTTGGCTCGGCACCGGGGGCGTCCCGACGGTTTTCGCAGCCCAGGCCGACAAACCGGCCCTGCTGGGCGGCGCGCCTGTTCATCAAACGGGATGGCCCAGGTGGCCCCAGTGGCAGCAGTCGTGGGAACCCGACGTGCTGGCGGCGTTTCGCAGCGGACGATGGTCCGGCGCCGGCGGCGGTGGACGCATCGCCCAGTTCGAAGCAGCCTACGCCAAGCTGCTGGGCGCCAAACGCTGCGTGGCCACCGCCAGCGGCACCACGGCGCTGATGGTGGCTTTGCACGTGATGGACGTGGACGCCGGCGACGAGGTGATCGTCTCGCCATACACCTTCATCGCCACTTACAACGCCGTGCTGGCTCACAAGGCCCTGCCGGTCTTTGCCGACACCGACCCGGAAACCCTCACCATCGCGCCAGCTTCGATCGAAAGCCGCATTACCGACCGCACCCGCGCCATCCTGCCGGTACACATTTACGGGCTGCCGTGCGACATGGACCCGATCAATGCCATCGCCAAAAAGCATGGCCTGGCGGTGGTGGAAGACGCCTGCCAGGCATGGCTGGCCGAGTATAAAGGGCGCAAATGCGGGGTACTGGGCGATTTGGGATGCTTCAGCTTTCAGGAATCCAAACACATCGCTTCCGGCGAAGGCGGCGCAGTGACCGGCAACAGCGACCAGTTGCTCGACCGCTGTGCATCCTACCGCGATTGCGGCCGCGCTTTCGGGACCGTCAAAGGCAGCGGCTACTTTTCTCACGGCCTTAATTACCGCATGAAGCACTATCAGGCCGAGATGCTGTTGCAGCAGCTCGACAAGCTGCTGGCCGAGACCCAGCGCCGCCGCGAAAACGCCGACTATCTGACCGCCGCACTGAAGCAGATTCCCGGCATCCAGCCGGTACGCCTGCCGGAAAACAGCCGCCCGGTCTGGCACCTCTATCCGTTCCGCTACGACCCCGAACAATTTCACGGACTGCCGCGCGCCAAGTTCATGCGCGCGCTGGCTGCCGAGGGCATCCCCTGTAGCGGCGGCTATCACGAACAGTACTTCGACGGGGCGCTGGACGAGGTGATCGACTCGCGGGCATTCAAGCGACTGTTCCCCCCGGAACGCCTGAAAGCATACCGCGACAGCTTCCAGGAGCTGAAAGGCAACAAGCTGGTTTGCAACACCACGGTTGCGCTGTTCCACTCGATGCTGCTGGCCGAGCGCAGCGACATGGATCACATCGTCGAAGCGATCCGAAAAATCCACGCCCATAGCGAGGGGCTGGCCAAGAAAGCTTGATCGCCTGCTAGGCCGATACGGTCGCTCATGTCCACAATCAACATGCACGCGCGCCGAGCGCGGCTTTGCGGTGACGTCCGGCAGGGCTGGGGCGCCCATCGCAGAACGCCGCTTGACCAGCGTATGTCGGCAAACTAGATTCTTCAGTTAGGGTTGCTGTGGACCGAGCGGCACGCCACTATGAAGTTCGTCATGTCCTCTTGTTACTATCGGCTCATCATATCGGATTGACGGTTGGTTTTCATAGCGAGCCTCCGGGGAGACCACCATGAGCACTGGGCGAAGAATTTCTCGCCGACGCATGTTGCGGCAGACCATAAGCGGCGCGGCGGCCGGCGCTGTGCTGGGCTGCCCGCTGCTTGTTCCGCGTTGGGTCTGGGGTGCCAATGACCAGATTGGCGTAGGGATTATCGGTTGCGGCCGGCGCAACGCACAACTGGTAATCGGCAAAGGTGGCCAGGGTGCGCCGCCAGCCCATGCGCGAATCGTCGCTGCCGCCGATGTGAACCTGAAGCGCGCCGCCGAGTGGGGGAAGCACTATCGCTGCGCGGCGTTTCAGGACTACCGCGCCTTGCTGGAGCGCAAGGAAGTGGATGTGGTGATCTATGCCACCCCGGAGCATTGGCACTATTTGCCCTGCATCCATGCTTGCCAGGCCGGAAAGGACATCTATGGCGAGCAGCCGTTGGGCCACACCATCCGCGAAGGGCGGAAGATGGTCGAGGCCGTCCGCAAGTACAAGCGGGTGTTCCAGACCGGCGAGCAGCAGCGCTCCCATCCTGCTACCCGAAAGGCAGTGGAACTGATCCGCAACGGGCGCATCGGCAAGGTGCAGATGGTCATCGGTTACAACTACCCTAGTCCGTTCGAGTGCAACTTCCCTGCCCAGCCGCTGCCGGAATGGCTCGATTGGGACCGGTGGTGCGGACCCAACGAGGTGGTTCCCTACCATACCGACTTGTATCTGTCGCGTGTTCCCTACGATCGCGAGCCGCCTTTTTACACATATCCAGCGGAGAAATATGCCGTCGGGCCGGGGTGGATGTCTTTCCGTCCTTACTCGGGCGGGGAACTGGTCAACTGGGGATGCCACGGACTGAGCATGGTTCATTGGGCACTGGATATGGACCACAGCGGACCAGTGGAGATTTGGGTAGAACCGGCCGAAAAGCTGGAACCGGTGGTTTACCATCTGCCCGAAAAACGCGACCGCGGCGATGCCGCCTGCTCGCGGACTATCATCAACTACCGCTATGCCAATGGCGTGGTGCTCCGGCTCAGTTCGATCGATCCCAGGCTGGGCGGCGGGGCCACGTTCATCGGCGAGCGGGGCCGGATTACCATCTTCCGCGACGGCTACGAGTGCGATCCGCCAGGCTTGGACGAAGACCCACTGCCGCCCGACGCCACGCGCGTCTATCACAGCGACGACCACATGAAGAACTTCTTCGACTGCGTGGTATCGCGGAAGGACCCCATTATGACCGTCGAGGCCGGACACAGCGTGGCCACCTTGTGTCATTTGGGGAACATCGCCCGCTGGCTGGGACGGCGCCTGCGCTGGGACCCGCTGAAGGAACTGTTCCCGGGCGACGACGAGGCCAACGCCTATCTGGATATCCCCAGACGCAAAGGTTACGAGCTGCCTGAAACGGTTTGAAGCCGGCAGAATTGCCGACGGCGCACAGGCCGCGCGGCGTGCCGGGCCGACTGTGGGCCCCGCTGTTGGCATCCGTTGCAGAAGAGCTATCGGCATCAATTGCACAACAATCGTCATCCGTTACAGAAGAGGCGTCGCTATCCATTGCTTGGCATTCGACATCCATTGCTTGGCATTCAACGAGGTGTAAACCTATGAAGCTTCAAGTCGGGCTGGTGGCCGTGCTGGCGTACTGGGGTGCCGTGGTGGTGACATGCTGTGTCTATGCGCAGAGCGTGGCGCAACCCTCGATTCGCTACCTTCCGCTGGACGCCCCAGCCGGCATTTCCCAGGCGGTAATCGTCGATCAGATGCCGCTGGTCTATACGCGGCAACTGTTGCCGCTGGACCGGGATGGCAACCTGGTGGGCGAAGACTCTGCTGAGCGGCAGATCCAGCAGGTGCTGGACAACTTGGAGGCGGTGTTGAAGGACTCCGGCTCGGGGATGGACCGACTGGTGCGGGTGCATGTGTACGCGCTGTCGACGGCAATCGTCGATGGCTTCCGCCAGCAGTTGGCCAGACGGCTGGGTCCGAAGGTGCGTCCGGCAATGACCGCCGTGCTCACCCCGCTGCCCCACCGCAAAGCGCTGGTGGCGGTGGATGCAGTGGCCGGCGCAGATCATAGCGGCAAAGAGCTGCTGCTGAAGCGCTGTGCGTCGGTGGCCGGCCATCCTCACTGTGCCGACGCGGCGGTACTGCCGGTCGGCCCGGTGGCGTATCTATCCGGCCAACCCGACGAAGGCGGTTTGACCGCCTCGGCCGTCAGCCGGGCGATGTCGACTTTGATGGGCACGCTGGGGCACCTGAAGCTTTCGGCCAGGGATGTGGTGCAGGTGAAGGTCTTCCTGCGCCCGGTCAGTTCTGCCGAGGAGGTGCTGCGCGAGGTGCAGCAGTTCTTTCCCGATCAAATCACTCCGCCGATAGTGTTCGTGGAGTGGCTGGCGTCGATGCCGGTGGAAATCGAGATGATAGCGCGGTATTCGGGGCCCGCCAAAGTCGGCAGGGATATAGAGTACTTCACTCCGCCCGATGTCCGGCCTTCGCCTATCTTCAGCAAAGTCGCCTTGTTGCAAACCGAGCGCCGAATAATCTACACCAGCGGGCTGTATGCGCGGCAGCCGAGCCGGGGCGAGCCGCAAGGTGTGATGGTCTTCGAACAGCTTAAAGAGGTGTTGCAGCAGGCCGGCAGCGACATGGGACGGTTGGTCAAGGGGACCTACTACGTCAGCGATGACGACGCTGCCCGTTGGGTCGATCGCACACGTCCCCGCTTCTATAATCCCGACTGCCCACCGGCGGCCTCCAAGGTGATGGTGCACGGCGTGGGGCAATCGGGGCGCACGATGACGGTGGACATGATCGCCGTCGGCAAATAGGCACGGCCGACATCGTAAATCGTAAAACGTGTCTTGTCGGCTGAAGCTGGGCCGATCGGGGCTGGCAGTCCGATGTGACGAAACCGTGACGTAACAGCGCGCAGTTCGTGACCGTCCGGATCGCCCGACAACGCCCGCACAGTGCTAACAAGATAAATTTATTGGCATTCGCAATGCGTGGTGACAGGGAACACTTTAAATAGAACCACCTAATGGCGAAATTGGTGCAAGCGTGCGAAATACCTTAGTTTTCCGAGTTGCCAGTAGTC
>Ga0209101_1001315_pt1 | contig 18585 bp, 16 predicted proteins | sample ConPoolayeCmetaG_FD_185481 | JGI IMG/M metagenome (GOLD analysis project Ga0209101, IMG submission 185481) | Hot spring microbial mat communities from California, USA to study Microbial Dark Matter (Phase II) - Cone Pool mat layer C metaG... ...
TGCTGGGATGCGGTGGAGTCGTTCAGGTGCTGAGAACCTCCTGCCGATCCGCACGGCACTGCTCAGCGGTCGGTTTGATGAAATGTGGCATGCGGTTTGCAATTTGCCCCCAAACTGAAATACACCCATTCGTCATCGTCATTTGCTCATTTACCGTCGTTGTGGTATCATAGACCGTGATGGACGAGTCTGCCTATCCTACCCGTCCTGTGCTGGGGCGTTTGTTCGCGCTGGAGGTGCGTCCCACACGTCCATTGACTCTGGTGGGACCCGCGACTGCCGCGCTGTGCGGCGCCATCGCCGCTGGTGGACTGGAAGGACACTGGCGTTCGTGGGTTGTCCTCATTCTGGTCGTCCTGCTGTGTGATGTGTTGATCGGCGCATGGCGAGCCCTGTGGTTACATGCCGATTGGCGCGTGGCGCTGCCGCGCAACCTTGCCAGCGCGCGCATCTGGTATATGCTCCCCGACGAGATGCCCGGGAGTCGGTGGGCGCGTCTGGGCCAAGCCCTCCATCGGCGCGTGATGCTCGTGCGCAATGTGATCTGGCCCCTCATTGATTCCGAAATTATCGGCATGTTGATTGCCGGGTTGTTCGCGGTTTGCCTTGCCGCCCTGTTCAATCCGATCACGCTCGCACTGACGCTGACCGCGTTGATTCTGGCGTTGATTGAAGGCCAGGTGAGTGAAAAGCACACCCTGGGTTTACGTGCCCTCATCGAAATGGCCTTGCCCTGGCTCATCGCGCAAAGTGCGTTCGAGTATTTTTCATACCGCGCGCTCTTTTTTGTTTTGCTCTTCACCATCGTATATCGCGCGCTGTTAGGTCTGCTGCACGCCCGCCAGGAACCCTGGCCGCTGTGGAGCAATGGCGCCCAACTGGCGATTCTTTTTACCCTCTTTGCCAGTTATGCGCCAGTTCAGGCTGCGCTGGTGGCAATGGCACTAGTAGCGCAACTCTTGTGGCAAATACGCTTTTGGAGCGAGCGTGCCGCGCGCGAATACGTCCAACAGGTGCAATCCTACGTACTGGCAACGATGCTCGTGGTAAGCATCTCACTCTGGACAACGCTACGATGAAAATCGGTGTTCTGGCAGACACGCACGTTCCCGATATTCTACCGGCACTGCCCGCGCGCGCGCTGGAGGTACTCAACGGTGTGGATTTAATCTTGCACGCCGGCGATGTAACCGATTTGTCGGTACTGCAACAACTGGAACCGATCGCCCAGACGTTTGCCGTCTGTGGCGAGCACGATAGCGCGCAGGTACGGCATTACCTCGATGAACGACAACGCCTGACGTTCGGAGGACGCGCCGTCGGGATTGTGCATGGCTCGCGCGCCTGGGAAGGCAACCTGATGCGACGCCTCAAGTTGGCGCTGAATCCGCGCTGGCGAATGACCCTGTTGCTCAGTTATGTGATGCGTCAGTTCAACGATGTGGATGTGATTGTGTTTGGGCACAGTCACATCCCGTATATCAAAATGCATGGTCACACGTTGTTGTTCAACCCCGGGACCCTGTTGCCACGTCGCGGTAGTCTTGGTGGAGTCGGCTTGCTAGAAATCAATGCCGTTGCCATCAAGGCACGCATCATTGCAATCTAATACGGAGGCTTATGAAACATTACCTTGCAATGGCAGAACTTGCGCCCCGCGAACTCGAGCAACTGCTCACGCTGGCGCGGAAACTAAAAACCGAGTGGAAGCGTGGCGGTAACAAACCCCTCTTGAAAAACAAGACCCTCGGAATGATTTTCCAAAAGCCCTCGTTGCGTACACGCGTCTCGTTCGATATGGCCATGTTGCATCTGGGGGGGCAGGCACTCTATCTTTCGCCGAACGAGATTGGCTTGGGACAACGCGAAAGCATCGCCGATGTGGCGCGCGTGCTCTCACGCTATGTGGATGTGATTATGGCGCGCGTATTTGCACACTCGCACGTGGTCGAACTGGCAGAGTATTCGCGCGTGCCTGTCATCAACGGGCTTTCCGATCACGAACATCCGTGTCAAGCCCTTGCCGATGTGTTGACCATCAGCGAGCATTGTGGCAAGTTGAAGGGACTCAAGGTGGCTTTCTTGGGAGATGGCAACAATGTGGCGCGCTCTTTGATGTTTGCCTGCGCGCTGAGCGGCGCGCACTTTGTTTGCGCTTCTCCATCCGAATACGCGCTGGACAAGCCCTCGGTGGCGCACGCGCGCACGCTGGCACAGCAAACCGGTGGCAGCGTGGAATTGTTCGTGGACCCCAAAGCCGCCGCGCGCGATGCCGATGTGCTCTACACCGACACGTGGGCAAGTATGGGACAAGAAGCCGAAGCCGCCACGCGCGCGAAAATCTTTCCACCGTATCAGGTGAATGCCGCGCTGGTCAAACTTGCCAAACCCACAGTGATTGTGATGCATTGCTTGCCCGCGCATCGCGGGCAGGAAATCACCGATGAGGTGATGGATGGACCGCACTCGGTCGTCTTTGATCAAGCCGAGAATCGTCTGCACGCGCAAAAAGCGATTCTCGTCACATTACTCACCAAGACCACAAGGACGCGTCGTCGCGCGTGAATAGGCTCTCAATGGCACACACGTTGATACCCGTGTTGAGTATCTATGCCGGGAAATCGAACCGTCTTTAACGATGCTGTGACCAAAGGGCATAATGCCGCCTGGGACGGTCAATGGGCTAAAGCCGTGACCGAGTATCGGCGCGCTCTGGCCGAGTTTCCCAACGACGTGCACATCCGCCTGAGTCTTGCCCACGCGCTCGAGCAATTGGGGCAATGGGAAAGCGCGCTGCGCGAATATCGGCATCTCGTTCAAGCCCAACCCCAGGACCCGGCACCGCTGACGCGCGTGGCAGTAGTCCTGGACAAGTTGCAACGCCACGCCGAAGCCGCCAGCGTGTACCTTCAACTGGCGGAAATGTATGCCGCGCAGCAGTCGCTGGCGCAGGCTATCGAAGCGTGGCGCAAGGCGGCGGAACTGGAACCAGAGCGCACCGACGTTCATCAAAAACTCATCGAAGCGTACAAACGGAGCGGACAATTCGCGGCAGCGGCGCACGAGTACCTCGCGCTGGCAAAAATCCATCGCGCGCGCGGGGACAGGGTCAAGGCGCAACAACTTGCCGAACAAGCCTTGCAGGTGTCGCCTCACGATCAGACGATTCGCGCTTTTCTTGACGAGTTGGTTCCGCGCGAGCCAGCTCCGACCACTACCACACTGAGTCCGGTTGACGCGGCAGAAAAGACGGCCCTCGCCCGACTGGCGGAGACGTTACTGGACGCGCACGAGATGCCCGCAGAAGAGGAGCGCCGGCAAGTCGCGCGCAGTGGAATTGATCAAGCCGAAGTGGACGCGCTCATCGCGCGGGCAGTAGATGCGCAAATGCGCCATCGCGTTCACGATGCGATTGACGCGTATCGCACGTTGATGGCACAAGGTGTAACACGTCCCGAAATCAAATTCAACCTGGGACTGTTGTACTTTGAAACAATGCGCTATGACGAGGCAATTCACCTCCTCGCCGAAACAGTCAACGACCCGCATTATACGCTTGCCAGTCATTACGCGTTAGGACAATGTTATCGCGCCCAAGGTAAAATCGAACGCGCGCTGGAGCATTTTCTCCAGGTGGTCAAGATCGTTGACCTCAGCAGTGTCCGCCGCGATCAGGTGGACGATTTGATTCGCGTGTACGAAGAATTAGCCGAAAGTTATGCGGTGCAAGGCAACCGCGCGCAAGCAGAGGAGTTCAGTCGCGCGCTGGAAGAGTTTCTGAGTAGCAAAGGATGGGAAGACAAAGTCCAGCAATTCCGTCAGCGCATCGAAACGATTAAGGAAGAGGGCGAGCAGATCAGTCTGGCTCAAGCCCTCGAGGTGCAGCAGGCAGACCGCGTGTTAGAGACACTGGCGTTCGCGCACGAGTATCTCCGTCGCGAGAAATTCGATGCGGCAAGTGAAGAATGTATGTACGCCATTGAATTGGCGCCGACCTATTTGCCCGCGCACATTCGGCTCGCTGAGATTCTGGTCAAGCAAAATCGGTTGAGTGAAGCGAACGCCAAATATCAGACTCTGGCGGAACTGTGTACGATTCAGGGCGATTTCAAACGCGCCGAAGCGATGTATCGGAACGCCTTGAAAATCGTGCCCGAAGATGTCAGCGCGCGCGCCAAGTTGATTGACCTGCTGGTGCAACAACAGCGTATCGAAGAAGCCGTCGAGCAATACCTGGAGTTGGGCGAAAGTTTCGTGCGCGTAAACCAGATTGGCAAAGCAGCGGAAAAGTTCGCCGAAGGGTTGCGCGTGGCAAACCGCGCGGGGTATCGCAGCAAAACCGTGTTGACCTTGCAACATCGTCTCGCCGAGATTCGCACGCGGCAGAACGATTTTGCTGGCGCGTTGAGCGTGTATCAAGACATTCATCAACACTCTCCCGAAGACGAGCGCGCCCATTTTTACATCGTGGATTTAGAGTTGCGTCTGGGGCAAACCAGCGCCGCGCTGCGCGATCTCGAAGCGTTGTTGACGCGCTATCAAAAACGCAACGAGCCTAAAAAGATCGCCGATGTCCTCGAAGCCCTCATCCAGAGTTATCCGGCGGAAATTGCTTTGACTAAACGACTGGCGGAACATTATTGCGCACAAGGAGAAGTGGAGCGCGCGGTGGCGCTGCTGGACGCGCTGGGCGAAACGCAGTTGAGTCTGGGCAACAAGCGCGCCGCCGCAGAGATTATTCGTCACATTATCGCCCTCAATCCACCACAGGTCGAAGAGTACAAGAAACTTTTGCAACAAATCGGCAGGTAAGCCGTCGTGTGGAACACGCTTTCCGAATTACTCGGTCATTTGACGTTTTCGAGCGTTCTGGATATTTTTCTGGTTGCCTTGATTTTCTACGGGCTGTTTTATTTTATGCAGGGCACGCGCGCCGTCACGTTGTTGCGTGGCACCGTCATCCTCATCCTGCTCGCCATTCTGGCGAGCAGTGTCTTTCAACTCACCGCGTTCAACTGGCTGGTGCGGAATTCCCTCCCGGCTCTCTTCGTGGCTATTCCCGTCATCTTTCAGCCCGAACTGCGGCGCGCGCTGGAACGCCTGGGGCGGCCCGGGATGCTGTTGACGCGCCGCCACGCTTCGGCTGCCCAGACGATCAACACGCTGGTCCGCGCCGCCAGTCAATTATCGGAACAGGGCTGTGGCGCGCTCATCGTACTCGAACGCGCGACCGGCTTGCAGGATTTTGTGGACACCGGCGTCTGGTTGGACGCACATCTATCGGATGATTTGTTGCGCACCATCTTTTTCAAAAACAGCGCGTTGCACGATGGCGCCGTGATTATTCGTGAAGACCGCGTGGTGGCGGCAGCCTGTATGTTGCCGCTGTCTGAAAACGATACGTTGACCCACGAGTTGGGCACGCGGCATCGCGCCGCGCTCGGCGTCACCGAAGGCACCGACGCGATTGCCATTGTCGTCTCTGAAGAAACCGGACATATCGCCGTTGCGTACAACGGACGCCTCGTCCGTCATCTCGACGAAGGCGAACTGAGCCGCTTGCTGTTCCGACTTTACGAACCCACCAGGGTACAACCGCGCACCACGACGAGCAGGGAGAAACACGCACGATGATGGTCCTGCGTTCGATTCTGAGTCATCTCACTTCACTCGTGATGGCACTGGTACTCGCAGTGGTCATCTGGAGCGTCGCGACACTCGAAAGCAATCCCAGTCGCGAAGGTTATTTCTTCGATACCGTGCCTATCGAACTGGTGCAACGCCCCGATGATTTGATCGTCTTTGAACAATCGATCGAGCGGGTCCGCCTCAAAGTGCGCGCGCCGCAGGTCAGTTTCGATCAGTTACGCGTCTCTTCGTTTCGAGCGACTGCCAATCTGGTGCGCCTTGCTGTCGGCGAGCACAAAGTACCGATCCAGGTGCAGGTCAATGACCCGCGCGTCACCATTCTGGCAATCGAGCCCTCCGAAGTCAAAGTGCGCCTTGAGCCGTTCAAGTCGCGTATGCTGGAGGTGCGCTGTGACGTGCTGGATGCGCCCCCCATTGGTTTCACCTATCGCACGCCGAGTCTCACCCCCGCGCAAGTGCTGGTGAGCGGCGCGGCGATTCTGGTGAATCGAGTCAACGAAGTATCCGCTGATGTGTACCTGCGGGGCGCCAAAGCGACAATCGAACGCGAAATCACCGTCCAGGCGCGCGACGCGCAAGGCAATGTGGTGAGTGGGTTGACCATCTCGCCCACCGTCGTACTGGTACGCGTGCCCATCGAGCAACGCGTCGGTTACAAGGATGTTTCCATCAAGGCCGTTTTGAAAGGCACAGCGGCAGCGGGATACTGGATTAGCAACATCGTCGTCAACCCATCCACCGTGACGATTATTGGCAATCCCGACATTCTGGCAAGGATTCCCGGTTTTGTCGAGACCGTTCCGATTGATGTGACGGGCGCCACGATGGACATTAACCGACAAGCGGTGCTCTCCTTGCCCGAAGGTGTTTCCGTTTTGAACAACGAGGGTGTGACCCTACAAATTTCGGTCACACCGTTGCTGGGTGGGCAAACGATTCGGCGCAAAGTTTCGGTGCAGGGACTCAAGCGCGGTCAAACGGCGACCATCTCTCCCGATTCGGTCGAGGTGATTCTTTCGGGTCCTCTCCCCAGTTTGCAAAATCTCGCGGCAGAAGATGCCCAGGTGGTTGTGGATGTCAACGGTCTGGCGACCGGGGTGCATCAACTCAAACCGCGTGTGGTCGCCGTGCCCGGCGCTTTGCGCGTCCAGAACATTGTGCCCGATACGGTTCAGGTCACACTCGCCGATTTGACGACACCCACACCGACTCCAACTGTCTTCTACACTCCAACACCAACACCCGCATCAACACCAACACCAACGCCCACACCACGATGAAAATACTCGCGCACAAAATTCGTACACATCTCGCACGACACTCTGGCGATTTTCTCGCGATGCTGTTCCTCGTCTCGTGGCCCCTGGCGTACTTTTGGCAAGCCACATTGCGCCAGGCAGTCTTTTTCTTCGGCGATATTTTCTTGTTTTTCTATCCCACGCATCTTGCCTACGCCGAGGCGTTGCGACAGGGACGCTTGCCGCTCTGGGAGCCGCGTATGCTCGCCGGCTTTCCCCTCTACGCCGAAGGGCAAATCGCCGCGCTGTATCCGCTGCATCCCATCCTGTACGGCTTGTTCCCGATTGATGTCGCTACGAACTATGATATTCTCCTGCACCTGGCGTGGGTCGCGCTGGGCGCCTATCTCTTTTTGCGCGCGCTGAAATTGTCACCACCGAGTGCGTGTCTGGGCGCGCTCGCGTTTGGCTTTGGCGGATTTTTTGTGCCGCGCCTGCAACATATGAGCATCATGTCCACCGCCTCGTGGCTGCCCTGGGTGTTATGGGTATGGGAACGACACGAACAAACGCGCGACGCGCGCGCGCGCGTCCGCTGGTTCGCCTTGCTCGCGCTCTTCATCGCGATTCAACTGTTCGGCGGTCATCCGCAATTCGCGTTTATGAGCGTGCTGTTGTTGTGTCTGTACGCGCTGGTGAACTGGAAACGCAGCGAGGAGGAAACACTAACCCAGCGGGTGTGGCGAAAACTGGGCGGCAAGACGACCGGCATTGTGGGCTGGGTGCTGGACTATTTCGATCCCTTGCGCGTGGTCATCGTCGTTCTGGCGGCGCTCCTCGGCGCGCTCGTCGCAGCGGTGCAACTGCTGCCCACGTACGAACTCTCGACGGTGAGCAATCGCGCGGCGGGTCTTTTGCCGCAATTCTTTCACGCCTTTTCCTTGCGCTTGCCGCACTATTTGATGCTGGCGTATCCCTTTTTGCTGGGCAATCCGTTTCCGCGCGTTTCGGTCGAAGTGATTGGCTATGTGGGGATGATCCCGCTCGTCTTTGCGCTTGCGACGCCCTTCCTGCGCCGCGATCGGCGCGTGGCGTTTTTCGTCCTCATCGCACTCGTCGCGCTCTTTCTCGGACTCGGCGATCAGAACATCTTTTATCGCGGTTTGCGGCACCTCCCGCTCTTTAACTATTTCCGCGTGCCCTCGCGCTTTTTCTTTTGGTACACCTTTGCCGCCGCGTCGCTGGCGGCAATCACCTTCGATGTGTGGCTGGCGCGCGCCAGAGCGCCGCAGCACAACACTCTAACGCGCGCGCAAAAAATTGTCTGGCTGGTAGTGGTGTTGCTCGTCGCGGCACTCGTGAGTAGCGTTCCCGTGATTCCGCTCGAGGCGTGGCTGGCGTGGTGGATGTGGCTGCCGCTGGTGCTCGCGCTCGTCGCGCTGTGGATCGTTCTGGTCGCGCGGCGCGGTCTGCTCTCGCGCGCGACGTTGATCGCGCTGGTGCTGGGTGTGACCGCGTTCGATCTGGGTGCGTGGGCAGCCGTGTACACCAAAACGTACGACGCGATGACGCCGGTCGCGGACTTTTATCGTCCGCCGAGTACGCTCGCGGTGTTGCACAATCTTTCGCCGCACGATGGACGCATCTTGACCAGTTTGTGGATTTACCCCTGGATGATTACGATGCACGAAAGTTTGTACCCCAACGTATCGCTAATTTACGGCGTACCGAACGCGACCGGCTATACGCCGCTGATGCCGCAACTGACGAGCGAGTATCTGGAATTCATCAGCGCGCCGATGCTGAATCTGCTCAACGTGCGCTACTATATTCGCCCCCAGATGTTGCCGGTGGATGCAAAAACGGAGGGTGATGATCTCTTTGTCGAGTTTGCCGCGCGCGTCGTCTCGCGTTACGCGTCTTTTCGACCGCTAGCGGTGAACACACTTGAGGTTGCTTCATCACTCGCCCAATCGGTCAAATGGCGCGATGGTGAAATCGTGGCACACCTCCTTCTGTTTATGCAAGATGGTAGCATCGAGACGATTCCTTTGCGCGCTGGCATTCACACCGCCGAGTGGGCGTACGAGCGTTCGGATGTGCGCAAGGATGTCAAGCATTCCAGGCCACCGATTGCCACGACGTTTCCCGCGCGTTCTGCGTTTCCCACCGAGTCGCACGCGGGACACACCTTTCTGGCGCGGTTCGATTTGACGCGCGAAGGCAAACCGCGCTCGCTCATCGGCATTACGATTGTGCCCATCATCGAAGAAGGTTTGCTGTACGTCGAGCGTGTGCATTTCATCACGCCGAACGGCGCCACGTTCTCACTCGCCGATCTCACAGGGCAGAGTGATTTTCGATTGACTTATCGGACGAACGAGGTTGCCGTGTTCGAGAATCTCGATGTGATGCCGCGCGCGTTTCTGGTGCACACCGCGCGCGTGCAGAACGATCGGCAGACCCTTGCCGAAATGCAACGCCCCGATTTCGATCCCGCGCGCGTGGTGCTTTTGGCAAACGGCGGCACACCGCTCGATGCCGGCGGCGCGCAGCGCGCGGACGAGTCGGTACGCATCGTCAGTTATCAACCCGAACGCGTGGTGATTGCCGTGACTGCGCGCGCAGATGCCTACCTTGTCCTCGCCGATACGTGGTATCCCGGCTGGACGGCGCGGCTCAATGGCGCGGAGGTGCCGCTCGTGCGCGCGAATTTGATCTTTCGCGCGGTGCGCGTTCCGCCCGGCGAACACGAAATCGTTTTCGAGTATCGTCCCGTCTCGCTGTGGGTTGGCGCAAGTGTCAGCGTGCTCGCGTTGCTGGCGCTCGGCGCGCTTTTGGTGCGGACGCGCTCTTGAGGTATAATGACGAACGACGAAGGACGAATGACGAAGGACGAAGACTTGCCGTTGAAAAGTTTAATCGAGAGTTTGTTGTTTGTGGCTGAGGGACCGGTGGCAATTGAGACGCTTGCTCGAGTGCTGGAGGTAAACACCGAGCAAGTGGAAGCCGCGCTCGCCGAGTTGAAGCAGGATCACACCACGCGCGGCATTCGCCTGCAACGCTCGCGCGACAAGGTGCAACTGGTCACCGCGCCCCAAGTGGCGCCCCTCATCGAAAAATTTTTGGGCGTGAACACCAGCAGTCACCTCTCGGCGGCGGCACTGGAGACGCTGGCGATCATCGCCTATCGCCAGCCGATTACGCGCCCCGCCATCGAAGCCGTGCGCGGCGTGAATTGCGATGGCGTGATTCAAACGCTCCTCGCGCGCGGTCTAATTCAAGAAGTGGGTCGCCAGGAAACTGCCGGGCGTCCGATTCTGTACGCGACGACGTTTGAATTTCTACAAAACTTTGGTCTGCGCAGCACGGAGGATTTGCCACCGCTGGAACCGATAGCCGAAACGCTGCTGACGAACGCGCTGGAAAGGACGAATGACGGAGGACGAACGACGAATGACGAATGACGGAGGACGAATGACGAATGACGAATGACCAATGTCCTTCGTCTTTCGTCATTGGTCCTTCGTCTTTGGTCTTTCGTCATTGGTCCTTCGTCTTTGGTCAGAATGATGGAGCGATTGCAAAAGATTCTGGCGCACGCGGGCGTAGCGTCGCGGCGCAAATGCGAAGAACTGATCGTTACGGGGCGTGTGCGCGTGAATGGCGCGGTGGTGACGGAACTGGGCACCAAAGCCGATGCGGCGCGCGATCGCATCGAAGTGAATGGCGTGCCGATTCGCCTCGAAACAAAGACCTATGTGATTCTCCACAAGCCGCGCGGTTATCTGAGCGACCTGGACGAAGAACGCGGCAAGCCGCTGGCGATTGACCTTGTGCCGACGCGCGAACGTTTGTTTGTCGCGGGGCGTCTCGATGCGAACAGCGAGGGCTTGTTGTTATTGACCAACGATGGCGCGCTGGCGCATCGTCTCACCCATCCGCGCTATGCGCACGAAAAAGAGTACCTCGTCCTCGTCGCCGGCGAACCTGACGACGCAACACTCGCCAGACTGCAAAAGGGCGTCTGGTATGCCGGCGAAAAACTGCGCGCCGATCGCGTCGCGCGCGCGGCGCGCCGACAACGCTTTGGGCAAGCCGATCGCGGACAGACGTGGCTCAAGATCGTTTTGCACGAAGGCAAAAAGCGACACATCCGCCATCTCTGCGCGGCAGTGGGCCATCCGGTCTTGCGTCTGATTCGTGTGCGCATCGGTCCCATCGAATTGGGCAATTTACCGGTCGGCAAGTGGCGCGCGCTGACAGCCCGCGAAGTACGCACACTTGTACAATCCACATATTAGATAATCGCTCAACTATCAACCTGTAAAGGAAAACACTGTGCTTCCTTCTATCATCGCGATTGACGGACCTGCCGCCTCAGGCAAAAGTACGCTGGGCGCGGCGCTGGCAGAACAACTGGGTTATCTCTACTTTGACACCGGCGTAATGTATCGCGCGGTGACCTATCTAGCACTTGCGCGCGCCATCCCGATTGAAGACGAGACAGCCGTCACCGCACTTGCCGAGCAAGTGCAGATTGATTTTCTGAAACCGACCGTGAAGGATGGTCGGCAGTTTACCATCCTGGCAGATGGTCAGGACATTACCTGGCATATTCGTTCGCCATCGGTGGATGCACACGTCTCGCCGGTCTCGGCGTACGCCGGTGTGCGGCGCGCGTTGACCCAGCAACAACGCCGCATCGGTTTGCGCGGACAAATCGTGATGGTGGGACGTGATATTGGCACGGTCGTCTTGCCCGAAGCCGATTTGAAAATCTATCTCGATGCGACCGAAGAAGAACGCGCCCAGCGTCGCTATCGTGAACGACGCGCGCGCGGCGAAGTCGTGGATTTAGAGTCGGTTCGGCAAGATCTTCGACGCCGCGACGAGATTGACTCGTCGCGCGCGGTGGCGCCACTCAAACAAGCGAATGATGCCGTGTATCTCGATTCCACAGGCTTGAGTGTGCCTGAGGTGATTCAGCGGGCAATGCAACTGATTGCCGCGCGCGACTGTCCTGAGGGATGATGATGCGTACGCGACCCTGGTTTTACTATCTGGCAAATTGGGCACTGCGTTGGGTGTTCCGCGCGATCCTGCGTGTGGACATACAGGGTGTAGAGAATGTGCCGGCGCGCGGCGCGCTCATCGTCGCCATCAGTCACAGCAGTTTCATTGACCCTGTGCTGATGGGCGTGTATCTGCCGCGCGAAGTTGTGCCGATGGCAAAGATCGAAGCGTTCGATTATCCGATTCTCGGCGCGTGCATTCGCTGGTATGGCGCGTTTGCCGTACGGCGCGGCGAGGTAGATGTGCGCGCGTTCAAGAACGCGCTGCGCGTCTTGCACAGCGGCGCGGCACTCGTCATTGCGCCCGAAGGACATCGCAGCGAGACCGGCGCGCTGCAACGCGGACGCGAAGGCGCGATTATGCTTGCCGTGCGCTCTGGTGCGCCATTGTTGCCGGTGGCTGTGTGGGGCGGCAAAGCATTGTGGCGCAACCTCGCGCGCCTGTGTCCGACTCGGATGTACATTCGCATCGGCAAACCGCTCGTACTGACCACGCCCAAACCGACGCGCGAGCAAATCGCCGCAATGGCAGACGAATTGATGTTGCATATCGCCGCGCTGATGCCGCGCGAATTGCACGGCTATTATCGCGACTGGCCACGCCCGGTGAATGGACTATTGACCAATGAGCCAATGTGTCAATGAGCCAATGGGCCAAATGACGGAGGACGAAAGATGAATGACAAATGAGCAAATGAGCAAATGACAGATGACGAATGACGAAGGACGAATGACCACTGACCACTGAACACTGAACACTGAAAACTGAATACTGAACACCGAACAAACGTGGGAAAGCGAACCAGCGCATGGATAGAGATTTGATCTACAATCTCTATTGACGAGGCGGAGGTTTTCCGTCGCGAGACGGAACTAATCCTGTGACGGCACAGGAGAAAATCGAGAGATCAGCGGATGCCTCCAGGGAGTGCCACCTCCCTCCAACGCGAATTTCCTCTTTCCCCGAAATTCGCGGCTTTCCCTCCGAGTGTGGCAAGCGCGCGTACAAAACCGCCGAGTGATCGGTGCGACAAAAGCGCGCGCAGTGGCAAGCCGATTTTCGATTGGCGATTTGAATCGGCAATCGAAAATCTACAATCAAAAATTCCTCAAGGAGGGTTTCCCAATGTGCGGCATTATGGGTTACATCGGCACGCGCGACGCGACGCCGATTCTGCTCGATGGTTTGCGCCGACTCGAGTATCGCGGCTACGATTCGGCAGGAATTGCGGTGCGCGCGCCGAATGGCGATCTGGTGATTCGCAAACGCGAAGGCAAATTGCAACGCCTGCTGGAGCACGTCACCGCTGATGCGCCGCGCGGTTTTGTGGGCCTGGGGCATACGCGCTGGGCAACGCACGGCGCGCCTAACGATACCAACGCGCATCCACACACCGATTGCGCAGGACGTATCGTCGTGGTGCACAACGGCATCATCGAAAATTACGCCACGCTGCGCGACGAGTTGCGCGCGCAGGGACATTGTTTTGTCACCGAAACCGATTCCGAAGTGCTGGCGCATCTCATCGAAGCCGAATTGCATCACGCCTCGAGTCCACTGGCGTTGCTGGAAGCGGTGCAACGCGCGCTCAAGCGCGTGCGCGGCTCGTATGCGGTAGGTGTTCTGGATCGCGCCAATCCCGATTGGCTCATTGGCGCGCGCCATTTTTCACCGCTGATTGTGGGTCTGGGTGACGGCGAAAACTTTATCGCCTCCGATATTCCCGCGATTTTGCCCCATACGCGCCAGGTGGTGTTGCTCGAAGACGGCGAAATCGCCGCGCTCGCGCGCGACGCGGTGCGTATCTGCACACTGGAAGGCGCGCCGATCGAGCGCGCGCCGCTGCGCGTGACCTGGGATTTGCAAGCGGCGGAAAAAACCGGCTATCCTCACTTTTTTCTCAAAGAGATTAACGAACAACCGGCCGCGCTTGCCAACGCGTTGCGTGGACGCGTGGATGAACGTGGAGCGCGCGTGGCAGAGTTGGACGCGCTCGATCTGGCACGCGTGCGACGCGTCGTTTTGATTGCCTGCGGCTCGTCGTACCATGCCGCGCTTGTCGGCAAGCGCGTGATCGAAGAGTGGGTGCGCGTATCAGCCGAAGCCGTCATCGCGTCCGAGTTTCGCTATGCCGCGCCGGTGATTGATCGCGCGACGCTCGCGATTCTCATCACCCAATCGGGTGAGACGGCGGACACACTCGCAGGAATGCGGCTGGCGCGCGCGGCGGGCGCGCAAACACTCGCGTTGACGAACGTGGTCGGCAGTTCCATCACGCGCGGTGTAACGACCACCGTCTATCTCAACGTGGGACCAGAAATCGGCGTGGTGGCATCCAAAACGTTCAGCGCGCAAGTGCTGTTACTCACCGTGATCGCGCTCGATTGGGCGCAGCGCATCGGAACGATGCAGCAGGCACAGCGTTCTGTGTTGGCGCACCACCTCGCGCGCGTGCCCGACCTGATACAAGCCGCGCTGGGGACAGATGCGCACATGCAACGCCTCGCCGAAAAAATCTGGACGCGCACCAGTTGTTTCTTTTTGGGGCGCGGCTATGGCTATCCCACCGCGCTCGAAGGCGCGCTCAAGTTGAAGGAAATCAGTTACCTGCACGCGGAAGGGTATCCTGCCGGCGAACTCAAGCACGGACCCATTGCGATGCTCGACCCCAACATTATGGTCATCGCCATCGCGCTAGAGAGCGCAACGCTGGACAAGATGCTGAGCAATATCCAGGAAGTGCGCGCGCGGCAAGCGCCGGTGATTGCACTCGCCACCACCGGCGATGATGCCATCGCAACGTATGCCGATGATGTGGTGTACCTGCCCCATGCGCCCGAAGTCTGCGTACCGCTGCTGGCGACGGTGCCCCTGCAACTTTTGGCGTACTATGTCGCACTCAAACGCGGTTGCGATGTGGATCAGCCGCGCCATCTGGCAAAGAGCGTCACAGTGGAATGAAACCACTGTCCACCGACCACTGCTATTGCCTCGCGCGCGATTTTGTGCTATGATGGCATCGGCTAGAAGGATGGTGCACAATGGCAACGATTTCGCCCGAACTGAAAGCGAAATTGGAACGTGACCCCGAGGCGCTGGTTCATCTGATTGTGCGCGTGCAAGACGCCCCACACAAGCGTCTGGACGATGTGTGCGCGCTCGGCTTGACGGTGCGCCGAACTTTTACATTGATTCCCGCGATTGCCATTCAGGGTTCGGCAGCCGCGTCGTTACAACTCGCGCAAAAGTCCTGGGTGGTATCGCTCGAAGAAGATAAACTGGTGCATACGATGACGTAAACGCTATGGGCGCACGCGCCCGCCACGACGGATGAAAAGATCCACCAAGAACACGAAGAGACACGAAGATTTTTTCTTCGTGTTCCTTCGTGACCTTCGTGGACAAACGTATTTTCGAAGGAGCACACGATGCCTGACCCCTCTAAAATTCACCCGCGCCTGAGAGAACGTTTGCAGTCACAACCGCGCGTCGCACTGGCCGCGCCTGAACCGTTGCCGGTGATCGTGCAGTATCGTTTTCCCGTCGTTGGAATTGCCGAAGCGATTCAGGGAGTCGTGGCAACCACGCGCGTGTATCGTCTGATTGCGGCGAGCGCGCATCTGGCATTGCCCAACGCCATCAACGCGCTGAGCGAACGCGATCAGGTCTCGATGATCTGGTACGACGAACCGGTGCACACGATGCTCGACGCGTCGGTGCCTCTGCTCGACACGCCACTGGTATGGCAAGCCGGCATCACCGGGCAAGGCATCAACGTCGCGATTGTGGATACGGGCATTGATCCGAATCACCCCGATTTTGCCGGGCGCATCGTGCAGGTCAAGGATTTCACCGGCGAAGGCAACGTGGACAAGCACGGACACGGTACGCATGTTGCAGGAATCGTTGGTGGTGCTGGCGCGAAATATCGCGGCGTCGCACCCGAGTGTTTGCTCTACATCGCCAAAGTGTTGCGCGCGAATGGATCAGGACGCACGAGTGATGTGATGATAGGCATCGAGTGGGCAGTGGATCAGGGAGCACAAGTCGTCAACTTGTCGCTCGGTAGCGATGGCGCGTGCGATGGCACCGACGCGCTGTCGGTGCTGTGCGATGCGGCGGTGGCAAAGGGTGTGGTGTTGTGCGTCGCAGCAGGCAATGCCGGACCGGGCGCGTCCACGGTTGGATCGCCGGGCTGTGCGAAAACTGTCATCACCGTCGGCGCGACGACAAAAGCGGATCAGATTGCGAATTTCTCCTCGCGTGGACCGACGAGCGATGGGCGCATCAAGCCCGATGTCTGTTTTCCCGGCGTGAACATTGTTTCGTGTCGCGCGGCAGGCACCACGATGGGAACGCCGCTCGATGCGTTGTACACGAGCGCGTCGGGTACTTCGATGGCAACGCCGCATGCGACCGGCGCGTGCGCGCTGTTGTTGCAAGCCAGACCGGGCCTCTGGCCACAACAAATCAAAGAGATTTTGATGAACACTGCCAGAGATCTGGGACTGGACGCGAACACGCAAGGCAAGGGGCGCGCGCAAGTGTTTGCCGCGTATCAGAGCGCGCTGGGGCAAGAGCCACAACCGCAACCACCCGCGCCACCTGCACCGCCGGGAACAGGATGTCTGGCAACGTTACGACGATGGTTTGGAGTAAAGTGAGAAAGATGAGAGATGAGAAATGAGAGAGGAGAGAGGAGAGAGGAGAGGGGAAAGATGAGAGAGAAGAGAGGAAAGCGAAAAGCAGAGCAAATGGTGATGGGCATTGCGATTTACTTGCCGCACCAGTACGGTCGCTTGCTCGCGACAGCAGAGGACGCAGAAAAGTTAAACCCCACATGGGAAGAATGGTTCGCCGTGTGCGAGGAGACCAAACGCAACTTGCGCGCGATTGGCATCGAGCCGATTGACGTTCTGGTAGATATGGACGATTTTGAAAAGTATTGCGCCGAGCGCGGTTTGAAAAACGTCGGCGGCACGCGCGCCCAGTACGTGGCAGAGCGCTTGCAACAAGGGCGATAAATTGCCGATTGCCGATTTTCGATTAATCGTTGGGCAATCGCAAATCGCAAATCGAAAAACTGAAAATTGAATCATCTCCAATCTCCAATCTCCAATCTCTAATCTCCAATCCTGGAAATTGCTCACCTGCCTCTTCGCGCTCGCGAATTTTCTCGAAGTCGCGGTCGTCGCGCATTTCGTTTTGTTCACGCCGACGTTTCTCCACACGATTGGTTTCAGCAAAAGCGAAATTGACGCGTGGACGGGACCGATGTCCGCGCTGGCGTTTTTGCTCGGCATCTGGTTCGTACCGTTCTGGGGCGTTCTGGCGGATCGTTATGGACGCAAGCCGCTGGTCTTGCGGAGCCACTATGTCGAAATGATTGCGATGGCGCTCGCGGCGGTCGCGCACAATGTATGGTTGTACGTCATCGCGCGCGCGCTGACTGGATTTGCGCTGGGCAACACCGGTTTGATGTACGCGTCACTCACCGAAGCCGCGCCCAGGCATCGCGTTGCGCTCGCGCTGGGACTGGTGAACGCCTCCGCGCCACTCGGTTCGCTCGTTGGCGGCGTGCTGGGTGGCGTGATCGTTTCCGCGTACGGCGTGCATACACTTTTCGCTGTGGATGCAGTGGTGTGTTTGATTTCAGCGGTAATTCTCACAGTGTTCTATCGCGAAACGTTCGTCCCCCGAGTCACACCACCATTGAAAACAATGTTACACAACGCGCTGGGGGCAGTGATTCACTCGCCCGTCGCGCGAACGATTTTCGGCGTCAGTTTCGTTTTTTCGTCCGCGCAATTTTTCTCGTATCCGTACTTGCCCGTCCGCATCGGTGAAATCATGGGAGAGCGCGCAGCGCCGACGATGATTGGATTGACGCAGGGATTCGCAGGCGTCACGACGCTTGTCGGCTCGGCGGTGTGGGGCGCGCTCGCGGAGCGCGCGGGGCCTCGGCGGTTGCTCGCGGGGCTGATGCTCATCGTGCCGTTCTTGTGGCTGCCAATCTTTTTCGCGCAAGAGATGCCCCTGTTGACGCTGGGCTGGGTGTTGCTCAGCGCGGTCAGCCCGTCTGTCAACAGTTTGATGTACACGATCATCAGTCTCAATGTGCCTACCGACAAGCGTGGCTCGATCTTGAGTATGATCTATCTACCGATGAATCTCGCGTTCATCGTCGCGCCGTTCAGCGCGTCGTTCGTCGCGCGCAGTTTTGAGGTGCGCGATGTGTTTCTCGTTTCGGCAGGGCTAGCATTCTTTGCACTGATGATTTTTGTGGTAAATGTGAGGAGAACGAAATGATTTCAGATTTTGGATTTTAGATTGCAGATGGCAGATTGAAAAGCAAAATCCGAAATTCAAACGAGGAGTTGGTGAAACCAATTGGCGATTTCACCGATGGTTTTTGTTTGAACAGACTCGCCCTGTGCTATATCCAGCACGGGCACAAACTTTCATTTTGAGTAATTAGCCGTACCATCCATCGCGCCAAGCCCCACCCCCTTGCCCCCATATGCGTCAACTTTAGCCAGTGTCCGCGATGGGGACTAAACCAGTAACCCGGCCAAACGCCGGGTAGCGTCAGCAAGTTGTAGAGGGCGCTTGCGGCGAGAGG
>Ga0209101_1001316_pt1 | contig 18581 bp, 21 predicted proteins | sample ConPoolayeCmetaG_FD_185481 | JGI IMG/M metagenome (GOLD analysis project Ga0209101, IMG submission 185481) | Hot spring microbial mat communities from California, USA to study Microbial Dark Matter (Phase II) - Cone Pool mat layer C metaG... ...
GGGTGGGAGTCACCGTTGGGGGGATGGTGGCCGCTCTAGGGGTTGCTGGCGGTAAGGTAGGCGTTACAGTCGGAGTGACAGGAGTGGCAGTAGGGCGTGGTGTGGCTGTGACGAAGGCGTAAGGGGTGATGGTCGGTACATCAACGGGCTGGCAGGCAGAGAGACAGGAGATAGACAGAAGGGCAATCATATAGCCGGCAAAGTATCTATCCATATCTCTAGATTCTAGCCGCTATAGTCCCATCTGGGAGGATGAAAGCGCAAGCCATGTGAGGGGTGTTATAGGCGTATCCGACTCGTCCCTCGCGGTCTATGGCGATCACGCCGCCCAGCCCTCTGATGCGTTCTGAGCCAAGGCGACGGACGGCCTCTTCAGCGGCGGCTTGTGCGTCAAGGCCGCCGCCCATCAGATCACACACTGTTTTGCACATGACTATCTTCATCAGGCTTTCACCCAGACCAGTAGCAGAAGCTCCGCCCAACAGGTTGTCAGCATAACCGCCACAGCCAATCAGGGGCGAGTCTCCCACACGGCCAGATAGTTTGTTGGGTGTCCCACCCGTTGAAGTGGCCGCCGCGATATTCCCGTTTTTGTCATAGGCCACAGCGCCAACTGTCCCGAAGATCGGGCCGCCGAAGACATTGGGGGGCTGGCTGGATGCGGTGCGTTTCCATTCTTGCCAGCGCTCCAGCTCACGTCCTATTAACAGTTCTTCTTCTGGCACTCGCGGAATGCCCATCTGTGCGGCGAAGTCCTGTGCGCCAATGCCAACTAATAGGGAGTGTGGTGTATGGGTCATCACCAGCCGGGCCAGGCTGATCGGGTTGCGGATACATTGCACGGCGGCAACAGCCCCGCTTTCGAGGGAGCTGCCGTCCATAATCAGGGCATCAAGCTCGATATGGCCGGCGGAGTTCAGGTGGCTGCCACGCCCTGCATCAAAGGTCGGATCGTCTTCCATCAGGCGGACAACTTGTTCCACTGTGTCGAGCGCAGATGCACCCGACTGAAGCAGTTCCCAGCCCAGTTGGGCCGCCTGCCGTACTCCCTCGATATGAGCTTTGTGATGGGCGGGTGGAATGTCCCATGCGCCGCCATGCACGATCAAGCTAGGTAAGATTGTTTTCATGGTGTTTGACTGTTGGTAGCGGCAAATACTGTGTCGAAGAAAGTCAAAATGCGCTGTCTGTACTCTTCTGGTTGGGCATAATAATATCCTGCGTGACCGGCGCCCGGCACAACCCACAGGTCTTTAGGTTCATGGGCCGCCTCATAGAGTGCCTGCCCGTTAACTGCTTCATGCTCACCGTAGATCAGCAGGATAGGCCGGGGGGCGATCTGCCCAATGACAGATACGGGACTGGATGCTCTGGGGGGGATACCTAATTGCCAGCCTACTGTCCACAGCACCAATCGGCGGACGAGACGATCATACAGCCCAAGCTCAGCCTGCGGATCAAGAATGTCATCTTCAAGGCTGGTGTAACCGCCCATTGGTATGATCGCTTCTAAGGCAGGCTCTTGAGCCGCCGCCAGTATGATGGCAGTCCCTCCCTCCGATATACCCAGCGCTCCAATGTGTTCTACGTCCGGGCGGGAACGCAGGTAGTCCACTGCACCAAGAACGTCATATGCCTCATAGTAGCCTGTACTGGCCTGTAACGAGGGATCAGCACAGGAACGATGTTCATAGATCAATGTACTATAACCAGCCTGTGCCAGTATGCCTGCTTCAGGCAGGGCGGCTTCGGTGTTGCCTCCGTGCCCTGGTAAGGCAATAATGGCGATCTCAGGGTGTTGTTCGCCCCGCGAGAACCAGCCGCGCAGAACCAGCCCATTGCGGGAAGGAAACTCAACAGCTTCAGATGGGAAGCCATATACTTCCAGGCTGGAGCGGTTACCCTGACAACCGGGATTCAACACCAGATGAGCATACAACCATGCCAGATAGATGTGAATGGGCAGGAACAGAAAAACCAGTGTTACAAGGGCCGTAACCCCCAGCCGGACGAAGCGCTTCCAACTGAATGCCAAACTGGGAAACATTTGAGAAGCTCCTGTCGAACCTCTAAGCAGATTATATGCTAGAGGGGCTATAACAGAAAGCCGGAGCGCCGGCCAGTCCTTTTTGGTGTTCTGCCGGCGCTCTCTGGAAGCCTGCTTAGGGTGAAGGGCTATTTCCCGAATTTCTTCTTGATGAGGTCGGCTAGGGTGGGCGTGCCGATCACCTGAAGCTCGTATCGCACACGCTCCATTGGCAGTTTGACCTTGATCACACGGCGCAGGTCAATTGGAGTAGCCGCAATGACCAGGTCGGCGTCGGAGGAGTTGATTGTCTCCTCCAGATCGGCCATCTGCTCTGCGCCATAGCCCATAGCTGGCAGTACGGCCCCTGTGTCAGGATATTTCTCATAAGTGGCTTGAATCGAGCGGACTGCAAAGGGGCGGGGGTCAATGATCTCAGCGGCGCCGAAACGCTGGGCGGCAACGACTCCCGCCCCATAGGCCATCTCGCCGTGCGTGAGGGTCGGACCATCCTCAACGACCAGCACGCGCTTGCCCCGGATGGTTTCAGGGTGATCTACGAAGATCGGTGAGGCGGCCTCGATGACTACGGCATGCGGGTTGGTGGCTTGCACATTCTCCCGCACTTCCAGCACGTTGAAGTAGTCGGCGGTATCTACTTTGTTGATCACTACCACGTCAGCCAGGTTCAGATTGGTCTCGCCGGGGTGATAGGACAACTCATGGCCAGGGCGGTGGGGGTCCACTACCACGATGTTGAAATCCGAAGTGTAGAAGGGGAAGTCATTGTTACCGCCATCCCACAGAATGATGTCGGCTTCCTGTTCGGCCTGCCGCAGGATAGCTTCATAATCTACGCCTGCATAAACGATCACACCCCTGTCAATGTGCGGTTCGTACTCTTCGCGTTCCTCAATGGTACAGTTATGTTTGTCTAGGTCACTATAGTCAGCGAAGCGCTGTACCTTCTGGCTGACTAGGTCGCCGTAGGGCATGGGGTGGCGGATGGCGGCTACGCGGTAACCCATCTCGCGCAGGATGCCTGCCACGTGACGGCTGGTTTGACTTTTGCCACAGCCAGTGCGCACAGCACAAACCGAGATAACCGGCTTGTTGCTCTTGAGCTGAGTGGATCTGACCCCCATCAGCCGGAAGTCGGCGCCGGCGGCCATAGCCATCGAGGCTTTATGCATGACTACTTCGTGGGGAACATCGCTGTAGGCAAAGATCACCTGATCGATCTGGTGCTCCCGGATCAGACGGACCAAATCTGCTTCTTCGTAAATAGGGATGCCATTGGGGTACAGTTTGCCAGCCAGCTCTGGCGGATACAGGCGCCCCTCGATGCCGGGTATCTGTGTAGCGGTGAAAGCCACTACCTCGTACTGCTCATTATCCCGAAAGAACACGTTGAAGTTGTGAAAGTCGCGCCCGGCGGCGCCCATGATCAAAACACGGATACGAGACATGCTTTTGACATTCTCCTTTTTTACTATTAGCCCTTGTTGTTTGCGTGTCAGTTTGCAATCGGGCTTGACTTACGTTGGCTTGTTTTTCGCCTTAGGCTGTGCCACAAGGGCCAACACAATGCTCAACAGATACAATCCTAGAAGCGGTGCAGACATGATGCCCATGTTGATGGGGTCGGGGGTAGGGGTAACGATGGCGGCGATGACAGCGATGATGACGACAGCAAAACGCCAGTTGCGGGCCAGCATCCCGGCGTTGACGATCCCCAGCTTGGCCAGAACGAACACGAGCATGGGCAACTCAAAGCTGGCACCTACCCACAATAGTACGTTGGTCACGAACTTCACATAGTCGTCTAGGGTAGGCTTGGCGGTGATGCCCATGAAATTGGTCAGGAAGGGCACAGCTACAGGTAGCATCACCAGATAAGCGAATGCTACTCCGGACATAAACAGAACAGCTGCAAACGGAAACAGCAAGTAAAACAGCCGTCTCTCTGAGGGTTTAAGGCCGGCGGCGACGAAAATCCATAGCTGGGCAATGACATAGGGGGAGGCTAAGATGATCCCCACTGTCAGTGCCACGCGAAAAAACACACTTACATTCTCCGTCACGCGGATAGCTTGAAGTGCACCGACCCCGCCAATCGGAGCGGCCAGCAAGGTCAGTATCTGGTCGGTCAAGGCGGCAGACAAGAAGGTCGCTACTGCGATAGCGATCAGGCTGGCGATTACGCGGTTACGTAACTCGATCACATGAGGCATGATCGAGGAGGGGTTGTCAAAGATGGCGCCCATATCGCCCGCCTCATCCTCGACCGGTGTTCTCAGCAGGCGCCGGTTGCGAATCAGGGCGCCGAGCGCGGCGGCCAGGCTGACTACCAGCGCTGACAGAACAACAGCTCCCTCTGTGCTGATAGGCAGGCGGGGAAGCCGGCCCAGAAGATCAAGTATTGCTGACATGCTCGTCATCCGCTGAAGGAGAGGTGGGGGAGGGGGGGGGCTGTGTCAGATTCAGAATGCCCCATGGGTCAGCCGGAGGAGGTTGCTGGCCAGCCGTTGGAGAAAATGGTTTGCCAGTGAGTTGATCGATCTCACTCATGGCCCGTTTTAACTCAGCCTGTGTCTCCTCAATCTCAGCCATACGGACTAAGGTGTTGGGCAGGTCCTGTATGGCCCGTGCGATCTGGTTGAATTCTTTCCACCACTCCGACGTGATCAGTCGGCGCAGCCAGCGGCCCAGTGTCAGTGCCACGTCGCGGGCGCGCTCTGGGCCGACTACCACAAAGATCACAAGGGCCAAGATAATAAGTTCGGGTAAACCAACACCGCACAGAGTATCCACGTTCCCTGATATCCCATCTACTAGCTGGGCCGTCTAAGGCGTTTCTTGGCTGAAGAACTCCACCAGTTCGGCCTGCTTGGCGGCCAATGTCCCCAGCACGCCATTGACAAATCGGGGGGCACTTTCGCCGCCGTATGCCTTGGCTAATTCAACTGCTTCGTTGATCGCCACCTTGAGCGGGGTTTGCCGGGTAGCGGCCAGCTCATAGATGGCCATGCGCAAAATATTGCGATCAATAATTGCCATCTGATCAACCGGCCATTCCGGGGCATGTTGCTGAATCAGCTGGTCGAGAGAGGCACGGTGTTTAAGGACGCCATAGACCAGGTCACGCAGAAGCGACTCGCTCGCGCTGTCTAATGGTTTCTCTTCGAGCCGTGCCCTCAACACCTCCTCAACAGGATGCCCGCTACAGTCAATCTCGTAAAGTGCCTGAAGTGCCATACTGCGAGCCTTACGCCGCAGTTGTATAGGCTTGCCAGCCTTCCTGTCAGAGGTAGTCTCACTGTCTGTCGGGAGTTGAGTATTCGACATCTTCGAAATGGACGGTCACGCTTGTAACCTGCATCCCCACTAGGTCTTGGATCGAACGTGTAATCGAGTGCTGTACTTCCCGGCCTACCTCGCGCATGTTGATACCAGCCTTGGCGACCAGATACACATCCACAGCAACAGAGTTATCGTCGTTGATCGCCAGCACAACGCCGGAACCCATTGGATGCCCCCGTAACAGACGGCCCACATCTACCGGGATAGAACCCATGCGGGCAACCCCCTCGATCTGTGTGGCGGCATGGCTGGCGATTGTGATCAGCACACTCGGCGCAATGGTAATGGTATCCTGAGGATTCATGTGTCTCTGCTTTCTAGCGGCTAGCCCATTACAAGGCCGCCGTCAATTGAAAGAACCTGCCCGGTGATATAAGCCGCCTCATCGGAGGCTAGGAAGGCTACCGCATAGGCGACTTCCTCCGGCGTGCCCCACCGCTTGAGCGGAATAGCCTCTAGGGAGGCTTCCTTGATCTCCTGAGGGACGCTTTCAGTCAGATCAGTTGGGATGAAACCCGGCGCAACAGCGTTAACTGTGATATTGCGGGCGGCCACCTCGCGTGCCAGCGCCTTTGTGAAGCCGATCAGGCCGGCCTTGCTGGCACTGTAGTTTGTCTGGCCGGCGTTGCCGGCAATGCCGGCTACCGAGCTGACGTTGATGATGCGGCCATACCGCTTGCGCATCATATGCCTTACAGCGGCCTTAGAGCAATTAAAGGCGCTCTTCAGGTTGGTTGTGATGACTACGTCCCAGTCTTCTTCAGACATCATCATAATAACCATGTCACGGGTGATGCCTGCGTTGTTGATCAGGATGTCCAGCCTCCCAAAAGAGTCAACGGCCTCTTTGATCAACGCTTCAGCCTGAGCGTAGTTGCTCACGTCGGCCTGAAAGGCCTGGGCCGTTCCTCCCTCAGCTTGAATGGCCGTGACAACCTCACCGGCGGCATCGGCGTTATGATGGTAATTCACCAGCACGGAGGCCCCGCGCCGTGCTAGTTCCAATGCAATGGCGCGGCCAATACCGCGTGCGGCACCGGTCACGATAGCGACTCGCTCATCCAGTCGGCTCATGCTCCCCCCATTAGACATTGGCTTTCCAGATTCGGACGGGGGCGATTGTACCATTGCCGCAGGGATAGTTCAACCGCACCCGTTGATCCCCGACCGCTAATCATTCTCGTAGGGCGCGAGATACGAAGCGATCTTTTCCCCCAGCCAAGGATAGCGGAAATCTTTTCCACGCCAGATATGCACAAAGGCAGTGGCTCGTGCAATACCCATTGCCAGAATCAGCAGGCCCATCAGGCTTAAGATAGTGAGGTTGGCGGTGAGCAAGGCCTCAGGCGAGCCGGCCACTACAGGAATAACCATAACCCAGATGGCAAACAACGCAAACAGAAACACTATTCCAACAATGTCAAAGCCGATCACCTGTATCATGTGAAAGCGCACAAAGCGCGATTGTCTTCCTTTGGCCAATAGCAGAATGGACGCCGCCAGCCAGCCCAGACCCACTATGCCAATGCCATAAGCCCATCGGGCGGTCTGCTGTTCAGCCGGAGTAGGGGGAGTGTTTAAACGCTTGACAGCTCTTGTCATCACCTAGAGCGCCTCAAGGGCGGCGACCCCTTCTGGAGAATCGACCACGTAGCTGGTCATATCTCGGTCAATCCGCTTGATCAGTCCAGTCAAGACATTCTTGCTGCCCAGCTCGATAAAGGTGGTGATACCCATGCCAATCATGGTGCGGATACTGTCTGTCCAGCGCACCGGTGAGGTCAGTTGAGCGTGTAGCTCGCTCCGAACCTCATCCGCTGTCTGCAAAGATCTGGCCTGAGTATTGCCAATGATAGGAATGACCGGCTCGTAGAAGTGAGTCTCGGCCAATGCTCTAGCGAACTCTGCCTGAGCGCGGTTCATCAGTGGTGAGTGAGATGCAATGCTGACTGGCAACCGGACAGCCCGCTTGGCGGCGGCCATGGCGGCCATCAGGGTAGCTTCATCCCCCGCAATGACAACCTGACCGGGGCAGTTATCGTTGGCTACTACCAGCACGCCGCCGGTTTTAGCTCTGGCGTCGGCGCAAAGCGCCTCTGCTTCAGCCAGCTCTACACCGAGCAAGGCGGCCATCCCGCCGGGGCTGTGTTCGCCTGCATCGCGCATGACCTCACCGCGTCGTCGTACCAGCTTTAGTCCCTCCTGAAAGCTCAGCGCCCCTGCGGCCGTCAGGGCAGTTAGCTCCCCCAGGCTGTGACCGGCCACACAAGCTGGCTGGAACTCTTCTCCCAGCACGTCATACACTACTCGCATAGCGGCAATGCCTGCTACATACAGGGCGGGCTGAGCATTGACAGTAGCATTCAGGGCTTCTTCAGGCCCTTCGAAGCACAGGCGGGAGAGGGGAAAACCCAACAGGCCGTCGGCATCCTCAAAAGTCTGGCGGGCAACACGATAGCGTGTAGATAATGCCGCACCCATACCCACAAACTGTGACCCCTGACCGGGGAAGACAAAGGCTGTTGTCCGCTGATCGAGCAAGGCTCTTCCCTCCCTTATGTCTGCACGACAAAAAAGACCGCGCTCCCCTAGGGAAACACGGCCTGAGCGAGCATCGAGTGCCTCCCTCATGCCCTCACATACTTCATTCCTTCTTTTCCACCTCGATGACCTCACGGCCCCGGTAATGGCCGCAACTAGGGCAGACAGTGTGAGGGCGCTTCATCTCGCCGCAATTATCACATACGACGAGGTGAGGGGGATGAAGCCGCGTCTGCTCGAAGCGGCGGCGGCGGTGTCGCCCGTGCGATGTCTTGCGTTTTGGTAGCGGGCCCATGTCATTTAACTCCTGATCCTGAGCAATATCCCGGCCACGCAGGCCGGGCACAGGCACAGATTATAACGGGCATCCAGATAGTGTCAAGGCACATTTTACATGCGGCCTTGTTCCGAAGCGGGCAGGAGCCGCCTCATGGCAGTATCTGGCCTGATGGCGGCTCGGCCTATTCCCGTCGTGACGGCAGACGCTCAATCCGCATGGGTTCTTCAGGTGTCTCTAAAGTAGATGGCGTCTCGATCTCGGTGGGAGCGCCGTGAGTTGATGTAGCGCGGGAATGAGCCGCCGCCTCCTGCTGGACATGGCTGATACCGTTGCGGACGACCGTCAAAGTACGTACCAGTGCATCTTCCAGATCGGACAGCACGTCCATCACGTACTGGTCGGCGTCACGGCGGATGCTGTCAGCTTCCCGGCGCCCCTGTTCGATGATGCTGGCGGCGCGCGCCTGAGCGGCCTGCGTGATCGCATCACGCTGGATAAGGGTCTCACTCTTCTCACGTGCCAGATCGCGGATACGTGCCGCTTCCTCGTTGGCCTGTGCCATGATACGGTCGCGCTCGCGGATGACGCGCTTGGCCTTCTCAATCTCTTCAGGGATCGAGATACGCATCTGGTCAATCAGTTCGAGCGCCCGTTGCTCGTCAACCAAGGTGTAGGTCGTAAATGGAATATGCTTGCCGGCATTGAACAGCTCTTCCAGACGGTCTACCAGATGTTGTATGTCCAAAGCTCGCCTCCTCTTCAGTCAACTTCTCGGTATCCGGTGTGTGGGCCGGTTAGTCGCGTAGTGATACCATATCAACTGATCCAGCAGCATCATCGCCTAATTTTCGAAAATGCGCAACTAGCGCCCGGTTGACGTTGGGCGGCACCATACTGCTGACATCGCCGCCCAATGACGCGATCTCGCGGACAGTACTGCTCGAAAGGTGCATATGCTGTTCGCTGGTGATCAAACAGACAACCTCAATGTCGGGTGCCAGGCGATGATTAGCCAGCGCCATACGAAATTCTAGCTCAAAATCGGAAAATACGCGCAGGCCGCGCACAATCGCCTGTGCACCTACCCGGCGGGCAAAGTCCACTGTCAGGCCGCTATAGGTTTCCACCCGAATGGCAGGGATGTCCTTGAGTGCTTCGCGAGCCAGCTCCAGCCGTTCCTGGGCTGAGAAGAGAAGCTGCTTCAGAGGGCGGTCATACACCCCCACGATCACTTCATCAAATATCTGGGTGGCACGGATAGCGATATCGCAGTGGCCCAGATGGATCGGGTCGAAGGTAGCAGGGAAAATGGCTCGTCGCATGTTGATATTTATCTCCATAGTTGTGGGCTGGCAGGCAGGGGTTAGTTGCTCAGAGCAGGGCCGCTTAACTGATGTCTGCTCCTGAATCCGATATTTGGTCAACTAACTGCCTCAGGGCCTCATGTTCCGGCAAGATGAGCAGAGGGTCTCGCTCATAGATGGCCCGTGCCTCGCGCTGTACTAGTTCAACCAGATGAGTGTCCATCAAATCAGCAAATTGGATGACTCCGAAGCCGCTCTGCCGGGTGCCCAGAATATCGCCTGCCCCTCTCATTTCCCAGTCAATCTGGGCCAGGCGGAAGCCGTCAGTTGTTTCTTCGACCGCACGCAGACGTTCGTCATAGTCAAGAAAGGGCCGATCAGAGACCAGCAGGCAGTAGCTGGGGTGTTCGGCACGCCCTACCCGCCCGCGAAGTTGGTGAAGCTGAGCCAGTCCGAAACGGTTTGCGCCTTCAATCATGATCACAGTGGCATTGGGTACATCAATGCCTACCTCGATTACCGAAGTGCTGACCAGAATGTCCAACTCGTGGCGATAGAAGGAAGCCATAACAGCTTCCTTCTCGTCGGGACGCATCCGCCCGTGCAGTAGACCCAGCCGAAGGTCAGAGAAGACGGTCTTTTGTAGCCGCTCATATTCGGCGGTCGCTGAGCGTGCCTGTAGTTTCTCGCTCTCCTCGATCAACGGGCAAATGATATAAGCCTGATGTCCCTTCTCGATCTGGCTACGAATAAAGGCATAGCCCCGTTCCCGTTCTTTGGGCTGTAACACGCGTGTCTGGACGGGTGTTCTGCCGGGCGGCATCTCGTCAACGATGGTCAGATCGAGGTCGGCATGAAGGGTCAGAGCCAGTGTGCGCGGAATAGGGGTGGCTGTCATGACCAGCAGATGAGGGTTGCCGCCGGCGGCCTTTTCCCGCAAGGCGCCGCGCTGGGTCACGCCAAAGCGGTGTTGCTCGTCAATGACCGCCAGTCCTAGATGGGCAAAGGCAACGCCGGCCTGAATCAAGGCATGCGTGCCTACTACAACCTGAATACTGCCGTCTGCCAGCCCTGTGTAGATGCTCTCCCGTTCGAGGTCGCTCACATTGCTGGTCAACAGGGCGATGTTGATCTGGTCACCTAGAGGGCTGTTGTGCAGGATGCGTCTCAGAGTAGCGTAGTGCTGTTCTGCCAGTATGCCGGTAGGGGCCATGATCGCGGCCTGAGTCCCGTTTGCTACTGCCATGCCGATAGCAACAGCGGCGACGATGGTCTTACCGCTCCCGACATCACCTTGAAGCAACCGATTCATAGGGACATCGCTAGCCATATCACGACGGATGTCCGCGATGGCGCGCCGCTGGGCAGTGGTCAGTTGGTAGGGGAGGCTGGCCTCAAAGGCACTGAGCCAGTTATCATCTACGCTGATAGGGGTACTCTGGCGGGCCTGCCATGCGTGGCGTTGCCTCAGCATAGCCAGATGCAGGATGAACAGCTCGTCAAAGGCCAGGCGCTGCAGGGCGGCTTCCTTATCCTCCCAACTGTCGGGAAAATGCGCCTGCGCAATAGCATCTCCGTAATCCATCAAGTCGGCGTTCTCGCGCACCTCCAGCGGGAGGTGATCGGGCAGGCGGGGCGCCCATAGGTCTACGACCTCTTTCATCAGACGGCGCATGACACGTGCACTAAGGTCTTTGGTGAGCGGATAGACCGGCACAACCCGCCCGGCATGAAGCCACTCGCGTTCCAATGGCTCCATTTCCGGCGCGTTCATAACCAGCCGGCCCAGATACTGATCTACTTTGCCGCTGACAATAACCGGTTCGCCTTCCTTGAGCTGATGTTCCATCCATGGCTGATTGAACCAGCTTAAGCGCAGAGAGCCGCTCTCGTCAGTCAGGTAGGCCTCGATCAGAGTGCCGCCGCGCTTCGTCTGCTGGGTGTGGATGCGCTCCAGGACGCCCATAACCGTTACCTCTTCGTCAGGGCGAAGCTGGCTGATGATCTTCATGCGTGTAAAGTCGTTGTAGCGGCGCGGGAAGAGATACAACAACTGACGGATAGTACGTACCCCCAGCCGCTCTAGCTGTTCAGCCCGTTTATGCCCAATGCCGCTCACCGAGCTTACCGGCGCGTCAAGGCCGCGAAGCTCTTCCTCAGAGGCTGGTGAAAACTGCCGCCAAGCGTAACCACGACGTTCCCGCACAGAGAGAGGAATGCCGATTGATTCAACTGCCTCCTCAGAAGGGGCCAGGATAGTGAACTCCTCCTCCAGCCCGCCCACTTCTTCAAGCGTTATTTCGACTTCCGGTTCGGCCTGCGCTTTGATCTTCTCCAATACAGGTGGGACGTCCTGTTCGACAGGAGACGCTACGGCGGGTATCTCAGCGACAGCGGCAGGTGGAACGGGCTGGCTGGCCGGCCCTGATTCCTCGATAGAAGAGGATGGCATGGTTGCCAGGGTGATAATGTGTTCGATCCATTCGGGCCGCCGCTCTTCGGGCAGTGTCTCGTATTCCCGCAGTCTGTCGGCGATCTGATCAACCAGTGCGTGATGAGCGTCGGTCTGAGCCTGACTGTGCGCCTCTCGTGCCCAGTGATAGGCAAAGCGTGCAAAGCCGCCGATCACGGCTTTGTTCTGGTATCCCTTTTTCTGCTCCAGATGCAGGATTTTGATCAGAGTTTGAAGTGAAGAAGCCATAATTCACCGTTAGCGGGGCCGTTTGAGTATGCCCTGCCTGACTTTAACCCTCTTTACTCACTACCGCGGCAATCCCCAGCCCGTGCGGGCCGACGTGCGCCCCGATCACGGTCGTGACGTTGGTAATCAGGGTGCGGGGCTTTGGGAGCGGTAGTGACTCCATCACCCTGTTCAAGAACTCATGAGCGGCTTCGGCGTAGTCGGAGTGCATGACACTCAGCCTCTCGATAGGTGCAATGCGCTGAACACGTTCCGCCAGTGCATTGACTGCCCCTGTCCATGTGCGGATGCGGCCTAACGACGAAACTATCCCCTCCCGCAATTCGATCATGGGCTTGATGTTCAGCAGGGTACTCAACCCTGCACGCACCAGATTGACACGCCCACTGCGTGCCAGATATTCAAGTGAAGGCAGAATCGCATATAGGCGCATCCTTCTCAGGGTGTCCCATGTTGAATGTAACACACTCTCGATTGTTCCGCCCTTCAGGGCCGCCTCAGCGGCTGATAAGACAGCCCAGCCAAGCCCCATGCTGGTCTGGCCGCTGTCTACCAGCCTGATCCGGTCGGCGGCAACCTGTTGAGCGGCTACCGAGGCGGCGTTGTAGATGCCGCTTAACCTAGAAGAGGTGTGGATCGAGACGATGTGGCTGGCACTTTCCAGCAGTCTCGCATACAGCTCCACAAATGCGCCGGGGCTGGGTGCTGAAGTTGTAGGGGGAGTACGCATTCTGGGTAGCCGCTCGTAGAATTGCTCGCGTGTGATGTCAACGCCGTCACGCAGAGTCTGGTTCTCGATGTTGATCAGCACAGGCACAACATGAATATCTGATTCTTGGACCATTGACTCAGGCAGGTCACAGGTACTGTCTGTGACTATAGCGGTTATTTTCTTCATAACTTGAAGTCCCTGCTAATCTTCCTCAGCCTCGCTGTCGTCTTCTGATGGATGTGATTCTTCGTCCCCTTCCCCTTCGAGAATGGCCATCCCCATTCCGTCGGGGCCGATCAGCGTAGCGATCAGCGGCTCATAGAGAAGGATGGGGTATTGCAACTTGGCGAACCCCAGTGCCAGCCGATCCTGTAACATCCGTGTCCGGTCAGTCGTCCGCAGTGTGTTTTGGAGGATGGTCAACCGCTCGATCTGGGTGAACTCCAACGCGAATTCAACCATCTTATCAATGGCTTGAGAGTGGGTACGTGCCTTCTCCATAGTGAGCAGTTTACCGTCTTCAATGGTCAGAATGGGCTTGATGTCAAGCATAGTGCCAAGAATGGCCTGTGTTTCCCCAATTAGCCCCGCCCGTTGAATGTAATCCAATGTGTCCACATAGTAGATGCTGTAGATGCGCGGGACTGTAGCACGTGCAAGCCGCACAATCTCTTCTAGATCAGCTCCCTCTGAGGCGGCTTCAGCGACGATCTCGACAAGGTAACCAAGCCCTACTGACGTGGTCAGGGAGTCAATGACCGCGATCTCGCAACGTCCCAGCAGGCCTGAACGGGCTGAGCGGGCATGAGCAAAGGTCTCAGTGAGATGCTGAGAGTGCGTTAGAACACAGATCTGATCAGTGGTCTTATTCAGCTCACGGTACACAGACTCAAACGCACTTACCGGCGGCGCTGAGGGGCGGGGGGGAAGCGTGTCTTGCCGCATCCGCTGAAACATCTCCTCAGCGTTGATGTCTGTACCGTCCCGGAAAACTTGGTCGCCAAAATGAATGTTGATTGGAACGACAACGACATCATAGTCCTGTGCGAAATGGGGGTCTTCGAAGCGCGCCGCGCTGTCTGTGACAACCCGCACTCTAGCCATCCTGCCCTCCGCCTGATTATTCAGCGCTTAGGATGTAGAAATAATGCGGCTGTCCCCCCTCACGCATTTCGATCTCTTGTTCAGGGTAGAGCTGTTGCAAATGCTCCACCAGAGCTTTAGCATCACGAGGGTTGATCTCAGCTCCGTAGTAAAGGGTGATCAGCTCCCTCTCTGCGGCCCCCATCTTGTCAAGCAGGGCAATGACAACGCTGTTGACCGTGTCACCGGAGACACTCAGGACATCGTTATGCAGACCAATGATCTGGCCCTGCTTCACTTTGACACCGTTGATGGTCACATCGCGGGTGGAAGTGGTCACCTCTCCAGTCTCAACCATCTGGCTGGCCTGCCGCATAGCTTCAACGACCTGTTCCAGATCGCCCTCCGGATCGAGGGCCAGCATTGCAGAGATGCCTTGAGGAATGGTTGTGGTAGGGATGACCTCTACATGCTTACCATTGGTGAGTTGTACAGCCTGCTGGGCAGTCATGAGGATGTTCTTGTTGTTGGGCAGGATGACGATCTTGTCGGTGGGGACACGGTTAATGGCCTCAACGATCTGCTCGGTGCTGGGGTTCATGGTTTGCCCGCCGGGGATTACCCAGCCTGTCCCTAGGCTGTAGAAGATACGCATCAGCCCTTCGCCCGGTGCAACCGTGATGGCCGCGATCTGGCCTTCTTGAATGGCGGGCGGCTCAATGCTTGCCGTTCCTGCCGAAGGTGCTCCGGCACGCTCCTTAATGAAGTCTTGGTACTGCTCCTGCATGTTCTCAACTACAATATCCATGAGAGCGCCGCGTTCGGCTCCGTAGCCCAATGGTATGGCGGGGTTATGGACATGGACATGCACCTTGACCAGCCTCGAATCACCTACCACCAGAGTGCTTTCTCCCATTGCCTCAATGTCAGCCCTGATCTGGTTTACATCCAGATTTTCACCCTTGATCAGGAACTGGACGTCGTAGCCGTAACCCAATTCACCGGGTTCAAGCGCACTTTCAAGAACTGCCGCCTGCCCTGTTCTGCCTGTGACTTCGAGGTCTTCACCGTTCACATGGCGAAGCATCCCTTCCAGCAGATAGGCTAACCCCATCCCGCCTGAGTCGACTACGCCGGCTTCACGCAACACATCCAGCAGTTCAGGGGTGCGCTGGACGGATTGGTGACTGCGCTCCACAACCCGCGCGAGGATGTAGGCCAAATCCTGACTGGACTGGGCGGCCAATGCTGCCTCCTCGTAAGCCTCCCGTGCGACGGTCAGCATTGTTCCCTCAACAGGGGTCTGAACCGCTTGATAGGCTGTCCGGACTGCCTCTTGAAAGCCGCGCACCAATCCCTCTGCGTTCAGAGTGGCCTCTTTTTCGATTCCCCGTGCAAAACCGCGCCATAGCTGGGAGAGTATGACGCCAGAGTTGCCGCGTGCGCCCATCAGGGCGCCATTGTAGATGAGCTGGGCTACCTTGCCCAGATGAGTTTCCTCAATATTGGCGACCTCTTTACAGGCACTGCGCATAGTTAAGAGCATATTTGTCCCCGTATCGCCGTCTGGTACGGGGAACACATTCAGCGCATTGACCTGCTCATGATTCTTTTCCAACCAAGCCAAACCTGCCTGTGCCAGCCGCTTCAAGACTTGGCCATCGCAATGCAGGGTGGGTTGAGTATTCTGGGTGCTGCTTTTTAATGACATCTTTCTGTGGTCTCCCTTAGCCTGCCCGGTTTATTTCGACTCGTTTGACACGCGAAGCCCCTGAACATACAGGTTAACCTGATCTACCGGGATGCCGACCGACTTTTCGATGCTGAAGCGCACCGCATTAATCACACTGGCCGCAACCGACGTGATGCGTGTCCCATGCTGGATGATCACATATACGTCAATGATGAGCTTGCCTGATTTGTAGTGAACGTCTATGCCATGATGCGGGTCGCGTGTTAACACAGCGGCCAGCTCGTTGAAGGCATTTTTAGAAGCCATGCCGACCACCCCATAGCTGGTTAAGAGGGCTTGGCTGGCGATGGTTGCAATGGCTGTCGGTGAAACATAAATTGTTCCCAGATTCTCGTCAGATTGCTTGCTCATGCTAACCCTTCGGATTTGCCTTGTAAAATCAGGGCCTCTGAGGTATCCTCTATGCCCGTTCTTATGTTTTAACACCCAGAATACAAAGGTGATGTGCTATGGCAGTCTGTGAAATTTGTGGCAAGAAGCCCATGCACGGGCGTAATGTCAGCCACTCTATGCGCCACACGCGGCGTCTGTTTCGTCCCAACATCCAGAAGACCAAGATCATGCGTGATGGAAAGCTCGTTTCGGTCATGATCTGCACTCGTTGTCTTAAGACCCTGAGTAAGGATGAGGTTCGTTAGCCTTCCACCCGCTTGCCAGTCAGGTCGCTAAAAGGGCCGTGAGGCCCTTTTTAGTTTCCCTGTGCGGCCTTCCGTAGTTGCCTTACAGCGGCGGCGGGACCGCCCTCTACACCAAATATCGCTGTGCCCGCCACGAGAATATTCGCTCCGGCCATTACTACCCGCTCTGCGATGGCCTGATCAATTCCTCCATCAACTTCTATGTCAGCCTGTGGGTTGTACATATCCAACATCGAGCGGGCCTGCTGAATGCGCTGAATCGATCTCTCGATAAACTGCTGGCCGCCAAAGCCGGGGTTCACACATAACAGCAGGAGCAAGTCTATATCAGCAATGATCTCGCTTGCCAGATCAACCGGCGTGCCAGGGTTTAATGCCAGCCCCGCCTGTATACCCAGCTCACGAATGGCGTGCAGAGTGCGGTGAATGTGGGTACACGCTTCTAAATGCACGGTCAGGGTATCCGCGCCGGCGTCGGCAAAGGGCTTCAGGAACTGATCGGCATTGCTGATCATCAGGTGAACGTCGAGGGGCAATTTTGTAACCCGCCGTAATGCTTCAACGACCATAGGCCCAAAGGACAGGTTAGGCACGTAGTGGCCGTCCATCACGTCTACGTGAATCATATCTGCACCTGCCGCCTCAACAGCGGCGATCTCCTCACCCAGACGGGTCAGGTCGGCGGCTAATATCGAAGGTGCGATCTTGAGTTTTGGCATCATAACGGAAAGAGTGTAACATGCGGGCATATTCAACGCAACAGGGAGGATTTGCCTCTTTGCGTATGCTCGAAGACGGGCCTCTCGTCACAATCTACACTGACGGCGGCGCTGATCCTAACCCTGGGCCAGGTGGATGGGGCGCGATCTTGGTGCACGATGCGACCGGGTATGTGAAGGAGCTGTCTGGCGGCGAGGTGAATACGACCAACAATCGTATGGAGCTGACCGCCGCCATCCGGGCACTGGAGGCGCTCAGGCGGCCCTGTGAGGTGCGTTTAGTCACCGACTCGGAGTATTTGCGGCTAGGGATCACCCAGTGGATCAAGGAATGGATCAAAAATGGCTGGGTGCGGGGCCGCCGCAAGGAAGCGGTTGAGAACGTTGACCTGTGGAAGCGTCTTTATGAACTTACCCAGCAACATCATATCGAGTGGAAATGGGTCAGAGGACATGCTGGAACTCCATATAACGAGCGGGCTGATGCCCTTGCCCGTAAGGAGATTCGCGCTCTATATGCAGGAGCCGGGCTGGCGTCTGACCGTAGCGCCCAAGTATTTCTAATTGTGTCGGCTCGCGGCAAGGCGGGCATGTGGGCGGCCTTGATTCGTCACGAGGGGGACGAGCGTCTGTTGGTAGGATGTGAAGAAGGTGCGTCTCCTAACCAGCTTGACCTTATAGCGGCTGTAAAGGCACTGAGCATCATGCCGGAGGGTGCCCCCGTGCAGGTTTTCAGCCTGTCAGACTATCTGCGCAACGGGGCGTCGCGCTGGCTGAAGGCCTGGAAGCAACGGAACTGGCTGACCAAAGAGGGGCAGCCGGTCAAGAATCGGGAGCTGTGGGAACAATTGGACCGGCAGTTAAGCATCCGGAAGGTTGAGTGGCCCCCTGCCAAAGATGATCCGGCGCTGGAGCCGGTCTTTGAGGATTTGTCTCTCCGTGCGCAGGAGGAGCTGAGCGAAAGGGCTGACTGGTACGATGTCGGCGGGGGCGACCCGGAATAGCGGTTGCCGCTCAGGCCACGAAGCACAAGGCATTCAGTGTTGGGTAGCCTGAAGTTGATAGACTACAAATGAAGTATCCCCATGCCGGTTGATTGTCTCCAGTACGGGGCGGGCGCGGAAGCGGGCTTGCTGGGCGGCCTCCAGTATCTCGGTATGGCTCTCCCAGCCAGGCAACACGATAAAGCGGAGACAGTCCGCCTCCCCAAAGGTGTTGAGATCGGCTGTCAGCGCTGAGGGTGTCCCGATGGGAGCGAGGTAAACATAGGCGTCAAACAAGTAGTACTGGAGTGACCAACCGAGCGTATCGTAGTATACCACCGTCCCTTCTGGGTGTGTGCGCAAATAAGTTGCTACGACATCAATGCCATCGTAAGTACCGTGATCGCCCCCAACTGGATAACCGTTGTGGGCCGCCTGCCATGCAGGAATGCTCAAAGCGGTTGCCATGACCACACCG
>Ga0209101_1001318_pt1 | contig 18553 bp, 13 predicted proteins | sample ConPoolayeCmetaG_FD_185481 | JGI IMG/M metagenome (GOLD analysis project Ga0209101, IMG submission 185481) | Hot spring microbial mat communities from California, USA to study Microbial Dark Matter (Phase II) - Cone Pool mat layer C metaG... ...
CACCCTTGAGGAGGCAGCTCGCCACGCAATGTATACGGTGTGGAAACTAGGGAAACAGGTTTCTCCAGATGGGAAATCCTTGCTCAACGGCAAAATCCTGGAGTGGTGGGTTACTTCCGTATCTGCGGAGGACATGATGGACTTTCTCTGGACTTGGGCGTCTAGGCAAGAAAGCAACAACTCTATAGATTACAGAGAATTGGTACGCATCCTCGTCTTGTGTGCGCGTACATTGCCATACCTAACTGAAAAAGACATTCAAGCCCTAAACATATTGGAGACATGGTGCACTGGTGGCGATGACAGACGCAAAGAAGTATTCAGCATCAATCTCCACCACGTTGTCAGACTCATGTTTATCTTTTCTAGTGATCCATATCGTAATTACACTTCATCGGACGTGATTGCCGCAATGATTTACGAAGTTGCTTTCGGAAAGGAAGGGACGGATTACAACGCGGATTCGAAGGCCGAGTACAATAAACAGTTGACGAAACTGATTCGACGTGAGATGCCACTGCCACCTGGTGTTAAGTTTGAGTAATCCATAGCCATGAACTCCTCCACAACTTCTAGCAGGGATCTGCTGGAAGAAGCCTCGGACCCAGCGACAGACACGGAGCGATTGCGCGAACTTGCAGAGCATGAGGACGAGGACGTATGGCTTGCGGCGATCCAAAACCCCGGCGTGCCCGAGGACGTCTGGCGCGAGCAACTGCTGTATGGAATTCCGGAGGCCTGGTCCAACCCGATGGCTGCGATTTACCTGCTCGTCTGGTCCCCGAAGCCGAACGATCCGTACCCCCTTGAGATAGCAATTCGTCGGGCAACGCAGGCATTGTGGAAGAACCCCGAGCGGTGTTCGCCGGATGGAAAAGTCTTGCTTAATGTCCAACTCATGAACTGGTGGGCCTCCACAAACTCTACGCAGCACATGATGGACTTTCTCTTGGTTTTGGCGTCTGCGAAAGGCAACGGTTCCGACGAGCACCGAGAGGTGGTGCGCCTGCTCATCCTGTGCGTGCGGACGGTGCCAAGCCTCACCACCAGAGACCTTCAAGCCCTGGAACTCCTTGATGCCTGGTGCGCTGGTGGCAAGGACCTACGCAGGGAAGCCCGCTCCTTGGCCGCATTGATTATTGTTCGGGATACGGCCAATTTTGCCATAGATCCTTTGAATCCGTACAATGCTTGGTCCGTGATCTCTGAATTGCTTAATGAAGTCGCCATCGGTGAGGAAGAACCGAAACGCAGGGTAGCAAAAGCCAAGCGTGATCGCCACCTTGCGGACCTAATTCGACGAGCAATGCCCTTGCCACCTCAGGTCAAGTAAGTCATGGCCACGAAACGTTCAGCAAGAACCCGTCAAACACTAATACGATAAGCAACTGTTAAACATACGACCATGCGAAGCACCTGGATTCGCTTCCAACACCCATTCTCCTTGAAGAACCGATAGCGATATCCACGGTAGTCCTTGGTTTCTCCATCCTGAGGCGAATTTCCAAAGAACTCCGTAGGCAGCGTTGGCTCAGCGGGTGGGCGACGAAGTGCTTCAAGGGCCGCCCGTGCTCCAAGGGTGTTCGTCGCCACCTGCTGAGGGGTCAACCATGAGAATTGGTATTGTTCCCTCGGGGTGTAGGGGTTACTTGGAGGGGCGGGAGAATCGGAAGGAATAGGCGGGGAGGCCGAAGCCTGCGGATGAGTGGATGGTGCACTTGGCGTGCTCTTTAGGACGTCCTTAAGAATATTTTTCATGTGCATCATGGGAACTTCTCCGTCAAATACCTTCGCTACCTGGGCAGCCAACTCCTGGTTAGCACGGATCTTTTCAATCGCCCAGATGCCTTCTTGCGCGCGCTCTGGCTCACAAGCCAATTGCAAGGGACTTACGCCCAGATCACCACGAGCCTGACGGAATTCATCAAAAAACTTCCTTAGGTAGGCCTTGACCGAAGGGAGAGAGCCTCTGGAAAGCAAGGAGGCAAGCAGTTCTCGGATGGTACCCTCGGAGAGACCTGCCTCAATCGGCAGTTTCTTTGCGAACTGAACCAACGCATCCAGATCCTTCTGATCCTTTTCCGAACGACGGAGATCAACCAGGACGTTTGATTTATTGACCCAGTGTTCAAACCATTTCTTGCTTGTGAAGACATGGATCGCAGAAACAACCTCTGGGCGCCTGCAGACACGAACCGCGTCTTGCTCAATGTATTTTTGAAGAACCTTGACTCCATGAATCTGCTCAAGTTGAGCCAGTCGATCTTGCACAAACCTCAGGCTCGGCGTCAGCTTTCCCGGGCGCTCTCGCTGAACGATCTTGATCAATTCTTCCGCAAGACTTTCAAGGATTTGAGAGCCCGAAGGCGCGGCCTTGGTATGGATCTCTTTAACGGTAGGAGCAGAGGGCACCTCGGCGGCAGGGGCAGCAGAGGGCGCCTCGGCGGCAGGGATCACCTCGGCGGCAGGGATCACCTCGGCGGCAGGGATCACCTCGGCGGCAGGGATCACCTCGGCGGCAGGGGCAGCAGAGGGCGCCTCGGCGGCAGGGGCAGCAGAGGGCGCCTCGGCGGCAGGGATCACCTCGGCGGCAGGGATCACCTCGGCGACGACTTCACTAACACTAGCGGTTTGAACGTGCGGTGCTTCCTTAACAAAGATCATGGAGGGTCGAAGTTCTTTCTGGAAGATCGGCTCAAGATCTTCGATGGAAAACAGCCACATTTGCTGCGCCTGGCAGATAGAAAAATTCTTCTGAGGAACCTTGACGGGTTCTTGGGGTGGAGGATTTTGCACCACCCCACGAAAAAGCGGAAGATCTTCAACGTCAGAGACACTTGGAGGACGGATCTCAGGGACGACAGCCTTAGGCTTGTTCTTGCTGCCCTTCGGGCGCCCTCGCTTGGGCCGTGCGTCCAAGCGAGCATGGATTTCCGCAAGATTTTCGGAAATCTTGTTCGAGAAACGAAACCGATGATTTTCAAGGCGTTCGATACCCAGGACGCCTAGTTTTTCCAGGTCCGCCAGGATCTCCCGCGCATACTTTTTGCGTAGGCCTAGGCACTTCTCAACGTAAGACTCCGAGAAAGTTTCGTGCCAACGACCGTTCCCCATCGACAGGAGGATCGTCATGGTCCGCATCTCTGCGGGCCGCAGACGGATCAGCACGTCTTGCTGATCGCGAAAGAGGGGAGTGAAACCAACCCTCTTGACACCTTCGTTTGCTTTGGCTATCTTTTTCATGACCACTTGCCCCGTGGTTTTGGTGGCGGCCAGGCCCTAACCTGGCCGCCACAGTTATTTTTGGGTTCGGTTTGAGCATCCCTCTGCCTTTCCTGAATCTGCTGGCACACTCCCTGAGTGGAGTTGCTTCTGGCAGATCAGGAACGTTTCGGGCATGGGAAGGCTAATCTAGATTGGGATCGAGGAGTCTGTCAACCAGATTGTGCGGGGATCTTCGTTGTACCGACTTCCTTCGCGGAGACGGTGGGTATAAATAACCCTAACCAGGCAAAAATTTCTGTGCTTCTATCCATGTACCTTTCTTTTCCTCATGGGTTGGGCAAGCTTCCTGGGGGTGTTTCGTGGTTCTCGGAGGCGTGGGGGTCAGGTGGAGGCTTCCGAAGAAAAGAAAGTGATTTTGTGAATTTAGGAATATATTGATAATTTAAATAAGGTGTAGCTGCCCGAAGCGCCACAGATTATTGCTCGTACTGGAAATAATCTGTGGCGACACCAGACGAATTCTTGGCTTATTTTGTGGCGCTGGACCGTGCGCACACGGGGGGCTTCGCGCCTTCTCCTCTCGGCGCCTCCCCCCCTGGCCTCGTCCTCCTTCAGGCCGCTTGCGCTGGCGCCTGCCTCTCCTCCTCCTCCAGCGCGTCCAGCAGCACCTCCCACCACCACCGCTCGTCGGCCTTGTCCAGCACGCCCAGCAGACCGTACGGGCTCGTCCCTTGCCGCAGGCCCTCCTCCCGCTTCTCCACGTTCCACCGCAGCGCTGCCAGCCCCAGCAGACGGTCCGATACGTTCCGCCTCGACAGCTGCAGCACGCGCACCCTCGCGTTGAACGACTCCACCAGCGATGACGACCGCCGCGGATGCCGCAGCAGCGACTCGATCGCTTCCTGCGTCTCCCCCAGCGTCTCCACCTGGGCTTGCACCTGCTCCAGCAGCTTCCTCTGCGTGTTCTGGTGCCACCACCTCTGCCAGCCCGACAAGCCGCTTTCCCGCGCCTTTTGCCCTGCTTGCCGCGCTTGCTCCAAGGCGTCGAGCACCTGCTCCCTCGTCCACGTCGCTCCCGCACGCAGCTCTACCTGCACGTCCTCCCAGAGGCGATGGTGCGCCACGTACCCGGGACTGCTGCTCAGCACGTGCCTGTACGCCGCGTCTACCACGGGCTTCATCCCCGCCGCATCCGACATCTTCGCCAGCACGTCGATCATCCCGTTCACTACCTTCTGCGCTCCCGCCTCGCTCCAACGTCGCCCCTCGGCATCCACCGGCCGGAACAGTGCCATCACCTGCTCCTCCACCCACACCATCTGGGAAAATGCCGTCTTGATCGCTCGTCGCGCCTTCTCCGTCCGCGCGATCTCAAGCGCCAGGTCTTTGCCCTTTGCCTGCTTTTTGCGTAGCTTCACGAGCCGCTCGGCACAGGACTGCTCCATCGCGCTCAGGCGTCGGAACACCTTGCGGGTCCACCACGGGCGCTCGTGCATCAGGTCCAGACCGCGCAGCAGGTTGCGCATCTCGGCGGCAGCGTCGAACTCCCTGGCGCCGTCCCCGACAAAGAGCTTCAAGGCAGGGTACTGCGACAGCAGCAAATCCCAGACCTCAGCGTCGCGTTCGTTCCAGCGAAGGGTCTGGAGGATGACTCCGCTGACGGGCTCCATGAGGACCTTGACGGCCTGGCCGTGGAGGTAGATGTCGTCGCCAGCGGCGGTGATGACGCGGTCAAGGACCGGTCGAACGAGGGTGACCAGGAGGGAACAGGCGGTGCGGCCGGCCTGCTTGAGGAAGGCTTCGATGGAGCCGACGGAGAGGGCCTCGGTGGGGCCAAAGCGGTGACGCAAGAGGTCACGGATGCCGCGGACGCTGACGCCCTCGCCGTGAAGCTGGAGGATCCAGGCCCGGCGTTCGCGCAAGGAGAGCGTGGCGGTTGAAGCGGAGGCGGCGGCCTCCAGAAGGGCGCGCTGGGTGTCCGACAAGGAGCCCATGCGGACGGCAACCGAGGGTCCGGGTGGAGCGTCGGACAGCGCGGCGTAGAGCCGCCAGCGCCAGCGGTAGAGGGAGGAAACGGAGGTGCCGAAGGCGCGGGCGATGGCGGCGACGGTGACCCCTTGGTGGCGGTCCTCCATGGCAAGGCAAGGTTGGTGCTGCGTGGGATCCCAATGACGATTTGCTCTTGATTCATGGACCGTTTTGTGTCAATTTTTAGGAACCAAGGCTTTGTGCCAAGAACCTCTCACCTCAGGAGATCCCATGGAAAAGATCAAGCGCTGGACATCCAAGGACATGGTCTGCTGCAACGGTGGTAGATGAAACTTACCTAGTTGAAATTTAGGATAGGAAACCCACCGAGAAGACCATCTTCTCAGTGGGTTGTTTCTTATATCAACCCCTCAACCTTTAAGTTCAAGATGACGCTTGTTCAATTCCTCACCTGGGTACTCGTTGTTGATGGCGTGACGTCCATCGTGACCACCTCGTTGCTTTTTCGTCCGCTGCGTGAGGCCGCTATCTTTGTTCAAGATGGTCATCGAACCTGGCTGGGGAAATTGATTCACTGTCCAATGTGCTTCGGTTTTTGGGTTGGCGTTCTTGGGTGCTTGCTAGGCATCCGCATTTTGGAGCATCGCTGGTTGGTAGTGGACCTCATCGCCAACGGAGGCGCGGCTTCGACGGTTTGCTGGACGATGCACCTGGTTCGGTGCAAATTGAACGAAACCCTTGGACTTTGATGGAACAGAAAGAATACCTCTACTATTCGCTCTTGCTTGGTCTTGGGGGACTTGGCCTCACGGCCTACGGGATGTTTCGTCAAAACAAGCAATCGGAGGTGGAATCAAGATCAACGTCGGAACCGGTGAAGTCCAAGAGGCTTCTTCGTCCTGGGGACAGTTTCCTTTTGATTGGAGACTCCATCGGGGTTGGTCTCCAAGATCACCTGGCCAAGCTGAGCCACGACTACGGAAGTTTCTTTGACTCGCTTGTCAAAACAGGGACAACGGTTACCTACTGGAACCAGCATGTGGACGCACGAGATGCTGGGTACGACTTGATTCTTCTCTCGCTCGGGAGTAACGATGTCGTGGGGGATCCGACGAAGCAGTCCCAAGCGATGAACGAGTTGATCGAAAAACTGACGTCCAGAGGCGCTCCCGTCTACTGGGTGTTGCCACCAAGTTTTCGGATCGGGCACTTCAAGCCAAAACAACAAATTTTCGCCGATATGCTGGCGGATCGAGGGGTATTCCCGTTGGAGGTGGACGGGCCGCAGCAGTCGGTAGCCTCGGACCCAATGCACCTTCACCTGACACCGCAAGGATACCGAACGTACGCAGCTCAGATCTTTGACGCCATCACCAGGACGTCTTTAGGTTGCCAGGAGAGGGTATGTTGTATTACAATAGGATGCATGCCCTGGGCATTGATTCGACACACCCCCATCTTCGGGAGAAAAGCTGATTGCTGGATGATCCGAACGGAGAAGCTACTTACTTCTCGTTGCGCCGACAAGATCAGCGAAGCTGATCGAAAAGGGTGGCCTCCTTCACAGATCACGATTGAGAACGTTTACGAAGACCGCGATAACTTCCCTGTCAAAAAAGTTCTTGAAGTCGCCAAGTCGATCCAAGACTTCTGGTGGCCAGCTTTTCTTATCGTTGCCTCTTTGGAGGTAGTGTACGAATTCTCAAAGGAAAAGCAAGAAGAACTCGGAAATTTTGGAAAGGCTTCGGGGGGACCAGAGTTTCTGGAGAAAGCTGCCCGAAAGAATCTCTCCGAGTTTGTGGTCGTCAAGCAAAGCACGGCCCTCGTTGACGTCGTTGAAGTTCATGCTCGCGATTTTGCAAAGGCTGTCAGCGATCTATGCGATCTCCAAGACAAGGAGATTCTTCAGATCATCACCGATCCAGATGAAAAGAAAGGTCTCCAGCAAGCGCTGGAGTGGGCAGAATCACTTGAGATGGCAATCCAGGAACAACTGGATTCTGGAGAATCCTGGGAAACTGCCCTGTCTTTGCTGAAGGTGAAAGACCGTTCGCTCTTTCGTCGAGCAGACGTTTGTTAGCCTAACCGACATAATTCGGCAAGCTATCTTCCTAGACGCCGTGCAAGAAGTCAACGACTTTTGGCATAATCCAGGGAGGTGTTTTTTTACCAGCGTCTCATAAGCGATGGCTGCGCTCTTCTTAAGCATTTTGGCCTTTTCTTCATCCAGATCGCCAAAAATCTGTTGACCCAAAACCATCTCTGCTGCGCAAGCTTCCTCCCAGGGGAAGCGTCCCTCCAGATCAGCAAGGACAATTTGCCAGTACGGAGGGCATGGTTGATTCATCTCCTCGTAGTAGGCGGAGATGTCAGGAAAAATCTTCCGAATTATCGTTTCCCGAACGGGAAGGAGCCATACGGAGAAATTCACCGTTTCGGAGACGTGGAACGTAAGAGAGCCTTCCTTGAACGGTTTGTCAAGAAATTGAGACTGAACCTTAAGGAACAAGGTCTCGCAAAAGTCAAGAAATTCTTCCGAGACATGCACGAGCACCATGGCAAGTTCATTCCCAAGGGGCATCCCGACCGTTGCTATCGCGGGGACATCAAATGTCTTGTGATTCTTCACCTTCGCGAAGACACCTTCCGCAATCGCTACTTCATCGGAAGAGTCCCCGCCGATCTCCCCGATTGTCCCCTGGACAAGAGCGATTCGATATTCTTCACGGTCTTTCTGAATGTTCTTGACGGTCATGATGTTCTTCATCGTAAGACCAATCAAGTCAAAGTCAACCGCGTTCTGTCCTTGAAGCCGTCTTTATCTTTGATGAGACCATAGATCAATGGTCAAGGAATTCGATTCGTTCAGGATCTTCTAGGAACGCCGCTCGGAGGTCCTCAAAAATAATTCTTTCTTTTCCTCTTCCTTCTTGTTTCCCCAAAGAAGGATCCCGCCTCCGATCAGGCCGAGGACGAGTGCGGCTACCCCAATCTTTGCACCTGTAGACCAACCCGAGCCGTCATTGGCATCCGTTGATTCGCGCTCAACGGGCGCGGGTTTCTCCTCCGTGCCTTCGGGCACGCATTTGTTGTGAACGAAATCCCAGATCTGTCCCTGCGGACATGGGTCCAGGGCGCAATCGTTGGGTTGAACGATAACACCCTTGCCACCGTCAGGGAGAGTGCACCGCTTCCCAAATCCTGGAGGAACGCAACCGTACTCAGGGACAAGATAAAATCCAGATGGACAACCCTCAATGCAGGTGCGGGAAGAAGCATCGTACGAAGTCCCGATCACGCATCGAACGCATTCCCCCGTGAGGTCAATGAACCCAAGCCCTTCGTCGCAGGAGCGGTAGGCCTGCTCCGATCCGCAGACCTTGTACTCCTGGAAGTACGTGGTGCCCGAAGGACAGCTTGGCGTGGTCGGCGTACCAGGTTGGCCAGGTTGGCCAGGTTGGTCAGGAGATGGAGGTGCGTCGACAGGGATGACTTTTCCGATGTACGTGCAGAGGCCCGCCAGGAACGCAGAAAGCGCTGCGCCTCCGACTGGCGTGAGCTTGGCAGAGGCAAGTTTCCCGATAAACGCTGCCGCGACAGCGCACAGGGTTTGGACGGCGATGAGCCCACTTTGGGACAGCCCATTGGCAAAGACCTGTGGTGATTCTTCGTCCTTGATGGCTCCCTCAATGGCTCCGAGGATCGGGAACTGCTCCCGAAGTTTTTCGTAGACCTCTTGAACTTCGACATTGATATCATCAAGCCAAAAAACGTTGTGCGTACTAGGTGTGGTGTGGGTTGAAAGAACCTCACCTTCGATCAATTGCGCGGAGAGCACTCCGCTCTCGGTGAACAAAAATCTGCTTCTTAGCACCTTGTTTTGAGCATACAAGTCTGCCCTGCTGATCCCGTTTCTTTTGCAGAATGAACCTACGGTGTCTTCGGATCGAACGATGTCCATGGAATCCTCTTAAGGAAAGAGGTTTTGACCAATTCGTGGGGAGAATCGGAAGTCCCTGCGACATGCGGTAGATTGCGGCAGCACCACCGACGACTCCGGTTCCAATCAGCAACCATCCCCACCACGGGAGGCCGTCTTTTGAGGACGATTGGTTTTCAGAGGTGCTGAACTCTTTGATGTTGTCCCCTGCGAAGTTGTTCTCTGCAACGATAGTATCCGCCTGCAAGATGATGGCGCGAGCTTCCTCGGTGGCCTTCTCAAGGCAACCGTTTCCCTTGCATTGTTTGGAAAGACCTTCCGCAACACCACGCTCAGCTTCTTCTGGCGAGACGTCTTTACTGACGACCATCTTGGCGACGACGGCTTCCATATCTTTTCTTGGCATGTTCTCGGCCATAAACTGAAGCATAAGGTGCACGGCTTTCGAGCCAGCCTCCTTTGCAGACACCTGGTTCTTGTCCACTGCACCGAGTAGTCCGTACCAGATCATGCTTGCTGCGTCCTTGACGCCAAAGATTCGGTACGATTCTTCGGGCGAAGAAATACCGGCGCCAAGCGTGCTTGCGACCTGCGAAAGGAACAGGGCGTGACCTACGTCGGGAGGAATTGCACCGTCATTTTTGTTGGAAAGATTGAATAGGATGGCAAGCCTCATGGCAAGGCCAGCGGAGGAAGCTAGCACGAATTCAACAGCATCCATGGCGATCCCAAAGCGAACTGCCTTGACCAGTTCAAGAGCGTAGGTCGGATCTGCGGAGGCTGGGTCGTTCAGAATCGCGTTCATCCCATTCTTCGTCGCAAGAATGGTGCGCTCCTCGCACACATCGGAGCTTTTTTCCGAGATTTTTGCCCAGGCTGAAGAGGAGCAATAGGCGATGCTTGTATTGAGGCCAATTTGCAACGTCGTCAGAAGGGAATCAAGTTTTTCTGGGGTCATTCTGGTCGCGTACTGCTTCACGTACACGACGACCTCTGCAAGGAATTGGTTAAGGGGTTTCCCGTAAATGGATGGCTCAGGCGGCAGACTCGGAGCTGGCGGAGGTGGTGCCGGAGGAGAACTTTTGCAAAAATAACCTAGGGTTGAGCATGCTGCGTCTCGCCCCCATTCGACGGCATTTGCTACGTGCTTACCCACCGGCCCTAGCGCATCGTAGATGAGTTCAACACCTGTCTGCTGTGCACAGGAAAACGGGTCTTTCGTATCCTTGATACAAGAGATGTATCCTGCAACGTTACCTGGCACCACTCCGGTAGCGTTCTTGAGTTGCTCCAAGACATCTATAGATGGCAAGGTGAGCGCGTCCTCCATCTTTGAGATCAACTCCTTGGATTTGTTGTAGGCGTAAGAACCACCTTGAGTCACAAACTTTCCTATGACTTCTCCTCCCTTCTTGATATAGGGCCACACTTTCTCCCCCACGGCCGCGCCGACGGATCCGCAGAGGCTCACCGCCGTCCCCGGATCAGCCCCAAAGTACATGCAGAGCGCCGAGGCACCTGAGCGACCAATTTCGGCTGCGATCATCTTCCCAAGATCGTCGCTGACCTTCCCTTCCTTGATGGCCTGGGCAAGATATCCAATTGCCTTCAATTGGTCGGGCTTTAGCTGATCCAGAGAACCTCCACCGTTGTCGCCCGACGAAAAGGTCGCTGCGTTCTTCAGTTGTTCAAAAATTTCCGTCTCGACGTGGACCATAACGACGTCGCCCTCATAGAGCTGCGTTGTCATGGTGCCGTCCTCCAGCAAGAAAATTTCATGCTTCGGGTTGGCAAAGAAAAATTCCTCTCGAGTCAGTCCATGTCGAAGGCAGATGTTGCCCACGGAATCTGAGGCTTGGACGATGTAGAACATTCCCCAATGTTGCCATGAAGCATGGCAAGAACACAACCCCTAAATTCCATCCACGCAAGGGCGGCAACGAGCGGCCAAGACTGCATGACCGGCAAACATGCAAACATGTTGACAAGAATATGTTGTTATGCCAAAAATTGTCGTAGGACAATCTACGATATTCCATGGATTATAGGTTGCTGCTCAATCCTTCGCAAAAAAGAACTCCACAAATCTGAACCTAATTGTGCTAGGACCGACCAGTTCCTTGGTGTAGGTAATTCTTATGAATCCCTTCTTCGTACTCGGTCCTGCAATTATCTCCTTCTCCGGAGGTCGAACCAGTGCTTACATGCTTCATCGTATCCTCCAGGCCCACGGCGGTCACCTGCCCACGGACGTTCACGTTGCCTTCTCAAACACAGGCAAAGAACGCAAGGAAACCCTTGATTTTGTTCAGAAATGCGCAGAGACCTGGCAGGTCAAGATCCATTGGATCGAGGCGGTTTTCAAGAAACCATTTTTTCGTGAAGTTGATTTTGCCAGCGCCTCGAGGGCAGGCGAGCCGTTTGCGGCCCTCATCGAGAAGAAAAAGGCACTTCCGAACGCCGTCACCAGGTTCTGCACCCAGGAACTCAAAATCATCCCCATGGCGCGCTGGATGCGCGCACAGGGGTACGACGAGTGGACCGTCCTGGTCGGGCTCAGGTACGACGAGCCCGCTCGCGTAGCTCGAATCCGAGCCCCGTCCAAGGAGCGCTTTTTTCGAGAGGCCCCCCTGTACCAGGCCAAGATCACCCAGTCCGAGGTCATGGCCTTCTGGAAGACCCAACCCTTCGATCTTCGCCTGAAACCTTACGAGAGCAACTGCGACCTCTGCTTCCTCAAGGGGTCCAGGAAACGACTCGAAATCTTGCGAACGGACCCGAGCCTTGCCGATTGGTGGATTGAGCAAGAACAGCGGCGCGGGGCCACCTTCGTGAAGCCCGAACGCGAACCAGGCGGGTACAAGAGCCTGAAAAACATGGTTCACCGCCTCCCCCTCCTCCCTGGCCTTGGCCCGAACGACGAGCAGAATTCTCTGGACTGTGCCTGTACCGACTTAGGACTCGACCAATTCCGCCGACCTTGCTAGCATGGGGAGTATGCGCACGGCTCATGTTCTTCCATACGACACCCTTGGCTCGTTTTGCCAACGACACGGTATCTCCCGAGAAGATGTTTTCTACGCCAACCCACAACTTCTTGTTCGAATTATGTTCACCTCGGAAGGTGTGCCCACCGCATTTCTGGAGGAAGGCGAGGAGTTGACCCTGGCCGGCGTGGGCGCATCCGGCCCCAAGTGCACTGTCAACAAAGGGGATGGTGGATGGCAAAAGAAAGATGGACGTTGGTACTATGCCCATCACGAGGGCCTTATCCTCTACCAACTGGCAAACAAGTACGGGACCACCGTGAGTGCGATCTGGTCGGGCAGCAAGAACGCTGGAACGGTGCCGACGTCGTGGCAGAATTCAGACAACGTCCCGATTTTCCAGAACGGAGAACGAACCCTTTTCTGGATGCCTGACGGCGCCATTGAAATGGCCTATGAAAAGGGATGCATCCCGGACAAGGGCGAACTTGGAGGCCCCAAGACGCTGGTCGCAACCAGCAAGCTCACGGTTCCATGCAACCTGGACAATGGAAAGGGAGGCTGGGTGCTGGGGGAGGAGGGTCGCTGGTACTTCGCTCATGGGCAAAACATCCTATTGGGGGATCTTGCGGAGGTCTACCTGGGCAGCGTCGGTGCATACAAGCAAATTTTTGAAGGGTCCCAAGACCGCGGCTTGCTCCCCCCCGGGTCGACGCCCGACAATATTCCGATTACCTGGTCGGATGGCCGACGGACCCTGTTCTGGATGCCCGACGAAGGCATCTTGACGGCCCATAAAAAGGGGTGCATCCCTGATCCAGGGAACCTCAGCAACAAGCCTCCGCCAATCTCCTGCTCGGATGGAGCGAAGTCCACCTGGAATCAGGCGCTCGGGAAATGGGAATGTCCCCCACCCTGCAGCGGTGGCAGAATGCGTGCATCGGACGGTTTGACCTGCGTTTGTCCCGAAGGAACGGTAGGCCAGAACCCCTCGGATCCGCAATCCCCGTGCAAGCCCAAGGGCAGCGGTGGTTGCCCTGCCGGAAGCGTCCTTCAACCTGACGGAACTTGTAAAGACCTTTCGAATCCATCAAAGAATCCATGCCCCAATGGCATGAAGCGGAATCCTCAGGGGGAATGCGTTATGGAGACCTGCCCTCCGGGTCAATCACTTAATGAACTTGGTCAATGCGTACCCAAAAAGGAGACACTTTATCGCGAAGAAGAGGAGAAGTCCTCGTTGTGGCCTTGGATTTTGGGGGGACTTGCTATCCTCGGGATTGGAGGAGCAATCCTTTATGCTTCGTCCGAGCCAGACAACATTCCTCAGGATGATTTTCCGCAGGACGACGAGCCACCTCTGGACGAACTTCCGCAGGATGACGGTGAATTCGGGTCTCCCGAGGATAGGCGTTTCGGGAGATTACGGGTTGAAGGACAGCGCGGAAGGGTGGGCACCCTCAAACACGAAGGACAAGATTGTGGTGCTTGGTTTTGGACATGGCTAAGGATAACGAACCCGAGGTGCCGAGGTATTCTGGCCTGGTCAACTGCGTCTTTGAAACCAGAACGTCAAGGAGTGTCTGCTCCCTCCAAGAAACGACCCCTTGATGCCCAAGAATTCTGCCAAAGTAGGGTCTTCGTGATAGAAGTTTAACCCGAACATTTTGTCTCTGGCCGCCGTCCGTGACCAACGGTCTCGTTGTTGAACTTGGTCGGAGAAACAAACCATCCTGGACAAGTCCTTGGCAGGGAGACCGTAGCCCAAAGCCCCAGCCTTCAAGCCGAAGATCGTTAACCTGCACTTGGGGATGTGCTTTGGATCGATTGGCTTCAGGATGCAATCGCCCATCCTTCAAGCCGAAGATCGTTAACCTGCACTTGGGGATGTGCTTTGGATCGATTGGCTTCAGGATGCAATCGCCCATCACCTGGTAGACGGCTTGGAGCGTGCGCAATCGCTCTGCGTGCGTAGGCATCCGAGGGTCACTTCCGTTGCTAACAAGCGTAGAAAAAATTTGAGAGGATCTTCCTACCTTAACCGTGATGTTTCGACGGCGGTACCCTGGCATCAAGGACAAGAGTTCCTCGAACTCATCTTCGGTGACGTCCACCTTGAAGCCACGCAAGTAACTTGTTTTCTGACGCACGAGTCCGAACGTCTTTCGTGGCTTCGTGTCGTAGGTAACGATGTCGTAACCGCTCAAAACACAGTAGCAAGAAACGAATCCGTCCCCGATGACCTTAAACAACTTGGAAAGCGGTATCTGTCCAAAAGAGTACAACTGAATCCCGCAATTTTTCTCTCTTGTTCGCAGGGCGATGGCAACGGCTTGTTGAGGAGGGTACCCTTCCTCCATGAGCATCCTGATGTTTTTTTGAACCGATGGGGGGCTACATCCCTTGCTGAGAGGCATGCTGGGAGGGTATTGGTCCTTAACTTTTTCGTCAAGGAAGATCCTTGGATAGGTCTGCACCACCCACACTCCACCACCTCGGAGGATTTGTCTGCCATTCGTGGCAGAGGATTGGGAAGCTGGCTCGGCTTGTCCAGGTTGTACCACCTCTTCAGAGTTCTCTGTGGATCCACGAAATCTTCGACAAGTCCGCAGAAATCTTTGCAAGACGGTTGCATCGTCCGTTTCTATGATGTATACGAAATCTATGGCAAGCACATTCTCCAAGATCAAGGACGCTGGTTTCAAAGAAGGATTCACACCTAAACCGTTTGACGAGTACACGGAAGAAGAACGCGAAAAAATTTTGACAAAAGCAGCCAAGGAAGCTGCTTTGGCGTTGAATAACATTCGATATGTATCGCCATTTTACTATCACCTGATCATGCAGATAGACATCAAGTTCACTGTAGCCATTCCTCGGGCTGCGACGAACTATAAGTCCATCTTGCTGCATCCGGTCTGGTGGATCTCAATCCGTCGGCCACAGCAAATGGGTGCGTTGCTTCATGAGGTGATGCACATCGTGATGATGAACCTAATTCGACGTAAGAATCGAAAACCTCAGGTTTGGAACATTGCCTGCGACATCGTCAACAACGGACTGATTCTTACCGAATTTCAGGGAAAACAGCACCTTGTAAAACTCCCGCCGAATGTGGTTATCCGAAAGGATCTGCAGCATCTTTCGGCAGAGGAAGTCTACGAAATCTTGATTAAGGAGAGCAAGGAAAAAACCAAGGTTCTTCCGAAGGAAGAGGAGGAGGACAAGGACGAGGACAAGGACGAGGACAAGGACGAGGACGAGAACGAGGACGAGGACGAGGACGGAGACGATGACGGAAAAGATGGGGGAGGTGGGATCAAAGGCAAGGGCAAGGGCCAGTTCAAGGGCAAGAGCAAGGGCGATGGCAAGGAAAATGACAAGAGCGAGAAGGAAAATGACAAGAGCGAGGAGGAAAAGATTGATGGTGTTGATCCGAGTAAAAAGAAACACAATGATGACTTCTGGGACTACAACCCTGGGTGTTTCCATGAACACGATGGTCCGATAGATGATCCTAAGTTTGAAGGGGATATCAAAAACATTTTGCGTCGTGCGGCAAACCAAGCAAGGTCAGAAAGTCATGGAAAACTAAAACAGGGAACCGAGGAATTCATCCAGCGTTATCTCGGTGAACCCTTGGTGGACTGGAGGTATGTCCTGATGGAGTTCGTCACGGCATCGTACGACGATTTCCAGGGGCCATTCGACCGTCGATTGATTCACCAGGGCTACTACTTTGAGACGTTGGAGACCGAAAACGTGAACATTTACTTTGCGATTGACACGTCGGGATCCATCTCCTCGGAAGAAATTGCTGTGTTTTTGGGGGAACTTCGGGCTATCATGCGCCTGTACCCGAGCCTGGAAGCTCAAGGGTTCTGGGCCGATGCTGACATCTACGGCCCAAACTCAATTGAATCCATGATGAACAGCGGAAAGGCTTTGGGCGGAGGCGGAACGAGTTTTGTTCCATTCTTCGAATGGATCAAGAAAAACGCAGGGCCCGTAGGTGTTCATGTTGCCATCTACTTTACGGATGGGTTTGGTGATTTTCCTAACGATCCACCGAACATCCCCGTGCTGTGGGTGGTCTTGCCGGGAGGTCTTGATAGCAAAAAGTTCCCCTTTGGTCGAGTTGTCCGAATGCTTCGTTCTGCGGAGAGGTGACATGCACGACAGGGATGCACTCGTAATTCTTCAGCGTGTCCTTGGTGAGAAGGCATCCCCAAGTCTTCGGATGAAATTGCAGGCTCTCGGGCGAACGCTGAGCAACTACGGTGTGCTTGGAGAATACAAAACACACCATTGGCTCGGGGTACCACTTCCGCAGTGGTCAGGACCAGGACTAAAAACGCCGAAGGGAATCATTCCCCTGCATGAACGTCCAGAAGATGGCGTATCCATGTTTTGCGAAGCCATCCTGGCACGGTGCGGGGATGCACTTCTCCAGGACGATCCTCGCGTGCTCGTGGAGCGATTGCTTTCTTCTGGGATCTTCCCCATGGAGAGGACAAATGAGATCGTTCAGACCCTCTACGAGGGTCTCCTTATGTCCTTGCAACGCCTGGCTCCCCTGTACGATAGCCTGCCTGAAAACCAGGCGGAGGTCCGATGGACCCATACAATGGCGTTTGAAATTCTTCAGACCGTTGCCAAGCAACCAATGTCATCGTCCACCTACATAGGCCTCCTTGCCTGGGCGCACGTCGCAAGCAATTATGGCCATCTTCAAGGCGTCAACACCTTCAACTGGGCCATGGAAGGTGTTTGGTCAAGCATCCCTCTGGACGGTTATATCGTCGCCGAGAACGGCGAGTACATGATCCGCATCATGGACCCGATGAAAGGGGTTTCTCGTTTCCTTGAATTGATTTATCCTCCCAACAAGGATATATTTGAGAAAAAAGACATTGGAGCACTTGCACTTGCCATGATTGAGGCTAACTCGTTCGGGGTTCCGCTGGAAAACAACGAGGATGTTTGGAAACAACTCTGCGTTTCTTTGCGTATGTCCATGGAAGAGATTGCCTCGGAATTGAAGTTTCCGATGCGTTGGTCCATCAAGACGATCCATCCTTCGGCACGTCAACGCATTCTCCATCAAGAGTCGAAGGACGAAGAACCCAAGGAACCTAAGAAAAAATCTTGGTGGCCATGGATCCTTGGTGGAGGTGCGTTTATCGGAGGTGGCGTACTCCTTTGGCGCTACCTCCTCAAAAAGGCCGTTGAGGAAGATAAACCACGAGAACCAATCACGGCGAAGCAGCTAAAAGAAAGAACGAAAAAGCCAGAGCAACCGAAAGGAATTGTTCGTCATGGCTTACCGCAGGGGTCCACAACGCATCTCCGTCCGAGACTGGGAACTTCCTTTGGCTGTATTTGACGAACTGTACAACGAACTTGTTGCACAGATCAAGGGTACGTCGCTGGATGAACCAAACTTGATCGCAGTTCTTCTTGCGATAGCATCCATCAATCGGTTTGGTCAATTCATCAGCCAGGAACAGGTCAGTCACCTTGGGTATGGCGTTACCACCCTAACCTACAACTGGCTGAATCCTGTGATTCATTGCAGCGATACGTTGGATCAAGGGTTCAAGATCCAAGGCCACCAGGGAACTTTTTGCCTGCAAGCGTACGAGAGTTGGGCGCAAGGCATAAAGATTTTCTTGGAGAAGCTCGGCAAGGTTGGGTACCTGGAAATGATCGTCAACGGAGATCGCGACCTCGGCGATTTGGCCACAAAGCTTTACCTAGACCCCATGGTGAATCCAAATCCACCCTGGGATGGGGACGATCTTGAGGAATTCTTTGTTGGCTTTGCGCAAGCCTACCAGCGTTTGCTTGATGCGATTGGAAAGAAGAAAGGATCAAAGATTGGACCAACCTGGTTGACCAGGTTGTCTGTTCGACCCCAAACGTATTTTACCTGGGACGCCTACGTGCAAGGAACGCCGACGCTTCCTCCCCCCGAAGATAAGAGGGATCGGATCTATACGGCCGCCGGGATGCTTGCCTACGTGTGGCCATGGGATCAACTCCCGTTGTCGAACGTCGTCGAGGAGCAGACCGCAGTCCAGGGCATTCTGGCGATGACGTACCTGTTCGGAGATTTCGGGAAGGTCGGGCAGGTGGAGACCAACAACTGGTTTCAGGGGGGGGGCCCTGCCACCAACAACGAGCCATGCGGCGAGATGCGCACCCTCAACCCGTTCTTGCAGCGCTGCGTCTGGGTCTTGAACAAGGCGCTAAAGGGCGCCGAGGGCGCGCTGACCGCCGTCGTCTTGAGCCCAAACGTTAAGGAGCAACTCCTGTCCGGGGACCTGGGGAAACTGGCCCACGCCGTGCTTAAGGATGGGTTTTTCGCGCCCACGATCCCGACCAAGGAGATCTGGGTTGAGGCCACCCG